>Ga0194054_10000942_pt1 | contig 14315 bp, 10 predicted proteins | sample SepL2210m_MetaG_FD_163628 | JGI IMG/M metagenome (GOLD analysis project Ga0194054, IMG submission 163628) | Anoxic zone freshwater microbial communities from boreal shield lake in IISD Experimental Lakes Area, Ontario, Canada - Sep2016-L227-10m | ecosystem: Environmental > Aquatic > Freshwater... | reverse complement strand
CCCCGGTGGTGGCCACCTCGGCCGCGCCGGGGATTCTTTTTGAGCTGGCGAACGAATGGGCCGGTGTTTGCCACAGTTAACGTAACCCGTCGTTAACCCCGCGATCGGTGGGCGGCAATACAACACGCCCGAAACGGCAACTTGGCCCGACACGCCGCAGCACTTGCCATCCACAGTACGGCGGTGCCGTTAATCTGCGTTTACGTGGTGCGATGACCAAAAAATTCACAGTGATCCACAGGTTCTCCCCAAGCAGCCAACACGGTTGTGGGTAGCTATGCACAGACCACTAACAGGTTGATGTACAGGCCAGGTTTGCGATGGCTCCAGCAACGTCTAGCGTTCCTCTCGGCAGGCGGGCGGACCACTTCGGGCGGCCGCCGCCGTCGGTGCCCTGACCTACAGTGGGATTGAGGAATCGAACCTACGTTCGATCTTGTGCAGAGGACTCTCGAGAAGGAGGTGGGGCAGCCCGATGGCGGTCGTCGACGATCTTGGACAGCCGGGAACTGACTCGCCCGCGCCTGCTGAGGATTACGGTCGCCAACCCCCGCAGGATCTCGCTGCCGAACAGTCCGTGCTGGGCGGAATGATGCTCAGCAAGGACGCCATCGCCGACGTGCTCGAGAAGCTGCGGCCGGGGGACTTCTACCGGCCCGCGCACCAGAACGTCTATGACGCGGTCCTGGATCTCTACGCGCGCGGCGAACCGGCTGACGCCGTCACCGTCGCCGCCGAACTCGACCGCCGTGGTCTGCTGCGCCGGATGGGCGGTGCGCTGTATTTGCACACCCTGATCTCAACTGTGCCCACCGCCGCCAACGCCGGCTACTACGCCGGCATCGTGGCCGAGAAGGCACTGCTGCGCCGACTGGTGGAGGCCGGCACCCGGGTGGTGCAGTACGGCTATGCCGGCGCTGAGGGCGCTGATGTCAACGAGATCGTCGACCGCGCCCAGGCCGAGATCTACGACATCACCGAACGGCGAACGTCCGATGATTTCGTGGCGTTGGAAGCCTTGCTCCAGCCCACGATGGACGAGATCGACGCCATCGCTTCGCAAGGCGGTATCTCCCGTGGCGTACCGACCGGCTTCACCGAACTCGATGAGGTGACCAACGGTCTGCACCCGGGACAGATGATCGTCATCGCGGCGAGGCCGGGTATGGGGAAGGCCCTCAAGCTAGATACGCCCCTGCCGACACCGACGGGGTGGACCACGATGGGCGAGGTCGCCGTCGGCGACTATCTGATTGGTGCCGACGGTAAGCCGACCCGCGTCGTCGCGGCCACCGACGTAATGCTGGGCCGGCCCTGCTTTGAGGTCGAATTCTCCGATGGCACGGTAATCGTGGCCGATGCTGAGCACCAATGGCTGACGGACACCCGGGCTTCCCGGAAATCTGCGCAGGCCGCCGCTGTTGGATACAACAGAACCAGGAATCAGCGAACGTTAGCCGCGGTTCAGACAACTGAAGAGATCGGAGAGACACTTCGTTGCCCAACACGAGACCGTCGGCTGAACCACTCCGTGGTGAATGCGGAGCCGCTGCAGACCTCGGAGCGCGACTTGCTCGTCCCTCCGTACACGCTTGGTGCCTGGTTGGGTGACGGCACTAGCGCCAGCGCACAGATCACCTCAGCTGACCCCGAAATCATCATGCATATCGAGGCCGAAGGCATCGAAGCGCGCAAGTCACATGCCGCGGTCTACCGCTATCAACTCCGCCTGCCGGCCCCCGGCGCTATTGCGGCCCGGGCATGCGCGGTTTGCGGCAAGGCCTTTGTTCCACAAACAAGCCAAGTTCGGACGTGCGGGCGTTCGTGCGGGGGGCGAGCGCGGTTCGTCTCGATGCCTGTCCCGTCGCCCACTTGTTCCCGGTGCGGCGGATCGTCTAGCGGTTTACAGCTCTGCCAAGCTTGCCGGAATGCAGTTGGCACTTTGCAGGGTCGCCTGCGGTCTATCGGGGTCCTAGGCACCAAGCACATCCCAACTGAGTACCTTCGCGCGTCCGAACCCCAACGCCGTGCACTGCTTGCCGGCCTCCTAGACACCGACGGCACCGTCACCAACGGCGGAGCGATTCAGTTCAGCGTGACCGATCGACGGCTGGCCGATGACGTATTTGAAATCATCGTCAGCCTCGGATACCGGTGCCAACGTGCGACGAAGCGCGTTCACGGACGCTCGGAGGCCACCTCTACCGCCTATATCTTGAACTTCTCGACCGAGGATGACGTTTTCCGCCTCCACAGGAAGAACTTGGCCCACAAGGAACGGCGCGCCAACGTAGGAACCGCGCGTTCCGGGTCGCGATTCATCACCGATGTTCGGCCGGTTCCCAGCGTGCCCGTGCGTTGCGTCGAGGTCGATAACAAGGACCACCTCTACCTAGCCAGCCGTGCGATGATTCCCACTCACAACTCGACTCTGGGACTCGATTTCCTACGCTCCTGCTCGATCAAGAACCGGATGGCGAGCGTGGTGTTCTCACTCGAGATGAGCAAGTCCGAGATCGTGATGCGCCTGCTGTCGGCGGAGGCGAAGATCAAACTCGCCGATATGCGCTCCGGCCGGATGAGCGATGACGACTGGACGCGGTTGGCGCGGCGGATGAGTGAGATCAGTGAGGCACCGCTTTATATCGACGACTCACCGAACCTGACGATGATGGAAATCCGTGCCAAGGCGCGGCGGCTGCGGCAGAAGGCCGACCTTCGGCTCATCGTGATCGACTACCTGCAGTTGATGACCTCGGGCAAGAAGGTGGAGTCCCGCCAGCAGGAAGTGTCCGAATTCTCAAGGCAGCTCAAGCTTTTGGCCAAGGAGCTTGAGGTACCGGTGGTTGCGATGAGTCAGCTGAACCGCGGACCTGAGCAGCGCACCGACAAGAAGCCGATGCTCGCCGATCTCCGCGAGTCGGGTGCTATCGAACAGGACGCCGACATGGTCATCCTGCTGCACCGACCCGATGCGTTCGAGCGCGATGATCCGCGCGGCGGTGAGGCCGATCTGATCCTGGCCAAACACCGTAACGGGCCGACGAAGACGGTGACGGTGGCGCATCAACTGCATCTGTCGCGGTTCACGAACATGGCGCGGCAGTAGCCGGGTTCACAGGTTTCTACGGACCGTGGCCGAATCTCACGGGTGCGGGCGGCAGGCTCAGCCCTGAGCCGGCAGGACGTCAAACACGGCCGCTACCGGGTGAGCTCGCGCAGGAAGTCGCCTGTGACGTCGACGTAGGTATCGACGTCGGCCTGGTCGACGGCGTAGGAGACCGAGGGTCCGGCGGTGGCGATGGCGTCCCAGACCCCGCGGTTAAGTAGGAAAACCTTGCGGGCGTCCGCCAGCGGCAGGACGACCGATTCGTAGCTTTCGGCGCCGTTGCGGGGCGCCTCGGAGGTAAGGCGGAACTGGGCGCGCCCGCCGAGTCGGTCGATGGTCCAGGGCAGGCCCACGTTGTCGATCTCCCGCTGCAGCCCGCTCTGTAGGCGCCGACCCAGTTCGTCGACGCGTTGTCCCGCCTCGACGGTGAAGATCTCGGCGAGTCCGATCCGCGCGGCGGCCATGGACAGCGCGTTGCCGTACACGGTGCCCCCGATGGCGAGGCCGTGGGAGTCACCGGTCTCAACGAGACCCGGATCGTGGCCACCGTTCGCGCTGACGACGGCACCGATGCTGTCGGTCATCCCGATCACGCCGATGGGAACACCACCACCGATACCCTTGCCACCGGTCAGCAGGTCCGGCGTGAAACCGAAGACGGCGGTGCCTCCGCCGTGGACGGCGAACTGAACGTGCGTCTCGTCGACGATGAGCACGGCACCGGCGGCCCGCACATCGGTATTGAGCGAGGCGACGAACTCTTCAGTGGGAAGCACAAGCCCGCAGTTGGTCAACACCGACTCGACCAGGACCGCGGCGACGTCGCCACGTGCCAGGCGAGCGCGAAGTGCGGCGGGGTCGTTGTACGGCAGGACGTCGGTGGTTTGTGCGGTGGCGGGGTCGAGTCCGGTGAGCTCGGCGTCCATGCCGCCGTGGTCATTTCGTTCCCACAGCGTCTGGTCGAGGTGACCGTGGTATTTGCCGTCGAAGACGAGCACCGTCGAGCGTCCGGTGGCCACCCGCGCGATGCGCAGCGCGTCGGTGTTGGCCCCGGTCGCCGAGAGAGTGAATTGCCACTGGGGGAGCCCGAACCGCTCGGTCAGCAGTCGGCAGACCTCCAGGGAGTCGGTGGTCGGCAGCAGGAAGTGGTTGCCGAGCAACGCCTGATCGTAGATGGCGCGCACGATGGGTTCGGGTGCGAACCCCGCGGGCATCGCGAGATCGCACGCATTGAAGTCGACGTAGGTGTTGTCGTCGAGATCGGTGAATCGGGAACCGGATCCGCGCACAGCGACGACAGGAGCGTGCCGGTAGAGCGATCGCATCCAGGCCATCGGGACGCCGCCGGGCATTGCGCGCTCGGCATCGGCCAGCCACTTCGCCGAGCGCGGGGTGCGCTCGCGGAAGGTCTCAAGCTCGCCGACGAGGATCTGTCTGGCGCGTTGGAGCAGTGCGGGCTCGACGTGCGGGTAGCGCCGCGCGTTCACATGGACCTCTTCCCCGGATACTTCGATACCCATCACCCAGTCATTGTCAGCCGACTTCGGCTGCCAGTCGTTCGACGGTATCGCGCACGGCGTTAACCACGTCGGGATGGTCCCGAGGATGGCTGCCACCTAGCGACGCCGTCGGTAGAGAAAGCTTGACTGACTCAAGGATCCGGGGGCCCGCGATACCGAAGGACTTGCGGGTTTCGTCGTGCGCCCAGGTCCCTCCGTAACGCCCGAGGGCGGTCCCGATGACGGCCATCGGCTTTCCCGTAAGGGCACCGGAACCGTACGGCCGCGACAGCCAGTCGATGGCGTTCTTCAGCACTCCGGGAATGCTTCCGTTGTACTCCGGGGTGACCACCAGTGCTGCGTCGGCAGCAGCGGCGGCGGCCCGCAGTGCGGCGACGGCCGGCAGCGGCTCCGGGGTGTCGAGATCCTCGTTGTAGAAGGGCAGTTCAGCGAGGCCTTCATAGAGCTTCACGTGTACTCCGGCGGGAGCCACCTGGACCGCCACCTCGGCAAGTTGTCGGTTGACCGAGGCTGTCCGCAGGCTTCCGATGAGGCTGAGGATCGTAATCTCAGACATGGGTGTTCATCCGTCCGATTGTGGGAGTAACGGCACGTACATTGGCACCGGTCGGAGGCTGTTTAAGTTCAGAGCGCCGACAGCGAAGTCAGAGGCGAGTTCCTCAGCGACTGCAATCGCCGATGAGGCCGACAGGACCGGACACGCGGGCTCGGCTGTCATTGTCATGCAACACCTTTGGCGCGGAGCAGTGGAAGCACCCCTTCGGCAAACCAGTACGCCTCTTCCAAGTGCGGATAGCCGGAGAGGATGAACTCATCGAACCCACCGGAGTAGTACTCAACGATGAGGTTGGCGACTTCTTCGTGGCTGCCGACCAGCGCGGTGCCCGCGCCACCACGGACGAGTCCGACACCGGCCCAGAGGTTCGGATAGATCTCAAGTTTGTCGAGCCGCCCGCCGTGCAACTCAGTCATCCTGCGCTGGCCCACGGATTCCGAACTGGAGAGTTGTCGGGTGGCCTGCTCGACCTGATCCGGCGTCAGCTCGTTGACCAGTTTCTCGGCAACCGCCCAGGCCTCGGCGGAGGTGTCGCGGCTGATGGTGTGCAGCCGGATGCCGTAGCGCAGCTGCCGTCCCTGCTGCTCGGCGAGCTCGCGCACCCGGTTGATCTTGGCCGCCGCGGCCGGTGGGGGCTCACCCCAGGTCAGGTAGACGTCGATGTGGCGGGCCGCGATTGGCAGGGCTGCCGCCGATGAGCCGCCGAAGTAGAGCTCCGGGATCGGGTCTGGGGGCTCCGAGACCCGGCCGTCGCGGATCTTGTAGTAGTCGCCATCGAAATCCACCGAATCCTGGCTCCAGATGTCCTTGACGATCTCCAGGAATTCGCCGGTGCGGGAATATCGTTCATCGTGACCAAGCCAGTCACCGAAGCGCTGCTGCTCCGCGTCCTCGCCCCCGGTCACCACATTGAGCAGTAGCCGGCCATCGGAGAACCGTTGGAACGTCGCCGCCTGCTGTGCCGCCAGAGTCGGTGGAACCAGGCCGGGTCGGAAGGCCACCAGGAACTTCAGCCGTTCGGTTTCAGCCAGTAGCGCGGAGGCCGTCAGCCAGGCGTCCTCGCACCAGGTTCCCGTTGGGGTGAGCACGCCTTCATAGCCGAGACGGTCCGCGGCCCTTGCGATTTCAGCCAGATAGCGCCGGTTCGGGTCGCGGTACCCCAACGGAATCGTGTGGTGCTGGGAGGCGTGCGAACCACCCACAATCGATCGGCTGTCGCCGTTGGTGGGAAGGAACCAGAAGAATTTGGCTGTCATGGCGCTCTCGTTTCAGGCTGCGGCGGACTTGACGGCACGGCTGACTTCCTGCCGGAGATTGAGATAGTCGGCTGAGCGCCGAAGTTCGTCGGGATCTGAATCGGTTCGGGGGAGTGCGACGTCCAAGTCCAACGCCACTCGGCCGGGACGCCGGGTGAGCACGACGATCCGGGTTCCCAGGAAGACGGCTTCGTCGGCACTGTGGGTCACGAACACCGTCGTGCGGCCATCCTCGGAACCGACATTGCGGATGTCCTCCTGCAGCCGCTCGCGGGTCAGCGCGTCGAGCGCTCCGAACGGTTCGTCGAGTAGCAGCAGCGAGGTCTCGGCGCTTTCGGAGGCCAGCGCCCGCGCAATCGCCACGCGCTGCTGCTGTCCGCCGCTGATCTCCCAGATTCGACGGTGGGCGATGTCTTCGAGTCCGACCCGGTGCAATAACTCATCGCGTCGACTCGGTCGCTGATCCCGCGGGACACCGCCGTAGCCGAGCGCTAACTCAACGTTACCGCCGACGGTCCGCCACGGAAAAAGCCTGGGCTGCTGGAACACCACGCCGGCACTCTTGCCGGGCACCGGCGGGGCTCCCGCCACCAGGAGCTCGCCCTGGCTGGGGGCCTCAAAGCCGGCGATGAGCCGCAGCAGGGTGCTCTTACCGCACCCCGACGCGCCGACGAGCACCAGGAATGACCCACGGTCGACGACCAGGTCAAGAGGACCGAGCACCGCTGTCTTTTCGTATCGGTGTTCCAGGTTGGTGATGCTGATGGCGTTGTCGGCTGTCGGGGTAATCGGGGAGTCCACCGCAGTCTCCGACGCCTCAACCTGTAATGGCATCAGGCAATCCCCTTGTGTACAAAGCATTCTGGAACACACTCAGCGGTGCAGGCTCCGGGATCTGCTTCTGCTCCGCCAGGAACTGTGACGCGGCTTCCAGATTGGCCGCCAGGTTGCCGGGTGCGCCGTCGGTACCCAACCACTCCGGTGACGCCACCTGCTCGGGTGTCAGGAACACCGCCTTCTTCAGTTGGCCCGCGACCTCGTCGGGGCTCAGCCCGATCTCGGCGGCGACGGCCTTGGCGGCGGCAGCGGGATCCTCTTTGATCTCCGTGAGGGCGCGCGCCTGTTGCTGGCGCCAGATGTCGACAACCTTGGGGTTGTCCTTGGCGAAGGAATTGGACACCGTCGCCAGATCCAGCGTGGGCTTGCCCTTGTCCGCAAGTTCACGGCTGGTGACCAGTACCTTGCCGGACTTCTCGAGCTGATCCAATGTCGGCAGCCACGAGTACGCGGCGGCGATATCGCCGCGCTCCCAGGCGGCCAGGATCGCCTGTGGCTGAAGGTCGATCAACTGGACGTCGCTGGCGGACAGGCCGTTGAGCGCGAGCGCGGCCAGCAGGCTGTAGTGCGCGGTAGAGGCGAACGGTGTGGCGACCCGCTTCCCCTTGAGGTCGGCGATCGTTTCGATCCCGGATCCGTTTCGCGCGACCAATGCTTCGTTATCGCCAGCTACATCGAGGATGAATGCGACGCTGTAGTCGATATTCAGCGGTGCGGACAACCCGCGGGCGATCGGGCTTGATCCCAGTGCCCCGAAGTCGACCTGCTTGGCGATGAACGCGGTATTGACGTCGGCCCCGGAGTCGAACTTGGTCCACTTGATGTTGTAGTCGGGCAGCGCCTGCTCGAGCCACTTGTTGTTCTTGACGATCAGGTCCCCGCTCGGGAACGTCTGATACGCGATGCGGATGGTCTGCTTGGCGGCATCCGGCTTCGACCGGTCGACCGAGCAGCCGACCATTCCGGTCGCGGTGATCACTGCTGCTACTACGGCGACGAACTTCTTCATGCTCATACCTTTCCTCTCCAGGGCACGGCGCGGCGCTCAACAGTGCGCAGCAGACCGTCGATGACAAGTCCCGAGATGCCAATCGCGAAGATGCCGACGAGAACCACGGGGGTGTTGTTGTAATTGCTGGCGTCCTTGACCAGACCGCCAATACCGGGAATACCGTTGAACAATTCGGCGGCGACCACCGACGAGTAGGCCATTCCGACGGCCAGCCGGATGCCGGTGAACGTCTCTGGCAGCGCCGAGGGAATGACGACGTCTCGAATCACCTGCCATTTGGAGGCGCCCAGCGCCCGCGCCGCTTCCACCAGTCCGACGGGGGCGGCGACGACCGCTGCGGTGGTAGCCACCGCGGTGGGTGGCAGGGCGGCCAGCGCCAGCAGTGTCACCTTGGGTGCCTCGTCGATCCCGAGCCAGATGATGAGCAGGAAGAAGTAAGCGAGTGGCGGCAGCGCGCGGAGGAACGTCAGCCACGGCTCCAGAATGGATCGGAACCAAGGAATCGAGCCCATCAGCAGACCCAGCACCACTCCAATGGCCACACCGATGACAACACCGGCGAACACCCGGCGCAGCGTCATGTAGAGGTGTTCGGGAAGCAGATAGCCGGCGTAGCCGCGAACACCATCGTGAACGGTCGACACCTGAATGAATGCGCGCCACACCGTGCTCGGGTACGGCACGAAGGTCTGGTTCCATATCTCACTCGCCGCGGCCAACTGCCACACCCCGAAGAACACCAGCAGCGACAGCACGGGCAGTGCGATACGCGTCAGCCACCCCTGCCAGGCGGTCGCGCCCTGGGCAGCGCGATCGGTGGCTGCGTCCGGGGGGGGCGCCACATCGACGAATACGGACACCTCAACACTCTGGCCGGGGTACCGGCTCAAGTGAATGTCTGCGCTCAGCGCGAATCAAAGTCCGGATGATGCCGTCAGGACCCTGGTAGGACCACGTTTTCCCAGCTCTTGGCGCCGGGATCGGTCACGTCGGTTTGGGTGTAATGCCGCCCGTCGGGACCGACGTAGCCCCCGGTCGCCGGGTCGTAGGGCACCGCAGCCACCGGGGCAACCTGAGGCCCGGAGCCCTTCGGATACTGCGGCACACCCTGACCGGACAGCGTCGCATTCGGATCACCCTTCCAGTTCCAGCCATCGTTAAGCGGCACGTACTGCTCGTCGCTCTCGCACATCTCCACCGTGGGTGCACGTTTGGCCGGGTTGGCCGCGCACGGAATGTTGCGGACGCCGCGCACATTCAGCGTCGAGTCTTGCGGCACTCGGCAGTACAACTCACCCACGGGCCGATCGGGGGCGTCGACGTCGGATGGGGCGCGCTGCTGTTGCACCGGCAGGAATCCGGCGTTGCAGGGCGGCGGCAGGTTGAGGTTGAGGTTGAAGTCGAGGTAGATGCCACGGTAGGCCTGTTTGGTTCCGGCATTGGGTGCCGCGATCGCCGACATCACCCCGGTGCCCTGCGGGAAGAGCACGAGCAGCTGTTCGATGCTGGCATGGTAGGCGAGCGCGATATCGCCGAGGCTGACCATATTGGCCAGCAGCACCGGCAGAGTTGGCGAGATCCGGTCGAACAGTGCCTTGCCTTCGCCCAGTGCCGGGCCGCCCTGGCCGAGCAGGTCGGCGAATGCGGTGTCATTGGCCTTCAGTTGACCGGTGATCGACGCCATGTGCGCCGCCCAGGTGGCGATGGAATTGGCCGTGCGCACTTGGGAATCCAGTACCGGAGGCGCCTGGTCGATCAATGACGTGATCGATTCCTTGGTCTTGCCGGCTTCGATCCCCAGTGCGATCGAGCCGTCGACGATGCGGGCTAGCTCCGGTCCCAAACCGCTGACCGCCTTGTTCGCTTCCTCCACCACAGTGCGGAGGTTTTCCTGGGGGATGGCCTTAAGCGCGCGATTGGTGGCATCGAGCAGGTTGGCGATATCAGCCGGAATCTGGACCCGCCCAACGGGAATCACATCACCGTTGCGCAAGGACACCGCATCGTTGGCCCCCGGCTTGGGTGTCAGCTCGAGGAACTGCTCGCCGACGGCCGAGCGGCTGTGCACATCCGCCGACACGTCGCCCGGCACCGGGGTGTTCGAGTTCATCGTCAGCACCGCGCGCACCCCGGTCTCGGTGACGTCGACCGAGCGCACCCGGCCGACCTCGGTGCCGCGGTAGGTCACCACCGACGTCGGGTACAGCCCTCCGGCAGCAGGCATGTCGACGGTCACCGTGTAGCGACCAACGCCCAGTAGCGCGGGTATCTTCACGAAACCGAACGCCATGATGCTGCCCGCGACCACGGTGACCACAGCCAGGATCGCCAGCTGAATCCACACCGTTCGCGTCAGCCGCACCATCAGTAGCCTCCCCAGTGATACGGGGCGATCAGTGGGTTGCCCGCCGTGTAGGGGCTGGGCATCTGCCCGATGGTGCGGCCCCACTGCATTTCGAGTTCGGTGAGGTTGCCCTCCCACCGGGTGCCGGTGAACAGGCCGCTGTCCAGCCGGCTCAGGGTCAGGTCGATCACCAGGGTGATATTGGCGAAGTCGCCGCGGAACCAGTTGGGGATGGTGCTCTTCACCCACGGGTAGGTCGACAGGAAATCCAACCCCTTGGTCAGGGCCGGACCGGCGTCGGCCAGCGATCGCAGCACCGGGGCGAGATTACGCAGGTTCGCCACCAGGGATTCGCGGCTCTGGTTCACCGTTGAGGCGGCGATAGCGCTGAATTGCCCCAGTGCGGTAATGGCATTCGCGAGTTTGGTGCGGGAATCCGATAGCACCGCCAGCGCCTGCGGGATAGTGGCCAGCGCGGTGTCCACGCTCTGGTTCTTTGCCGCCACCTGACCGACCAGGGCGTTCAGATTCTCGGTGGCGGTGATGATGTCGTTGGTCTGGGCGTTGAGTCCGGTGATGAAGATGTCGAGCTGAGTCAGCAGGCTGCGCATGTCGTTCTCGCGGCCGGCCAGTGCCTTGGCGAACGTCTGGTTGATCTCCTGCAATTGGGCCAGTCCGCCGCCGTTGAGCAGAACCGACACGCTCGCCAGGGTCTGCTCGGTGGTCGGGTAGGTGCTCGCCGCTGACAGCGGGATCAGTGAGCCGTCGGTGAGTTGGCCCCGCGGGGCGTCGTCGGCGGGCGGGGCCAACTCGATATGCATCGACCCCAGCAGGCTGGTCTGTCCCACCCGGGCGGTCGTGTTGGCCGGCAGATGGACGTCGCCGTTGATACGCATGGTCACCAGGGCATGCCAGCCCTGCACCTCGATACCGGTGACGTTGCCGACACTGACGTCGGCGACGCGCACCCGGGTGTTCTGCTGGATGGTCACCACGTCGGGCAGTTGCGCCTGCACGGTGTAGGAACCGTCGCCGCGGCCCTGCGTACCGGGTAGCGACAGCGAGTTCAGTCCCCGCCAACCGCATCCGCTCAGCAGCAGGGCCGTGGCGAGCAGGCAGACCACCATGCGCCTCATGGTGTGCCCTCCGCCGGCAGCATGAGCCCGGCCAGTCCCTGGCCCGGATCTGTGGAGGTGACGTTGACTGCTTCCGTCGGCAGCGGCGATTCCGAGGGAGCAGTCGGCGGCGGAGCCGCCGTGTCCGGGCGCAGCCAATCCTCGCTGTAGGTGAGTTCATTGGGTCGAGCCGAAGCGCCCACGAACGGGTTGCCGCCGATGGGTGGGTAGTTGTACTGCCGGTTTTTGATGATCGGTGCTAGGTATTGCACGCAGAGTTTGGACGACTGCTCGAATCCCTTGCGGGATGCGGCCTGGATCGCCCCGCAGATGAACTCGACGGTGCTGGCGAAGTTGACAGGGGCGAGGATGCCCGAGATTGCGCTCTGGGCGGGCTGATAGATATTGGTGAAGTTCTGGAAGACCGTCGGGGTGATGTGCAGGACCTGTTTGATGTCGCCGCGGTTGTCGTTCAGTGCGGTGGTGATGGCGTTGAGATGATCGAACGTGGTGCCGAGACCCTCCCGGTTCTCGGCGACGAAGCTGCGCAGGTCACCGACCGCACCATCGAGACCCTTTGTAGCGGAGGCGATTTCGCCAGGGGTATTCGACAGGACTGTAGTCACATCGGCCAGGTTGATGTTGAAGTCGGCGAGCAGGGCACTGCTGGAGGACAGCGCGGATACCAGTAACTGGAGATTTTTCACGGTGGAGAAGATGTCGGTGCTGTGATCTCCGAGGGCTGAGGCCGCCTGGGACAACTTGAGCACCGTGTCCCGGGCGGTGTCGCCCTGCCCGCGCAGGTTCGCCGCGGCGGTGTTGATGAACTCGCCCAGTGGACTGGGCCCACCCGGTGTGGTGGGTTGCAGGGAATCGGTGAGCTTCTCGAGTTGGGCGCGGAAGTCGTCCCATTCGACGGGGACGGCGGTGCGTTCTTGCGGGATCACCTGTCCCGGAGTTAGTTGCGGTCCACCCGAGTAGGCCGGGACGAGTTGCATCGCTCGCGCGCTCACCAGGGACGGTGACAGGATCGCCGCCTTGACGTCAGCGGGGACCGGGTATTGCGGATCCACCGAGAAGGTGACTTTGGCGGTAGCGGGTTGAGGTTCGATCCTGTCCACCGTCCCGACGGCGACACCGAGGATGCGTACCTCGTCGCCGGTGTAGAGGCCGTTGGTGTTGGCGAAGTAGGCGACGAAGGTGTTGCGGTGTGGGCGCCAACTGCCGCTTACCAGTGCAATCCCGGCAATCAGGGTGGCGATCAGGGTGAGTGCGGTCGCGATCCTTACCGCGGTGCTGCGACGGGGGTTCTGCAGGGTCATGGTCATTGACCCCCGGGTGCGGGCGGCTCACCGGGAGCCGGCACGAAAAAGGGACTCGGTGTGGGACCGGTGGTGGACGTGGCGCCCGGTGCCGCTAGCGCAGGTGGACCGGGTGGCGGACCGCCGGGTGGTGGTGCCGGCAAGGGCTCCCGGTACGGGTAGCGCGGATCGCCTGGGTTACCGGTGATCGCATCGGGCAGGGTCAGATTCGGGTCCCCGCCCTGGCCGGTGCGCGGATATGGCGTCGGCAGCGGGGGAGTACCGGGCTGGCCGGTCGGCGGGTCCACCAGTTGCGACGGCAGCAGCACGTTCGGGTCAAGGCCGAGATCGGAGAACGCGGAGTCGATGAACGGCTGAGAGAACTGTCCCGGCACGAGGTTCACCACCGACGCCTTGAAGAACGGACCCGAGCCCAGCACCTCACCGAAGGACATCGCATACCGGCGAAGCAGATAGAGCGTGCGCTGCAATTCGTGCTTGCGATGGTCCAGAATCCCGAGCACTCCGTTGAGCTTGTCGACTGCGGGCTTGAGCTGAGTCCGGTTGTCGGCGACCAGTGCGGAAATCTCGCCCGTGGCTCTGGTCAGGTTCACCATCAGCGTATCGATGGAATTACGTTGTGCCACAAGCTCAGCCAGCAGTGCATTGGCGTTAGTGACGAGGGCGGCGATCTGATCGCTGCGCTTGGCCAGCACGGAGGTGACCTTGTTGGCATTGGCCAGCAGGTTGCGCAGCGCGGCGTCGCGGGTGTTCAGGGTGTCGGAGAACCGGGCCACCCCCTGCAGTGCGGTCTTCAGGTCCGGCGGGGTATCGGCGAAGGTCTGCGACAGTGTGGTCAGTGCTTGTGACAGCTGGTTGGTGTCCAGACCGCTGATCGTGGTGGTCAGATCGCCCAGCGCGGAGGGCAGGTCGTAGGGCGACCTTGTACGTTCGAGCGGGATCGTGCCCGACAGTGTGCCGTCGCCGCGCGGGGTCAGTTCCAGCATCTTGGTGCCCAGCACGGTCTCGGTCTTGATAGCGGCCTCGCTGCGGTCGCCGAGTTCCACGCCGTTGCGGACAGTGAAGTCCACCCGAACCTTGGTGCCCTCCAGTCGAACATCGGAGACCCGGCCCACACTCATCCCAGACACTCGCACGTCGCTGCCATGCCTGATACCGCCGGCCTCGGCGAAGTACGCCGAGTAGTCCGAGGTGCCCTTGATGAAGGGCAGCCTGTCGTAGGAGAACGTGGTGATGATCAGTCC
>Ga0194054_10000941_pt1 | contig 14316 bp, 16 predicted proteins | sample SepL2210m_MetaG_FD_163628 | JGI IMG/M metagenome (GOLD analysis project Ga0194054, IMG submission 163628) | Anoxic zone freshwater microbial communities from boreal shield lake in IISD Experimental Lakes Area, Ontario, Canada - Sep2016-L227-10m | ecosystem: Environmental > Aquatic > Freshwater... | reverse complement strand
GGGTTAGCATGCGCACACGCGACATCACGCCTGCCACCCTCCCGCCCGGCAACTTCATGACGCCCGAGCTTTCCTGCGACGCGCGGAGAGTGCTGTTTGCCTATTGCCCGGTAAAGGAAGCGCCCGGTTCGTGGGATTTCAACGATCAGACCAGGCACTTGCGGTATCACATCCACGAACTCTCGCTGGATTCCGGCAACAGTCGCACTCTGACCGAGGGTGATACCGACAATTTCTCCCCGGTTATTCTGCCTTCCGGTGAAGTCCTCTTCGTTTCAACCCGGCGCGGCGGCTACCACCGTTGCGGACGCGGTCCATGCTTTGTTTACACCCTGGCGCGAATGGGAGCGGACGGCCAGAACGCACGGAGCATTTCGTTCCACGAAACCCATGAGTGGGATCCCTGCCTCTTGAATGACGGTCGGGTCGTTTACACGCGTTGGGATTATGTGGACCGCAATGCGGTGCATTACGAGCAACTTTGGTCGGCGCTTCCCGATGGCGGCAACGTCCAAATCTACTATGGGAATAATACTTGGAATCCAACCGGCATCTGGGAGGCGCGCGCGATTCCAGGGACTTCGCGTATCATGGCTACGGCCTCCCCGCACCACGGCATGAGTGCCGGGTCGGTCATCCTGCTGGACACCACCCGGGGTGTGGACGGAAAGGAGCCGCTGACTCGCCTTACCCCGGACGTGCGTTTCCCGGAATCCGAATCTCCGCTGGCGTTTGGCCCAAGCCCGACCGCGTATGACTTTGACACGCCGGTCACCCAGTATTGGCGCACTCCTCTGGTGGAACCGTGGAGAGAGGAGGTCGCCCCGGAGGAGGAAAAGCGATGGCCGGGGCATTGCTACAAATCACCGTGGCCACTCTCCGAGAAGTTCTTCATCGTCTCCTACAGTTTCGACCAACTGGTGGGCGAACCCGGACCGAATATTCCCAACATGTTCGGCCTCTATTTCGCCGATGCCTTTGGCAACAAGGAGTTGGTTTACCGCGATCCCGCGATCTCCAGTCTCTGGGCCCGGCCGCTGGCCAGTCGCGCTTCGCCACCCGAGTTGGCAACTGTCAACTCTCAGAATGAGGCAAACGGCACCTTCTTCTTGCGCGATGTTGGGGAGAGCTGGCCTGGCCTGCCCGGCGATACGCGCATCACGCATCTGCGGATCATCCAGGTGTTGCTCAAGACCACGCCCAACGCGGACTCCCCCAGAGTCGGTGCTGCGTTTGCCGCACCGGGCAAGCAGGTGCTGGGAACGGTGCCGGTGGAGGCTGACGGCTCAGCTTCGTTTGTCGTGCCAGCCCGGACACCGGTGCTGTTCCAGGCGCTCAATGCCCAGGGACGCGCGGTCCAAACGATGCGCAGTCTTGTGTATCTGCAGCCTGGCGAATCTCAGAGTTGCACCGGATGTCACGAACACCGAATGAAGACAGCCTCCCTGGGGGCGCCAGCACAGGCCCTCAGGCGCGCACCCTCCAAGATCAAGCCCGGGCCGGACGGCTCGCGTCCCTTCAGTTATCCGCGCCTGGTTCAGCCCGTGCTCGATCGGCACTGCGTTACGTGCCACGATGGCAAGGACCCCAAACGTCCAATATTGACCGGCGAACCGGAAGGGGCTTTTACGAAATCCTATAACGCCTTGGTGAGCCGTGTTTCTTTCACCGCCTGGGGCCGTCCCGAGCAGAACTTTGAGCCGATGACCGAGCCGATGCGCTTCGGCGCGGTGGCCAGTCCGCTGACGAGAATGCTGGACCAAGGCCACGGCAAGGTGACGCTGAGCCCAGAGGAGGATGAGCGGTTGAGCACGTGGATAGATGCCAACGCGTTGTTTTACGGAACTTTCGATGTGAACGAACAAAGGAAACAATTAGCTGGCCAGGTGATTGACGGCCCGAAAGAGTGAAATTCGGGCGGACTGCAATCATCCGGGTTCTTACCTGTCGCCGGGCGGGTCAACATGGTATTGACCGGTGTTGTTGGTTGTGGCGCCGCCGGTCGCCAGACGGAGCGCCTTGTGTTAATGACGTCCGGCTCATTGTTTATTTTTGGGGATGGCAACGGTGATCACATTGGACGGTCCCGTGCCTCGTGGCCCTTGAGGGGTCTGCAGGACGGCATACACCCGGTAGCGATACGTCATGCTTGGTTGGATAGCTTTATCAACAGCATTGGTGATGGCCTGCCCGCCCTGACCGATGATGTTAGCGAAATCCATACACTCGGGTCCGGTACAGCGCTGGACGACATAGGCGACTTCTCCCTGAGCGTGATCGGTCCAGCGCAACTCCACGCTCCCATGCGTTACGTTGATGGCATGCAAGTCGCTGGGAGCGTCAACCGACGGAGGGCCGGGTTTGGGCCCTTCCTGATTAGAGTCCGGGGGGATCGGGGGAGGTTGGGGCCGCTTCCCGGGAGCATCGAGTTGTGCGCGAGCGAGGCCGTAACGCTTTGTGATGAAGGCTTCCATGGACGAGATAATGTCCTGGTATCCTGTATCGGAGGGAACCGTCATTCGCCGATGAGGATAAGGATCTGCCTTCAGGGCCGGCTGAATTTGCTCGTACAAGCTCCGAAGTTTCGGTATGAGAATTTCGGGCCGGAAGAAACGTTCCAGGATGGCGTTAGCTTGTTCCCGGTAGATTTTGAGCAGGACCGGGTCGGAGACGATCCTTTCCATCAACGGGCGACCCGGGATGGGGGGCTGGCCAAGCTGCATTCCAGCCATCCAACACAGGGACACGATCAAACGCTTTGTCCGCGAACCCGACATCCAAATCCCATGGAAGGTACGTCCAGCGCTGATCGGCGGGATTTCGATACAGATAGTAATTGTGCGGTGCCCATCCAGTGTATTGATCGAAGGCACCCGCAAAAAGCATGACTGCCGTGGTTTTCAGAAAGGCCTCGGCATCCAGGCTGCGCCTCAACTCCGCCTCTGTGCCCGTGGGGGAATCGATGCCGTGTATGAATTGCACCAGTTGATCGTATGCCTCCAACTCACGGCCAGAGTGCAATTCAAAGGTCTTCTGATAGAGCGCCGGATCGGCGCCAAGATAACGAAAGTCGGCTCCCGGACCGCCTTGGGACACCTTAAACAGTGTTCCCTTGTCAGCTCCGAAGTGGCGTTCGATGAATGATTTGTCGATCCGCTCCACATTCAGATAGACGCCAATGTACTTTTCGTTCAGGTAAACCTGGGCGTAATTGCAGCGTGAAGCCTTCACGCCGAGATCCCGGAGCGCATCGGTGATGATGCGTAAGCTGAACAGACTGCCGAATTTGATACCGTTATCCAAGGCGACATGACGCAAACCCAGAAATCGCTGGCCTCTCTTGAATTCCGAGAATGCGATTACGAATCCTCGCTTGTACGGTGAGTTGAGATCGGATGAACTATTGCCTTTGTAGCGGACACCCACATCCAGCAACCGTTGGTCGTTCCAGCGGAACGTGCCCGGAACGACGATTCGCTCCGGGAGGCCACGGTGGAGCCGATCGAGATCTGCGGGTTTGACATCCAAGTGGATTGTTTGGATGGCCTTGGAGTCATAGAATAGGTCTGTGGCATCTTTGGCCGGGGCAGCCGCAACCATTCCCACGTAGAGCGGGAGCAGGAAGAGCAAGCTCACGGCACGCGCTGCCAATCGACCTGCCTGTGCAATGGCAATGCTCCAAGACACTGCATTTCCAAGTGGAGATGTTTTCAATGTGCATCTTTCTTTGCCGTCTTCAGGGCGAGTCGGCAGATTGTGATAATGCTGTCGCCAAGTCACCCCGAACCGCGATTTCGCCGATCCTGGGCATCTCTCTGGCATTCCATCTAAAGGCCGCTTTCGATGGAAATAACGACACGACCACATCTGCAAAAGCTAACCTTCCTTGCTGAGAAATCAAGCGCTGATGCTGATGCTGATGCTGATGCTGATGAATAGTCTTATTGAGTTTTCTGGGAACGGTTCACTCCTTCTTGCGAGACAGGCGGGTTTGCTGGTAAGGTTGCAGATGCAGCCAGATTCGGTTTCAACCGCCGGACCCCAAAATCTGATTTATCCCGTGACATCGATTGTCGAGCGGATCGATCTGGCGAAGCTTTTTGCCGAGAATCGGGCGCTCGAAGTCGAATTGGGCAGCGGCGACGGTTCGTTTCTGGTCGAGTACGCCCGGCAGCATCCCGAGCGCAACTTTATTGGGGTGGAACGGTTGTTGGGCCGCATTCGGAAGCTGGACCGCAAGGGCCGGAGGGCCGGATTGAAGAATTTGCGAGGGGTGCGCATCGAATCCTCTTATTTTCTCGAGTACCTTTTGCCGCGGCACTCAGCGGTGGCGCTGCACATCTACTTTCCCGACCCGTGGCCAAAGCGAAAGCATCGCCGGCATCGGCTCATTAACGAACGTTTTCCCGAGTTGGCCAGCCAGGCGCTCGCGGTTGACGGCACGGTTTATCTGCGCACGGACGATCAGGATTATTTTGAGCAGATGGTGGCTGTGTTTGCCGCCAGCCCGGCGTTTGGCCCGGTGGAAGCGCCTGCCGACCTGCGCGCATTGCCCACCGATTTTGAAAGGGATTTCGAGGCGCGGGGCATTAAAACCCTGCGGGCGGCATATCGGACGGGTTGTTGTCAACCCGTGATAGGTGATAGATAAGCAGTGGCCGGTGATTGGAGAGCGGCAAACGCCGATGGACGGCCTTCCAGCGATCGGCAAACGCCACTGGTCAGATGTCGATGACGGGGCCGCTGCCTTTTGAGCCAGAATCGGGCGGGCGCCGATGGTGCTCGACCCTGACCCGGGATCGGTTGACGCCGGTCAGGAAGCCGAGGATTGACGAAACAAAGCTGATGACGAGCGCACCCCAGAATGCAGCCCAAAAGCCTTCCACCTTGAAATGAAGCTGGGGCAGGGAGCCGACGATATAGAGCAGGAATCCATTGATAATGAACCGGAAAAGCCCGAGGGTAAGAATCAACAGCGGAAAGGTGAGCAGCATGAGGATTGGCCGCAGCACCGCGTTGAGAATCCCGAGCACCAGCGCGGCCACGAACAAATCCAGCGGTTTCTGGTAATGGATGCCGGCGACGACATTGCATGCCACCAACACCGCGAGGGTGTTGATCAACCAGTTTTGAATGAATCTTTTCACACTTCAACGCGAAGGAACGCAACCTGAGTTTCGGCCTGCAAGCTGGCTTGCCTGAGGCTTGCAGGAATCAGACCCGACTGGCCCATCGACAGGGGAACGCTGCCGGTCGCATCCCGGAGCTGTGCCTCGCCGGCCAGCACGAGGATGATTTGCAGTTTATTCGGTCGAAGCGGCACGTTTGCGCCCGCATCCAACTGATGTGCCTCGACGGTGAACAAGGGATCACGGACGAGAGGTCGCACCTTGGCCGGTCCAGCGACGGCGAACTCGCTCTGAATGAGCGAGGGTTCGAAGTCGTTGAAGTCGATGCTGGCGAGCGATTGCGCGAGGTGCAGTTCGCGGGGTTTGCCATCCAGACCGGCGCGGTTCCAATCAAACACCCGATACGTCGTGTCCGAGTTCTGTTGAATTTCAAAAATCACCATCCCGGCGCCGATAGCGTGAACGCGGCCGCTGGGCAACAGGATGGCGTCATCCGGCCGCACGCGGATGCGATGGAAGCACTCGGCGACCGTTCCGGACTCGAGCTTGCGTTCAAACTCCTTGCGCGTGACGCCGCGATTCAGTCCGACGAACAGCTCAGCGCCCGGCACCGCCTCCGCGATGAACCACATCTCGGTTTTCGGCTCGCCCCCGAGGGCGGCCGCCTTATCCGCCGGCGGATGCACCTGGAGGGAAAGTTTGTCTTGGGCATCAAGGATTTTGATCAACAGGGGGAATCGCCCCTGTTCCGACCGGGCGGACCCCAGCATCTCGCTGGCATGATGTGACATCAGCCAACGCAGGTTAGTGCCCGCCAGCGGGCCATTAGCGACCACGCTGGCGTCGCCCGGCCGGTCGCTGATTTCCCACGACTCCCCAACCGGGACAGCGGGCGGGAGCGGTTTGTGGTACAGCCGCTCCAAATTGCGTCCGCCCCAGACACGCTCCTTAAGGATGGGATGGAAAGTTAGCGGGTAGAGCATTGCCCGGCGATTCACGCCTCGATTTTGTCAACAGCCACGGGTTGTTTTTCCGAGAAACGCCCGAAAGCGCGGAATTTTGCATACCGTTGCTTGAGGCGGTCGGCCGGAGGCAACGTCAGAAGGTGACTCAGATGCTTGAGCAGGCAATCTCGGAGCGTCTCGGCCGTCTTGTTCGGGCCGGTATGCGCCCCGCCCAGCGGTTCGGGCACGATCTCATCCACCAGGCCCAACTTGAGCAGGTGGTTGGAGGTAATCTTGAGCGCCTCGGCCGCCTTGGATGCTGCGGCCCGGTCTTTCCAAAGGATTGCCGCGCACCCCTCAGGGCTGATGACCGAGTAATAAGCGTTTTCCAGAATCAGTACCCGATCGGCTACGCCGATGCCCAGCGCGCCGCCGGAACCGCCTTCACCGATCACCGCGGCAATGATTGGCACCTCGAACAGCATCATCTCGCGCAGATTCACTGCGATGGCCTCGGCGATGTGCCGCTCCTCGGCCCCAATGCCCGGGTAGGCCCCGGCGGTGTCAATGAGCGTGATGATGGGCAGCCGGAATTTGTCCGCCAACCGCATCAGCCGCAACGCCTTGCGATACCCTTCCGGATGCGCTGACCCAAAATTACGCCGGATGTTCTCCTTGGTGTCGCGGCCTTTTTGCGTGCCTATCACCATTACTTTATGCCCGCCCAGGCAGGCAAAACCGGCAACCACCGCCCGGTCTTCGGCAAAAAGCCGGTCGCCGTGCAATTCGTTGAAGTCTGTGAACGCCCATTTCAGGTAATCAAGCGTGAAAGGCCGCTTGGGATGCCGGGCGATTTTGATTCGGTCCCAGGCACTGAGATTGGCGAAAATCTGCCGCTTGGTTTCTTCGATCTTCTTCTCGATGATGGCCACTTCTTCCTCGAGGCAGATGCCCAGGGAATGCTCTTCAGGATGTTTTCTCAACACCTCAAGCTTGCTTTGCAGTTCCGCAATCGGCTTTTCGAAGTCGAACTGGTGTTTCATCGGCTTGAACTTAGCCAATTCCCGCCCGTCAGGCAACGCCGATTTCGTACAGACAAAGAGCCGGATTTGCATCCGGCTCTTGGTGGTGACGAGGTTTATACGCCTTCACCCAGGCGCTCAGAAGGGTAATGCGGCCAACTATTCACTCGCTGCTCGAACCGCATTACAAGCAAAACCACTATGCTAACCCTAAACGAACAGCGAAATCGAGATATGCTCTGAGTATAAGATACAAAAGCCTTCCTACTTGTTCAAAAAGAATTCTCGGAATTTCTCCGCAGATCGCCTTCGGGCGGCTCAATGCCCCGGGTTATTCATCTTCGCTGATCGGTCTTCTCGCGACGCGCAAAGCCGCTGATGCTTCGGCCTTCACCCAGACGACAGGTCATCAAGTCATCGAATCGCGCGGATTGGTTCATGTGCAACCACCGCTGACACCCCGGCAGATTTCAACCACCGATCAAGGTTTGGGGGGTGTAACCTCGGGCGACGGGACCGGCGGTTTAGGTCCGTCATCGGACAGCGATTCAGGTGGTGGTGTGGGAATATCATTTGGTGTTATCCGCCGGGCCCCGCCTGCCACGGCGATTTTTCCATCCCCATCGGGTTGTAGTCGTGGTCGTGTCCCCAGGTAATCGTAGGTTTGGCGGAGGATGACGTCGCCGTCTGGGTTGAACACGGTGTAATTGAAGGCGTGCGGCTGGTCCTGATAAAGCACGTGCAGGTTGCTGAATTTATCCACTTGCGGCTCCGGCCGGCCGAAAGAGACAGTCGGGCCGATCGTGACCACGCGAAACGCCTTCGCGCCGGAGGCATCTGTCAACCGCAGGTAGAGGCGAAGCTGGGATTTGAGATAGTGCGCTTGTTGCAAAATGTATTTGCGAACTTCTGGAGTGGAGTTGGTCGCGCCGGCAGATTTGGGCACCCCGATTATCTGTTCCCACAACTTGGCCCCCTCGATGATATCGAATTTTCTAGGAGGGCTGGTGATTTCGCGGTCCCAGTCTTTGATCCTAAGAGTCGCGGTGACTGAATAGCGCCCCGGGATGGTGGCGGAAAAGTACGGCGCCAGGTCCACGCGTTTGGTTCCCACTTTGGATGACGGCAGCAGAAACTCGCCTGTTACGGGGACATCGCCGGTTTTAGGGACAACTTCCCGGTCGCCCGATTCCACGGAAAAGGTCAGCCAATTGTCCTCCGCGCCGAGCCGCAACGCCTGTCCGGAGCGGTTGGTGATGCGCACCGCCGTGATAATCGCCTCGCCTGGCAGGAACTGGTCCTGGTCCTGGGTAATCTCGACGGTCACCTGCGCCGACGCCGGGGACAATGCAGTCAGGAGGAGACCGAGCCATAAGCCGATTTGTTTCATGAACTTACTCTATGTCGGTCTCAGAGAGTGGCAAGCCGCAAAAGGAGGGCCGAGGCCTGATGGACGGGAGGCGAGGGTGAAAATGCGACGGGCGAGATTCCGGGTCATATATTTTCCAAGCGCTTCATCACCGCTTGAAAGGCAGCGGTGGGCGGCAGGGCACTCAGGCACTCGATCGGCTTGGCGTTCGTGCATCGAGCTTTCAGACACGGAACACACGGCAGGCGCAATTGCAGAACCCGGTCAACCTGACGGTAAGGGCCGGTGCGGCGCGGTTCGGTGGGGCCGAACAGGGCAACCACCGGTTTGCCCAGCGCGGCAGCGACATGCATCGGGCCAGTGTCGTTGGTCACCATCATCTCGCTGCACCGAATCCACTCGACCATTTCGAGCAACGAAAGCTTCCCCGTCAGGTCGAGGCAACGCCGCCCGGGGAAGCCGGCGATGGCTTGACCCAGGGGCCGATCTTCCTCCCCGCCCAGGATGGCGAAGTGGAATTCAGGGTGAGCTGCCGCAACCTGGCGGAGAAGTTCGACGAAGTGCCCGGCGGGCCATCGCTTGTTCAGCCAGCGCGCGCCGGGTTGGAGAATAATCCACCGCGCTTGGTCCACCGGCCATTTTCGGCGAATCGCTTCTGCCGGCGCGGGGCGATCGGGCAGCCATTGGAAATTCCAATGCGCTGGCACGCCCAGGGGCCGAAGCACACCGAGATACCAATCCACCGCGTGGGTAAGGGGCGATGGACGCCGCACGATGACATCGTAAAAGCCCCGCGCCCCCTCGCGCGGTTCATCAAGCCCGACGGACAGCTTCCCATTGGCAAGCCAGCCGAACACCCCGCTGCGCATCAGGCACTGCAAATCGATGACCCAATCAAATGCCTGCTGCCGCATCCACCGGATACTGTCGGCGATTTCGGGCCAGTGCCGGGGCGCGGCCCAACGGCGCCGGTAAAAATGAACCACTCCCTTCAGGTCCGGATCGCCTTCCAGCAACGGCGCGAGCTTCGAGTCAATCCACCAGTAGATCTCGCTCGCGGGAAGGTGCCATTTGATCAAGCGCAGGACTGGCAGCGCCTGGACCACGTCGCCGAGCGAGCTAGGCTTCAGGATGAGGATCTTCACGCCGAGGCGGAGCTCGGCGTTCGAGTCTTGCGCAAAATGGGGCCTGTGGGAAAAGGCCTCATGGGCTGGCGTTACCGTCCGAAAGCCAGGCGTTCGGCCAGACGCGGGGGCAGGCCCGCTTCGAGGATTTTCCGTTGTGCCGTGGCGATGTCATATTCCAGACGCCGCAGCTCGATGGTTCCCTCGTCCGTGTCATAGACCACGTACGCAGACTTGGGGTTGTTATCGCGGGGCTGGCCAACGGCGCCAACGTTCACAAAGTATTTCTTGCCTGCCTCGATCTTGAACTTTGAATAAGTGCCGCCCCGGACCATGTTGTCGCGGATGAAGGCGACGGGCACATGCGTATGGCCGAAGAAGCAGACCGCGGTATTCTGATAAGTGAAGCTGGCTGCGGCAGCCAGTTTATCGAAGACGTAGCCCCATCGCTGCGGACCATCGAGGGTGGCGTGGACGATCGTAAAGCTGGTGACCATCCGCGCATATTTCAGGTCGCGCAGCCACTGCCGGTCCTCCGGGGTCAGTTGTTTGCGGGTCCAGCTCACCGCCTCAGCGGCGGCGGGGTTGAATCCATCCAAAGGCTGGTCCGTCGAGCAGTACTCGTCGTGATTACCCTTTACGACGGGGATATTCATCTTGCGGACAATATCCAGGCACTCCTTGGGATTGGCGTTATAGCCGACCACATCGCCGAGGCAGGCATAATGCGTACATTTCTGTTGCTTGATGTCCTCCAAGACAACTTGGAACGCCTCGAGGTTGGCGTGAATGTCGGCTATGATGGCAAACTTCATGTCACTATCTTACAATTTCAAACCCGCGAAATTCGTTCTTTGCTTCGGCCCAAACAACGGCTTCTTTCCGAATAAAATGGTCCATACCCGACTCGCGAATTGCCTGCCGAAAGGCTTCCAGCTCGTCTTTGGCCCCTTCAGCGACCAATTCGACCGCGCCGTCGGGCAGATTTCGCACTGTGCCCGTCACGTCGAACCCGCTGGCGACCGACCTGACGGTATAGCGGAACCCGACGCCCTGCACCTGGCCCGAATAAAAAAGCTGCATTCGCCTGCGATTCACAAGACTTGCTCGCGGCAATATGCCACATTCGATCCGCTTCCGGTAGGAAAATCGCCACTCCGCCGGTTTCGACTTTCAGCATGAAACCATAAACGAACTGGGGTGCGCAATGTTTTTCGCGCAGCGTCGCGGTTTGTGGAGAAGTCGCTCAATCAATAGCGCACAGGCGAGGCCGACACCCCAGCGGCATCCAAGTTCATGGAAAGTGTCTGCGAAGGTCATGCGCCCATCTTTGGCACGCCGTGCCTTAAGTTGCGCAAGTGAAGGTGCAGATGTCAGTGCTTGTTCCGTCACCTTGACTTGCCGGAAGGCGCACGTTAATTTTGCGGTCATGCGGAAAGCGATACGTTCCATTTTATGCCAACTCGAAAGCGTCAAGACTCTCAGCGCCGACGAAAAGGTTCTGTTCGCCCGCAGCCTGTCCGCCACGCCCGACTAGCGGTGGCGGATGCACGAACAGTTTCTCCGCTCGCACGACTTGTTCACGCGCTCCAGCAGGAGGGCATTCGGTTTCAAATAGCCGGCATGTCCGCTGCCATCCTGCAGGGCGTGCCAGCGACCACGCTGGACACAGATTTCTGGCTCGACCTCCCTGTGCGCGCCCGCCGGCATTCATGCCATCTGCTGTCAGTTGAAAGCTGCGATGAAGAGTAAACCTGAGGCTCTCTACCTGGAGCTGATGAAGAAGACCCTGGCCTTCGCCCTGTGGCCGGAACCACCCACCCCGCTGGACACCTTCAACTACCAAAGGCCCGCTCTCAAGCGGTTGCTGGTCTCGTTCATTTCGCGGCTGCTCGGGTCTCGACACCTTCAGATTGTCAAACAGATGGCTCCCAGCGCCGAAAGCCGGGAGGAAGGCAGGATTTGGCCGGGGTATGCGGATACGATGATTGGCCTCAAGCGGCTGGATAACCTCCAGTTCTGTGTCGAAACCGTCATCCGGGAGCGCATCGCCGGCGACCTGATCGAAACGGGCGTGTGGCGAGGCGGCGCCTGCATTCTGATGCGCGCGGTGCTCGCGGCTTATGCCATTGAGGACCGCAAGGTTTATGTCGCCGATTCGTTTGCCGGCTTGCCGACGCCGGATGCGGAGAAGTTTCCCGCCGATAAAGGCGACGATCATCATATCCATTCCATCCTGGCGGTTTCGCAGCAGGAGGTGGAGAACAATTTCCGGCGATTTGGCCTCCTGGATGATCAGGTCGTCTTTCTGAAGGGCTGGTTCAAGGACACGCTCCGCAACGCTCCGGTCGAACAACTCGCCGTCCTGCGGTTGGATGGAGATATGTACGGCTCCACCTGGGATGCGTTGACCAATCTCTATCCCAAACTGTCCAGCGGCGGCTTCTGCATCATCGACGACTATGCCTTGGAAGGGTGCCGGCGAGCCGTGGACGATTTCAGGGTCATGCACGGAATCCAGGCGGAAATGAAGGTGGTGGACTGGAGCGGCACGTATTGGCGAAAAGCGTAGCGGCGCTGATCTCCGTAAACTCGGGAAAGTGCGCCTACTGCCGTCGGCGGCTACAAATTTGTGGATTCTTGAATCCGCCGTGCGGCCATATACCCCCCCCAAAAAAAAGAAAAGCAGCTTGCCTCGCCCCCCAACGGAGCCATAAAGTCGCTGTGGATGAACACGACGCAAAAAGCAATTGTCCCCGAACCGCACGGCATCAAAGTGCAAATCCCACGCTTCCAGTGAAACAGTCACACAATAAGAAACGAAGCCGGACCAGCGGCAATGCTGTGCCACCTTCCTTCGAGCGCAAACTCGAATTGGATGCCGCGGCAATGTGGCCCGTCTTCGAGTGCCTGATTACGGCAGGTTGGCAAGACACCACAAACTTGACGCACATCATCGTTGCCAAGGAGCCACCTTTCGGAGGCGCTGTCTGTTGCGTGTTTCTGGTGGACCTGGGGTGCCTCGGTCCGAAAGAGGCATTTGTCACGCAGTTCGCGACCCGGTACCAGTATGAAACCGAGTTGCGCGCGACCTTTATGAACCAGGGCCCAATGATTCCAATTGATTTTCCGCTCACGGCCAAAATCATCTCCGAATCTGTGCGCTATGCCCGACATTTGGGCTTTGATCTGCCGCCGCAAGTCAGTGCGACATTAGGTGCGTTGGGGCCACTGGACGCAGCCGCCGCGTGCCAGCAGGAAATTCCCCTGGGGGGGAAGGACGGGAACCCTTTCTACATGGCCGGTCCTTATGATGACACAGACCATATCATGGCGACACTGACCCGAAGCTGCGGGAAGGGGAACTTCTGTTTTACGACACCCGGGATTCCCAACTGGGGCTAAACTAATAGCGGGAATGTGCTTTTTGGCGCGCCCGTTTTTACTCAACGCTGTGCTCATGAAAGAGTCGGTCCGACAATTGGCATGTTTCATAAATAGTGGATTCCCGCCGCTTGTCTGATAATGCCTCTTTAACGCGCTCCTGTTGATTCATGGGTTTGGGATTGAACAGGAGGAAACGGAGATAACGGAGAAATAGATTTGCCGTTGCCTGAATCGGGCATCCGCATTTGGCTGACCTTCCATCTCTGTTCCCTCCGTTCCCTCCTGTTGATTCATGGGTTTGGGATTGAACAGGAGGAAACGGAGATAACAGAGAAACAGATTTGGCATTGCCTGAATCGGGTATTCGCATTTGCCTGGCCTTCCATCTCTGTTCTCTCCGTTCCCTCCTGTTGATTCATGGGTTTGGGATTGAACAGGAGGGAACGGAGATAACGGAGAAATAGATATGTCATTGCCTGAATCGGGCATCCGCATTTGGCTGACCTTCCATCTCTGTTCCCTCCGTTCCCTCCTGTTGATTCATGGGTTTGGGATTGAACAGGAGGGAACGGAGATAACGGAGAAATAGATTTGCCATTGCCTGAATCGGGCATTCGCATTTGGCTGACCTTCCATCTCTGTTCTCTCCGTTCCCTCCTGTTGATTCATGGGTTTGGGATTGAACAGGAGGAAACGGAGATAACGGAGAAATAGATATGTCATTGCCTGAATCGGGCATCCGCATTTGGCTGACCTTCCATCTCTGTTCCCTCCGTTCCCTCCTGTTGATTCATGGGTTTGGGGTTGAACAGGAGGAAACGGAGATAACAGAGAAACAGATTTGGCATTGCCTGAATCGGGTATTCGCATTTGCCTGGCCTTCCATCTCTGTTCCCTCCGTTCCCTCCTGTTGATTCATGGGTTTGGGATTGAACAGGAGGGAACGGAGATAACGGAGAAATAGATTTGCCGTTGCCTGAATCGGGCATTCGCATTTGGCTGACCTTCCATCTCTGTTCCCTCCGTTCCCTCCTGTTGATTCATGGGTTTGGGATTGAACAGGAGGAAACGGAGATAACGGAGAAATAGATTTGCCGTTGCCTGAGTCGGGCATCCGCATTTGGCTGACCTTCCATCTCTGTTCCCTCGGTTATCTCCTGTTGATTCATGGGTTTGGGATTGAACAGGAGGGAACGGAGATAACGGAGAAATAGATTTGCCGTTGCCTGAATCGGGCATCCGCATTTGCCTGGCCTTCCATCTCTGTTCCCTCCGTTCCCTCCTGTTGATTCATGGGTTTGGGATTGAACAGGAGGGAACGGAGATAACGGAGAAATAGAT
>Ga0194054_10000938_pt1 | contig 14352 bp, 12 predicted proteins | sample SepL2210m_MetaG_FD_163628 | JGI IMG/M metagenome (GOLD analysis project Ga0194054, IMG submission 163628) | Anoxic zone freshwater microbial communities from boreal shield lake in IISD Experimental Lakes Area, Ontario, Canada - Sep2016-L227-10m | ecosystem: Environmental > Aquatic > Freshwater... | reverse complement strand
GCGGTAATATATATCCTGGATATTGTCAAGGATGGTACGGTACAGTAGTTCGCTCTCTGAAAGGGCCTTTTCAACCCGCTTCCGCTCCGTGATGTCCGTGTGGATACCTACGAGGCCGATAATCGTTCCCTTATCGTCCCTGATAGCATCCGCATGGTAACTGGCATCGAATTTTCGTCCATCCTTTGAGATCACGACGATTTCACCGCTACAGGAGTAACCCTGCATAATGGCCTCAAAAATTTCACGTCCTTTCTGTGCATCTTCATACGCTATTATGGGGAGAGGCGAACGTGCGAATTCTTCGGTCGTGTATCCGAACAGTTTGGTTAAGGCAGGGTTCTGGTAGATATGACGGCCATCAGAAGTTGCGATCCCAATCGCCTCGCTTGAGCTGTCCACCGCTTTCAGGATCCGGGTCAGGGTTTCCTCAACCTCCCTACGTTCGGTAATATCCTGCCCGACAGACTGGCACTCGACAAAAATGCCAGTATTGTCAAATATACCCCGGCTGCTCCACGCGTGCCAGCGGTATGTGCCACCGCCATTCAGCACCCTTATTTCAATATATCCGGTTGGCTGATCCGGAGTAATCCCGGAGATTTTTGCCTTAACAAGCGGGAGGTCTTCTGGAGAGATATAGGAGAAAATACTTTTCCCGGTTGCATCACTGCATGAAAGACCGAGGAAGCGACCAAGTGGTTCATTAATGAAGGTAGCGGTACCATCAGGGCGCCACCGGCAGATAAAATCAGTCTGGTCCTGCACGATCCCACGATAGCGGGCTTCAGAGACCATCAGGGATTCTTCGAACCTGATCTGTTTTGTGATGTCTTCCCCGATTATCGTAATACCCTCTTCCAGGTTATCAAATACCGTCGGGATAAGGCGTACACGGTAGTGGTGGTCTTCATTATGAGATGTAATGGCAAATTCACGCTGAATTTCCCCATTTTTCTGGATTTCATCAAACACTTCAGGAATGGCGAGGCGTTCGAGGAGGGGGGAGTTTGTTGTATCAATCCGGGTCCCCACAAGGTCATCCCGGGAGAGACCGAGTATCGAAAGTGCATTCTCATTCGCGTCCAGCACCCGCATATCGTTGTCAATCAGGATGATGATATCTGCGGAGAATTTCACCATGGCCGAAATCGGCATCCGCTGCGAGATGGTGTAAACCTTTGCCGGACCGTAGGTATTGAGGTTTACATCCCCGGAAATGAGGAGGATCTCAAGGTATTTTGCGGTTGAATTCCGGTTCAGCTCTAATTTCTGGGCGATGTCGGTAATGGTGAGACCGTTGCGATGGGAGCGGAGGAGGGTTTTTATCTTTTTAATAGTCTCCTGCCGGTTATCCATAATTGAAAACGTGAATAATTGCTATTAAATTACTATGAGACGCAATTCCGCCATTATTATATGATCCTGATTAATTTTAAGGAAAGTTAATTTTATTTTGTTTCGGCGTGAGAGCGAGTTTTTACAGGAAGAGGCCATGGCCTTCCAATTGGCAGAAAAATACAGTGCTTCTCCGAATAATACAGGAGGTTTTCAGTTATTTCCGTACAATGCCCAGGTGGTGCGCGAAGTTATACATTCTGTGAAACAGTTGCTTCGCAGCTCGAAAGTTCCCAGAATTATCCGCGATGCACATACCTGTGATGTCCCGGGGGATACCACGCTTCCAGCAATACCTGTCGTAAACCCAGTCTGGCAGGACCACGGTGATTTCAACGGTACCCTATTGTTATCCACCACCATTTTTCGGGATAAACCGCAGGAGCAGGTCAGGCCTCTTTTTTTACGATTCCTGCCCGGAGCAATGAGACACCTGCTGCAAGCAGGGTCAGCACGGCAGAAACTACCATGATGAGGGAAAATGCAGAAGAGAGGATGACCGGCCCGGCCTGGAGTACAGGCCCGGAATAGCCTGCATTGCTGGTACTGATCGATAACAGGATACTTGCCACCGAAACACCAAGTGCCATCCCGAGATTCCTGACCGTTGCACTGACACTTGATGCAATACCGATTTTTTCCGCCGGCAGCGAACTCATGATCTCGGTATTGTTGGGACTCTGGAACAGTACCATACCAATGGTCATCGGGATGAATGCAAGCACGATCAGGAGCAGTTCCATCCTCGTGGAAAGGACGGCCAGCAGGAGCAAAGAGCCAGTCGTAACAGCCATACCCACTGCAGCATAATATGGGGAATAATGGTTGTCATAGAGCCATCCCGCCACGGGGGAGCCTACCACCATGATCACGGGGATTATCAGGAATACAAGGCCGACCTGCGAGGGAAGGAGATTGAGGACACCCTCAAAATAGAACGGGCCGAGGATATTCACCATGAAGAGAGCGATGAAATATAACGCGGTGGCGAGGACGGGCAGGCAGAACGCAGGTACGCGGAAAATTGAGAGGTCCAGCAGGGGATTTGACACCCTCCGCTCAGTCAAAAGGAAGAGTGCAAACGAGGCCAGGAAAATAGCGGTATAGACCGCTACCGGCCGGGTAACCGCGAGGTCCGCTGCAAGGGATGACAGTGCGAGCATTAAGGATACCATGAAAATGACCATGGTCACTGCCCCCGTCCAGTCCATCCTGGCATCTTTCCGGACAGGGCCTCCGGAGCCGAAATATTTCATTGCGACCGGGATCAGCACCGCTCCGATCGGGACATTAATCAGGAATATATACTGCCATCCAAGCGTATCAACAAGGAAACCCCCGAGTACCGGTCCTGCGATGCTGCCTATGGCGACAGTGGCGCCGACATACCCCATGGATTTTCCCTGCTCCCCCCGGGGGTATAACTGGTAAATGATCGCACTCGAGATGGAGAACAGCATTGCAGCACCGGTAGCCTGGACAACCCGGAACAAGATCAGGACCGGAAGGTCAGGTGCGAGGCCGCAGGCGAGTGATCCAAGGGTAAACACTACGAATCCGAGAATAAACATCCGTCCCCTTCCGACATACTCCGAAACTCTCCCGAATATGAGGAGAAGACTTGTCAGCGTCACGAGGTACGCGGTGACGACCCACTGGGAGTACGTTACATCCACCCCAAAATAGGTTGTAATAGTGGGGAGAGCGATGTTTACCACGTTACCGTCGAGGACTGCCATAAAAATAGCAGCAAAAACGATAAATGCCATGAATCGTGGCTTTTTCGTATCAGCGGTTGTATGACCGGCAGGAAGGGACATTCGACCGTATAACATGTCATCCATCCGGGTTTATAGTTTCAGGGTTAGCGGGTTACCTGTAAGCAGGCATTCTTTCAGTCAGCCAGACCCCGCTGTATCGCAACCAAAAAGTCCACCGGGACCGGAATCATATAAAAGACCCGGAAAAGAAAGGGGGAAAACAGTTCGGTTTAATTAATTTTCCCGGTTTCTTTCCAGAACTCGTACTCATGGACCCATACGTCCTTATTCATAAGGACAAGGTTTTTCATATATTCCGCACGCTCCCGGTGAAGTTTATCCTGTTCTGGGAATTCCTCGGCGTTAATGATCGCATCTGCGAGAACGGTCCCCAGGTTATAGGCATCTTTCTCCCGGTTCGTGATGGCGGCCGGGTTGCCAAGGATGTTCACCCCGATAAGACCTACAGTCGTTGCACCCATTTGCTGGAGTGAGCGGTTAAGGTAGGCGGCAACGTCTTCTGCACCGGAACCGCCTGCGGTCGATACCGAACAGCCGTACTTTCCCGAGAGCATCTGGCAGTGGATCACGTCAGCCATCCGGTCAAGGATAACCTTGGTCTGGGCGGTCACATTATTGATATAGTTCGGTGAGCCTAGGACAATCCCATCGGCATAAAGAATTTTTTCAAGCAGTTCCGGGTAATCATCGGTATGGATGCATTCCCCTTTCGCATAGCAGACACCGCAGCCGGTACAGAAATTGATCTCTTGTTCGCAGAGGTCAATATATTCGATATCCGCACCTGAACCCTCCGCACCTTCGAGTACCTTCATCACGAGGCGGAGGGTCTGGCTGTTTTTACCATGTGGGCTTCCGTTAAGACCAATAATGTCCATTTTTACACTCCCAATCTGTTCCTTTTATCCGGTTTACTGCCACCCATTAATATGTTCTGGTCCTGGTGTTCCCGGTAGGACCAGGTTCCCGGGATCGTTATCCTGGCTTGATCATGGACCATGCACCGCCTCGAGCACAACCTCCCACGCATGTAATTTTTCGGCAAACGAAGTCCGGGCATTGGCCGGGCTGGTCGAGGGAAGGGTATGAACATGTACCTGCGACGGCCATTCCGGCCTGAATTTCCCAAGATGCAAGCCTGCCGTAGAACCGTTGGCAATTACTAACCGGACGCTCGGGTGGTGATGAAGGAACAGCGGGATGTCATTTGGGGTAACATTCCGGATGGCATGGTCCATTGCACCATGACGCTCGCAGGAAAAGATTACGTCCCAGAGTCCGATGTTGCGTTCCTTCAGTCCTGCAAGCTTTTCCTTATACGGTAACCCCTTTGATATCCCAAGGTGGATCTCCATGATCTTCCAGAACTGGTTCCTTGGATTTGCATAATACTCTCCCGACTCAAGTGAGAGGGGACTTGGAAAACTCCCAAGGATCAATACACGGGGAGAACCGCCGGGTTCAACCGGTAATCCCTGTAATAATGGGATTACCATACCAGTTCACAGGTACTACAGTTCCTGCTCTTAACCGCGCTCTCCTTCATGGTTCAGTAGTCCTGTCAGATATGTACACCCTTTCCGGGTGCAGCCTGACGGGTAATTATCCTGGTACAGGTTTGGGATGTAGCCAGATAAAAAGATATTAATAATGCGATATACCACTGCTCATAACCGGAGGACCGGATGTCATCTACCCAGGCCGGAGCTATGGATAATAAAGTACCGATATTCGTGGAGAAAACAGGACGTGTTGAGCTCCTTGACCGGATGGAAAAGACTGACGGGGAATGGAGTGCCATCCTGACCAGGGACCAGTTTGCGGTTGCACGCAAAGCCGGGACCGAACCCGCGTTTTCAAACAAGTACTATGATTTCCATGAAAAGGGGACCTACCACTGTGTCTGCTGTGGCACGGACCTCTTCTCTTCGGATGCGAAATTCCGCTCAGGTACCGGGTGGCCGAGCTTTTATGCCCCCATATCGGACCTGAACGTAAAGACCACGGCCGATAAGACCGGCGGGATGGTACGGACAGAGGTGCTATGCACCCGGTGCGGGGCCCATCTCGGGCATGTATTTGATGATGGCCCGCCGCCGACGCATAAACGCTATTGCATGAATTCAGCTTCCCTGCGGTTCGTAAAGCGGTAGAACCCACACCTGGGATAGCCCCTGGCTAAAAAACACCGGGGTTAAATTATTTTTCTCATCTTTCAAGAGTAACTTCTAGAACCCCCAGCTCCCGCCGGGTAATTTCGGACCATACAAGTGTAATACAAGGAATGCCAGGGGAGCAAACAGGTATACAAGAGTGCTCCACGGGATACCTGCGAAGGCAAGTACAATTCCTGCGGCGGTAAGGACGGGTATCACGGCGGCCCGTTGTTTTCCGGCCCTGATTGTCCCATTGCTCATTGAAGGATCGATCAGGTGGCGGTTGGCAGTAGCATATCTCCATTGCAGGTAGAAGAGGGAACTTGTTACCAGCAGGTTGAGTTCAAAAATGAACGCGCAAATGGGATCAGTCGGAAAATCTCCGACCAGGTCAGTAGAAAACGGGATAAGCGCCACAAAGAGGAGTGATCCGATTGTCATCCAGAGGAGGTTGTGGTCTACATAAAGGATCTTGTGAAACTGCATATGGTGTATGACCCATAAACCCGCAATCAGGAGGAATGCAATAAAATAATGAACAAAATCAGGGTAGAGTTCCTGCAGCGTTGCCGTGACAAAGGCCGGGGTGAAATCATTGATATGAGAGGGGACTTCAATCCCGACGACCAGTAAGGTCATCGCGAAGGCGAATATACAGTCACTAAGGGCTTCAATCCTGTTCTTCCCAAACCCGATTTGCTTTACCGTCTCGCTTTCCTGGTTAATTTTAGATCACTCCATAACAGAGGTTATTTCTTTTCGAATTATGGGAATTTTCATCTCCCGTTGGAATCCCTTATGCGAAGGTCATAACAATTTGCATGGTGCATTTTCCTGTTTCCCCAAGGCTTATATCAAGAATGTATCCAGTACAGGTATTTAACACGTACTTGATAGCGGTAAAAATGAAACCGGGGATCATAACGATTCAAGGGAGTCGGATTACTGATGAAAAGAAAACTCTGTCCTTTTGATAAACTGGAATGTGTTGGAGAGCCCTGCATGCTGTTTTCTCTAAAAGAAGGAAATTGTGGTCTTGCGCTCCACGGCACACCCGCGGCCCTGCCCGTACAATATGAAAAATCAAAACCTCCCAGGGACATTGAACGTGGCGACCACGAGAGAAAATCCCGTTTCAAGGCTGAACTATTTGATTAGCGTACTGTATACCAGGTTCCCAGGAGGGCACTTTCCGGCATATATCACACCAGACTACAGGAGCGTCCCTACGTAATCGATGGTGGACTGCAGGGTTTTCAGGCGGGCATAGAATTTATCGTCCGATTCGACAATGGTCCACGGGGCATAGGGAGTATCGGTCTTTGCAAGCATTTCGTTAACTGCTTCACGGTATTCCCCCCATTTTTCCCGGTTCCTCCAATCCTCATCAGTTATCTTCCACTGTTTTTTTGAGTCTGTTTCCCGCTGGCGAAATCGCGCAAGCTGTTCTTCCTGGTCAATTTCAAGCCAGAACTTAACTATCCCGCCACCTTCAGATACAAAATTCTGTTCCATCTCGTTGATCTCGGTATAGGCCCGTTTCCATTCTGTTTCGGAACAAAACCCTTCCACCCGCTCAACAAGCACCCTCCCGTACCAACTACGGTCAAACAGGGTAATATGACCTGCTTTCGGAAAGTGGGAATAAAATCTCCAGAGGTAATGGTGCGACAATTCATAGTCATTCGGCCTGGAAACCGGTACCACCTCGTAACCTCTTGGATTCATACTCGCCGTAAGGCGGAGGATATTGCCTCCTTTCCCGGCTGCATCCCACCCCTCGTATACGATAATCAGGGGTACTTTCCGCTTATAGAGCAGGTATTGTGCCTCCCGAACCCGTTCCTGGTACTCTTTGAGCTGCCCGAAGTAATCCTGCTTCGAAACGGTTTTTGTCAGGTCAACTTTGTCTAAATCCAGGCGTTTTTTATTCTTTGGGGTGACTTCCCTGAGGTTTTTGCCAGGGGGCTCTTTTCCGGAAATCCTCTTCTCCAGGGCCTTCGTAATCCTTGAAATAACTTTGAACGACGCATACGCGGGATTGGTCGCCTCAACGATGGTCCACGGTGCAATCGGTGTATCGGTATCTTCAATTATCTGCTCGATCACGGGAAGATACAGGTCATAATGGTGATGAAAGTCCCAGTCACCCCGTGTGATCATCCACCCGGTAAGGGTGTCCTTCTCCCGTTCGATCATCCGCCTCCGCTGCTCCTCCTTGCTGATGTGGAGGAAGAACTTGAGGACAAGTGTCCCATCATCAACGAGCTGCCGCTCAAAGTTTCGTATTGCCGATGTGGATTCCTTCAGCCGCTCATTCCAGTTAAGACCACTCAGCTGTTCTGCCAGGGTACGGCTGTACCAGCTCCGGGCAAAAATTGCAATTCTGCCTTTTGCAGGGGTATTAATAAAAAAACGCCAGATTAGGTTGTGTGCTATTTCTGCGTCCGTTGGCGTACCGATCGAATAGAGGTTATATCCACGGGGATCAATGGCCTGGACAATTTCACCGGAAACAGAGGTGATACCTGATGCATTCCACCCTTCAATCAGGATCACGACGGGGATGCCGTTATCGCGGCATGCACGCTGGAGTTCCCCCAGTTGCTCCTTAATTCTGGGAAGGGTCTTTTCAATGGTTTTCTCATCAACAGTTGCGTCGAGGTTATATTGTTCAAACATAATTTCAATCCGGTAATTCCCGGGTTCACCCCACAGCTAGAAGTAAGTGGGCAGATATTTGGATGTTTTTATTTCATCGCGGAGTAACCTAGGTGAATGGGACACTTCAGAAATTGCCATGAAACAGGTACATCTCCAAAACTAAGCTTCTGAGTAGTGCCCGACGCATAGTGATAATGAACAGAACGGAAACTTACCCACAGGATTATCCGGTATGAAACCTGTCAACGATAAAAAAACTCACCTGATCCACCGGTACCTGGAAAGACCTTCATTACGGGGTACCTTTGCACGTGCCAGGAAAGCATGGCGTGATGCAATCAGGAACAACCGCTGGTAAGTACCAAGGAACAGGCTGATGTAACCTTCGGATATGTACCAGGCACCCGGGACCAGGGGCAGGGAAAGCCGGCATAACGATGGCGTTGTAAAAGAGGCTCTTTCGGGAAAGCGGACCCTTAATTTCGTGCACCCACTTTTTTCTTCCATAGTTCACTTTGTCCCCAGCCTGCGCAGATACTTCATCAGGACATTTCATCGGGCGTCTCTTTCATGAATACCCCGCCTGAATCCGGGAAACATTCCAAAATGGTTATGTGATGGCATTGGAAATTAGTAGAAAGGCTGGCATACTATTGAATTCGATAATTCTTTTTTTCCTTGCGATTTTACCCATCATCGTCATCTTTGTAGGTATTGTATTCCTGAAACAGTCAGGCACCCTGATGGCAGTAATTGGCTGGCTCCTCACCATGCTTGTTGCGGTTATGTTCTTTAATACATCACCTGCTGTCGCCCTTTATGCCTCTGCAAGCGGGATCCTTGCCTCTTTTGGCATTTCCCTGATGGTCCTGTTTACCATCCTCCAGGTCACGATGATGGACCTGACAGGGGCGATCCGAAGCATCTCTGAATATATCAGGTCAATCGCGGCGGAACGGTACGAACAGATCATGATCCTGAACGTGGGTTTTGGTTCGTTCCTTGTTTCAATCGGGGCAACACCCGTTACCATGCTGCCGCCTATCATGATGGCACTGGGTTTCTCACCCGTTGCATCCGTGGCCCTGCCATGCCTCGGGTATGACCCGCTCACTTCATTTTCGCTCCTCGCGGTCCCCATCACCCTTCCGGCAGCAGTTTTCGGATTTAATGCCGTCATCATGGGCAGTAACGTCGCATTGTTCCTGCCGGTAATTTCCACCGGCCTCTCGATTGGAATGTTGTGGGTAGCGGATGGCATGGAAGGAGTGCGGAAAGGCATTGTCCCCGCAGTCCTTGCAGGGCTATCCCTGGGTATTTTCGCCATTATATTCGTCAATATTCTTCCTGCATCTGCTATCGGCCTCGTCGGAGTATTCGCCGGGCTTGTCACGATTGCAGTCCTGTTCCTGCACCGGGCAGTACGGGTCAGGACACATCCTGCCCAGGAAAAAACTAAAGATACTGTTGCGATTGCCCGGGATCCCACGCTGATGCCACTCTGGAAGGCTGTGCTCCCGTGGGCCCTCCTCGTGGTGCTGGTGATTTTCATCAGTATCCCGCAGATACAGGCAGGGCTCTACAATATCCTTGGAAATGCCCAGAAAATTACCGTGGTCGCAAACAAGGCGGTTGACCTGAAACTTATGAACCAGGCATATTTCTGGGTGGTGGTCAGCACCCTTATTGCAGCACCGTTCCTCATCAGGTCATGGGCAGAAAGCAAAAAGATAACAAAAATCTGGGTTAAACGGGCATGGAGCCCGACGCTCGCAGCGGCAGTGTTTTTTGCAATCGCGTACGTGATGGACTGGTCAGGCCAGACCGTTATTAACAATACCCTTACATTCGTTTCCGGGTCGTACGACCTCAACATGAACGCCGTGATCGGGTTTACCCTTGCCATGGTATTCGGGATTGCATTTCCCGTTATCAGCCCTCTGCTGGGGTTATTCGGGTCCTTTGTTTCCGGCAGCGAGACGTCCTCAAATGTGATGTTCTATGGGATCCTGCAAAAAGCCACGCAGGTCCTCAACCTCGACTTCACGAAAGTCTACGCAGCCCACATGGTTGCCGGTGGGATCGCATCAGGAATTGCACCTGCCAAGATTATCAATGCCGCTGCGGTAATAGACCAGCCCGGGATCGAAGGGGCAGTAATCAGGAAATCCGCCGTCGTCGTTATTCTCCTAGCATTCCTCACGTCAGCACTCCTCATCCTGTTTTTATTCCTGTGATTATTCAGTACCTGGATTATGTTGTTTTTTTCTGTTACCCTGACAGACGAACACCAGGTTCACCAGGAAAAACAATGATCAACCAGGTTCCCGCGTGAACAATAAGGGGGACCCCGATTTAAAAATTGCATAGAAATGTATGTCCGGAGCGTCCTAAAAGAAGAGAATAAACTGGAAGGGGTCAATTCCCGGGGTTTTATGGCTTTGTTTGCTCAGCAATCCGAATAAGAACAAGGCGCCATTCAGTACCCCTGATACCAACGGTTGTCCACATTGCTTCCTTTGTGACGTTCGTCCCTTCTGCGTCCATAAAGGTATAGGTACCATTTCCCACTCTTTCCCGGGACATATTCCCTGCAAGAGCGATAAGTTCAGGGAACGGCCTGAAAAGCGGATCGGAAAATGCATTCTTTCCGATCTGCCCCGTATCAGGTTCATACACGATAAGTCCGTCTTTCTGCATTACCATGAGATGCCAGGGTGTTCCATCTGACTTTTCCGGAGTGTTATGTACAAAAAATGGTTCCGGTTTGAAAAGAAGGGTGGTCGCCCCGATAAATCTCCCCCCGGGTGAAAACACGGGTGACGCGATATCGACGGCAGGTATCCCCTCTGCAGAGAGAAAAACGTCACTCATTACCGGCACTTTCTGCGAGTACAACCGCTGCAGGTGTTTCTGATCACCCAGGTTTATGCCGGTAACGGACTTGTAGTGTTCCGGTTCGACTGTTTCGATTACTCCTGTTTCATTAACCGTTATCATGTCAACCGCCCAGGGAAACTGGCCCATACCGGTAAGTGCCGCTTTCGTTTCCGCACCGTTGAGCCCGATTAACCCAATCTTCACTGCACCACCTGTCACCGCTGCATCCATCGCTGCGAGATCCTCCCCCACAGACCCCTCTGCCTCTAACAGCGCCTTCTGCATTTCGTATTGCTCAGTAACCGTTTGCGATACCTGCTCACCCGTGGCCATGGTTGCAAGGGCGATCATGCCGATAAACAATACGATTGCTATTGCCCCAAATGCGATTACCATGAGCCTGCACTCCCCTGATTCCGTAATGATCCCTCATCTGAACTATTCAATGGCTGGTTTTAAGAACAGATTGGTTTTTGAGGTCGAAAACGTGAACAACTGCTCCCGGGACAAGTAACACATATTGGTTATGGCAACAGACCAGGCGGCGTGGGAGAGGACAGTTTAATAAAAATCCCGGAGAGAGTAATACCTGATGCCCGGTGTGTTAGAAGAGAGAGACCGCTACACCCTCTACCTCGTCGCAGCAATTGCTGTTGTCGCGATACTTATATTCTGGCAGCTCATGGTGGCACTTATATTCGCAGCCTCAATTGCCGTCATCGCCCTGCCACTTCACAAGCGGTTCACGGCCAGGATTGGGGCACCGGCATCGGCAGCCCTGGTCACGATAATAGCGTTTTTAATTTTTATTTTCGTCATTGCATTTACCGTGGGGTTGCTGCTCCAGAACCAGGAGTTCCTCAATAGTCTGGTATCGACCATTATCAACTGGGCAGGCCCCGGACAGAACAACTCCATTACCGCTATGCTCCATATCAACCAGACCCAGCTGGACGGACTAATTGGTAACAGTAACCAGACGATTAACCAGTGGGCAGACTCTATTATCGGGCAGATACCGGCACTGGGGTTCCAGTTGCTGGTGTTTTTCCTGAGCTTTTCCGTGTTCATTTACAAGGGCGAGGAACTGTACCTTTCATCGTTTGCGATGCTCCCGGAAAATTTAAAAGAGCCGGTGAGGCACCTGACACATACGGCAGTCGATACCCTCTATGCCATCTACGTTGTCCAGCTGATTATCGTGATAATTACCCTGATTCTCGCACTACCGTTTTTTTATTTCCTTGGATTCGGGCATGTGCTCTTTTTTGGCACACTTGCGGGCCTCTTAAAAATTGTTCCCATTCTTGGCCCGTCAATCCTCATGGCATTTCTCGCGGTGTATGCCTTCTCAATATCCGATATGACTGCCCTGGCGCTCCTTATTTTTATTGGATACCCTGTAGTCTGCGCCTTTCCAGACCTGTTTATCAGGCCGGTCCTTATGGGCCGGCGTACCTGCATTCATCCTGTCATTATGTGGATTGGGTTTGTCGGGGGCCTGTATACCCTCGGGCTTGTCGGGTTCGTGCTCGGCCCGCTAATCCTTGTATTGCTGATAACAGGCTATCACATCCTGAAGGGAGATCATGAAGCCTGTGGGGCGGGCAGGAAAACACAAGACTAACTACCAGAATAACTCCCGGCTTTTATTATTCAGGATACAGGGTTATGGCACATATTTCGAGGCATATTTATCCCATGACACCCCGGGCTTAGGCACGGGATGAACAAAAGTATCACCAGGGGCCGCCGGGCCGGGCAGGCGACACCGCAGCAGTAAGAGTACAATAAATAAGGCCCGCTCAGATATGTAATGGAGCGAGGGTTGCCGAGCCAGGTCAAAGGCGATGGGTTTAGGGTCCATTCTCGAAGGGGTTCAGGTGTTCGAATCACCTCCCTCGCATTGTTTTCGTTTCACATGTTGCTTCTTCTGGAAAAGACTAAATTCTCACCTCATATAAAGAATGCATAAGAGTGAAGACCTATGGCAAGGCTCAACTATTACCTGTGTGTGTTAATACTCCTGATCCTCATTACTCAGTCGGTATCAGGGGCAATCAATGTCAAAAATATGGTAGTTTCTCCATCCGGGGACCTCGTTTCCGGGAAGATTCCACCTGGAAAGGTGGCTGTCTCCTTTGTAGTCAATTTCGTGCCGGATGGGGGAATGACATTTTCGAGCAGCAACTCGCTTGATATGTTTACCGACCTTGAAAATGCCCGCTGGTCATATTCGACCGTGCTGGACGGTAATATAAATCCCCCGCTGACTGATAGCGGCAATAGCGTTGATATTAATGGCTGGGTACTGTCGTACCCGTCAAGAAGGGACCTGTCGATACTGGTAAACATGACAGGGGAGGTCCCCACCGTATCAGCAACCGGAAAAAAGACCGTTGTTAAGGTAGGGGTCTATAACGGAGGAAACGAGGTATATCCCGGTACTGCAGTAATCCGCGAGGCGAATGTTATCCTGCCCGGCAGCCCGGCAGTACCATCAGGAACAACCACACCCGCGACTCAGCTCTCCTCTGGCCAGACACCAGTGGTGACAGCCACCACGAGGGCCAGTACCACTGCAACACCTTCAACATCAGCCCCGTCTTCATCCATGCTTATACCAGTCGGGATTATTACGATCATCTTCCTGTTAATGTCATTCATACCACTCGGACTACTGGTATTCCACGATTATTTCGGTCTAGAAAAACTTTCCATCCCACAACCATTCCGTGTACGGGTGGCGATTGCCATCGTCCAGGTGTTGTGTGGGATCGGCCTCCTCTTCGTCCTCTTTACACTCCAGGCGATATACACAGACCTTGTAGTGGCAGAGAGCGGCCTTGCACCGGTTTTTGTCCTGCTGGTTCTCCTGTTAGTGTCTTATGTTACACTGTCGGCTTTTGCTCTCGCTATTGGCTCGTTGCTCTCAAAGGCCTTCCGTTGGACTCTTAAAACCCATGGTATTACCGGGATCGCCGTACTTATTCTTGCACCGGTGACCATCATCACACTCGGAACTAACCCCGAAATCCTGCAGTCACGGACGGTTGTTGTCATTGTTGCCATCATTGCAGCCCTGATTACGGCACTGCTCGCGTTGTGGCAGGACCATACACTCCGTGACGATCTCGGGAGCGACTGGTTCTCCTTGTTGTCGGACTTTTTCCAGCGTGTGAAAGGAGACCTCAAACCAAAAAAGACTTCTCAGGCAGATACCGGAGCCGCTATTACCATCCTCAATACCCGGCTGGCAAAGGGTGAGATCAGTCTTGAAGAATACAACCAGTTAAAAGAAGCCATTAAGAAATAATTTTTTTCGTCCTCCCGGGAAAAATAATGCGGATAGAGGTACGGTATCCCACTAATAGTCCCTGATGTTCCGTTTTTCAGACGGTTGTTGGCCGTTTGTACGATACAGAGCTTCTTATCCTAGTGGAGCTTGTATAGTATGCAGTTTTAATAGAGCT
>Ga0194054_10000932_pt1 | contig 14395 bp, 12 predicted proteins | sample SepL2210m_MetaG_FD_163628 | JGI IMG/M metagenome (GOLD analysis project Ga0194054, IMG submission 163628) | Anoxic zone freshwater microbial communities from boreal shield lake in IISD Experimental Lakes Area, Ontario, Canada - Sep2016-L227-10m | ecosystem: Environmental > Aquatic > Freshwater... | reverse complement strand
ATACCCCCAGACCAAACGGATGGCGGTGGGTTCTCGGAGGTCAGTCTGGAGGATCTGGAGCATGAAGAAATTCAGGCAATCTGAAAAAACAGAGAACAGAATGGGTGATCCGCTGTACAGGGTTTTCCCCTCCGACCAGTCTCATGGTGGTGGATGATCGGTGCTTCTGTCGGGGGGGATCTTGAGGGCATCCCCGGTACGGGTTCTCAATCAGGTGAAAGCGCTGCATGTGGTGAGCGGCAGGAGAGGTGAGTCATGATTGAACCAGACATCGTTGAATTGCTAACTCTGAGCCAGGTCGCGGCCATGTTGAACTTGAAGCGAGAAACTGTTCGAGTGCTGGCCCGACGGGGCGAGATCGGTTGTGTCCTGCCGACGCCCCGACAGCGATTTTTCACCCGACAGCAGGTAGCTGACTTTATAACGTCTCGGACCATTGCAGTTCCAAAAAGGCTTGACTGTAGACCTCAAATTCCGGCACCATCGAGAATCCCGAAAAATCGTTCTTTGATAACTGAAGATGCGGAATCACGTTCGGACTTGAGAAAGGAGCTAAATTCTCTTGTCCGTTGAGAAACGTAAAAATGCTTGGTGGATTCGTTTCCGGCCTTTCGGCGGCAAGGCCGTTGCGTCGTTGAAGACCGATTTCAGCACAAAGACCCAGGCCCAGGACTTGGAGCGGATCCTTCTTATCTCATGCAGGAGCAGTGACTACAGTTGGCTGGACCCCTTGAGCCGACAGGCATGTCTACGGATGTTCAGGAATCAGCGATGGGAACTCCCTCCGGACCTCTTGAAGACTTCCCCTGCTCCCTCAAAGGCGCTGACCCTATGGGAAGCCTCTGAAATCTTTGTCAATTATCCAGAGATCCGGGGATCGAAGAGCCTCTGGCGACATCTTGTCTCGCTCGAACATCTTGTGGGGTACTTTGACAAGGCCGCGGCGGTCGCCTCGCTGTGGATACCCGAACTGAGACGGTACAGGGTTCATCGGCTGACCCAGGGAGCAGCCCCCGCAACGGTGAATCGGGAAATGTCCACGCTCAGTAAGCTTTATCGAGTGCTCGAGGAGCTGAAGCTTGTGGATGTCAACCCAGTGAAACAGCTACAGAAGCTTGCTGAGCGATCAAGCAATCGAGGGACCCTCATTTCGTATCATGACTTCGAGACGATGTGCGGTCGGGTATCACAATGGTTCCTGCCTATCGTGCAGACCGCTTATTTCACGGGAATGCGGCGAGGGGAGCTTGTAGCTATGACAAGGCGGCAGGTGAACCTAGATCGTCGGCTGCTCTCCTTGGGATCCGCTGATACCAAGGAAGGCAAAGCCAAACGGGTGCCAGTGCATCGGCTCCTGATTCCCATTCTGGAACAGTTGCTCAAGGTCCCGTCCATTACAACAGATCGCGTCTTCCGGATTGAGGGCAGGCCTGTAAACCCGGAGAGCTTCAAGAGGCAGTGGCAGCGAGCCGTCCGGGGCATGGAGCCGAGGCCTCGGTTCCACGATCTGCGCCACACATGGAAAACGAACGCCCTGGAAGCAGGAATCGATGAGGAGATCCGAAAAGCAATCTTGGGGCACCTTGAACGGAAACAGAGTGTGAGTGAAGGTTACGGGCGCATAAGCGACGGCCTTTTGGTCGCTTCAATTGACAGGATGGTGTTTGATGAGGCTTTCAGGAAAGCGAGCGAGCTTTAAGTGGCTCCATTACAGGCTTGTACCGTTCGCGCGTGTACCAAACGTGTACCAGCCCGCTATATTGACCGAATTGGGACTCTCGCCCCCCAGCTTAACTATTTGATATTTATGGTCGGGACGACTGGATTTGAACCAGCGACCCCTGCATCCCGAATGCAGTGCTCTACCAGGCTGAGCCACGTCCCGACGAAACAATAATACTACTTCTACGACCAGGTGTCCACGAGTTTTTCCTGTAAATCACTCGTAGGCTCCGACTCTCTTATGACTGGAGCGTCTCGGGTTCCGGCTGCCTCTTGGCTAGCCCCTTTGACTTCAGCAATTGGAGACGCTTCTTAACGGCTTCCTTATTCCTATCCTTAAGTACCTCAGCAATCTCCCTGTTGCTTACAGGCATCGTTAAAACCACGAGGTCCTCCCTCAAACTCCACGCCTTCGGAGAGGTATTCCTCTTCAAATTCATGAGGACCTTCAACTCCCTCGGCGTAAATTGCCTGAGAAGAGTGTGGCTGTCCTTTATGCATTCGAGCCTGTTTTTCAAACCGTCAGACTCAGAGGCCAGAGGAACAGCCAAAATATCGTCCGAAACAATAACGGCTGATGTTTCGTCCCCGGGCCAAGGATCAAATTCTTTTGAGTCTGCCCACCAAGGGGATTCCGGATCACTCTCCAGATCTCCAGGTAAAGGCTTACTAAAATTTCGGTCCTCGTCAACCACGGTAATCCTCTAAGTTAAGTCTTATCAGTCAAGATTGTCCACTATGAACTCTGTAACGCAGATGCGGCTCATGGAGGACAGGTTCACGAGTCTTCAGCAGCAGAGTTTAATACTGATGCCGTCTACCCTACCACAAAGACGGCCCAAGAACCCTGAAAGAAACGGTCTGACGATGCCTGTCACCAAGGGACAATCCTAATAACCTTCCAAGTCCAACTGAATGAGATGAATTACTGCGAGAATTCGTAACTGTCATAAAGTTCTCGGTCGAAGGTAAATCAAGATCAGGCGTCTTTGTTGCAGCCAAGGGCCTCATCTTGTCCGCAGGCGTGGCCGATCGGGCAACTCTTTGCTTATCGTTCGACTCTTCAAGGCCGGTATATGAAGTAGCATCATACCCGTTTCCAGTGGAGACCGGCTGCCCTGGATTGCCATACATCTCTATTCCTTGTTGTCCATAAGCAGGATAACCAGTCGCTCCTCCCTCATTATAACCTGAGCCTCCTGACCAGGAGCCGAGGATCCCTCCGCATCAGTCAGCGCCAACAGGGTAAGGCCAAGCTAATGCAATAATAATGGTTATCAAAGCTGATTTGAAAGAGTTATTGGCAATCATAAAGTCCTCGTCGGATACTCTTACTCGGAAACGCCAGGACGCAGATTACTACTTTAGAAGGCTTTTGTCACTTTTTTTTGGTATCAAACAAGACTTCCTTGAATTGGGTCAGCACTTATCGAACTTTACCTTGAAAAATTTTCGTTTACCAACTTGAAGAATTCTTTCAATAGGTCCCAGCATTATCTCCAGATTTGGGTCAGATACTCTCACTCCGTCAAACTTCACAGCCCCCTGAAGCACCAACCTACGGGCTTCCGCTTTAGAGATCGACGCACAGACCGAAGCGATCTCGTAAGCTTGCATTTTTTCTTGATCCAGGGATTTTAAAGGGATATGGTCAGGCATCTCCTTACGCTGTACAACTTTTTCGAAATGTTCCTCCGCTTCTCTCGACGCGGCTTCATTGTGATATTCGGCTACGATGCTGCGAGCAAGGACCTTCTTTATCTGCATCGGGTGAAGTGGATCCATAGGCTCCTGGTGCTGATCAACCACCTTGAGGGCATCTCCGAAATTCCGGACCACGTTTTGGTCCACATCTGTAAGCAGAGTGAAATATTTGACTATGAGATCATCCTGTATCGACATGGTCTTGCCAAACATGTCCTCAGGCGCATCATCCACAGCAATATAGTTCCGTTCAGTTTTGCTCATTTTCTTTGACCCGTCGAGTCCCTCAATGAGCGGTGTCATAAGGACAATCTGGGGTTCCTGCCCGTACTGAATCTGCAAGTCCCTGCCTTCCAGCAGGTTGAATTTTTGGTCTGTCCCTCCCAATTCCACGTCGCATTCCAGGGCCACCGAGTCATAGCCTTGCATAAGCGGATAAAGGAATTCTGTGATGGTGATGGGATTACCTTCCCGATAACGCTTTTCGAAATCGTTTCTCTCGAGCATTCGAGCAACGGTAGATCTGTAGGCCAGGTCAAGGCAATCAGCAAAAGACATTGAATCGAACCATTCTCCGTTGCTGCGCAGTTCGGTCTTTTCCTCGTCGAGAATTTTGAATACCTGGTCCTTAAAGGCTTTGGCATGCTCCCATACCTGTTCCTTGGTGAGTCTTATTCTCGCCTCGGCTCTTTCTGTGGGATCGCCGATGCGCGCGGTAAAATCCCCCACAAGGAAAATCGCCGTATGGCCAAGTTCTTGGAAATGCCTTAACTTTCGAATAGTGACCATGTGTCCTAGATGTATGTCGGAAGCCGTAGGATCTACTCCCAGCTTAACTCGAATCGGTTTGCCGGTTTCCATGCTTTTGGTGAGACGTCGACGCATCTCATCTTCATTTAAGATTTCTTCCACGCCCCTCATGATCTTCATCATTTGGGTTTCAACGTCGGGAAATGACATGCTTGCACCTTTCATGAGTCTCTCTGATACTCTATCCTTGGGCGGAGAAATTACGTCAAGAAAAGTCCATATCTCGTTCTCTAAGTCGAGATTAATGACGATATTTTCATATTACCAAATTCTCCAGCGTATTAAGTTCTTTTCAAATGCAAGAAAAACTCCCTATTACCCTTAGGACCTCGCAAGGGACTTTCCATTTCCCCCAATACCAGAAAACCGCAATTGTCGGCCGACATCTTGACGCTTTCCACTGCGTTTCTAATTTTGTCGAAGTCTCGGACGACTCCGCCCTTCCCAACATGTTCGCGGCCCACCTCGAATTGAGGCTTTACAAGAGCCACTATCCATCCATTCTCTGGAAGGATTTCTTTTAACGGAGGCAGAACAAGCCCTAACGATATGAAAGAGAGGTCGGCAACTGCTGCGTCCACTGGGTGAGGAAGCGACTCTTTACGCAAAAAGCGTACGTTGGTTCGCTCCAAGACTGTTACTCGCACGTCGTTACGAAGACGCCAATCAAGCTGGCCGTAGCCCACGTCTAGGGCGATCACCTTTCGAGCGCCCCTTACGAGCAAACAATCAGTGAATCCACCGGTGGAAGCACCGGCATCCAGCAGCATGAGTCCTCCAGGGTTTATTCCGAACGAGTCCAGAGCGGGGGCTAGTTTGAGCCCTCCCCGGCTCACGTACGGTAGATGCTCTTTGACTGATAAAACCGCTGACGTATCGACTTCCTTGCCGGGTTTGTCTATCTTTATACCGTCCGCAGTCACTTTTCCGGCCATAATGAGAGCACCGGCGCGCTGCCTCGACGACACGAGTCCTTTCTCCACAAGGAGTATGTCCACGCGTTTTTTTTGGTGCTGAGGGTGCTTAGGTGCAGTTGTCAGGAGCATATACCTCAGGAACCCGGCATGATCGTGAAATCCAGAACGTCTACTATGCTGAAACCGTAGTAAAGGTAAACTGAGCCACTACCGAAAAAATCCCGAGGGTTATGAATGGTAAAATGGTAAGAGTACTGGCCGCTGCGACTCATCAGGCGAACCGTCTCTTCATATTGCCTGGACTCGGGAAGCTTGATGATAAATTTGAGCGGAACCTCTGACTGGGATGCATTATAGGAAAAGCGGATCATCAAGGTCAGGCGATCTCCAAATAAGCCTGCATTAAAGGAACGGCCATTCCCTAGAAATTTAAGCTGATTATCCTTAAGTACTGCCGGTCCGAACTGCAAATCGTAAATCGAGACTCGACCAGGCATTTCCCAGGAAAAGCCTCCGGTAGCTTCGGTATGAGAGGATTCTTTTCCGTCAGCATCTTTCCCCCAGGAATACGGCACCCCAAAATAATTGTCCATGGTCAACAGCAGACACACTACCGAAATCACGACGCCGATCCTCATGCCAACGACCGCTTTGAACGTTCGGCTATGCGTCGCTTCTTCCGATGTCATGCGCCCCACCATTTCGGCTTTATCGGCTTCGGCGTCACTTCAGTCGGGGCGCTATGCCGCTGTTTCATCCAGGGTTCTGCCTCTTGCAGCCGTATTTCTTCGGGAAAACCCATATTCACGTCGCCCGGTTTTGAGGTCGTTTCGCCTCTCTTGCTTGACAATACATCCATGATCTGCTCACCCGAAAGGGGTCCGGATAAACCCTCTTTCTCTTGCACTTGCTTTCTCGTCCGTGATCCCAACGAGCTAAAGAGCCAAGACAATACTAGGATTAGTATAAGCGGAAGAAGGCTGTAAATTATATTCTCAAGGTTGTCCATGGCGGGTCTCCTCCCAAGTATGAGAAGCAACTCAATCGAGCAATTATAATGCCATAAGATGAGCTTGGCTTCAATTGCATTCTGCAAGCGAGACATGTTGTTTCTGTATAAAAGATTTTTTTGTAAGAATCTGGCCCAAAATAAGAACAGATCAGTGATCAGATCCACGAACCTTTTTCTTGCGGCGCAAGAGACAATGGTTTAGGCTTTTAGTCACGAACCTCTGCTACTTTCGGGTGTAACGGTGGAAGCAAAAGAACTTATACGACAAATAGGCGAGCGCGAACCGCTCAATCCGTATCAAGTCGCCGGCATGTTAGAGGTGATTAATCGGAGTGGAGTTCTGTTTGGAGCAGATGCTGTGCTCGAGGTGGAAGGTCTGAACAGCGTCCTCATGGTTCTGGACCGCACCGGCGAAGAGGCTTCGCCGTACCTCATCGGCATCAAACAGGCTGGGGCCCAGCTTACTCTATTCCTCAAATTCCCCAGGGAATCACTTGAAGAGCTGATTTATTTGACAGCCTTTAAGGGAAGACGCCAGGCCATCTACGAGAACCTGATCCCCATACTGTACGAGATACCCAACTGGCTGGATCTCATAAGAGTACTGTCCCGATATTCTCTAGAAAGGGACGATACCTCGCTCGAACAACATCACGAGAGAGTAATGGAGATCATCCTCGCTTTTTTATACGCAGCAATACTTCAACCTTTTGATTTGGAGGCACGTTCAGAAGCTGAGTACTCCTTAGGTCGCCTTCTCGAGAGCATTCTGAAATCCACAGAAGAGAAAAACCTCGGAGTCTACCTGCCTTTCGTGAAAAGGGGACTCGACTTTCTTGCTACAAATCCCTTTCGAAAACCAATTAACTCCTTTGATCGTAGAATTCTGGAGATTTCAACCATCCGATCAGCTTTGAAAAAACGATCGAAGGATATCAATGATTTCTTTATGCCCCGGATATACATGATGGCTTCGCAGGCCCTGGTAACAGCTCTTGACGAGATCCGGCCTTGTCCTGTCGAGCTGGTGGAAAGCCTTCACCAGACTGTGTCCAAAGAGGATTTTCCTCAGCGGGAGCGTTTCTACAGAGATATCCTGGAAAGAATAAAAATCCATGGACCAGATGAAATTGAGAAGCGAAAACGGACTTTTCGTCAGGTCATTGAGGGTGGAGCCGAAATCGGCGAGGCGGAACTTGCCGATGGAATAGATTTCATTAAGGGCCTCGGGAACGAATGGAACGCAATTCTCTTGTCTTTCCAAGAAATGATCGATGTGACACCGCCGAATGTCCAGGCGGCATTTTCACAGGTCCTTGCCGTACAGATTCTTGAGGTGGACAAGCCCGAGGTCAAGCAACTGCTTATCGACGGTCTTTGCGCAATAGTCATCCGCCTTGAGAAAACGCGAAAGCAAGCCTCAAAAGATCTGGTGAATACGCTGGCAGGCCTTTTCCTGGACAGGACCTACTCATCTGGAGACACGGGCCAGGTATTGTCCTCCCTGAAGGCGCTGGAATCATTAGGGATAACCTTTGGGACGGCAGGCTATTTCCTTATGGCCCAGGAACTTATGGAACAACTGGTGCATCATCCCCTGATCAGCCCTAGAGAAAAGAAATACACCATAGAAGATGACGACACCGGGGAACCTCTGGTGCTCGCCGAGGAGGCCGGGGCAAATGAGTGTCATGTGCAGCACGTGAGAAGCATCATGGCTATTATCGCTTCTAATCCCCGAATCATGCACCGGCTCATTCCTTATCTCATAGTCCAAATTGAAATCGGCAGAACCCAATTATGTGACGAGGACCTGATTCAGTTATGGATTTCACGGCTGCTGAGATCAAACTCCTCTGTGATACATTTTTTGGTTCGAACGTTGATTAAAGCCATTCCTTATTCATTCAAGGAGATCGGTCCGTTGGATACCCTGCGTCTCACAGCCGCAGGTCTGGCAAAAGAGCTTGCAAACAGAGGAATCAAGCCGATAGGTAATTTTCTGGGGAAGCTTCGGGGCGACATTCACTGGCGCGGCAGCATAGAAAACTTGTTCTTTTGTCAGGGAATAATCAAATATTTCGCGACCGGACGCCGCGAAGCAATTGCAGAATGGATGCCTTCCGAATCCATGCCGTACCTGGCGATGAATAGCTGGTGTTCCGCTGTGGAAGCTCAGGGCATCATGGACCTCTGCCGGCAAATATTCGAAGAATACAAAATGGATCCTGATCAAAAAGACGGAATGGCAGCACTTGTATCCGTTGACACGTCGAAGTATTGGAACGCATCTCAATTGCCGGAGTTTTCACGACGGGTAGTGCTGGAAATGATAGAGTTGGTCAAGGGCCTTCACAACAAATATTTTGTTATCCGACAATCGGCATCCGGTTCCACTGTCCAGGAGGACCTGGAGAGACTTGATCTGATAATTACCGAGAGGCAGCATATAAAGGAGAGTTTTCTGACTCCGGATATCCGAACCCCCCTACCTCCTGCCGTGACCCTCACGGAAGGCACTGTCGACGGGGCCCGAGAAATGGATAGGATTAGCCGGGAACAGCCTGGAACACCAATCATTTTACGCGCAAAGAAAGCCGGACACGCCTACGCACAAAAAGCAACCTACATCGAGGAACGATTCGAAGCTTTTAACAATGATCTGGGCAGAGAAGCCCTGCAAGAGACAATCGCTACGAGTATCAACAATACTCATTTCGAAGGCATCTCACTGGAGAACCTCCCTCTAGCCCTCACATTCCTGGACTACCTGATCAGGGGAATCTCTGTAAACGGTCATTCCAGCTACTACCTAAAGCAGTCTGGGAGTGACCTCAGGCAAGCGGGAGCACTTGGCCTCACGTTCGACAAGGTCCGAGACATACTGAAAATTATCAAGAAGGAGCTTGACGACATACACGCCCAGTACAGGGCTTGGTTTGAAGAACCTTTTGACAACTTTCTCTTATTTTGCCCAATGGACAAGCTCCCGAGAAAATTCCGTGACTTGACAACACTGAAACAGATTCCGGATACCGACTTTTTCAAAAACTACCTTAAGATTTTATATCTCTCTGACCTTCAAGCCAGAGATGGAAACCTGAGGGTCCTCGAAACCTTTATAGACAAGATAGAACTTTTCCTGAACCAGCGGCTTGCCGAATCAGGCAGGCTCGTTGTGAGCAGAACCAGTGCAGAAAGCCGTCCGATTCCGTTTTACTTCCCTGCCGAGGAGGAGATTTCTCCGTGTAAGATAGGACTGAAAGCATCACTTCTTCAGCTTGCAGAAAACACCCCGCCTTACTTCATAATAACCTCAGACCAGCCTTTGAAGAATCACTCGGAGATGCTTTTTGATCCCGATTTCCGTAGCGGTTTGTCCGAAGCGGTAGAAAAGTTGGGACGCATTTGGGGAAGATCCCTTGGAGACACCTCTAACCCTGCGCTCTTCTCCGTGAGATCCGGAGCAAGAATAAGTATGCCGGGTATGATGACCACTATTATGAATGTGGGTATTAACGACGAAATTGCGGCGGGCCTTGCTAAAAAGGTAGATCCTTGGTTCGCCTATGATTGCTATCGACGTTTTTTACAGGAATTCAGTCAGTCTGTCTTTGGAATAGAAAGGGATGAGTTTCAAGAAATAATAGATGAACGGAAAGCGCACTTTAAGGTGTTGCGCAAAGCCTTCATGAGTGCAGACCAGATGAAAGGTCTAGCTTTCGATTACAAAAGGCGCGTGGCGGAACTGGCGCCCAAGGCGGTTGAGTTGCTTGACAATGGAAGGTTTCTCGAGATCCTCATCCACTGCGCCGTTGCAGTGCTGCATTCGTTTGAAGGACAGGCTGCCCGCAAGTACAGGGAAGCCGCCGGAATAGATGGCAATTGGCACACGCCGGCAATCATTCAGGGTATGGTGTACGGAAACATGGAACTGGATTCTTCCGGGACCGGAGTCGTCTCATATAATCCATTTACCATGGACCTGCGAGGGGATTTCGCCCAAGGCGACCAAGGAACGGATGTGGTTGACGGAAAGGTCGTTACTATGCCGGTGCATGATCCCTGGAAAAGTCGCGAGTGTCTGGCTTCCCGGATGCCGGATGCATGGAAGCAGCTCTATTGGATCCTTTTCCGCACTGCTGAGCATCTCCATATGGACACCCGCATCGAATACACCATCGAGAAAGGCAAGGTTTTCGTCCTTCAGATCCGCAAAGACAGGGAACGTAAAGAAAGAATCCCATCCTTAAAGGCATTCGGATATGATGTGATCGCGCAGGGCACAGGTGTTTTCGGCAAGATTTTTCGCGGGATCATGGTCACCGATCGAAACCAGATTGCTCCATTCAGGCATATTAACAAGGCGCAGTCGATTATTGACGCCATGAACGAAAATCTCCCCGAATTGCATAAGTTGGACGGTTTTATCTTTGTTGTGAATAACCCCATTCCTGAAGAAATAATGGAAGAGGTCTTCTCCCTTCCTGTGGAGACTGCTCTGGTCAGCCGTCTGGGAGGCCGGGGCGCCCATGCCGCAGACATCTCCAAATCCCTCGGCAAGGTCTATGTAGGGCAGGTCAGACAGATTGAGAAATTTGCAGGCAAGCCTGAGGCAGTTAAGTTTAACGGCCGGGAGGTAGTGGTGGGAAGCAAGATGGTGATACATGGCCAAACTGGAGAAATTGCTCTCTATTCACAAACTTGATTACTTGAGAGATTTTGATGTGCCAAGATGATTTCCACCTATTCGGAATGATTGAGAGAAAGACCTTTGAACAAAACCAATTCCATGAAACCGGATAATTCAATCCCCGCTCAATCTGAAGTTGATTCAACAGCTTTAACGGACAATATCTATTTTGCAGGAGGCAATAGTCGAGTGCTGCAATGGTTTTTTCTGAGACCCTGTGATATAAGAGTCGGGGCCATAGAGAGGTAGATAAGGCAATGATTCGAGACTTAACGATCTATTCCCTATTGTTGCTTATTCTCATATTGGGACAAGTTCCGGACCAACCAGTATTTGCACAGGATTTCCCGTACATTGCACCGGAAGCCCCGGAATTCGATAATCGCGGCAATCACCTTGAAAGAGTATTTCCAAGGTCCTCCTCGCCGGTTCGAGGCCAGGAGCGACGGTTAGTTCCAACTGACAATGCAATGAGGTCTGATTATCCGATACAGCAGGAAAGCCCACAGGTTGGTTTGCCCATTGTGCCCGGCCCCTTGTCCTCACCACAAGCCCCAACACACTCGCGTTCACAGGATGGTCAGCAGAAATTTCGTGCGCCCATTTCTCCCTCTCAGATCCCCGAGTACACTCCTCCCCGAGTAAGGCCCCCGACAGTAGCCTCGACTCCGCCTGACTCTTCAGCTCAAATTCAGGAGCTTTCTGACTGCTCTCAGTATCCCATACTTATTGCTGGCGCCCGGTCGGAAAATGAAATGCAATTCACCGCAAGACGCTATCTGACATGTCTTGTTCAAAACGGTTGGAATGAGGACCAAGCACGACAGCAAGTAATTAGAATTATTGAGACCAGTTTCAGACCAGCTCGGTGAAATCATCTCGGCTTCAGGCAGAATCCGACTTCATTCAGAAAAGCTTACCGCCTAATAAGCTGCCGTAAGGTACGATAAACGTTTTACGGAAATGTAGTTCAGAAGCATGAGCATCCCCAAAGTCACCGTTCTCATGTCGATTTTCAATGGTCTAGAATATTTACCCGAGGCCATGCACAGCATTTTATCTCAGAGTTTTGATGACTTCGAGTTTCTCATAATTAATGACGGCTCGACCGATCCGGTGGGACAAATATTTCAAGAATTCCATGATAGCCGGATCATTGTTTTGAATCAGGATAATATTGGGCTGACTCGTTCTCTAAACAGAGGTCTCTTGCTGGCTAGAGGAGAATACGTGGCACGGATGGATTCAGACGATTTGAGTCTTCCCGGAAGGCTGGAGGCCCAGGTTCGGGAACTGGAATTCGACTCTCGTCTCGATTTGGTGGCCGGCTTCTTCGACATTGTTGACGAGCACGGGCACACAATAGAAAGAAAAGAATTGATTAGAGATCCAATTTATAGGCTTTGGAGACTTCAATTCCACAATAATTACGGACATGGATCTGTAATGTTTAGGAAGAAAGCAGTTTTGGAAGCAGGAAGGTACAACAGTGATCTGGCTTACGCTCAGGACTTCGACCTGTGGTCACGTATTTCCAAGAGAGACAATACAAAGATTATTCCACAGGTCCTTTATCATTATCGAATGGTTCACCACGGCACGCAGACCTCGGTCAGCCATTATGATACGCAGCTTGCAAACGCCATAAGAATAAGTAACAGGAGTTTGAAGTCCTGCAATCGTCTTCTCACCGATTTCGACTGTGAAGAGGTCAGAGCCCTGTACTGGAAGTTTCAACGCGAGCATGTTTCTGTAAAGGGATTGTCTCTGGTAGCCTGGACTCTCGAAGGTTTTTGTCGGCGTTTCAGTATTGAAGGTAAATCCAAGTCTGAACTCTTCAAAAGAGTTGCACTTGATGCTATTGAAGAACTGCATAATGACCACTCCCTGTCACAGAGGGAACGCATTGCGATGGTTGGTGAGTTCAGCACGTGGCATGAGGAATGTTCTGGTTCCTGATGATTGGGCCGGTTATTTATGTACACCCAAGTAATAGATGCCAACATTTTTATTGAATTTTAGCGAGGTTGCCTCTATCATCTCAATGATTGAAAAGCTTATCTTGATTTACGGGAGGAAAGGTATGAGTGGCAAAGGCCAGGGTAGTTGGTTCGGGTCATTTTTCAAGAAGGCTTTTTCATCGTCTGAAAATGACGAATTACAGAGACTAAAGCTAGAGGTTGAACTTCTTCGGCAAGAATTGCAGGCCATTAAATGTATAGGTTCTAATTTGGGCTCAAAATATAGTGGTGCGTCGGTCAGCAATCCTTACGGTATTGAAAACAGGGAGTTGGATTTGGTCAAGCAAGAAATCGATATCCTTCGCAATGAGTTACAGGAGGATATTGCTGCGATACACCGGTTGGAGATTCTCACTTTGAGCAAAAGGATCAAGCTCCTCGATGATTTTGGGAAGTCTCTCCCTCCCACCTGTCCGGGAAGGACGAGAAAATCAGCGAAGACTAAGGGGTTCAGTTTCGGCATAATTACAAATGGTAGTCGTCCAGAAAAACTCCTAAAGTTGATTGATTCGATTGATGCTCAGAGATTGCATCCTGACTGTTACGAAATTATCGTGGCAGGATCGGTCGACGGAATAAATGGGTACGACCGAATTCGACGAATTCCTATGGAAAAAGCTGCTTCCGAGGGCAGGTTGGGTGCAATGCGAAATGCTCTCGCGGGGTCGGCCAAGTTTAACAAGTTCGTGAGCCTAGATGATGATTTTCTTCTCCATCCAAAGTGGGCCGAAGCTATGGATGACGTTCAAGGCGATTTCGACATAGCGACTGGAATCATTCTGAATCCGGACCTCTCCAGATACTGCGACTGGGTAAACATCATTGAGAATTACACCTTCCTCAGAGCCTATCACGAAACCTTCGACAGGTGCCAGTATGTCACCGGAGGTTACGGCATCTACAAGGACTTCATTTTTGAGGAACATTCCTGGAATGAAGAACTGGGTTTTTATCAGGGAGAAGATGTTTCTTTCTCAAGAAGATTGTTCGACGCAGGGTACCAATTGAAGTTCATTCCCAAAGCAATTGTTATGCACGATGACGAGCGGTATAGGCAGAAAGGCTATGGGGTGATTCGCCTGAAATCTGCTGAACAACTAGAAGATTCTGAAAAAATTGGCTTGAAAATGGAAAAATTGTGTCCCAGGACCTTGTCTTGAATGGCAGCGATGTCGTCGTGGAGCCAGGAAAAAGGACTTATTAATCTCTTCGAGCACCTTTAACGTTTCGCTGCACAATTCCTTTTAATAGCAAAGAACCTATGAGGCCTACGCAAGGAGCCTGAGATGACCGTAGTCGTTCTGGTAGTGATTATTACCCTTTTAATTTCATTTCACTGTTCACTATTCGAAGCGATTCTCTATTCCACACGCCTTGGGACCCTTGAGGCTTCGAAGGCATCGGGACAGAACGAAAGGTTAGCTGAACAATTCATAGAGATGAAGAAGAGAATTGATGTACCAATTGCATCACTTCTCATCCTGAATACCGTGGCCAACACCGCAGGGGCAACAAT
>Ga0194054_10000930_pt1 | contig 14419 bp, 14 predicted proteins | sample SepL2210m_MetaG_FD_163628 | JGI IMG/M metagenome (GOLD analysis project Ga0194054, IMG submission 163628) | Anoxic zone freshwater microbial communities from boreal shield lake in IISD Experimental Lakes Area, Ontario, Canada - Sep2016-L227-10m | ecosystem: Environmental > Aquatic > Freshwater... | reverse complement strand
GAATAGTACTGTTTTGATTGAAGTTTCTTGATGGAGACCAAGGTCGAACCTTTTTGGGGATTCAAGGTTCGACCTTGGTCTTTAAGAAAAGGAAGATGGAACTGGATTCCCTTTTTCAAGGGGATGACCCCGGTAGTAGAGTTTCGACAGACTCAACTTACTACAGGGCAGGCAGAAGAGAGAAAAAGAAAAGTGGTCAACATCCTGTGTTGACCACTTGTTATCTGAAAGATTCTATCTACTTAATTCCTCTATCAATTTTTCGATATCTCCACCGGGAGTATCGAGTTCCATTTTTTGAGCGATGTGGGGCTCAAGAGAACTGCCAATAATCCTATGCCAGAGCAGTAAATGGACAGGGTCCAACCCTTGTTCCTCTTTAATCTTATTTCCCAGTGTAATGATCTTATCCAAATCTCTTGAGTGTTCCTCCAGAGTTTTCATATCGTTCGCCAGCCGATTATGATAAATATCCAGTTTCTTTTGCACCAAAGAAATCCTCTCCTCCCGGGAAAGGCCGGCCTCCAAGCCAGAACCATGCTTATACATATCTTCAGTTTTCATAATTAAATAATAGCACGAAAAGAGGAAAGTCACAGTAGTCGAATGAGTTTACTACACGGCAAGCCTATATCCACTTCTTTATTTCCAAAGCACCTCGAGCCGCGGCCTGCTCGGCCTCCTGTTTTGACTTGCCCTTCCCTTCGGAAACGTATTCTTCGCCCAAATAGACGCCAACGGTAAAATGCTTGTCATGATCCGGACCTTCCTCCTTCAAGGTCTTATACAACGGCGTACTGCCGGTAAATTCCTGGGCCTTCTCTTGGAACTTGCTTTTGGAATCGATCCAACTTTTTTCCTCGACGATCTTGTCGATCAAATGATAGATATTCTTGGAGATAAAATATTTGGCCGCGTCATAGCCCTGATCCAAATAAATGGCGCCGATGATCGCCTCCATCGCGTTGGCCCAGATATACTGTCTGGCCTTGCCAGTGTCTTTGGCCTCGCCTTTGGATAACAGAAGAAAGTCATTGACATTGATGTTTTTTGCCACTTCCGCCAAGGTATCGGCATTCACCAAAGCCGCCCGATAGGCGGTCAGATCGCCCTCCGTGCTGTCGGGGTATTTTTCATAGAGATATTCCGTCACCAAAAGTTCCAGGACGGCATCGCCCAAAAACTCCAGGCGTTCGTTGTGGGTCAGCTCTAGATTCCTGTTTTCATTCAAATACGAGCGGTGCGTAAAAGCCTGCTTGAGTAGATTCTTGTCTTTAAAGATAATCCCCGCCCCTTCCTCGAATTTCTTAAAATCTGGCAATGTCTTCTTCATGATTTCCTAATATTAAGCAAAATAGGCCAATAATGCAACCCGCCTGGAATTAAATCATTCTTTATGAAATGACTCGTCACAGATCATGCTTTCCCTATTCTTTCTGAGAAAGAAGACCGATCGCTTTGGTCATAATCGGCATGATATCGCCGTAAAAATTCAGATCCTGAAGTTCACCCACCTTGAACCATCTGGCGTCATTCAGACCGCCACCGGACTCAAGTTTTAAATCCTGATAAGGGGCTTTGCCGAGGAAATATACCACCTGCTTTCTGATCTTGCCTTCCTCCGGATGATTGGCAATGTATTCATTGTTCTGTAATTCGGCAATGATTTCAATATCTACTCCGATTTCTTCTTTGATTTTTCTCTTGGCACCGTCACGCTGATCCTCACCGTCTTCCAACTTGCCTTTGGACAATGTCCAGTAGCCAAACACATCATGCACTAAGGCAAAATAATATTCCCCGTCTTTTTCGGCATAAACCACCGCCCCACCGAGTTTTTTTATAGGCATCTTTTCGTAAGGGATATCGGCAATTCTCTTCCGATCTTTTTTGGAAACCTCGTCTTTGCCTGGCTCACCCAATTCCTTGTAGACTGAGCCCAAGACGCCGTTCACAAATTTACCGCTTTTTTCGCCGCCATAATTTTTCGCCAGTTCAATCGCTTCGTTGATCGCTACCTTGGCGGGAACTTCTTTGGAGTCGGCAAAAAGCAACTCGGCGAGGCCGATGCGCAAAATATTTCGATCAACAGTGGAGATTTTATCGAGTGGCCAATCAGGAGCGGCTTTGGTGATGATGAGATCAAGTTCATTTTTCTTCTGCGAGACGGTATCGAGCAACACGGTCATAAAGGATTTGTCGGTGATTTCCGAGGCAAACTCTTCGGCATTGCGGAAAAAAACTTCCTTCGTCTCCGTTTCCGGATAACTGCGAAAATCCATCTCGTAGAGCGTTTGAAGAACTATTGATCTTGCAAGGTGCCTGTTTGCCATGATAATTAAATTGCTAACTGAAAACAGTATACACCAAATCAAGAAAATATCAAAATCAATAATCAGTTTGCTTTTTCGTGCCTTACGGAGGCCAATTTCTAGCAAGAAATTGGCCGAGTAGAGAAAACACACCGCGACGGCGGTGTGTTTATCGTGCAAAGAAAAAGTAAACTGATTATTTGGCTGATTCTTTTTCTTTAGACTTGAGTTTTTTCTCTTTTTTGGCGATCTTAGCGAGGACATCTACCACTACTCGGCCATTGTATTTACCACAATTTGGGCAAGCTCGGTGATTCATTCTCTTGGCGCCACAGTCCTGGCACTTGGCTGTTCTCAGATCTTTCAACGCATCGTGCGATCTGGTATTGCCTCGTTGGGACCGATTATGTCTCATTCGTATAACCATAGTTCGTATAGCATAACTCATTTGCCCCAATAATGCAACTCTTTCCTCCAGAAACTTGACACAGCTTATTATCGCAAAAAGTGCAGGGATTTATTTCCTATCCAAATTTTTCAAAAAGCACTGGCGGTGAATGGCCGAGATGCCGTATTTTTTTATGGCCTGAAAATGGGCTTTGGTGCCATAGCCCTTGTGAATTTCCAGTCCATAACCAGGGTATTTTCTGGCAAGCTTAATCATCAGTGAATCACGGGCCACTTTGGCGGCAATCGAAGCGAGAGCGATGACCAATTCTTTTTCATCGCCTTTGATGATGGTTTTTTGGTTGGAATATTCCATTGGCGCCTTCAAACCTCCGTCCAACAGCACCAGACAATGCTGAGGTTTTATGTCGAGATCTTGTAATGCTTTTTTTAGCGCGTCCTTGATGGAAAAACTCAATCCCTTTTTATCAATAATCTTATTACTCTCAAAACTGACTTTGTATGAAATATTCCCTTTCTTTTTTTCTTCATTTATCTTCTCCAGCCATTTTAGTCTCTGTCCGTGTGAAAGTTTTTTTGAATCTCGAAAAGTACCCAAGGTCGAACCTTGAATCGGGAAAAAGGTTCGACCTTGGGTACCCCGTCGCAAGGCCAAAGCACAGACCGCGACCGGCCCGGCGAGCGGTCCCCGACCGACTTCATCGATTCCGATTATGTATTTGATTTTGCTTTTAGATAGCATTGATCTATTGTATTACTTTTTTAGGCAAAGAAAAGCCACACCCGTAAGTGTGGCTCGACAAGACATTAAAGTCTTTTGAGTTAGGCGGCCCGTTTATAGGCGCCTTCGGCAATACGCCGAATAAGTGAATGTATCTCGGTGAGGCGGGTGGAACAAAGAGTTTGCACACCGACCAAGGGATGACCGTGGGAATCAAGGACGGTGGCCACCACCTTCCGCTGATCGACCTTCGTCAGGCGCGAACCGCGGTTGAAACGGTTACGCCCGTTTTTCGCCGAGATCATGATTCCCTGACCATGCTTGTGATTGATAGCGAGAATATACAATCGATATTCCTCATTGCTCCTCTCGCTCACGATCGTAAAATCAAATTCGTTCAGAGCCCGCACAATATCTCCACCTTTGACCATAAGACATACCTCCATCATACATGACTTTTTCGAAAGAACTCATAACTTGACCCTATGCCAAGCTGAGAAAAAATAGCATACTACCATTTAGTATGGTTGTCAAATTGTTTTTCCACAGAACTACCCCCTTCCTGCCCGCCATTCGTCGATTTTTTTATGATCACCAGACAACAACACTTTCGGCACGCGATACTTCTTGCCTTTGTATATTAAAACTTCCGGACGAGTGTAGTGCGGATATTCCAAGCCATGGGAACCCAAAGAACCTTCCTTCTCTTTTTCCAAAATCAGATTCCAGTGTGATTCTTCCTTTAGCGAATCAAGGCTGATCACCCCAGGAATGAGGCGTCCAACAGCAGAAGCCACTACCATCGCCGCCACATCGCCATCGGTCAATACATACGAGCCGATGGATATTTCTTCGGCCTTGAGGATATCGGTCACCCTCTCATCTATGCCTTCATAACGTCCAGTCACAAAGACAATATCTTCATATTTTTTCGCCCAATCGTAGGCCATCTTTTGGTCAAACGGCTTGCCCTTGGCGGAAAAGACAACCACCTTGGCTTTCCGTTTGTTTTTTATTTTTTTCTCAACTTTGGAAAAAGCCTTTAAAATAGGTTCGGCCTGAAGCACCATCCCGGCCCCGCCGCCATATGGCTTGTCGTCCACACGAAGGTAAGGAATGAAATCGCCCTTGCCCACCTTTGCTTTTTTTGCGGAGGCGGCAGTTGGTCGCGCAAAGTCACGCGGATTATAAAAATTAAATTTGAGCTTTTTTTCTCTCTGTGCCCGTCCCAAAATCGACTCGTTTATATATGAGTTAGAAATATGCGGAAACAAAGTGATGATATGAAAATTCATAAGGATGAATATGCCATATTTTTAACTAAAACGCAAAAGTGTGGCTGATCTTTTTTAGATTTTCAATCGGCGGGAAAAGAGGGGCTGGTAAATTATTCCAATCAAACCACTCCCAGCCTTCACACTTTTCTGGTTCACGATTTACCGGCTCGCCGGACTGATATTTGGCAACCATAAATAAAGTTATGTAGTGTTTATCTTCATTTGGGAAAAAATCATTTGTATATGGACCAGTCTTCAAGTCACCAACAGTCAAACCTGTTTCTTCAAGTAATTCCCTTCTGGCACAGTCTTCGATCTTCTCCATAAATTCCAAATGTCCGCCCGGGAAAGACTATTCCCCGGCGCCATGAGCTCCTTTTCTTTTACCAAGCAAAACCTTGCCGTCTTTTATCACGATCACCCCCACACCCACCTTTGGTCGTTTGATTTCCATCTCAATATAATACTACCATCCGTAACATGAGTCCAACAAAAAAATCGACCTTTCTGGTTTATGTTTCCAGTTCGTTTGTTTTGTGCGCAGGGTAGGATTTGAACCTACGTAGCCCATAGGGCGACTGATTTACAGTCAGTTGCGATTGACCACTCCGCCACCTGCGCATACCTATTACCGACACAGTCTATCAGATTCCCGATATTTATCAAGGCTGGGTTGCTTCTCTCTCGATTAAAACCAAGGACGGTCTTTGGGAGCCGCTCCCAAAGACCGTCCTTTGCAAGACAAGTGACACCTACTTTTTCCCTTTCTTGGTTTCCACTACCACCTCCCCGTTTTTCATGCCTACCATTATCTTTCCATTCTTGTTTACCCCGCCGGAGATGATGAACGAAGCGATCGGATTCAATATTTTATTCTGAATAAGACGCTTGAGCGGTCGGGCGCCATATTGCGGGTTATAGCCTTCTTTGGTCAAGTATTTCAAAACCTCATTGCTGAAGTCCATCGATATTTCCTTGGCCAGCAATCTCTCCTTCACGATTCCAATCTGAATATCCACGATTTTCTCAATCGATTTTTCGCTCAAGATGTCAAAAATAATGATATCGTCCAAGCGGTTCAAAAATTCCGGACGGAAATAATCTTTGAGTGCGGCCGTGACCTTGTCTTTGGCATTTCGGTATTCTTCCTTCTCGCTTCGTTCCGAGGCAAAACCAAGCTGTTCCATCTTGTCGATATACTGCGCACCAATATTCGAAGTCAGAATAATCACCGTATTTTTGAAGTTCACTTTTCGGCCCTTGGCATCAGTCAAAGTACCGCTATCCAAGACTTGGAGAAGGATATTAAAGACTTCCGGATGGGCTTTTTCAATCTCATCAAAAAGGACGACGGAGTATGGGCGATGACGGATGAGTTCGGTCAGATTGCCACCCTCTTCATAACCGACATAACCAGGGGGTGAACCGATCAGTTTCGAGACGGAATGCTTTTCCATAAACTCAGACATATCCACTCGGATCAAGGCTTTGTCATCGTCAAACATGAATTCCGCCAGAGCTTTGGTGAGCTCGGTCTTTCCCACACCGGTCGGACCAAGAAAGATAAACGAGCCGATCGGACGATTAGGATCGGCAATTCCCGCTCGGGAACGCTTGATTGTATCGGAAATTTTCTTGACGGCTTCGTCTTGGCCAACGATCCTCTTCTTCAATTCATCTTCCATACGGACCAATTTGGCCGCCTCACCTTCCAACATCCTGGTGACCGGCACGCCCGTCCATTTGGAAACAATCGAAGCGATATCTTCTTCCATGATTTCCTCTTTCAGCATCTGGCGAGAGCTCTGCAATTTCTTCAGGCGTTTTGACTTGGCATCCAGGTCTTTTTCCAACTGGGGAATCTTGCCGTAGCGAATCTCCGCCGCCTTGGCCAGATCCACTTTTGCCTCCGCCGCCTCAGCTTCCAAACGGAAAGCCTCCAAATCTTTTTTGATTTTCTTGATATCGGTTATGGTTTCTTTTTCATTCTTCCATTTCAGCTCGGTTTCCGAAGTTTTTTCCTTGATATCGGCAATTTCCTTTTCGATATCCCTGGTTCGCTGTTTGGCTTTCTTGTCACCGCTCTCCGCTTCTTTTTTCAGAGCTTCCCTTTCTATTTCCAGACGCAAGACTCGGCGATGAGCGTCTTCCAACACCGGTGGCATATTTTCCAAAGAAATTTTCAATGATGAGGCGGCTTCGTCGATCAAATCCACTGCCTTGTCCGGCAAGAAACGATCGGAAATATATCGACTGCTCAGGTTTACAGCTGCCTGAATCGCATCATCAGTAATGCGAACGCCGTGATAAAGCTCGTATTTTTCTTTCAGACCGCGCAAAATCGCCACCGCATCTTCGAGCGACGGTTCGTTCACATGCACCGACTGGAAACGGCGGGTCAAGGCCGGATCTTTTTCGATTTTCTGATATTCTTTCAAAGTCGTCGCGCCAATTGTGCGGAGTTCGCCGCGTGACAAAGCCGGCTTCAGCATATTAGAAGCGTCCATCGAGCCTTCGGCCGAACCTGCTCCAACGATCGTATGGATTTCATCAATGAAGACAATGATTTTGCCTTCCGATCTTTCAATTTCCTTGATAATACTTTTCAATCTTTCTTCAAATTCCCCACGATACTTTGTGCCGGCAATCAAAAGTCCCATATCAAGAGAAACTAATTCCTTGTCTTTCAATGATTCTGGAACATCGCCTTGGGCCATACGGTTGGCCAGACCCTCGACGATCGCGGTCTTGCCGACACCCGCTTCACCGATCAAGATCGGATTGTTTTTCGTGCGTCGCGACAAGATCTGGATGATCCGTCCGATTTCCGCATCACGGCCAATCACCGGATCCAGCCGGTTTTCCTTGGCCATTTTGGTCAGGTTTCTGGTATATTTTAAAATCGCCTTGAATTTCTTGTTTATGGAAGTGTCCGTTACCGGTTCTTTTTTTACCTCGCCTAAGATATGCAAAATCATCGCTCGGTCGATCTTGAATTTCTTCAAGACATCAGCAGCGTTGCTGGGAACATCCAAGATCGCAACGAACAGATGCTCGGTCGAGATAAACTCGTCTTTCAACTCTTTGGCGACTTTTGCCGAATCATCCAGGATCTGTGCTAGTTCCGGTGTCAGATATATTTGCATCGTTGGCGACTGGATATTCGTAGCCGCGACAGTCGCGCTATCGATCGCATCTAAGACGGAGTCGGTAAAAAGGATGTGGTCTATTTCCATCTTGTCCAAAATCGAAATCACCATGCTTTCGTCTTGAGTGATGAGAGCTGCCAAAAGATGCATCGGGCTCACATGGTTTTGTCCGCGTTCGATGGCAAATTCGTGGGCGCGCCTGATGGCTTCCTTGGCTTTGGTTGTAAAATTATTGATTGGAGGCATAGTAGTAATATTAAAAATTAAAAATCAAAATGCAAATATAAAAACAATGAAACAAAAAACCTTGCCTTAGTAAATTACCACAAGAACAGACTGAATTCAATCTAGGGCAGATCTACAACTTGTGTGTGAGATTTAAAGAAGAAACCTCCTCTTTCAAAACATTTGACGGGACAAAATAAAACTGGTTCGGGATATCGGGCGAACTGACCTTGATACCCACCATTTCACCATACAAGCTAAGCAATGGACCGCCAGAGATCGTCTCGCGGAGATTTATATTTGTTTCAATCGCGGCGATTTTCTTTACTTGACTGACAGTTGTCGACGCCGTTGTCGTGCCTGTACTCACATTGCCATCAAAATCGATGATGCTGGAAATTATTCCGGTGGAGACTGAATTCCTGATTTCCCCGCCCCAGGCAATCACTGTCTGACCAAGCTTGATACCGTCAGAATCGGCAAACGAAATCGGGTTGAAGGTGACGGGGGTTTTGTCATCGTTCACAACCTTCATAAAGGAAAACTTGCTGTTGTCTTTGGTGGGGACCAAGGTCACGTTGTAAAGCTTGCCATTGTCAAAGGAAACTGAATATTTTTCACCGGCATAAGTAGGCAAGACTATTCCGGTCGCGATCAAGCCATCCCTGGTCAGGACCACGCCCAGACTGACGAAAGTCTGCGGTGCCGCATCAGGAGTGCTTTTATAAATTCTCACGATGCTTTGCTTGTTTTTATCAACCGATTCAACCACTTTGTCATCCTCCTTGACCACGATCGTCTCGCGGGAAGACACGGCCGCTGCCCCGCTGCCGTCGGTCGGAGCAGAAACTACTTTTTCAATCGTCCTTTCGACAACGCGATTTATCGTCTGAGTTATGCCCGATGGCGCTTGGTCCATAAGAGAAACCGTCACGATACCGGTCGCAATCGACGTCACAAAGCTAGTCAGCAGAGTGACCAAGATTATCTGATGTTTTGTAAGTTTTTCCAAATCCATGGTAAAAGTTTAAAATGCAAATATCAAAATGTAAATTTGATATTGAAATCACTTTAATAATAGACTGACTTATTACTTTTAGCAAGCGATTATTGGCAGAATTTTTTGACGATATCTGTCAGTTTTTTTACGGCAAAATCCAGGTCTTTTTTAGTAGTGTATATTCCCAAAGAGAAACGCAAGGATGATCGGGCAACCTCTTCCCCGCCGCCCAAAACCCTCACCACCTGGGAGCCATCGCCATCGCGTACGCAGGCGCTGCGAGTCGAACAGACAATGCCTTTTTCATCCAAACACAGGACGGTAAATTCCGCATCGATTCCCGGAATAGAAATATTCACATTGTTTGGCAAACGGTCAATCTCATCGCCATTTAAAATCGCTTTTGGAATCGCCTGTTTTATTTTTTTGATAAAATAATCCCGCAAAATAGCGACTCTTTTACTTTCCTTGATTTTATTTTTCCCTACCAATTCCAGCGCCTTGGCAAAGCCGGCGATTCCAGCTACATTTTCCGTGCCACTGCGCAAACCTCGCTCCTGACCACCACCAAAAATAATCGGCTCTACTTCAACCCCGTCTTTTACAAACAAAGCACCAACACCTTTGGGTCCGTATATCTTCTGAGCGTCGATCGTCATCAGATCCACGCCGAGCTGATTGATATTTAAATTCAAATACTGGGCGGCCTGACTGGCATCAGTGTGAAGATAAGGAAGACCATTCAAGACCGGTCCGTCTTGCTTGGCCAATTTATTATTTTTTTTCGCATGGCGGACCTCTTTGGCTATTTCCCTTATCGGCTGAATGATACCGATTTCACCGTTCGCATAGCCGATTGATACGAGTGCCGTATTATCTTTCAAAGCTTTTCTTAAATCTTTTGGATTAATCAATCCGCTGTTTTGAACTGGCAAATAGTCTACCTTCCCACCCAACCTCTCGATTTCTTTGAAGCATTCCGTTATCGAACTATGCTCGATGTTGGTGGCAATGAAATGCAAATCAGAAATTTTATGGCCCTTTTTTTCCAAATCTCTTGCTACTCCCAAAATTGCCAGGTTGTTGGCCTCTGTGCCGCTGCCAGTAAAGATTATCTCCTTGGGTCTGGCAGCCAGAATATCAGCAATTGTTTTTCTTGCCGCGAGCACGGCGCCTTTTGCCGTCACGCCGATTTTTGTGATTGATCCGGGATTGCCAAAATCCTCGGAAAAATGTTTTTTCATCACGGCAAAAACTTCCGGTCGAACCGGGGTCGTCGCAGCATTATCCAGATAAATTATCTTGCTCATTGATCACACTCTAAAACAAATCAGGGACGTTTGCAAATGCATATTATTTAGGGTATAATCGCAGACGTATGACTTTTGAAATATACGCTTTGGGCGCCATGGCGCTCGTTATAATCATATTGTTTATTTGGGTGATTTGGCTGCAAAACAAGTTGGGCAAACTGCTCTGCGGCAAAAGCAAAAACCTCGATGACTCAATCGGAATAATCCAGAAAGAAATTTCCGGCCTAAAGAAATTCCAGACTTCAGCCGAACAGCTTTTTGCCACTACCGACAAACGCCTCAAAAAGACAATTTCCGGAGTCGAAACCATCCGCTTTAACCCCTTCAAAGGAACGGGTTCCGGTGGAAACCAAAGTTTTGCGACGGCTTTTGTGAATGAGGAGAACAATGGAGTAATCATCTCCAGCCTCTATTCCCGAGACCATGTGAGCATATTTTCCAAGCCAGTGAAGAATTCCCAATCCGAATACGAACTGACCCAGGAAGAAAAAGATGCCTTGAAGGGAGCAAAAAATTCAATTGCCATCAAATAGACAACACGGAGAATAACTGTGAAAACAAACAATTCATAACAAAATACAAACAGACAAGCCTTAGGCCAGATTACGCCATGGCGTAATCTGGCCTTTAAAATATTTATCATTATGACCAACACCAATCACAAAGAAATAGTCCGCCCACCTGTGATTTGCATTATGGGTCATATTGACCATGGCAAATCAACCCTGCTTGATTATATTCGCAAGACCAATATTGTGGACAAGGAGGCCGGCGGCATCACCCAAAAGATTTCCGCTTATGAAGTAATTCACAAAACCAAAGACGGACGCGAAGAAAAAATCACTTTTCTCGACACTCCCGGCCACGAATCTTTTGCCAAAATTCGCTCTCGCGGAGCCAACATTGCCGACATCGCCATCTTGGTCGTCTCGGCCGAAGACGGGGTCAAGAAACAGACCATCGAAGCTTTGAATTGTATCAAATGCAGCGGCATTCCCTATATCGTGGCCATCAATAAGATCGACAAGCCGGGCGCCGACATCGAAAGAACCAAAATCAATCTCGCAGAAAACGAAATTTATCTGGAGGGCTTTGGCGGCGCTGTACCCTATGTTCCGATTTCCGCTAAAACCGGCCAAGGGGTCAACGACCTTTTGGACATGATGCTGTTGGTGGCGGAAATGGAAGAACTAAAAGGCACACCCGAGATGAATGCCGAAGGAGTAGTGATCGAAGCAAACCTGGACAAACAAAAAGGCGTCTCGGCGACAATGATCATCAAAAACGGAACGATCCGAAGCGGCCAATTCGTCACTTGCGGCAATACTCTGGCCCCGGTTCGAATTATGGAAAACTTTTTAGGCAAGAAAATTACCGAGGCGACCTTCTCTTCTCCGATTCAGATCATTGGTTTTGATAAATTACCAAAAGTCGGCACGCCGTTCTTCACCTTTAACAGCAAAAAGGAAGCTGAACAGTTGGTAGCCGAATACCAGGAACCGGAGGTCACCAAATGCCACATCTCTGAGGAAGAAGCTGAGGATGCCGGTTTGGTTCGCACGATTATCAAAGCGGATGTGACTGGTTCGATCGAAGGTATCGAGCACGAATTGCAAAAAATTCAGAATGACCGGATAAAAATAAAAGTTATTCACTCCGGCGTCGGTGACATCAGTGAAAATGACATCAACATGGCCGCCGGCAAGACCGGTACGATCATCGTCGGTTTCGACGTCAAAGTCGATTCCCAAGCCCAGGCTGTGGCTGATCGCCTCGGTATTCAGATCAAAATCTTCAACATTATTTACAAGCTGACCGAATGGTTGCAGGAAATGGCCATCGAAAGAACACCTAAAATGATGGTGGAGGATATTTCTGGCCGAGCCAAGGTTTTAAAATATTTCAGTTCCGTCAAAGACAAGCATGTTATCGGCGGACGCGGTGAGATGGGGCTGATCGAGGTTGGCGATGATGTTAAAATCATGCGCCGAGATGTCGAAGTCGGCCGAGGCAAGATCCGCGAGCTTCAGCAACAGAAAGAAAAAGTCCGGGAGATCCGCGAAGGAGTGGAGTTTGGTTGCCAATTGCAATCAGATATTGAACCAGCACCGGGAGATAAAATCGAAGCCTTTAGAATTATTGAAAAGTAGTATTTATTCGTTGACCGATTCGTATTATTCGCATAATTTCGTATATTATATGTCACAAAAAGACGAAAAACTAAAAGACCTGATCAGGCAGTTCTCCGCTGAATTCTTGCAGCGGGAATCGAATGGTACCTCGATGATTACCGTCACCGATGTCAGATTATCAAGTGATGGCAAAACATCCGATATTTTGATTACCGTCCTGCCCGACGACAAGCAAAAAGCCGCTTTAGAATTTGCACGCCGACAAGTCGGTGAGTTGAGAGAATATCTCCTGGAAAAAATCCGAATCGGCCGCTTGCCTTTCTTCAATATCGCCCTTGACCGCGGCGAAAAACATCGTCAGAGAATAGATGAGATAACTAGATAAGACATACCGGTTGAATAATTTGGCGGAAAATTTCCAAATCAATTATTTTATGCTACTATCTTGCTGTCGGCCTGGTAGCCAAGTGGTAAGGCATTCCTCTGCAAAAGGAATATACGCGAGTTCAATTCTCGCCCAGGCCTCAAGAAAATCACGTGGTGGTTTTCTGGCGGAATTGAAAGATGCCCGGGTGGCGGAATTGGTATACGCGCACGACTTAAAATCGTGTCTCGCAAGGGATATGGGTTCGACCCCCATCCCGGGCACAAGATTACTGAAAGGTAATTTTAAAAAGTTTTTTGAAAGTTTTTGTTAGGATGCTTGTCATCACAACTCAAATTTTGCCGTCGCAAAATTTGGTCGCGACCCCGCCTCGCCGTTTTTTGAAACAAAAAACATGCTCCGGCTCGGACAAGCTAAAAATATTCCGCAGGGAATATTTTCTTAACGCTTGTCCGCCCAGTAGGGATCGAACCTACGACCTTATCCTTAAGAGGGATCTGCTCTACCAGCTGAGCTATGGGCGGAATAAAAACATCATATCAGAAATTTCAAAAAAATCAATAAATGCGCGGGTGGTGGAATGGTAGTCACGCTAGCCTTAGGAGCTAGTGCCGCAAGGCATGGAGGTTCAAGTCCTCTCCCGCGCACAGCAAGCGACAGCACCGGCTCGACCGGTGTTTTTGTTTGATAACCCTGTAATGACAAGGTGTCTTCGGAAGGGCTGGATTCGAGAACCTTTCACTTTCAAGACCGCAAACTGGCACTTCCTGATTCAACCATATCTGGCAACCAGTTTTCGGTTCAAGTTCTGTTGACGGGTGATTGTGCTAACCTAATCTGATGATGAACAAACCAGCACCCACCCTTCAGGAGATATATCCCGAAGCGACCGAAGACGAGCTTGTTAGGATCGACTTTGTGATGCGGGAACATGTCAGTATCGTTACGGAGATGTTCGACCGGATCTGTGCCGACCCCGAAGCCTATGCCAGATTCGAAATCGCCTTGGAGCAACGGCGAGAGGAGAAGAAGCGGCATCAGGCGGCTTGATCGGTCTCACCCAATGGCCTTCCAGCGGTGTGGGTGTTAGGATATGAAGAATGTAACGGACCAGTCGTCTGTTCCGCCGCTTGCTTTATCACTTCCCACATTCGAGATATGTCTCGTTGAGGGGCACAAATTTAAAAAACCAGCAAAAGCCGGTTTTTTAAATTTGTGCGCGAAGCAAGTGCTGGGGAACACTTGCGGGAGAGGACTTGAACACCAGAACAATTTTTCTCAGCAGAGAAAAAAGTGAGGTGGTGCCTAGACAGTTTTTTGCGACCTGCCTCGCTGGCAAGGCGGGCGGCAAAAAACTAGTAGAAGGAAAGTCCCCCCCTCGCCCACAGTTGACAAAATGCTTATAATTTGGTATACTTCCAGGCAGGAAACTAAGGATTAAAACCCTTTAAATTTGGGGATTGTTCCCCGCCCGGATCTTTGACAAGAAGGTTTGGA
>Ga0194054_10000921_pt1 | contig 14480 bp, 8 predicted proteins | sample SepL2210m_MetaG_FD_163628 | JGI IMG/M metagenome (GOLD analysis project Ga0194054, IMG submission 163628) | Anoxic zone freshwater microbial communities from boreal shield lake in IISD Experimental Lakes Area, Ontario, Canada - Sep2016-L227-10m | ecosystem: Environmental > Aquatic > Freshwater >... | reverse complement strand
GGGGGATACACCAACCAAAAACGTGAAGGGAAAAAAATAAAACAACGTGAATGATACGGCGCATCTTGTGAAAATGAGCTGTGCGGCCAGCATTCTCAGGCAGTTTTGTTTTTTGGAACCAGGAAATGGTTGTAAAGGAGCAATCCGATGATGGTAAAAACCCCGATCATGCTGAAGGTGATCCACAGGAGGGAGGGCTGATTCATCTTTTCGACAAATTTAACGTACAGTGCGGCTCCCAGCACACCTCCTACCCCGCTTCCGATCACGCCATACATGAACGACCAGCCCTGGTAAAGGGCCTTCTTATCCTCCGGGGCGATTAACCCGACATAGGCGATAAATTTCGGGTGTGCAATCATCTCGCCAAGCGTGAAAATAAACATGGAAGCCAGGAAGATCCAGCCGTTTGGAGAGATGGCCAGCATTCCCATTCCTATGGAGCCCAGTGAAATTCCAAAAATCATGGTGGGCAGCGCCCTGGTTTTGCGAACCAAACTCGAGACCAGCAGTTGCAGCAAAATGATCGCCCCGGCGTTCATGACGGTAACATGCTCCGCATCGAATTTCCAGGAGGGATTTCTCAGGAATAACGAAAGAATATGGTTGATCAGATCGTTGAAGCCCGTCATATCGACCTTCTCCTTCAGATACCACAACACCGAATCATATACCTGGAAATACATGATCCAAAACCCGGAATAGATCACGATCATCAGGATAAAACGGAAGTCGCGCAATACGGTGAGCATCTCCGTGAAGACCTGTCCCAGGGGTTTTGCAGCGCGCGACCCGGTAGGTTCCTTGTAGACGAAATGGTTCAGCAGAAGCAGCCAGCCGGTCCCGACGGCCGCCATAAAAAAAATATAATTGTAGGAGATGGATTTCAGGTATGGCACAAGGATCAATGGGAACAAAAACGCTCCCAGGTTGATCGACCAGTAATATATCCCGAATCCCAGCGAAGAATTTGATTCATCGGTAACCCGTGCAATGGTGCCCGAAATCATCGGTTTAAAAAACCCGGCGCCCAGCGCTACCAGGATCAGGCTGCTGAATACGGTGACATAGGTGTTTGAAAATCCTGCAAACAGATATCCCAGGCTCATGGTAAAGAAGGCAAAGTAGAGCACTTTGCGGTATCCGAAGCGGTCGCCGATGGCCCCGGATAGAATGGGAAGGAAATAGAGCAACGGCGTAATGGTACTTTTGATCACGCCCACGCTCTCCTTCGAAAACCCTTGACCTCCCTCACTTTTGGACAATACCAGGTAAACCGACAGCACCGACATCACTCCATAATAGGAACCCCGCTCAAAAAACTCCATTGAAATGGCGGTCCAGAAATTTTTGGGAAAGGATGAAATGCTGTTTGTCCCGGCAGATTTTGACATATGAGAGATTCAAAAGATTCGCCGCGAAAATACCGAAAAAATTCTTTGTATTTTTGACCGGGGGAAAGAACCTGGATTTCAACCTCTGCCGGTTTTCCGGAATGGTTAAAGAAGGCATGAATGAACGACCTGATCGATATCGTAAATCTATTTGAAACCGACGGGATGGTTACCTCGGTCGAACCTTTCGGCTCAGGCCACATCAATGATTCCTACCTGGTAACGACCTCTCCCGAACCGGCAACCAACTATGTTCTTCAGCGGATCAATCACACCATTTTCACGAATGTCCCTGAACTTACCAGCAACATCCTCCGGATCACGCGGCATTTAAAGGAAGCCCTGCTCACCAGAAGTTCAGCATTGGATTATTTCCAGGTAATCCAGCTCACGCCGGCCCGCGACGGGAACTATTTCATCCGCGACCGGGAGGGAAAGTACTGGCGCCTGTATAACCATGTGAGAGGCAGCAGGAGTTTCGACCTTGTTCAAAAACCTGAACAGGCGTATGAGGCAGGCAAAGCCTTTGGGATTTTCCAGTACCTGGCCAATGAATTTGATGCCAAAGCCTTGTATGAAGTGCTGCCAAATTTTCACAATGTAGCCTCGCGGCTGGCGACATTCAGGGAAACTGTAATGCTTGATCCAGCAGGACGGGTGAGCGAAGTTAAAGATGAGATCGCCTTCATTGAGGCCCGGTCGGCGGAGATGCACACCATCCTGAAGCTGGGTCAAAGCGGCCAGATTCCATTGCGTGTCACCCACAACGATACAAAGTTCAACAATGTTTTGTTTGACGAGGACAACAAGGCCATCTCTGTCGTTGATCTCGACACGGTCATGCCGGGCTACATTTTATTTGATTTCGGAGATGCAATCCGCACGGGGGCCAGCACGGGTGCGGAAGACGAAAAGGATCTTTCGAAAGTGAACATTGACCTGGACCTGTTTGAAGCTTATTCGACCGGGTATCTTGAAATCGCCCGGCATTTCCTGAATGCCGTTGAAACCGACCATCTTGCATTTTCAGCCAAATTCATGACCTACCTTATCGGACTTCGATTTCTAACCGACCATATCGACGGGGACCGGTATTTCAAAACAGGATTCCCTGGCCATAACCTGCAACGGGCCAGGGCGCAATTCAGGCTGCTGGAGTGTATGGAACAAAATTTCCCGTCCATGCGCGAAATTATTACCACAGCAATGAAAGGATGAAAAATCGTTTTTTATTCCTTATTTTGCATACCCAATAACCCTGAAAATCTGACTCATGATGCATAAAGTATTCTTCTCCCTGATTTTGCTGATCGTATGCTCGTTCACTGCCGGAGCAGCTGAGCATTCAACCATCACCAACCCATCCATCGTGCCAATACCTGCCCAGATGAAGCTCAAACCCGGCAAGTTTACGATTGATAAACAAACAAAGCTATTCATCTCCTCCGGGGATACGAACCTGATTCGGGTTGCACATTTTTTTGCCGACCAGCTGCACCTGGCTGGCGGACCGGATTTTAAGGTGGAAGAGGTTACAAAAGGCGATAAAATTTCAAACGCCATTCTTCTCACGATGACCCAGGAAGAATCAAAATTGCATTCCGAGGGGTATGAACTGGTGATTTCACCAAAAAAAGCAGATATCAGGGCCTCATCTGGCGCCGGTTTGTTTTACGGCATCCAGTCATTGCTGCAGCTCATGCCTGCAGAGGTTTGCCAGCCGAATCATGTTGTTTCGGATCGATCATGGGATGTGCCCTGTGTTGAGATCAAAGATTATCCAAGGTATTCCTACCGCGGAATGCACCTTGATGTGTCGCGTCATTTTTTTCCGAAAGAATTCATCAAGCGTTATATCGACCTCATCTCCATGTACAAGATGAATACGTTCCACTGGCATCTTACCGATGACAACGGCTGGCGGGTCGAAATCAAGAAGTACCCGAAGCTGATGGAGATTTCAGCCTGGAGGGTTGATCATGAAGACATGCCCTGGGATGGGCGTCCGGAGCAAAAACCCGGCGAAAGGGCCACCTATGGCGGCTATTATACCCAGGATGAAATCCGCGAAATTGTACGGTATGCCTCCGACCGCTATGTCACCATTATCCCGGAAATTGAGATGCCGGGGCATAATAAAGAGGTTCTTGCCGCTTACCCGCAATTTTCCTGTACCGGAGGGCCTTTCACTGTTCCAACCGGTGGTTATTGGCCGAATATCGATATTCTGTGTGCCGGCAATGATTCAGTGTTTACATTCCTGCAAGATGTATTAGAGGAGGTTATGGCCCTCTTCCCTTCAAAGTACATTCATGTCGGAGGGGATGAGGCAGATAAGACCAACTGGAAAACATGTCCGAAGTGCCAGGAACGCATTAAGACCGAAGGATTAAAGGATGAAAAAGAGCTGCAAAGCTATTTTATCAAGCGGATGGAGAAATTCATTGTCTCTAAAAATCGCAAGTTGATTGGTTGGGATGAGATTCTTGAAGGTGGTCTGGCGCCTGAAGCGACCGTCATGTCGTGGCGGGGTGTGGAAGGCGGGATCGCTGCAGCAAAGCAGGGACACGACGCCATCATGACACCCGGTTCTCATTGCTATTTTGATTATTACCAGGCTGATCCTGCATCGGAGCCCAAGGCCATCGGGGGATTTACCTCCCTGAAAAAAGTCTATTCCTATGAACCAACACCGGCTGAATTAACTGCAGCCGAGGCCAAACATATTCTCGGGGCGCAGGGCAATGTTTGGACTGAATTCATCCCCACCACATCGCATGTGGAATACATGGCTGTTTCGCGCATGATTGCCCTGTCGGAGGTGGTATGGTCGCCAAAAAGCACAAGAAACTGGCATGATTTTCAACGCCGGTTGCCCAATCAGTTCAAACGGCTTGATTACATGAAGGTCAATTACAGCAAAGGATCCTATAAAGTCGGTGTAAACACGATGCATGATAAAAAATCGGGAACGATGAAGGTTGTGCTTCAATCGGAACAGTTTGAAGCTCCGATCCAATATACCCTCAACGGCGACGATGTAAAACCAACTTCTTTGGTCTATTCCGGACCGGTTGAAGTGAAGGCCAACGGGGTGATCAGGGCAGGAATTTTTGTTGATGGAAAACTGAAGGAAAACTCCCCTGCCATGCCACTCATTTTTCACCTGGCCATTGGCAAGCCGGTAAAGTACTTCTCTGACTATTCCTATCGCTATCCTGCTGCAGGCAAAGAGGCGCTCACCGACGGGCTCCGCGGGTCGGTCAATCACCGTGACGGGCTCTGGCAGGGGTACATGGGAAATAACCTCGACCTGGTCATTGACCTTGGGAAGGAGATGCCGGTTAATACGGTTCAAATGAACTTTCTTCAGAATCAGCGCAGCTGGATCTTCCTGCCGGTCGTTGTTGAATATTCCTTATCCTCGGATGGGAAAAAATATCACTCGTTCAACGAGGTTCCAAATAAAATTTCGCCCAAGGAGGAGAAAGCGATCATTCAACCTTTCAATTTCCAGTTCATGGAAAATACAAAGGCAAGATATATCAGGGTGAAGGCAAAAAACCTGGGTGTATGCCCCTCGTGGCATGAGGGTGCTGGTCAGGAATGCTGGATGTTTACGGATGAGGTTGTCGTTTTTTAACCTCTGATCCTTCCCTGCCAGGCAGGTTAAACAGTCATAATATCCTTCTCTTTTACTTCAAGGATTTTATCCACCTTGGAGATGTATTCATCCGTAAGTTTTTGAATATCAACTTCAAGTTTGTCAATTTCATCCTCAGGAAGTCCGTCCTTTTTCAATTTCTTGGCTGTTTCATTGGCAATCCGCCGGATATTGCGGATACTGATCTTTCCGTTTTCAGCTTCGTTTCTGGCCTTCTTAACCAGGTCACGACGGCGTTCCTCGGTTAAGGGCGGAACCGTTATCCTCAGGATCTCTCCCTCATTTTTAGGATTAAACCCCAGGTTGGCGGCCTGAATGGCCTTATCAATCAAACCGAGAACGCTTTTATCCCATGGCTGGACGATGATCTGCCTTGCGTCAGGGGTGCTGATGTTGGCTGTCTGGTCGATGGGTGTCATTACACCATAGTAATCGATCCTTACACCATCAAGCATCTGGGCGCTGGCCTTCCCGGCCCGGAGTTTTTGCAACTCTTTCTCAAGATGCAGGAGTGCCAGATACATACCCTCATTGGCTTCATCCAGGGTAAATTCTATCTCTTCATTCATACAGCGTATTATTTTTCAGTTTATCAGTATTGTCTGCATTGTGTCATCGGGAGTTTAACTCACAGTGGTTCCAATGGCCTCGCCCTTTATGAGTTTAAGCAAATTACCCGGCTGATTCATGTTGAAAACCACGATAGGCATTTTATTTTCGCGGCAAAGCGTAAAAGCCGTCAGATCCATGATCTTTAACCCCTTTTCATAAGCTTCTTCATAGGACAGCGTGTCATATTTCACGGCAGCCGGGTCTTTTTCCGGATCAGCGGTATAAACACCATCCACCCGGGTACCCTTCAGGATGGCGTCGGCTTTGATCTCAACAGCACGCAACGCAGAGGCGCTGTCGGTGGTGAAGTAAGGATTGCCGGTCCCTGCGGCAATGATCACTACCTGCCCCTTTTCAAGGTGGCTGATGGCCTTACGCCGGCTCATGGCTTCACACACCGGTTCGATGGCTAATCCTGAAAGGAGTTTGGATTGCACCCCCAGTTTTTCGAGGGCAGCCTGGATCGCCATGCTGTTTATGACCGTGGCCAGCATGCCCATATAATCACCCTGAACGCGATCCATTCCGTCGGTGGTTCCTGCCAATCCCCTGAAGATATTCCCTCCCCCGATCACGATGGCAACCTGAACTCCTTCGGCAACAACCGTCCTGATCTCGGCGGCATAATCGGCCAGGCGAACAGGATCAATGCCGTAACCCTGGTTCCCTTCCAATGCTTCACCTGAAAGCTTTAACAGAATTCTTTTGAATTTTTTCATACTGTTATATTTTATTCACTGATTCCATGGCAATTCTTATACTTTTTACCGCTTCCGCATGGGCAGGGATCATTGCGGCCAACCTTTTTTTCAACCTTTACCGGCTGTGGGCGTGCCTGTTCCTGCGTTTTTGAATTTGACTGCGACAAAAGATCACTGCGTTCTTCCTTCATGCGGGCCCGGTCCATTTTACGCGGAGCCTGGGCTTCTTTTACATTTTCGACCTGGATCGGCACATCCGCTTTGATCAGGAAAGAGGTGATCTCCTTGTTGGTACGCTGAACCATGGTCTTGAACAACTCGAAAGATTCAAACTTGTAAATCAGCAATGGATCCTTCTGCTCGTAGGCTGCATTCTGAACCGATTGTTTCAGATCATCCATCTCGCGCAGGTGCTCCTTCCAGGCATTGTCAATCATCCCGAGTACAATCCCCTTTTCGATGCTGAGCACAACCTCCTTGCCTTTGTCTTCATAGGCTTTCTTCAGGTTTGCCACAGCCTGCATTGTTTTCAGACCATCGGTCACAGGTATCGCAATGTTCTCGTAGCGTGTGTCATTCAGGAACACATCACGGATCACCGGGAAGGTTTTCTGGGCAATATGTTCACATTTTGATTTATACCGTTTGTAAATATAACCATACAATTTATCTCCCAGTTCATCAATATTCAATGATCCGAAATCCGATTCGGAGATGGGCGAATCTGCAGCAAATTCCTTGAGCAGGTCGAGGTTAAAACTATGAAAATCCCTTCTTTCCTGGGAATCCAATACAATGGTTTCGCACACGTCATAAATCATGTTTGAAATATCCACAGCCAGGCGATCGCCAAAAAGGGCATGGTGTCGTTTCTTATAAATGGCCTCACGCTGAATGTTCATCACGTCGTCATATTCGAGCAGCCGCTTACGAACGCCAAAGTTGTTCTCCTCCACCTTTTTCTGAGCCCGTTCAATGGATTTGGTGATCATCGAATGCTGGATCACTTCACCATCCTTGATTCCCATGCGGTCCATGATTTTTGCAATCCGGTCCGACCCGAACATACGCATCAGGTCATCGTCGAGGGAGACAAAGAACTGCGAACTTCCCGGGTCACCCTGGCGGCCAGCCCGGCCACGCAACTGGCGGTCGACGCGGCGCGACTCGTGACGTTCTGTACCGATGATGGCCAGACCGCCTGCATTTTTTACACCCGGTCCCAGTTTGATGTCGGTACCACGACCAGCCATGTTGGTGGCGATCGTGACGGTACCGGCCCGGCCTGCTTCGGCAACTATATCTGCTTCCCTTGCATGCAACTTGGCGTTCAGTACATTGTGTGCAACATTTTTTCGCTTCAGCATGCGGCTGAGCAATTCCGACGTCTCCACCGAGGTTGTTCCCACCAGGCACGGACGCCCAGCCTGGACCAGCTTTTCGATTTCGTCAATGACGGCATTGAATTTTTCCCGCTTGGTCTTGAATACCATATCTTCACGGTCGTCACGAACAACCTTCTTGTTGGTCGGTATGACCACAACGTCCAGTTTGTAGATATCCCACAACTCCCCTGCTTCCGTTTCAGCGGTACCGGTCATCCCCGCCAGTTTCTTGTACATGCGGAAATAGTTCTGGAGTGTTACCGTAGCGTAGGTTTGCGTGGCTGCTTCGATTTTCACATTTTCCTTTGCCTCAATGGCCTGGTGCAATCCGTCGGAATAGCGCCGGCCTTCAAGAATACGGCCCGTCTGTTCATCCACGATCTTCACCTTGTTGTCCATGACCACGTATTCCACATCCTTCTCAAACAAAGCATAGGCTTTGACGAGCTGGTTTACGGTATGGACCCGTTCGGTTTTGATGGAGTAATCGCGCATCAGCTCATCCTTCGTCTCCTGTTTTTCAATATCTGAAATGTTTTTCTTCTCGAGATCCGCAATCACCGATCCGATGTCAGGAAGAATATAGAAGGTCGGATCTTCATAGGACTCAGTTAACAGGTCGATGCCCTTATCGCGCAATTCGATGGTATTATTTTTTTCATCAATGACAAAATAGAGTTCATCATCAATCACAGGCATGTTCTTCGACTGTTCGGCAAGGTAAAAATTCTCGGTTTTCAGCATCAGGGCCTTCATCCCCGATTCGCTGAGAAATTTGATGAGGGCCTTGTTTTTGGGCAATCCATGATGGGCGCGAAGCAGCTGTTCTCCCGCCTTTTTCATATTTTCATCATTCTTCGGATCTTCGGACAAGGCCTTTGCATCTGAAAGCAGCTTGGTCACCAGGTTTCTTTGCGCATTGTACAGCTTGGTAACATTGGGTTTGAGATCATCAAACAACTGGTTCTCTCCCTTTGGTGTAGGACCGGAGATGATGAGCGGTGTCCGGGCATCATCAATCAGAACGGAGTCAACCTCATCCACAATGGCGTAATTGTGCGGGCGCTGCACCAGCTCTTCAGGATTGCTGGTCATATTGTCACGCAGGTAATCGAAACCAAACTCGTTGTTGGTCCCATAGGTAATATCGGCAAGGTAAGCGTCGCGTCTTGCCTGCGAATTAGGCTCATGGCGGTCGATGCAGTCAACCTTCAGCCCGTGAAATTCAAAGAGGGGCCCCATCCATTCAGAGTCACGTTTGGCCAGGTAATCGTTTACGGTCACAATGTGTACCCCTTTACCAGGCAAGGCATTCAGAAACATCGGGAGGGTGGCGACCAGCGTTTTTCCTTCCCCGGTGGCCATTTCAGCGATTTTCCCATCGTGCAGCACCACCCCGCCAATTAACTGGCAGTCGTAGTGAACCATGTCCCAGGTAATCATGTTCCCCCCGGCCGTCCAGCTGTTCCTGAACCGGGCGATATCGCCTTCAATTTCCACATTTGCCTTTCTGGCGGCCAGGTCTCGGTCGTTCTGGGTTGCAGTTACCTCAACAAATTCATTTTCGAAAAATCTCCTTGCGGTATCCTTCATCACTGAAAATGCTTCCGGCAGAATTTCACGCAGGATCTCCTGGGTCAGCTCATACGATTCCTTTTCGAGCCCGTCGAGCACACCATATAACTTTTCCTTTTCATCGATTTCAAGTTCATCGGAATTGATCTGTTCTTTCAAATCAGCAATTTCCTTTTGCTTCACCGATATGTATTCGCTGATCCTGCGTTTAAAATCAAGGGTACGGGCACGAAGTTCATCATTCGAAAGTACTTTGATCTCTTCGTATACCTTCAGGGCCTGGTCAACCATCGGGTTGATTTCCCGGATATCACGCTGGGACTTACTGCCCAGCATTTTTTTAAAAAAATCTATCATGATTCTGTCTACTCCTCTGATATTTTTTGTAATTCGGCTTCCAATCCGTTACTCGGTTGTGCGGCCGGATATTTATAAATTTTTCCCTCTTTATCTATCAGGACAAACAATGGATAAGTACCCACATCATAGTCTTTCAACACCTCAACGTGATCACCAATATGCACAAATGTCCAGATGAAATTTTTCTTCAGTTTAATAAAAAAAAGCATTTTCGTAAATGATTTATCAGCCGAAACGCTGATAAACTGTACTTTATCCTTGAAGGAATCATACAATGGCCTGATCATTTCCATCTCCGACAAACATGCATCACAATAGGTTGTCCAGAAACACAAAACCACCGGTTTCCCGCGCAGGTTCTTCAATGACACCTCTTTTTGGTCGCGGTTTAGCAGGGTGAAATCCGGCGCCAGGGTTCCGGGCTTCAGCTTTGTCAGCAGGCTGATCATGTTCCCGGCCACTTCACGGTTCTCAGCGAAGGGTGATTTTTCGCCGGCGCGTTTGATAACAGAAAGAACTTCAGCCTGGTCATAACCCGGCGTACTGTATAATTCCATCATGCCCTTCAGCATGACCAGCTCCCGCAAACGGTTATTTTTAAGCAAGGTATCTGCCGTCATGCTCTTTAATACTCCGGCATATGGATCGGCAGATTTCAGAACAGGATGCAAATCAATCTTTCTGAGAACATTCGATGTGACCGTAAGATACCTGGAGAAATAATTGTTAAAAAAATCCATGTACTCCAGGTTATTATACAATACCGGTTTGTCTGAAAAATATTTTTTTGCAAGCTGTGACTGGTTATAATATTGGGTCAGTTGCTCCAGGGAGGCTATTTTGTAAGAGATATGGTTAATAAAATATGGATTTTTCACATTTCCGAACCGCTGGTTTATCCGGATCCGGAATGTGTCAAGCAACACCTTGTTGCGGTCATGGTAAAGCGCATTGAAATTCTGCGTCAGAAAACCACTGTACAGGGAATCAAATTCGCCAACCAGGTTATTGAGCTCAGAAGAATCGGCATTGATGATGGAACAATTCAGACTTTGTGATTCCAACAGCGGGTCTACCTCTGTATATACATCATCATCGGGCGGGTAAATCCTGAGATCATATTTCCCTGATGGTTCAAGGATCAGTTCTGACCGGTGGAAGTCGATAAAGACTGATGCTACCGTAATTTTATCGAGTGCTACAGAGATGGTGAAGCGCCCTGCTGAATCAACCCGGGCCGATCCCAGCGGTTTTTCCCAGAAGGTGATCAGGTCACCGGGGGCACTTACCCTGATCAATTTTCGTTCAGCACCCGGGGCGGTTCCGCTGATGATGGTTTTTTGGGACAATGCCAGATCATGGCAGAATAAAGCAGTCCCTAAAATTAAAAAGTATCTCAATGTCCAATGCACAACTACCCGGTTTAACCGGCAAAGGTAAGAAAAAGGGAGGGATTAGCCGTCAATGGTTGAGAAAGCTATTTTTTCACAATTTTCCTGAATTCAAAAGATCTCCCGTTCTCAAATTTGATCATGTACAGTCCGGGGGTAAAACCGGTTGTTTTAACAACAGTTCTGTCCGACAGGTTCCCTTTAAAGACAGTGTTTCCGGTTGAACTCACAATTTCAAAGCGGATGTTCTGTAAATTCCCCGTGATTTCAATCATTAATTCTCCGGATACCGGATTCGGGAAAACATTGATTTTTCCATTGTTCGCAACAGAGCCAATACCCACATTGGTGATCGTGATGATGTTGGATGGTTCAGAACTGCATACCTCCAGCGTAACGATGACATGGAAATCTCCGTTGGCGGTAACGGTATAATTCTGGTTCGTTTCCCCGGCAATCAACCCGTTTTGATCATACCACTGATTCCCTGCCGGAGCATCGGAATGCAATACAAAACCGTTTTGTGTTATCGCAGGTGTCGGGGGTGTCAAGGGCTGTGGATTGATCACGACATCGGCCGATGCAACGGATGTGCATCCCTCTTCACTGGTTACGGTAAACTGATAAGTTCCGGAAATAAGTCCCGATATTATTGTCTCCGTTCCTGTTCCGGTGATGCTGCCCGGGTTTATCGTCCAGGTTCCGGATGATGGCAAGCCAGTCAGTACAACACTTCCCGTAGCGGTGGTACAGGAAGGCTGGTTGATGGTTCCCGCGACAGGAGCCAATGGCGTAACCGGCTGGGCATTGATCACCACATTCTCTGAAGGCAGGGAGGTGCAATTTTCAGCACTTGTAACTGTAAAGTTATAGGTTCCCTCGGCAAGTCCGGCTATCGTGATAGTTGATCCCGCGCCGGTGATCCCCCCGGGATTTATTATCCAAATACCTGAAACAGGTAAACCTTCTAAAACAACGCTCCCTGTTGCTTCGGTACAGGTGGGCTGTGTGATGGTCCCGACCACCGGGGCCGATGGAGCAGTACAGGTATAGTAAACAGGCGTTTCCCAAAGTCCCCTTCCGAAAGTAGCTGCCCGTAAAATACTGTTCTGCGGACTGGAGGCATAGTAAATTTCCACCTCTCCAATTTTAACATTCGGCAAACCTGTGCTGTAGGGCACCCAATTGTCAGAACCCTTTTTAAAGTAAACGCCAAGCTCGGTACCTGCATACAGCTGAACTTCCGCGGTTGACTGTTTATTCTGCACAACCGCATAGGCCGGGATTTGCGGAAGCCCGCTTGAGATATTTATCCAGGAAGTACCGCCATCAGCTGATTGGTAAAGGTTGTTATTGTTATACCCGCCCAGCGTGACCCATATCGTATTTTCGTCATCCTCTTTTACAGTAACGTAGGTGATACTTCCTGAACTCACCGGTAAAGTGCCGGTAATGTCGGTCCAGCCAGTTCCGCCATTGATGGTTTTCCATAAAGTTGTCTGGTTTGCAACATACAGAACCTGTGTATTTGATGGAGCAATGGCCATGGAACGGATCTTATTCGAAGTGTTCATCGTCGAAATCTTCACCCAGCTCGTTCCCCTGTTCGTTGTTTTCCATATGTCGGCATAACCCGCATACAGGGTCTGTGCATTGTCAGGATCAATGATATAGGGGGTAACCCATGCACCATTACCGGCTCCCGAAGGCTGAATGGCATTTGCAGTAGCCCAGTGATTTGTAGTCCGGTCGATCTGGCCATTTACGTATGTACCATACTGAACATTGACATTGGTATAATCTATCAGGCACTCCATGCCATCTCCGCCTTTTACATCTTCCCATGATCCGCCGGATAAAAGTTTGGTCCCGTTGTCCTGCAAACCGGTGATGACTTCATTGGAAACCGTTGCTGAAACACTGAGTTTATACATCTGACTGATCACTATGCCATTGGTTTTATCCGCCCACCCGGTTCCATTATTGGATGAAAAATAGACACCTCCGTCATTGGTCTCAAACAGATCGCCATTGCTGCGGAATGATAAATTATGTTTATCTGCATGCACGGCCGGAACGCCATCACCCCACCAATGATTGACAATTGACCATGATGCACCGCCTGAAAGTGAACGCCAGGTGTTTACGCCCCCCACCAGCAGGATATTCGCGTTGGAGGGAGAAACAGCAAGGCTTAAATCGTACCAGCCCTGACCGCCTGAGTCACCGCCGTTGGAACTCCATCCCAGTAAATTGAGGGTTGTTCCCGAGAAAACCTGTGTGTAAGCCGCCCCGCTGTTGGTCGATTTGTATATTCCATACAAGCCGCTGCCTGAATTTACGGCTATGGCATATACCCATGTGGGCTGAATAGGTGTAACTGCCAGTTCAATCCTGTAGGCGCTCGAATTGGTGAAAGCCTGGGTCCAGGTTCCTCCCCCATTGGCTGAGAGATAAATCTGACCGGTTTTTGTTGAGCCGTAAAGTGTATTAAAATCCCCGGGTTTAAATTCCATATCAATAAAATCACTCGCTGTCAACTGCGTATTCCAGGTTGTGCCTCCGTTTGTGGTAATATATACCCCGTTTGTTGTTGCGGCGATAAGGTTCTGATTGTTATTCGGGTCCAGCAAAATCCGGTTGACCATTTTTCCGTCTGAAATGTCAAAAGCGATCCCTGTTGCATTCCAGGTTGAGCCGCCATCTGTCGACTTCAGCACGCCGATGCTGCGGTTATCCCAGTGGTCCTTATCTCCGGTGGCGATATAAATTGTATTTGATGTGGCATAATCTGCCGGAATGACGATGTCACTGACAGCGAGCACGCCATTGTTGTTGGTCAGACAGCTCCATGATGAACCGTTATTTATGGTAACCCACAATCCGCCCGCAGCTGTCCCGACCCAATAGGTGTTTAAATCGGCAGGATGAAAGGCAATGCAGTTTATCCGGCCAATGCCGTTATACCCGCCAAGCGAAGTGTCAGGGCCCAATTGGGTCCAGTTTGCCGAGACCGGTGATTTTAACTGAGGATGGGCTTTTAAATATGCTTTATAAATTTCTTCCGCGGTTTGTTTCGGGAATTCACCTGTTGCAGGATTTACCTTACTTTCCATTTCATACTCCCAACGCTTGAACTGTTTCCAGCCCATGGCTTTTTTCTTCACTCCATTTTCGAGATAAAATCCCTTGTCAACGTTGTAGGGAGCCCAGTAGGTTTCAAAAGCATTCCTGTAGTCAAAAAGGGTTAATTCTCCTTTGGATTTGTCCGATGGTAAATTTCTTACCCAGGCCTGTGAAAACGAAGCCGATGCGAACAGCATGAACAACAAAAAAAAACAGATCTTTTTCATAAAAATTATTTATTGAGTCTGACAATTATCAGTCCTGTCACAGGG
>Ga0194054_10000918_pt1 | contig 14502 bp, 14 predicted proteins | sample SepL2210m_MetaG_FD_163628 | JGI IMG/M metagenome (GOLD analysis project Ga0194054, IMG submission 163628) | Anoxic zone freshwater microbial communities from boreal shield lake in IISD Experimental Lakes Area, Ontario, Canada - Sep2016-L227-10m | ecosystem: Environmental > Aquatic > Freshwater... | reverse complement strand
ATTGCGTCGTGTCTTCTGCGTTTGGCTTTCATTTTTGATGGTCTTTCAGGTTGTGGTTTTCCACACCCGAACGCCATCGCTTTTTACAGCTTAACTGCTGGTCCGAATTCCGGGGTCCACCTCACTTCTCTGGCATCGAATTCCATTTCGAATAGTGCCGCAGGGTGGACTGCCGGGGAGTTGTCCGTTGCGGCATCCCCAACTCTTATACGCATCACTTCTGGCAGCGCGATTGGCCGTACGTTTTTGGTTTCAACAACAGCAAATACGGCAACGACAGTCACCATTGACGCGTCGGATCTCGGAAGCACAAATCTCACATCGCTTGGGATCCTGACAGGCGACGCAGGAGACACATACGAATTGCTGAACGCGCACACTTTGGCAACTCTATTTGGAACGGATTCAGGAAACGGAATCCTTACGGGAACAAACGGCGCTGCTTGTGACCAAGTTCAATTGATGGTTACCGGCGCATATCGAACTTATTATTTGAGTTCCGCCACGAATCCCATGCAATGGAAAAGACTGGGGCCAAACACCGCTTCGAGTAATGTGGTCATCAAACCCGAGACAGGCATTTTGTTCAGCCGCTTGGCAAATTCCTCGTTGGCTCTTACGTTTACTGGAACCGTCCCTACCATCGAGAGAAAAGTTGCGGTTAAGGACAGCGGATTAACGAACCTATCGACCGGCTGGTCGGCTGATGCAACTATTTCCACTTTGGGATTAACATCCATTCCAACTTGGACTTCTGGAACAGCCTCGACTTCTGACACTGTCCAGTTCCTTGTGACGGGAGCATATCGCACATACTATTTCAACGGAACGAATTGGAGGAGAGTGGGGCCAAATACCATAAGCGACAGTGTAGCAATACCCGCTGGCACGGTTTACACCATCAAGCAATTGGGAGCGGCGGCTACTTTTTCCACACTCACCCAAACTGCGCCATATTCATTGTAAAAACAAAGACTATAATCTCACCAGCATAAATTAAACACTCAATATGAAAAACATCATCGCCTTGGTTGCTGCCGCAATGCTCACTGTCGCTTCATCGTTTGCAGCACCAATACTAATAACAGATTTTGGAAGCACATCGCTGCCAACAATTAACTATTCGGATTTTACGTCCAATGTTCAAACCGCCTCGTCGATGGCCTTTGTTGGAGTGGAAGGCAATATGCTTTTTGGTGATTTAACTTCTACGGTTGCCATTTCAAGTCCCGATTGGGATTGCGTTACAATCACAGGAATTTACACGGGGGCTTTTACTGGTTCTTTCGTTGTAGAACTTTTCGATATCAGCGGGAATTCACGTTCTTACGGCGGTTCGTATGCCTCCTTCACTCCCAGCGTATCCTCTACGGTCTATTGCGCATTTGGTGTGGATAATGGATTCGATGGAACTGTGACGGGAATTGGGTTCACTGCAGCCACTGCTGGCGGGACACAGTCTGTGAACTTGCAAGCCACAAACCTTTCTGCCACTTCGGTCCCCGAGCCCGCGACATGGCTTCTTCTGGCCGGCGGTCTGACGGCCGTGATGGCTCTGCGACGCCGTCGGCAGGGCTGACAAAAGATTTCCCAATAAGGAGCCAATGAGGACGTCGAGCAATCGGCATCCTTTTTGTTCTATCGCGAAAACCGTTTTTCTCCGCGCACACTGCGTCTACGTGAGGAGTTTGCTCAGCAAAGCGGCTTTGGGCGACACGCGGCCGCAGTTATGGGCCGCCATTGCGCCCGGATTTGGGGGCTTGCGGAACGCGCGCGGTTCGGCGAGGATTGCCGATTGTGAAGCAACCATTTTTCAACATCGGGAAAGCGAGCGGCGGCTACACGCTTTTCGAGATCATGCTCGTGCTGGGGATCATCGCGGTGCTGGTGGGGTCCGCGATTTACATGCTTGTCGGCAACATTGACGTGGCAAAAGATCAGCGGGTCGAGAGCGACATCCAGGCGATCTCGATGCAGCTCCGCACCTACGAGATGCTGAACTACCGGAAGCCGACGACCGAGCAGGGGCTGAAGGCACTCGTCCAGCCGCCGACATCGGATCCGAAGCCGCGCAAGTGGAAGCAGTTGATGAAAGCGGTTCCGCTCGACCCATGGGGCGCGGAATATGTTTATCGCAATCCCGGACGGAACAACCCCGGCGGGTTTGATCTCTATTCGCTCGGGCCGGATGGCAAGGAGAGTGATGACGACCTCGGGAAAGAAAACAATGGCCCCTCCGCCAAGTAGGACGGGGGGCTACACCCTTTTCGAAGTCCTTCTTGCCATCGGCATCATTGCCGTGGTGATGGGGATCACCATTCCGTATCTGGCGGATTCGTTTGGAAAGACCGCCGGCGAGGAAATGGCGGGCAACATCGCGAATGCGGTTCAGAGCGTTCACACAAGCGCCATCGAGAAAAACGAGGCGCGGCGGATCGCGATCCAGGAAAACGGCCTGTTCCCGGAAATCGAATCCATCCCGCCCGTCCGCCTGCCCAAGGGCTGGAAACTGGAGGTCCACCGGATGACGGAATCCCGGTTCCGCAAGCCGGAGAAAAAAGAATTCTGGGGATTCAACAGCGCGGGGATCTGCGAGCCGCTCACACTGCGAATCCACGGCGGCAAGGAGTCCCAGGAAATCGCATTCGACCCGCTCACGGGACTGGTTGTTGAGGACTAAGAAAATGCGAAATGGAGTTTTCAGCTTTCAGTGGTTCAGTGTTCAGGAAAGCAGCAGCGGGGGCGCACGCCTCCAGCGTGTGGGACATCCGGCATCGGGAGCGCACGCATCCAGCGTGTGGGACATCCGGCATCCCTGCCGAATGCCAGGAAGGAAGCGAGGCAGGATGCCCCGCTTGGCACGCAGGATGCGTGCGCTCCCCCCGAAAACTTCTTCCGCCTTCACGCTTTTCGAGGTTCTGATCGCGCTTGGGGTTTTTGCGATTGCCGTGACCGGGTTGGTGACCGCGCTGGACAGCGCGGTGCAGGCGGCGGTTGAAGCCCGCGAGCGGGGGCTTGCCCGGATCATGCTCGAGTCCCGGCTCGCCGCCGCCATGTCGGATCCTCCGCTCAATGGCAGGCGGGTCATCGAGGCCCGCGACAACAACGGAGTCCGCGTGGAGGAAACGCTCGATCCCTTTGAGGCAAAAACCACCAACGGCACGCTCGTCCCGGGGCTCTGGAAGCTCAAAATCTCCGCCAACTTCGGCCGCCGCAGCGAGGCCAAGGAAACCGCGGAGATCCTGATCTACAAACCATGATAGGGAAAATGGGAAATTCGAAATATGAAATGCGAAATGCGCCCGCTTCGCGTCCGGGTGCCCGCCTGCGGTGGGTGGATTCATTTCGCATTCCGCATTCCGCATTCCGCATTGCTCCGCGTCCCCGCGGAGTTTCTTCATCCTTCATCCTTCATCCTTCATCCTTTTCCTCCGCCTTCACCCTCTTCGAGGTGATCCTCGCGCTGATGCTCCTTGGGCTTCTGACCGGCGCGGTTTATTCGCTCACCTCGGCGGCGAGCGAGGCGAGCCGGGCGACGATGTCCGAGCAGGCGACGGTGCGGCGGATGGAAGCGTTCATTCAAGTCACACGCGATGCGTTTTTAAACCTTCCGCGCGAGGGACGTGTCCAACTCCGTTTCTCGAAATCGGCCTCGGGCGCGCCGGTCCCGGAGATTGTCTTCGAAGAAGCCTCGGGGTTGTTCGGCGTGCCGAGCCTTGGCGGAGGCTCGTTGATCCTGGCCGCGCGGCCGCGTGCCGACGGATCCCGCACGATGGCCATCCTCCTCGTGCCGCGCGATCTGCCGTCCGAAGAGCTCGAGCGCTTGAAAGCCGGCAATTCTTGGATCCCGCTCCTCCCCCGCGTCGAGCGGGTCAAATGGTCGTTCTTTGCCAACGGGGAATGGAAAGACGAGTGGCTTCCCGAAAACGGACGTCCGCTCACGGCCCGGCTCGAAATGGAATCTCTCGATATGGGAGGCTCGAAAATTGACGTTCAATTCTGGATCCCTCCGCTCGCCGCCGCGCCCGCCGCGCCGCCGCCGCCGAAACCGCCGCCCACGCCGCCGCCATGATCCGGACGAATCGCGCCCTTGCCCTGCCGCTTGTGCTCTGGAGCATCGCGTTCCTGGCCGGGTTGGTTGTGCTTGTCGCAGGAGTGGTAAGCAACTGGATTGGCGACGAGGCGCGTGCGGAGCGCGTTTTCCGCGCCCGCCAGCTCGCGCTCAGCGGCGTCGCCATCGGCCTGAATCCCGCGGTCAAACCAGGGGAGCCGCTTTTGCGCAGCGGCGACAAAGAGACCGAGGGGTTCGAGGTCCGGCTTTCCGACGAATCGGGAAAAATCAACCCGAACTTCTGGATCGGCCAGAACCAGCGGGAAATTTTCATCCGGCTGTTCGATGCCTGGGGGGTGGACCCGAAGGAGCGCGATGCGGCGATTGACGGGTTGGTGGATTGGATTGACGCGGATGATTTCCGTTCCCTGGCGGGAGCCGAGCGGGGCGAATACGAGGCCGCCGGACGCCTGGGCTTCCCGGCGAACCGTCCGCTACTGAGTATCCGCGAGATGGAAGCCGTCCTCGGAATGGACCGAGTTCTGGCTTCGCACGAGGACTGGAAGGAGGATTTTACGATCTGGCACAACGGAAAAATCAACCTCCAGCACGCCGGCGAACCGGTGCTGACCGGCCTTGCCGAGCTGACCTCCGAGCAATGCCGCGCACTTTTCGAGTTGCGTGCGGGGCCGGATGCCATCGAAGGTAGCGAGGATGACGTCAAACTGGAATCCCTCGAGGCCGCCGCCGGGCTCATTGGAGCGGGCAGCCGCCAACTCGAACTCCTCAAAGAATTTTTTGACATATCCGGCGGCGTGCGGCGGATCGAGAGCACGGGCTTTTGCGCTGGAACCAAGCACCGGATCGTTGTTATCGCGCCGGAAAATGGTGGAGGCCAGGTCATGAGCTGGGAGGAGGAATGAGCGCGCCGGAATCGATTCTCTTCCCGGGCGCGGAGGGCTGGGAGCTTTGGAAATTCCCGGCAAAATCCGAGCCGAAATGCGAACGTGCCCCCACCGAAAAATTCCTCTCTGCCGCGCCGAAACTCCTGCTCGCCCTCCCGACGCGCAGCATCATGGCCGTGCCGCTCTGGGTGGCGGCCGAGGGCGATCCCCGCGAGCTCGCCGAGCTCGAGCTTTCGGGCAGGCACCTCGTCCGCCGCGACGCCGAGGTCCGCACGCTCCCGGTCGAATCCACCGGCGGACGTTCGCTGGTCCTCGCCCTCGCGGTCGGCGATGATTCCCCGGCGGCGGCCTATTTCCCGAAAGCCGACTTTTTTGATGTTCCCGCCCGGCTGATTGACCCCGGCAAGGCGGATGTCGCGATCTGGCGGGAGTCGGGTTCGCTTTGCTTCGGTTTCTACCGGGGCCGGAAATGCGTCATGTTTTCCGCCAGCGGGGAATCGTCTCCCGGGCCGGCATTCTGCGGACTGCTCACGCGGCTCGCGCTTCGCCTGCGGGCGGAGGATGTCATTTCCGGGCTGCCGGCATCGCTCCGGCTCATCGGAGATTTCGTGGAGGATGAGCGCGCTTCTTTGGCCGGCATCCTCCGGGTCGAGGTCGAATGGATCTCGCCCGCCCCGCCGCCGACAATCCCAGAAACTTTGGCGAGCGTTTCTCCTCCGTTCGCACGCCGGGCGGGAGAAAAATACGCGATCTGGAAACGCCTGGCTGTCCTTGGCGGCATCGGTGCCGCGGCCTATTGCCTCGTCCTCGCCGCCCTCGCCGGCGATCTGGCATGGAAAACGATCCAGCTCAAAAAATTGAATGCGAAAGTTGCGGCGAGCGCGCCTGCAGCAGAAGAGGCAAAAAAAATTGTGTCCGAGTGGAAGGAGTTCCAAGCCGCCGTGAATCCACAGCACTTCGCGCTCGACCAGCTCGCGGCGGTCGCCGCCGAACTTCCAGGCGAGCAGGTCCGCCTCACGCAGTTCACGCTAGAAACCGGGCGACTCGTCCTCGCCGGCGAGGCCGCGGACATTTCCCAAGCATACCAGTTCCTCGAGCGCGTGAAAAAATCCCCGGTTCTCCAGGACTACGACTGGACGCCGCGCCAGCCGCAGCTTGCCGGAAAAAACAAAGTGCGATTTGAAATGGAAGGAGCCCGACCCGATGCGCAAACTCGCAACGAATGAACGCCGCCTGCTGATCTTTTTCTGCTCGGCCATCTTCCTGGCTTTGAACCTGTTTGCCGCCCGCGCCTGGATGTCCTGGCGCACGTCGGTCGTCCGTGACATCGAGACTTCGCGCAGCCAGATCGCGGAAGGACAGGTCTGGATCGAGGGGGCGGCGGCGATCGGTTCCGCGCGCGAATGGATGCAAGCCAACCAGCCGCAGCGCGCGACCGCCGACCAGGCAAGCACCGGCCTGCTCAAACTTTTCCGCAGCTCTGCGGAGGAAGCCGGACTCAAAGTGGTTGAAGAAAACCTTCTTCCTGCAGCCGAGGTGAGCACCGGGACCGCCGCAGCCCTCCAGGCGAAGCTCTCCGGGCCATTCGCCGGAGTCGCCAAATTTCTTTTCGCGCAGCAGTCGCCGACCGCGTGGAGATCGGTGCCGAAGCTCATCATCCGCAGCGATACCGAGCCCCCGAATGTGCTGGTGGACATCGAGGTCCGCCAGTATTATATTCCCTCGTCTTCAACCGGCCCATGACCTTACTCCCCAAAGCGATTTCTTTTGCCTTGGTTGCGGCCGGTGCCACAGCCATGTCGGAGACCGATGCCCCGTGGGCGATGCCGCGCGAGATTTCATCGTTCCAGTTCCTCTTGGACAGGTCGCCATTTTCCCTGCCAACCGCAGAGGAAAGCTCGCCTCTGGCAGACAGGTTTTCCCTGACCGGCGCAGTCGCTCTCGATGGCGAGGCGATCGTCTTCGTCCTCGATAAAACCACGCAGACCCGCCACATGCTCTCGAAAACCCCGAACAAGCAAAACATGGGGCTTGTCGAATATCTTCCCGACCCTGACCCCCGCCGCATGCACGCGACAATCCGTGTGAATGGACAGGTCGCCACCATCGCCTACGCCGAAGCCAACCCCCAACCACTGCAAGCGCAGCAGCCCGCAGGCCCCCAGGCCAATGGCCCTCCCCCAACTCCATCTTCTGTTGTCAACGCTCCCGCAGGTGCGGCCCCCGGCTCGCCAGCCTTCCAACAACAAAATACCCAGCCCTCCAACCATCGCGTCATCCGGAGACGGATCATTTCCGCCCAGCCGGCTCCAGGAAAATGAAAGCCGCTTTTATCGCCATCTCTGCGCTCCTGCTCGCGGCTCATGCCTCCACCGCGCAGGCTCCCGCTGCCCAACCGGCCCCGCCACTTCCGGCCCCCGTATTCCCAACTCCCACTCAGCCCGCTGTGCAACCCGCTGTGCAACCGGTGCAACCTGCGGCGCAGCCGACGCAACCCGTCGCCCAGCCAACGGATCGCGTGAACATTCAATTCCCACGAACGTCCATCTTCGAGGTCCTCTCCCTCTACGAAACATTGACTGGAAAAAAAATGATCCGCGACTCGAACCTCGCGGGCCCGGAGCTTTCGATCATGGTCGCGCAGCCGGTCACCCGGACGGATGCCATCAAGCTGATCGAGAGTTCGCTTCTGCTCAATGGCTACAGCATCGTGCCCGTGGACGACCAAACCATCAAGGTGCTCGGGCCAAGCCGTGCGCCACGCTCGGAAGGTCTTCCCCTCTATATGGAGAGCGGGGCACTTCCGAAGAGCGGCGACCAGGTGGTGAGCTTCTACCAGCCGCTCGCGTTTATCTCTCCCGAAGAGGCCATTGCCGTGCTCGACCAAGTCATCCAACGAAACGCCTACGGAGTGATCGCGCCAGTCCCAAACACCAACGCCCTCATCATCACCGACAAGACTCCCGTCATCCGCAAAGCCCTCGGAGTTCTCGCGCTGATTGACGTGGAGCCCGCGCAGGTTGTCACCGAGTTTGTCTCCCTGCAGCGTGCCAATGCCGAGCGGATTGTCGAGATCCTCGACGAGATGTTCGGAAAAGACGACCCCGCCTCAAAGACCGGAACCCCCGCGAATGTCCAAGCCGCCCCGCCATCTCCCGATGGACAACCGGCCGCAGCAGGCGGCGGAGCCCGCTACGAAAACCGGCTCATCTCCGGCAAGGCAAAATTCCTCGCGGACAAGCGCACGAACAGGATCCTTGTCGTCACCCGCCAGGAAAACTACCGCTATGTGCGCGATGTGATTACCCAGCTCGATTCCGCCGGCAGCTTCGAGCAGCCGTTTGTCCGCGTGCTGAATTATGCGCCGGTCACCGACGTTTTCCCTGTCATCTCGGACATGCTGGCCGATGCCGAATCCGAAAAGAAAGGAGGCAACGCCGGCGCACAACCCACGTCCTCGAATCCGTTCAAAAACAACAACAGCTCCTCCGCTCTGGGCGGTTCCATCGGATCCTCCTCGGGCTCCAGCGGAGGAGCAACGGACAAGGGGGATGTCCTCACGGATGATGGCACGCAGTCGGCTCCGCAGTCTGTCACTATTGGAGAAATCAAGATCATCGCCGACCCCAGCTCGAACAGCATCATCGTCTTCGGACCTCCGGAGAGCAAAGAGCGCGCCAAGCAAATCCTCAATCTCCTCGACCAACGGCCCAAGCAGGTCTATCTCGCCGTGGTCATCGGACAGCTTAACGTCACGAACAGCACCGATTACGGCGTTCAGTATCTGATCAAATACCAAGGGGCAACCGGCAACGGTTTGGCGGCGGCGGTGCTCAATCCCCTCCTTTTCCCGGGCAGCACCGGCGGCAACGGCACCCTCCCGATTCCTTCCTCGATCATAAGCCCCGCGGCATTGACAAATGGACTCGGAGCCCTTTCCGGGCTGACCGTTTTTGGAACCATCGCCAACTCGGTGGATGTTTATGCGAGGTTCCTCGAATCCACGGGAAAATTCCGCACACTCTCCCGTCCCGTCATCTACACCACCAACAACAAGAGGGCCACGATCTTCTCCGGGCAGAGGGTCCCGTATCCCCAGAACTCTCTGACGACCGCCACCGGCGGAGGAATCAACAACAACGGCACGTCCGTCGCGTCGAGCGTCGGATACCAGGATGTCGTCCTCAAGCTCGAGGTCAAGCCGCTCATCAACTCCGACCGCGAAGTCAACCTCGTCATCGTCCAGAAAAACGACACCCTCGGCGCGGAAAAAAATATTTCCGGCAATCTGGTGAACATCATCAACACTCAGGAAATCAAAACCAGCGTGCGCGTTCCGAACGGCTCCACGATCGTGCTCGGAGGCCTCATCACCGAGACCAAAAAAAGGGACCAGGCCGGGATCCCCTACCTTTCGCGAATCCCCGTGATTGGGTCCCTGCTTGGCGGGCGGACCGGCGTCTCCGTGGACAGAAACGAGCTGATTGTGATGATCCAGCCGGTTGTCGTGGATTCCAACGCCGAGATGATGAAGGCCAGCGCCTATGAAGGCGAGCGCTCGCCGCTCGGACAGGATGCCCAGCAAATGACCGCCCCGCTCGCCGAGCAGGCCCATGAGCCGGCTCCGTGGAAACCCAAACCGACGCCCACGCCAAAGAAAAAAAAATAGGGCATGGTCAATCTCATCGAGGACCTTACCGCGATTGCGAAAGATACCGGCTGCAACGAACCGGAAAAATGCCGGGAGACCTTGCGGCGCGCTGCCTTTGCCCAGCGTTCGCTTGTCGCCGCTCTCCTCGATGCCGATCTCGTCCGCGAGCAGGATTTCCTCAGGGCACTCGCCGGATCGCTCGACATCCCCTGGCGTGAGGAGAGTGACATTCAGACGATTGAAAATATCCGCGAACGGTTTCCCGCACGCCTCGCTCTCGGTCAGACGGTGCTCCCCGAATCCGCCGTCGAAGGCGGCGAACTCCGCCTGCTGACGTTCGATCCCTTCGATCACGCGGGCTGGCAGGCGGTCGTCCAGCACTGGCCGGGCCCGGTGCGCCAGGTCCTCACCACACGCCGCCGCCTGATCGAAACGTTGAAGACAACCTACGGCGTCGGGGCAGATACGTTCGAAGAGCTCATCGAGGGACGCGAAAACGATGTCGGGGGAATCCAAGAGGAAGTCAACGTCGTGGACGAGGAGGACAGCGAGGCGTCGGTCATGAAGTTCGTGAACCAGATCCTCCGCGAGGGCCTCCACCAAGGAGCGACAGACATTCACTTCGAACCGCTCGGACAGGACCTCCGGATCCGCTACCGCATCGACGGCGTCCTCCACGAAACCCCCGTCCCGCCGCGCATCAAAGTCCTCCAGGATTCCGTCATCTCCCGCCTCAAAATCATGGCGGGCCTCGACATCGCCGAGCGCCGGCTGCCGCAGGACGGACGGATCTCGCTCGAACACGGCGGGCAGCCGATTGACGTCCGCGTGGCCACGATCCCGTGCGTCTATGGCGAAAATGTGAGCCTCCGCCTGCTCGGGCAGGAGCACTTTGATTTCGCGCGACTCGGCCTCGACCCGATCTCGGAAAAACGCATCCGCAGCCTCATCTCGATCCCGAACGGCATCGTCCTCGTTACCGGCCCGACCGGCTGCGGAAAAAGCACGTCGCTCTACACATTTCTCAGCAGCCTGAATGTCAAGGAACGACGGATCGTCACGATCGAGGATCCGGTCGAGCACAAGCTCAACGGCGTCATCCAGATTGCCGTGAAGCCGGAGATCGACCTCACATTCGCAAACGCCCTGCGCAGCATCCTGCGCGGCGATCCGAATGTCATCATGGTCGGCGAAATGCGCGACCATGAGACCGCCGAAATCGCGATCCGCGCTGCGCTCACCGGACACCTCGTCTTCAGCACGCTCCACACGAACGACGCCGTCGGCGGGATCACCCGCCTGCTCGACATGAACATTGAGCCGTTCCTCGTCGGCTCATCGGTGCGCGCGTTCATCGCCCAACGGCTCGTCCGCCGCTTGTGCAAACACTGCTCGCAGCCCGCAAATCGCAAACCCGGGGAGGTTGTGGAATTCGGATTCCCGATCGAGTGGACCGACAAAATCCGCCGACCAGTCGGATGCGAAAAGTGCCGCCAGAGCGGATACGCCGGACGCACCGCCCTTTTTGAAATCTGCCTGATGACCTCGCGACTCCAGGAGCTCATCCAGCGCCGCGGCAGCGGCCCCGAGCTCCGCGAGCTCGCCGTGCGCGAGGGCATGATCCCGCTCCGCAAAGACGGATGGCTCAAAGTCGCCGACGGCGTCACCTCGCTCGAAGAAGTCCTCCGCGTCACCAGCAGCGAACTCGAAGTGCTGGATGAATAGTGCAAGAAAATGGGGAATGCGGAATGATGTGCCGCGCTCCGCACGGGTTGATTTTTATTCCAGATTCCAAATTCCAAATTTCCTTCAAGGTGCCTGACTTCTCCTACAAAGCGACCGGGCCGGACGGCGGGGTATCGGCCGGGGTGATCTCCGCCAACACCCGTGCGGAGGCTTATCGCATCCTTCGAAGCAAGGGGCTCCAGCCGGTGAGCGTCGGGGAGGGCGGAGTGCCGACAACAAAACCCGCCCAGCTCGAGATCGGTCTCACCCGGCTGTCGTCGGCCCAGCTTCTGTATTTCACCGAGGAGCTTGCCGAGCTCCTGGAAGCCGGGCTGCAACTGGAAGGCGCGCTGAAGGTGATCGAGCAGCGGCAGGAGAAATCCGATGTCCGTCTCGTGGCGGCGAAACTCCGCCAGCGGGTGCGCGACGGGGTGAGCTTTTCGCAGGCACTTCGGGAATGCGGGCGCACGTTCGACGCGCTGTATTGCAACCTCGTGGCCGCCGGTGAAGCGGGCGGTGCGCTGCCGCAGATCCTCAAGCGCCAGTGCGCGTATCTCGAACTCATCGAGGATCTCCGCAAACGGGTCGTCAGCTCGCTCCTGTATCCGAGCATCGTCTTCGCCTCTGCGATCATCCTCATGTTCATCTTCCTCACGTTCCTCGTTCCGCAGCTTTCGGTGCTGCTCGGGAAAACCGGACAGAAGCTGCCGATGATCACCCAGATCCTGATTTCTGTGAGTGGTTTTTGCGGGAAGTGGTGGTGGGCGATCCTCGCGGGCATCGGCGCGTCCGCACTCCTCACACGCGCAGCCGTCGGCACTCCGTCCGGAAAAGCCTGGTGGCACCGCGCGATGCTCGACATTCCGATCGTCGGCCCGGTCCTTCGTGCGAAGTTTTACGCGGAGATGCTGCAAACCCTTTCCACTCTTGTATCGAATGGGGTCAACCTCCTCCAAGGGATCAAGCTCATGCTCGCCGCCACGGCGAACGTCTATCTCCAAAGCCTCCTCGGCAGAGTTGCGGAGATGGTTGGCGAAGGCACAAGCTTGGCCACTGCCCTGCGCAAGATCGGTTTTTTTCCTCCCGTTCTCATGGACATCCTCGGCGTCGGCGAGCAGACCGGCGACATTGCGGGTGCGCTGGAGCGGGCGGCGAAACGCTACGACCGGGAGCTGACATCCCGCATCGGACATCTCACCACCCTGATCCAGCCGGCGATCATCCTCCTCGTCGCCCTCTTCGTCGGCGTCGTCGCCTACTCGATGATCGCCGGCATCCTCACCAGCGTTAGCTCGCTGCGTTCCCGCTGAGCCTTTCTGGCAAGGCGCTTTCTGGCATTGCAGTTGACATTTTCAACGGAAAGATTTGTCGCGGCTGAAATCATGGCTTTCTTTCGGACAGGGGTTACGCTTGATTGATCTGTGGGCTTTTTGAAAAAGAGCGTTCCTGTCATCTTGGCATGGATGGCTGTCGCCGGGCCGGTGCGCGGGCAGGCGCAGGATCCTTCGCTCTCGACGGGAAGGAATTTTTCCCCGTTTGTCCTCACGTTGAAGCCCGCGGTCCAGATGAGCCCGCTGCCGGGCTGGATGTCCCTGCCAGCTCGCGTCGAACCGGAACTGGCGACAGTCGAACTTCCCATTCCCGCGCTTTGGAAAGTGCCCGCTGTCGAGTTTTACGCGCTCACGGTGGTTTTTGACGACCGCGGCGACGGCGGTCCAGCGGTCGAGTGGCGTTCGCCCGACGGCTCGACGACCGCCATTTCCACCGGTCTTGGCGAATCCCCAAACTCGCTGGGACTCAACGCCCGCACGCTTCTTCTGCCGCAAAGCCTGACCCGTGAAGGCGGGGTGGCCTTGGTTTCTTATTACGGAAAATTTGATGGCCTCGTGAGCGTGACCGTCCGACCAGCTCGGGGAAATTTGCTTGCAGTGCTCGGTGCGCAGAGCGATCCGGGCCTTGTGGACGAGGCCTTGCGGGTCTTTGACCGTTATGAGGTGGACGGCTCGCGCGGCGGCCCTTTGACCGGAGATGTACGGAATGGATCGGTTGTCGAGGCCGAACTCTCCGCGGGCGTCGAGCAGATCGACGGCGAATTGGAATTTATCGTCCCGACCGAAGGGGTGATCGAGTGCGCGATGTTGCGTCTCGAGGCTCTGGGGCTTGATCCCGAAGCACGAGTGGATGTGAGGGTGAATTCCGTGACTGCGGGCTCGCTCGGCTTTCAGCCCTTCCGCCTCGACGATCCCGCTCTCGTTCCGGACACGCTGGGACGCCTCGTCCTGGCCGGTTGGCGAAACGGTTCGCTTTTTATTCCCGCACGGCTCTTGTTGCCAGGCGAAAATTCCATCGTCGTCAGCCTGAAGCGTTCCGAGTTTGAATCCGGCCGCGCTGTCTTTCTGAAAAAAGCGATCCTCCACGTCAGATTTGCCGGCGCATCTCCCGCGAATTCCGCTGCAACAAGCATCGCTTCTGAACCGGATCTCACCCTGCCCGACCCGTTGGTCCCAGATCCTTCGCTTCCGGAAATCGTTACCGACTTGCCACGATAGCCTGTCCAGATAAGAACGGCTTTGCGATCCCAATTCAACATTGTTTCAACATTGTTTCGGGGGGCGGGCGAACAGGGCTTGGAGTTCGCCGATGATCTCCTCGGCGGCGGGTCTGGTGCCCGCCCCGTTTCTGACGGCTCCCAAAGGGGTCCGCGACATCGCCCAATGGTATATGACGGTCGCGACCGATCCGGATTTCGTGATGGGGATCTTCGACCGGCAGGTGGAGATCGCGCTCGGCAACCTGGCGAAGCTTCGCGAGATCGCGGGCGATGTGATCGACGACGTCGTCGTCTGTGGCACCGACTTCGGAACTGAACAGATGGTGGTAACGTGACGGTAGGAAAATAAATGAAATGCGCACTCCTCTCTTACTTTTCGATGTCCTGCCGCTGATGCCGCTGGCCGCGCTGCATGCCGTCGATGTCTCCCCTCGCTATTTCGATCTCCAAGGCAACAGAAGCGCATTGAGCCAGTGTGAAAAGTGTGGATAGTCAAGCGACAACCCCAGTCGCTCTGGGACAGCCTGATTGATGCGATGGCCATCGGGCATGGTATGGAAATCGCATCGCGCAACCATGTGGATTTTCGGCACAGCGTTGTCTTCGACCCGTGGACAGG
>Ga0194054_10000917_pt1 | contig 14513 bp, 10 predicted proteins | sample SepL2210m_MetaG_FD_163628 | JGI IMG/M metagenome (GOLD analysis project Ga0194054, IMG submission 163628) | Anoxic zone freshwater microbial communities from boreal shield lake in IISD Experimental Lakes Area, Ontario, Canada - Sep2016-L227-10m | ecosystem: Environmental > Aquatic > Freshwater... | reverse complement strand
GAGCTGCATCGCGGCGTTGTCCACGTAGAGGTGATTGAGCGCGACCCCGGGATAATCCCTGCCGGTCTCGGTGACCACCCGCCGCCAGAGCACGCCGTTCTGCAGGACGTTTGCCTTGTCAATCGAGGTGACCCGCCCGCTGCGGTTGCCTGCGGCCTCGAAGGCGACTTTCGCGATCCGCCGGATCTCGCTTTCCGAATACTTCATCGTGTCCACCGCAATTTCTTCGCCCCCCTCGCGCTTCAAATACTTCGGCTCCCCGAAATACAGCCCGCCGGTGAGCTCCCGCACACACAGCACGTCGAACCCGCCCTCGACCAAACGCGGATGCAGCGGCGAGGCATGCGTCAGCTCGGGAAGACACACCGCCGGACGCAGATTTGCGAACAGCCCGAAATGCTTCCTCAACGGCAGAAGCGCCGCGCGCTCGGGCTGCTCGGACGGCGGCAGCGGCTCCCACTTCGGGCCGCCGACCGAACCAAATAAAATCGCGCGCGCCGCCTCGCAGGCCGCCAGCGTCGCCAATGGCAACGCCCGCCCGGTGCCGTCAATCGCCGCGCCGCCCACCAACTGATGGTCATACTCGAACTCCAAAGAATATTTCTTCGAAACCGCGCCGAGAACCTTCAGCCCCTCGTCCATCACCTCCGGCCCGATGCCGTCGCCGGCCAAAACCGCCACCCGAAACTTTTTGCTCATCCGTCCGATCTAACCCGCCGCCCGCGCCGGAGGCAAGCTCCGGCAGGGGAATTCCCGGCGGGTTCCCGAAGTGCCATGACAAAAGGCACCATCAAAAACGGACAGAAAGCGGTGAAGAGATAAGCCGCCTTGAGTCCGAGCGCCTGGGGGACGAGGGGACCGAAGAGAAAAACGGCCCATGCGGGAGGTGTTCCGCTCACATGGTCGGCGATCAATCCCACCAGCCACGGCATGAGGCCGGAACCGAAATCCCCCGCGGCCGCAAGCAGCGCGAACATCGAAGCCCCGGCCAGAGGGAATCTTGCCGCCGAGAGAGAAATCGTTCCCGGCCACAGCATGCTGACAAAAATCCCGGAGAACCCGGTGGAAAGCAGGGCGAGCAGGGGAGAGGGCAGGAGCGCCATCGCCAGGCAGGCGGCCCCGGAAAGAACCGCGCTGATCCACATGACCCGCGAAAGATTCGCATGAGTGCCCTTCCATGCGAACCACAGGCGCCCGATCACCATGCCGATCCCGAACAGGAGAAATCCCACGAGGTCGGCGACCACCTTGGAATAGCCGAGCGCCGTCTCGACATAGGCCGATGTCCATTGCCCGATGGTCACCTCGATCGCCCCGGCCAGCACCATCGTGGCGAGAAGCAGATAAATCGGACGCCCGAGCACGATCGAACGCAGCGTCTGCCGGCTCTCGGGATCGGCCAGCGGGGGAAGCGTCACCATGCCGAATGCCACCGTGTTCAACACCGGAAAAAAACTCCACAGGGCCATGATCCACGGCCACGCGCGCAACCCGAGCACATAAAGCGCCGCCCCGGTCGCCACGATCACCGCCACATTTCCGATGGGATAATACGCATGCAGCGCCGCCATCGCCGCGCTTTTGTTTTCCGACGGGATCGCGTTGATCAACGGACTCAAAAAAACCTCCAACAGCCCGCACCCGATCGAAAAAATCACCGTCCCCGCCATGAGCCCGGAATACGGATGCGCAAGCACAAACGGACTGAACGCAAAAACCCAGAGTCCGATCGCGGAAAGCGCGTTCGCGGCAATGATCAGCGGGCGCGGATGCACCCGGTCGGCCAGCGCCGTGCAGACCAGATCCACAACCATCTGGGTCGCAAAATTCACCAGCACCAGCCGCCCGATCTGCTCGAAGCTCAGCCCGAACTGCTCGCGCAACGGGATGAACAGCAGAGGCGTGACGTTGATCACCAGCGCCTGGATGAACATCCCCAGGTAACAGCAGCGGACAAGCCAGCGAACGGATGTGATCATGGGTTGTTTTTACAGGACCGACGGAAGGAGACATGGGAGCACGGGGACGCCACCCCGGCCAACACGGCACCTGAGAATCCATGGGCGACGTGGGAGAAACGGCCCGGCTCAGGGCTTTCCACCGAAGCTCGCGAAGTCGTCCACGTCGAGGAGGTCGAACCAGCCTTTGATGTCTTCGCGATGCGCCGCATTGACTCCGGCGACAAGACCGCTGAAAAACTCGCGGCTTTCGTTGTCTGTCGGAACAGCCTGTTCCGCCAGGGCGCTCCACTGGGCGATTTCCCATTCCCCGCGCTTGTGCGGAGCGTTGGCTTGGATCCAGACAAGGATTTCGGCATCGCCCGAGCCTTTGGCGACTTCGACTTTGAGGACTTCGGGATCGATGCCGGTGAATTGAAAAAACCGCTGGTCCAGCGGGCAGGCGTAGTGGTATTCGCCGTTCTTTCCGGCGAGGGTCGCGCGGCATTTGTCAAGACAGCGGGGCAGGATGACGTAGCCGCCAAGGCGCGTGCGCGGACCGCGGGGCGGGTGTTGGGTGAGGTCTGGCGTGGCGTAGTTCATAAGGTTTGTTTTTCGGCGCGCCGCACCATGCGAAGCGCTGTATTCCAACCATACATGCCTCTCTTCTTGTGGCAACTTTCCGAGCAAAACAAAATCGGGACAGTGGCGCCGTCGCCTGCCCCTCGCCTCACGAACGCCGCCCGAGAAAATTCACCGGGAGATCATCTTCAAAAGCGCGATCCCTTCATCCAGGGTCGCGACGTCCGTTATCGAGACAACGGGCGTTCCTTTGCGGATCCGCCCGACGAGGCCCGCAATAACCCCGCCCGGGCCGAGCTCGAGAAAATTCGTGATGTGCAGGTGGTCGATCATATATTCGACGCTCTGCGACCAACAGACGCTGCCGGTGACCTGGTCCGCCAGCGTGCGGCGGATGTTCTCCGCGTCACCGACCGGGGTGGCATCCACGTTGCAGACGACCGGCACCCGCGGCGCGGCCATCGGGGTTTCCTCGAGCGCCTGTTTGAGCGTCTGGTAGGCGGATTCCATAAGCCGCGAGTGGAACGCGCCCGCGACGGTCAGCTCGACCGCCCTGCGCGCCCCGAATTCTTTTGCGAGAGAAACCGCCAGCGCGATTTTCGACGACTCGCCGGAGAGCACGATCTGGCCGGGCGAGTTCAAATTTGCGACATCCACATCCGCGGCGGACGCGAGATCGCGGACGCGGTCCTCATCGCCGCCGATGATCGCGGCCATGGCGCCCCCGGTGGAGTCGCAGGCCTCCTGCATCGCCCGGGCCCGCTTGTCCACGAGCCGGAGGCCGGTCGCAAAATCAAACGTCCCCGCCGCCGCATGCGCGGTGAACTCGCCCAGAGAAAGCCCCGCCGCCGCATGGAACTCCAGCCCGGGAAATTTTTCTTTCACGGACGCGAGGCAGGCGAGCCCGTGGACATAGAGCGCGGGCTGGCAGACCGAGGTTTTTGTGAGTTCTTCGGCGGGCCCCTCGAACATGATTTGCGAGAGCGGATATCCGAGAATTTCATCCGCCTGTTTGAAGAGGGCGACGGCGGATTCCGCGCGGAGATCCCTGCCCATGCCGACCGACTGGGCACCCTGGCCGGCGAAAAGGAGAGCGAGTTTGTTTTTCATGATGATAAAGTTCGTGCCGTCCTGGTGCAGGCGGAACGGAGCCATTCTGCCCCATGGGAGAGGGACTCCGCAAGTCCCATTGCGGGATCGCTGATCGGGATGCACCGGGAGAAAATTTTTCCGGCGCCATTTTCCACGCGGCCGGCGAATGCGATGCAGGGTTTCCCATGTTTCTTCGCCAGGCCCGCGAGCGCGCAGGGACCTTTTCCTTCCAGGGTCTGGGAATCGATCGAGCCCTCTCCGGTGATGACCAGATCGCACGCGGCGACGCGGGCATCGAGCCCGAGCCGGCCGGCAACCCAATCGAACCCCCCGACAATTTCCGCGCCGCAGAATGTCAGCAATCCGAACCCCGTGCCGCCGGCCGCTCCCGCCCCCGGCGTGTTGCGGCGCGAGCAGCCAAAATGTTTTTCACACACGTCGGCGAAGCCTTCGAGCTGTGATTCCAGAATTTTCACATCGCCCGCGGACGCCCCCTTCTGCGGGCCATAAACCCGGCTGCAGCCGCGCGGCCCGAGCAACGGATTCCTCACGTCACAGAGGGCGAGAATCTTTGCCGCGGCGGGGTTGGGAGGAGGGACGATCTTCGCGATTTCAGAGAGGGTTTCCGGCGTGGGTTCCATCCTCCGCCCCCTGTCGTCCTGGAAAACCCAGCCGAGTGCCGATGCCAGGCCCGCACCCGCGTCGTTTGTGGCACTGCCTCCCAACCCGATCGCAATCGTCTCCGGATCCAGCTTCATCGCATCAAGAATCAATTGGCCGGTTCCGAACGTCGTGGCGCGCAGGGCGTCCCGGTCTTTTTCCGGAATCTTTGCGAGCCCCGACGCGGCGCTCATCTCGATCACCGCAAGCCTCTCGTCCGGAAGCCAGGCGTATTCCGCCCGCAAGCCCCGGCCCAGCGCATCAGTGCAGTCCGCCACCCTCCGCTCCGATCCTTCCCCTGACAAAAAAACCTCCGCCGTGCCTTCTCCTCCATCGGCCAAAAACGCTATGTCAAAGACGGCATCCGGAATCACTTCCCTGAAGCCGCTCCCGATCACCTCCGCCGCCTGCGCCGCTGTGAGACAGCCCTTGAACTTGTCCGGCGCGATAAGAATTTTCATGCAAAACAGCATGACATCTGGTAGGCAGCTAAGCAGCATCTTTTGGAGGGGTGGTAGAGTGGTCTATTGCGCCGGTCTTGAAAACCGGAGAGCCGAAAGGCTCCGTGGGTTCGAATCCCACCCCCTCCGAATCTGTGTCACTACCAGCCGCGATCCTCGATCGCGTCGAGGTGCCGGCTGATGGGGTCGGTCCGCTTTTCCGGAGCCGCCGGGCTGGTGATCTCCAGGAAGTTCTCGCTGAGGGTATCGAGCTGGGTGGCTTCGAACCAATTCATGTAATCGTCCACATGCCCGGACCGCTGGATGAGGAGGTCGAAGATTTTTCCGTTTTCTTCGACCCGGCGGTCCACATTTTTGCGTGGTTTCTGAGCGAGCTGGGTGGTGATGTTGCGGTATTCCTCGATCACCGGCTTCAGGAGCGGATGCGCGCGAAGCTCGAGCGTGAAGAACTCCGCGGATTTTTGTCGCATCAGGAAGGGTCCTCCCTCGGATTTTGCAATGGAGGAAAGGGCCGCCGCGCCGGTGGGGGTGGTCCTGTCCGGTTTTTTGGGATCGGGCTGGGCGGAGAGATCGAGCAAAGATTGGAGCGCCCGGCTGGTTTCCCCCACGTTGAGCAGTTCGGCCCCTTTGCCCGCGGAGTCGCGGGCGATGGCGAGCGTCCAGAGTTTTCCGAGGCGGGAAGAATCGTTTTCCAGCGAGGGGAATGCGGCCAACAGGGATTTCAGATCATTGTCCTCCCGCACGAGCGAGGACAGGAACCCCCCGAGCCCGCGTCCGCCCTCCGGCAGTTCTTCGAGCGCGTTCAAGAAGGCGAGCGCCTGTGTCCGGTAGAGCGTCAGCGACGTGGGTTCCATCAGCTCCGGTTTGGCGCGGAGAAAATCCTCGAGCTTCGGCGGCCGCTCACTCCGGAGCAGCACGGCATAGACCCCGGCCGGGATGCCGTCCTGCCGCATGCGTTCCTGCTGGGTCAGCGCCTCGAGAAGCCATGTCGGAGGCGAACGGAACGGCTTGCCCGCTTTGGGCGGATGGTTTCTATAGATCCACTCGAGCCCCAGAGCCCGGTAGATCTCCCAGTCCAGCGCCTGTCCGCGCAAAACCGAGACGTCGTAAATGCTGGTCTGCACTTTGAGTATGCCGCCATCGCCTTCAAAGATCGCGGTGGCCGCATTCGGATTTCCCCGGGGTTTGGCGCTCCCGATCAGATCCTGAATGATGATCGGATGCCCTCCGTTTTCATCCGATCCCAGCTTGGCGTTCCAAGTGGTCCGGGCGGCTTCCGCGTGCTGGGCGATCAGCGAGCGGCGGATTGCGTCCTTCGAGTAAATGACGAACCGTCCGGACGTGCTGGTGGTCCTGCCGGAAAGCGGCGAATCTGCCGTCCCGAGAGCAAGGGCGGCGGTGGCCAGCAGGCCGGCGACGATCAGGGCGGGCCGGCCCATTGGAGTGTGGCATCCACCGGGTTGACCGTCACCGATTTCGCCTGCCGGATCAAGGCGAGGGGTTGGGAGAGGCCGGAGATCGTCGGCTCAAACAATCGCAGGAAAGCAGGAAGAAGAACCGGGGGAACCGGGAGCCGTCCGATCGTTCCGCCCACAACCTTCGCTCCCATGCCCTGCGGGGAAGGCTCGGGGATCACATCCAGAAAAAAGTAAAGGCGGCGGCCCAGGAATTGCTGTTCGACGCCCAAAGCCAGGCGGCCGGTATCCATGCGGACAAATGCCCTTTGGAATTTCGCCCCCGGCCCGGACCATGTGCTGTCCGAGGGTTTCATCCGGATCGTTGTGGCGAGAAACTCGTTCACCGCGGTCTGGTTGATCGTCCAACTGATGGGTCGCTTGGAGGAGGCCAACTCACGGAGGGCGGCCAGCATCTCGCCCGCGACACTGGCATTCGCGGCGCAGCACGGAGGGATCCTGTCCGGCTCCCGCGCCATCTGGACCACTCCGGCCAGGATTGCCCCGAGAAATGCCGCCAGAAGCAATTCGCGCACCAGCAACCCCGCGAGACCGGGCTCCGCGGGCTTCAGCGAGGATTTGACAGGGGCTCGTCGGACAGGGGCGGGAAGCGGTGGCGCGCTCCGTGTTGTGGAGGCAGGAGCCCCGGCGGAGGGAGTCGGAAGCCGCGTTCCGCAATTCCCACAAAAAACCCGTGTGAAATCGTTCGGGGAACCGCATTCAGGACAAGTCCCGGCGCTCATCCGGCTTTCTTGCCGGCCTTCGATTCCGGCTTCGCCTCGGACTTCGGTTTCGATTCCGTTTTGGATTCCGTTTTCGGCTGGTCGGCTTTGGCGGATTTTTCGGGCGTGGCCGCCGGTTGGGAAGCCTCCCCGGATTCCTTCTTTGCGGACTGCTTGTAGCCCTCGCTGCGATAATCCGTGATGTAGAACCCGCTGCCTTTGAAAATCAGCCCGGCTCCGGTGCCCAGCAACCGGCGCACCTTGCCCTTCCCCCATTTTTTCATCCGGCATGGCGCTTGGGGACAGGTCTTGAAGGCCGGATCTTTCATGGACTGGAAAATGTCAAACTTCTTCCGGCACTTCTCGCATTCGTATTCGTAAGTGGGCATACTGGTGCGGAATCACATATCAGATCCCGCCCGGCTCCGCAAGGAAAGCCGCATGAAACTCAGGCTTTCTGTCGTAGTAAGCCTGCTTCAACGCGGTGATGGTGGGGATGCCTCGCCAAGCGTCCGTCGAAAGAATTCGGGGCTCGGCGATCCCTCTTTTTAGCCTTGACTCCACGGCCACCACCCTCAGAATTTCCCCCATGAGCCGCCCCCCATGCTGCCTCATTGCTCTGGGTTCCGCGCTGCTGTTCACCGTGGCAGGCCACGCCACCACTTTTGACTGGGGCGGCGCCACGGGAAATTGGACCGACGGAGCGAACTGGGTTGGCGGCACCGCTCCGTCTATGTTCGGGAATGCGGCGGATACCGTCGGGTTCGCCAACAACGCCACATCCAACTACACATCCACCTATGTCGGCCAGCCGGCGCTGGCCACCGCCTTTAATTTGGACAAGCTCATCCTCAGTGGTGGCGCAACCACGGCGACTGGCAACAATGTCATCAGCGGAAATGAGGTCTTTCACAACCTGAGATTTGTCGGAGGCGGGGGCGGCATCGTGAACTCCACTTCCAATGGAGTCGGCTACACGGTTGACATGGCTGTCGTGGTTGCTCCGCCCGTGGTGGCTGGCTTCACCACGCTCAATTTGTCCGGCAACGGCACCTCGGTGGTGACTTTGGCCAGGGGTGTCCTCCCGGATGTGGAGGCGGGATCCTACCCTGTGAGTATTGTGAAAATCGGGACGAGCACCTTCGAGCTCAATGGTTCGATAAACAATAATTCCATCACCTCCATCCAGGAAGGGGCGATCCAGTATGGAGCCGCTGCGCAGGTCAACGTTGGCCTCATCAACCTTGGGAACTCGTCAGGCACGGCTGATGCCCGGATCATCCTTCACAACAATGACAGCATGTCCGCTACCGGGGACATCACGGTCGTGAACAGCGCCGACGGGGGCACGCGCACCATCGAGAGCACAGCCGTTGGCCTCAAACAGCATGTTAATATTAATGGGGACGTCTCCATCAATCACAGCGGCGGGTTGATAATAGCCACGGGCACCGCTGACCTCGAAGGACCCCCATCGGTCACCCTGGCCGGTGCCATTTCCGGCAGTGGCGATCTGATCGTGACCGGCAACGGCCGAGTGATCACCTCGGGGAGCATGACGGGATTCACCGGTCACATCGTGGTCGAGAGCGGATCATACGCAGACAAGGGCAGCCTCTTCGGCGTCGGCAGCACCGCTCCGGTGACCGTGGGCAACGGTGCCGACAACGCAGGGATGAACTTCGCGAACAACGGGGCCACCTACGCGCAGCCGATCACCGTCGGCGCGGGCGCGGGCGGGCGTGATTTTAGCGTCACGGAAAACGGCACGCTCACCGGCAACATCACCTTCAATCACGGCGCGGACCTCAGGGTGGCTGCCGACAAGGCCTTCGTCATCGAAGGCGGACTCACTGGCTCCTCTGGCATGGTCAAGCAGGGTGCGGGCTCCCTCACGCTCAGCAACAACACCCCCAGTTCCCTCTTCTACACGGCGAACACCACCGTCTCAGAAGGCACGCTCAAGGTGAACCGCGACATCTCCAGAAGCGACGTGATCGTGGCCGGCGGCGCGACCCTCAAGGGCAGCGGCTCCGTCGGCGCTGTCGGTGGCGCGGGCCTGCTCTCACCGGGCAACAGCCCCGGCATCATGACGACCTCGCAGATCGACCCCGGCGGCGGCCTCGACTTCGCCTTCGAGCTGACCCGCACGAATGCGAACGGGGGCACGGACTTCGGCAGTGCCACGAGTCCCTTCAATGACGTGGCGCGCATCACCAGCCAGCCCACGCCGTTCCTCTCCAGCCTCGGCAGCGAGAACGAAGCGGACGTTTACTTCAACCTCGCGTCCCTGCACAACGGAGACGTCTTCGACGCGGGCTTCTTCACGGACAGCGCGGCGGACTTCTTTAGTTCCATCAACGGCGGCACCTTCAACTACTTCCTCGCGGACGCGGGTGGCAGCACAGTATTCGAGGGAGTGAACTACTCCGCTCTCAATCTCTCACTCTACTCCGTGAGCATCAGCACGCTGGAGAAAACGGTGGATTTCGGCGGCGGCACGGTCAACGGGCGCTCCACGCGCTTCACTGTTTCCTCCGCCGTGCCGGAGCCGTCTTCGTGCGCGATGCTGCTCTTCTTTGGGCTTTCCGCGCTGGCTTTGCGGCGGAGGCGGCCAACAGGGTAATAGCCCCAAGGCTTTTTGTTTGGATCATAAACGCAGAAAGGCAGAAGGGCCTGACTGGGAACAAATCAGCCCTCGCCAAACCGGCCCGAAGGGCTCAGAATAATCCCAGCTTCTCCTTGACAACTTCAGTTTCCCATCCCCGTGCGGGAGGTCGCACGCACACGATGAAAAAAAAGATTCGAGCGGTCGTTAAAAATCCACCCGCAGACGGGCAGTCGCCGGAAGTCGGAAGTCGGAAGTCGGAAGTCGGAAGTCGGAAGTCGGAAGTCGGAAGCCAGAAGTCGGAGGCCAGAAGCCAGAGAGCAAAGGTTTCCCCATCGTCGGCATTGGGGCGTCGGCCGGGGGGCTGAAGGCGTTCGAGGAGTTTTTTTCCTCGATGCCTGCGGATTCGGGCATGGCATTTGTGCTGGTGCAGCATCTGGCCCCGGATCACGCGAGCCTTTTGTGCGATCTCATCAGTCGCCGCACGAGCATGAAGGTGTTCGAGGTTGAGGACGGGATGCCGGTGCAAATCAACTGCGTGCATATCATCCCGCCAAATCGCGACATGGCGCTTCTGAACGGCGCGCTGCAACTGATCGAACCTATCGCCCCTCACGGCAAACGCCTGGCGATTGACTTCTTCTTTCGCTCGCTGGCGCAGGACCAGCACGAGCGGGCGATCGGCATCGTGCTTTCCGGCACCGCCAGCGACGGGACGCTGGGGCTGTCGGCCATCAAGGGCGAAGGGGGGATGGTCATGGCCCAGAGTCCCGACTCCGCGGAGTTCGACGGCATGCCCCGGAGCGCCATCGCCACGGGGCTGATGGATTACGAACTGCCGCCGGGCAAGATGCCCGCGAAGCTGCTGGCCTATGTCTCCCATGCCTTCCACAACCGCGCCCGTCTGACAGAGGCACCCGCGGCGGACCCCAAGACCGACGCCGCGCTGAAAAAAATCTTTGTCCTGCTGCGCACGTTCACCGGCCACGATTTTTCCCAATACAAGCTGAGCACGATCCACCGCAGGATCAAGCGGCGGATGGCCGTGCAGGAGATCGAAACGATCGACAACTACGTGAAGTTTTTGCAGCAGTCCCCGGCGGAGGGGACCGCGCTCTTCCGCGAGCTGCTGATCGGCGTGACCAATTTCTTCCGCGATCCGGAAGCCTTCAAGTTTCTTGAGGAGCAGGGCATCCCCAAACTCTTTGAGGGCAAGCCCGCGGGCAGCACGATCCGCGTCTGGTCGGCCGGATGCTCGACCGGCGAGGAGGCCTATTCGCTGGCCATCCTCCTGCAGGAGCGCATGGAGGCGCTGGGCCAGTCGCACAACCTGCAAATCTTCGCCACCGACATTGACAGCCGGGCCGTCGCCACCGCCCGCGCAGGACGCTACCCGGTCAGCATCGCCGCCGACATCACCCCCGAACGGCTGAAGCGCTTTTTCACACCCGAACCAGGTGGCAATGCGTATCGCGTCCACAAAAGCCTCCGCGACCTGCTGGTTTTTTCCGAGCAGGACCTGATCAAGGACCCTCCGTTCTCGAAGATCGACCTGGTGAGCTGCCGCAACCTGCTGATCTATCTGAACGCGGATCTCCAGAAGCGGATCATCCCGCTCTTCCACTACACGATGAACTCGGACGGCATGCTTTTTCTGGGCACTTCCGAGACCGTGGGCGGGTTTGAGGATTTGTTTGCCCCGAGGGACCGCCGAGCGAAGCTGTATCGGCGCAAGGAGAATTGCGCTGGAGCCCAGCGTCCGCTTGTGGATCAGCTTGTCGTGCCGGAGCCTTTGCTGCATGTTGGAGTCCCGCAGTTCGCGGGAATGGCGGCTCCTGCCGCGAAACTTTCGCTGCGCGAACTGGCCGAAAAGGCGATGGTGCGGCAGATCGTTCAAGCCAGCGCGATCGTCAACGAACGGGGGGACCTCCTCTACATCCACGGCCGCACGGGGCAATATCTGGAGCTGGCTACAGGCGATGTCGGGATCAGCAACATCCTGAAAACCGCCCGCGAAGGGCTGAGGACCGAGCTGGCCGCGGCCTTGCACAGAGCCGCGAGTGGCAAAGAGGTTGTGGTCTCATCCGGCGTGCGCGTCAAAACCAACGGGGACTTCACCACGATCAACCTGACCGTCTCCCCGGTTCTCGCGGATCCGTCCGCGATGCCCAAGGAGCCCCTTTATCTGGTCATCCTGGAGGAAGCACCGGATCCGCCAGATCAGTCGGATCAGTCGGATCGGGCGGACGCGCGCGTCGTGGCGCTGAAAAAGAAACTGCAGGAAAAGGAGGAATACCTCCAAAGCTCGCTGGAAGAGCTGGAGAGCTCCACCGAAGAGCTCAAATCCTCCAACGAGGAAATGCAGTCGGTCAACGAGGAGCTGGAGACCGCCAAGGAGGAATTGCAATCCGCCAACGAGGAGCTTCACACGGTCAACGCCGAGCTGCAGATCAAGGTGGTGGACCTGGCGCAGGCCAGCAACGACATCAACAACCTGCTGGTCGGCACAGGCATCGGCACCATGTTTGTGGACCTCCATCTGCGCATCCTGCGCTTCACCTCTCCCGTTACCGAGATCATCAACGTCGTCTCGAGTGACGCGGGGCGCCCCGTGCAGGACTTCAGCACCCGCTTCAAGAAGTATTCCACCCTGGAGGAGGATGTCCGCGCTGTCCTGGACACCCTGGTTCCCACCGAGCACGAAGTGCAGACAACACAGGACAAGTGGTATCTGCTGCGCATCCTGCCCTACCGCACGACAGAAAACGTCATCGAAGGCGCGGTCCTCTCCTTTGTGAACATCACCGAGCACAAGCGGGGGGAAGAGAAATTGCGGGAGAGCGAGGAGCGGTTCCGCCTTGTCGCCAGAACGACCAATGACCTGATTTATGAATTTGACTTGAAAAACAATGTCCAGTGGTTCGGCGATATTGATAAAATGCTCGGCTATGCTTCCGGAGAATTCCCTCGCACGCTGGATGGATGGATGGCGGCGGTGCATCCGGATGACCGCGAAGCCCTGACTGCCGCGATTCAGGCCAATGTGGAGGGGCGTGCGGACTTCGCCACTGAGTATCGTGTCAGTGGCAAAGACGGGAATGAGCTGTGGGTGTCTGCGCGTGGGCTCATTACCCGGACGCCCGAGGGGGAGCCCCTCCGTTGGATCGGCTCGATCACAGACATCACCGTGCGCAAGAAGGCGGAGGAAGCCCTGCGGAAAGCCAATGACATGCTCCGCCTTGCGGTGGTCGTGCGCGACGCACACGATGCCATCACCGTGCAGGATCTCGAAGGCCGCATGATCGCCTGGAACCCCGGCGCCGTGCGCATGTATGGCTGGAGCGAGGCCGAGGCGCTGGAGATGAACGTGCGCGACCGCATCCCGCAGGAGTTGCGCGAGGAGGCGCTGGACACACTCGCCAAGCTTAGCCGCGCGGAAATCCTCGAGCCGTATCGCACCCGACGCCTCACCAAATCCGGCGGGTCCATCGAGGTCTCGATCATCTCCACCGCCCTCCTCGACGAGGCCGGAAAAATGTATGCGGTTGCCACTACGGAACGGGCAACAAGGAATATCCAAGGATGAAGGACAGAACGTTCGACTCCGGGGAGCATACGCGTCCCGCGTGTGGCGGTCGGCGTCCCGCCGACCGGATCGAACCGTTTCGCGGCACGGGCTCGCTATTCCATGTGCCCGGCGGGACGCCTGGCACCAACACGCGGGACGCGTGTGCTCCCCGGAAAACCCTGCGCCCCGGAGCGCCCCAATCGCCATGAGCACTAAGAAGAAACAACCACCGGAGGTTCCGGCTGCAGGCGCATTCTACAACCTGTTTGCGTCCAAATCAACCGGCTCCCCACCTGCGGGCGAACCCCACTCAAATGTCTCGCTCCGGCAGAAGGCTGAGGCGCACTTCCGCGAAAGAGAGAGCCAGTCATCAGAAAAGATCGAGGCCCTGTCACCGGAGTCCATGCGGACGATTCTCCACGAACTGCGCGTCCACCAGATCGAGCTGGAGATGCAAAACGAGGAACTGCGCCAGACGCAGGCGGATCTGGTCACTTCGCAAGCCCGCTATTTCGACCTCTACGCCCTGGCCCCGGTCGGCTACATCACGGTCAGCGAGGAGGGGATGGTCCTGGAAGCCAACCTCACTGCCGCCAACCTGCTCGGCGTGGTTCGCGGCGCGCTGGTCAACCAACCGGTCACCCGGTTTTTCCTCAAGGAAGATCAGGATATCTACCACAAGTTCTGCCGGCAGCTCTTTGAGACCGGTGAGCCTCAGCAGTGCGAGCTGCGGATGGTGAAACAGGACGGCACGACATTCTGGGCGCACCTCTCTGCCACCGCCGCGCAAGCGCCCGACGGGGAGCCCGCGTGCCGGGTCGTGCTGAGCGATGTCAGCGGTCGCATGGCGGCGGAAAAGTCTCTCGCCATGCTGGCGCTGCGGAACAAAACTTTGCTGCAATCGGCCAGCGACGGCATTCACGTTCTTGACGATCAGGGAAATGTCGTGGAGGCCAATGCGTCATTTTGCAGGATGCTGGGTTATACGCACGACGAGGCAATGCGGCTCAATGTCGCTGATTGGGACGCTCAATGGTCGCGCGAGGAACTGTTGGTGAAAATCAGGGAATTTATCGCGCGGCCCTGCGTGTTCGAGACACGCCATCGCCGCAAGGACGGGACGCTCCTCGATGTCGAGATCAGCGGAGTCGGCGTCACTCTGGACGGCCAGGACTATCTCTATGCCTCCGCTCGCGACATCACCGGGCGCAAGCAGGCGGAGGACCAACTGGCAGTTCTCAACCAGCAAAATAAACTCATCCTGAATTCGGCGGCGGAAGGAATTCTGGGGTTGGACCTTCAAGGGAAGCACACGTTCATCAACCCGGCGGCGGCAAAGATGCTGGGCTGCGAAGCCGAAGAGCTTCTCGGCCATTACAGCCACAGCGTCTGGCACCATACCAAACCTGATGGAAGCCCCTATCCCAAG
>Ga0194054_10000916_pt1 | contig 14520 bp, 12 predicted proteins | sample SepL2210m_MetaG_FD_163628 | JGI IMG/M metagenome (GOLD analysis project Ga0194054, IMG submission 163628) | Anoxic zone freshwater microbial communities from boreal shield lake in IISD Experimental Lakes Area, Ontario, Canada - Sep2016-L227-10m | ecosystem: Environmental > Aquatic > Freshwater... | reverse complement strand
GTTGTGCCATCGAAGCCTGCACGAATGGCCCGTCCGCTTCTTTCAGGATACGCCAGTGGTGAATTTTCAACAAATGCGGCGGCGGAAAAAATTCTCAATGCCGGCGGGCCCGCCATTCCCGCGGGGAGCAGGCGTGATGGGCGCGAAAGACGGTCGAAAAATACTGGCTGGACTGAAACCCGCAGGAGAACGCCACCTCGGTGATGTTTTTTTCGGGAGACGCCCGCAACATTTGCGCGGCCGCATCGACCCGGCAGCGGGTGAGGTAATCCACGGGAGACGCGTTGGTGATCTGCTTGCAGCACGAAGCGAAAGCGCTTCGGCCCAGCCCGCACTGTTCGGCCATGGACTCCAGCGTCCATGGTTCATCAATGCGTCGCGGGAGTTCTTCGAGAAACAGGCGGACAGCACGCGCGGTGCTCGACAGGCTCTCGTCGAGCTGCGGGTTGTGGTTTCCGAGCATCTCGGCAAGGGCGATGATCAGTTCATTGATGATGATCTTCAAACGGGTGATGTTTTCGGGACCGGTCCCGCCCGCCGCCGCTTTGCCAAGCTTCCTGAAACAATGCGCGATTTCCTCGTTGGCACGCCAGGCGGGTTGTTCATTTTGGCGAAGGATGGTGGTGAGCCGTTCCATGTTTGCCTTGGGATAAAGCAGCCAGGAGGGCCAGCGCCACGGCTGATTGGGCCGCCGAACCCCCACGTCAATGATCAGCCAATGGAAGCGGCAGGCGGGGACGCACGGGTTTCCCACCCGGTGATCCTGCCAGGGACGGGTGATGGTAAGATAACCCGGATCGAGCATATAAGATTTACCATCGATCTCAAAGGGGACGCGTCCGGCTTCGACAAACGAAAGCTCGATTCCTTCGTTGCGGTGCCAGCCCAGGCCCCAGGTTTGGTCGTGGGGCGCATCCCAGTAACCGGTGAGGCTGACTTCCCTGATTTCATGGGCAGGCAAACGATCTCCGGGGTAAGACCCCCGTCCAAGCGCAACGATTCGCGTTTCGCCGCGCAGGGCTGCCTGTTTCAGCGGTTCACAGGAGTCGGCGTGGTAAAGCTCGTTGTCCGAGCGAAAAACAGCGGGGCGTTGCATGGAAGGACGATGACGGTTGTGAAAATCAATCTTGTTCAATATTTACCAGAAAGCAAATTCGAAAGATTCATCCATCAAAGGCTGGTAGTTTCACCATCAACAAAGCTTGAAAGGCTGCGCCGCCCATTCCACCGATCTCCGGGTTGGTGGAAAAACTTGGATTTTTACTGAATTATTTGATGGAGATTCATGTCTGAATGGGAACGCGGCCAATCATTATTAAACAATCCCGCCAATATTTCCATGAACACCGATTTCTCCCGCCGTCAATTTCTCAAGCTCTCCGCGCTCGCCGCCGGAGCAACCACACTCGGATTTCCCGCCATTTTGCGGGCGCAAAACACCGGCACAAAGCTGAACATCGCCTGCATCGGTCTGGGCCTTGGAAGAGGCAGAGGCCTCGTGAGGGAGGCGATGAAAAGCAACCTTGTCAACATCATCGCGCTTTGCGATGTCGATTCAAAGCACCTCGACTACGCCAAGGCGGGAATTGCGATAACCGATCCGTCTGTAAAACTGGACTCGATCAAGCTTTACAGCGATTACCGGAAACTGCTCGCTGACGAAAAAAATCTGGATGCCGTCATTATTGCCACACCGGATCACTGGCACGCTCTTATTGCCAAGGCTTCGCTGTTCGCGGGCAAGCATGTGTACTGCGAAAAACCGCTCACCCACACGATTTCCGAGGCTCGCGAACTCAGGACGCTGGCCGCACAAACGAAGCGGATCACCCAGATGGGCAACCAGGGAAGCTCCAACATAAATTTGCGACGAGGCATTGAAATCATCCAGGCCGGCGCGCTTGGGAAAGTGCTCGAGGTCCACTGCTGGGCAGAAGGTGTCGGCTGCTCTCCTGGCCTCGCGCTGCCAACCGTGGGCGACCCGGTTCCTCCGAATTTGAACTGGGACGAATGGGTCGGTCCGGCCCCCGAACGTCTTTACAAGGACGGCTACTATCATCCCTGGAACTGGCGCGGCTGGCTCGATTTCGGGAGCGGCCCGATAGGCGACTTTGGCTGCCACAACATGAACCTGCCAGTCCGCGCTCTAAAACTCGATTACCCGGTTGAGATCGACATCGACGCCAAACTCATGGGCCTGCCCACTTATCCCCAGCAGGCGCGAATCGATTATCACTTCGCCCAGCGCGGGGATCTGTCCCCGGTCACGCTCAGTTGGTACGATGGCGGACGCCGCCCCGACCCAGCCTTGATTCCCAAGGAACTCACCGACTACTTCAATGGACAAGAAACAAAGACTGTTGACAATAAGACTGGCAAGACAGTGACAAACAAAAGACACCTTGGCGACGGCGTTCTGATTCTCGGCGAGAACGGCTTCACCTTTGGCAATTGTTGGAACGGTTCCGATTACATTTTCCTAAAAGGCGACCCGAAACTTTGGGGTGTTCATAATCACCCCGCCTGCAAAAACATTCCGGAAACATTGCCAAAGAGTCCCGGCCATATGAAAGAATGGGTCGAGGCCTGCCTCGGCGGGAAGCCGGTCTTTTCGGACTTTGAAACCGGAGGACACCTCACGGAAATCGCGCTCTCGGGCGTGGTGGCGCTTAAAGTCGGGAAAAAACTCGCATGGGATGGCCCGGCGATGAAGGCAACCAACGCTCCCGAGGCGGACCAATATATCCAGGCGCAATATCGCAAGGGGTGGATCTAAACGAAACAACTACAGCGATCATTCATCCCCAATCCCATTGACTTATGAAAATTCATCACTTCCTCGCCGCAGGAATCCTCCTTCTTTCCACCCTTCCTCAAATGCAGGCCGGGGAAAAGTGCGCATCAATTTAACGAATATGAAATTATCTCATCTTTTGAAAGGAAACGAACTGCTTTTAAGTAGCATTTTTTGCGTGGTGATTGTTTCGGCCAGCTTCGGCCAGGAGCTTCCTGCCATCGATCCCCTTGCCAAATGGGGGCCACCGGCCAAATCTGTGGCGAAGGTTGTTCCACCGGTTCGCACCGAATGCCCCAAGGAAATCGCCGCGGCTCCGAGGATCGCCTTTGTGCCCAACGAGGCGGAAGGTCGGCTGAGTATCCGGGTAGATGGGGCCGAAGCTCTCGTGTACCGCTATGGTGTTCCCAATGAGCTCTCGATGCCCTGTTTTTATCCGGTCTGGAGTCCTTCGGGCAAGGCATTGACCGAGGCGGGCCGGGTATTTCCATGGCCTCATCACCAATCGTTCTGGTTCATTAATGATGTGCAGCTGGAAGGCAAGGAGATATCCAAGCTCTATTATAGCGTTTACGACCGATCAAATCCCAATGACCCCAATTCTCCCTTCCTGAATGCGGCGATTCATGCGGGGTTTCTTCCCGAGAAACAGATTGCTCCCAACCAGGCCGAAATCGGCATGAAACAGCTCTGGCGCATGCATCCGGACACTCCGCTGGCCGATCAGGAACAGCGGGTTCGGGTCGTGGCGCTGGGTGGAGGGGAATATTTCCTGGATATTCATTACAAGGTCACGGCCAGCTACGGAAAACTTACGATGCGGGATGATGGGATTCATTATTCGTGGCCGTTGATTCGCATGCAGGAAGCGTTCTCCGCGGCGAAGGGTGCGAAAGTCACCAACTCCGAAGGCGGCGAGACGATCTTCGGCCACCACGACCAGGTGGCGCATTGGGTCGATACATCCAATACCGTCGGCGGAATTACGGAAGGCCTGGCGATTTTCAGCCATAGCCAAAACCCGTATCCCCACACCTGGTTTATCCACAAACAGGGAATGTTCGGGCCACGCCGGATTGACGCACAAAATGGAAAAGCGTTTGCCCTGGGCAAAGGAGAGTCGTTGGAGACACGGGTGGGCGTCCTCATTCACAAAGGTGATGCCGCGAGCGGCAAGGTTGCCGAGCGATACGCCGATTACATTGCCGGAAAACTCTAGAAAACAATCTTTAAAACCGAAACTAAAACCTCAGATAAACCTATGAAAATCAACAGCAGCACCCGACGTGAGTTCCTTGGCGGCATGACCAAAGTCATGCTTGCCTCGGCCGCTGCCCCACTCTTCTTGCCGTCCCGCTTGTTCGGCCAAGAGGCGCCTTCGAACAAGCTGAACCTTGCCATTGTTGGCACGGGTGGGATTGTCCATTCCCATCTTCCAGTGATTTTGGCGCCGGACAGCGGCGTCAATGTGGCGGCGCTCTGTGATGTCAACCTGAGGAACATCCAGATCAAACGGGGCAACGCGGATTTCAAGGAGGGGCTGGCCAAGGCCAAGGATTACCAGGACTACCGGAAGCTGCTTGAGGAGGCCAACAGCTTCGACGCGGTGCTGATTGCCACCGGGTGCCGCTGGCACGTGCCATTGTGCAAGACGTTCATCAAGGCGGGCAAACATGTGTATTGCGAGAAACCGCTGGCCCGGCTGGTCGGCGAGGCACGCGATCTGAGTGGCTTGCTCAGCGACCATAGCCACGTCGTGACCCAGCTGGGCACCCAAGGCACTAATACGGAAACTTTCCGCCGCTCGGTGGAGGTGATCCAGTCGGGCTTGCTCGGCTCCATTCGCGAGGTGCATCTTTGGTTCAACTGTATCAAGGATCGGTCGGCAAGTCATGGGCTTCCCGAAGGCGAGGACCCGATACCCGAGTATCTCAACTGGGACGAGTGGCTCGGGCCAGCTCCGATGCGACCGTATAAGAAGGGGCTCTACGACGGGGTTGGCCAATGGTATGTCTGGTATGATTTCTCCTCCGCATACCTCAACGATTTCGGCCAGCATAATTTCATGATGCCCGTGCGCGCCTTGGACCTCGAGCCGCCCGTGAAAGTGGCCGCAGAAGCCTCCGAACCCTCCTTGGAAACCGCTCCTGCGACCTTGAAAGTGCGCTTTGATTTTGCTGCGAAGGGCAACCGGGCCCCGCTGAGCCTTTACTGGTATGAATGCGGCCTGACTCCGCCAAGCGAACTCTTTGACGCGTTGCCCTATAAAGCTCCCAGCAGTGGCTGTCTCTTTGTGGGGGACAAGGGTATGCTCTGGGCAGACGGTTGGGGCCGGGGGGGAGTGATGCGGCTTAAAGACGAGCAGCGCTGGCGCAGCGTTCTTGATCACGAGGCGGCCAAGCCCTTGCCCAAAACCCAGGCGCGCGCTCCCAAAGGCGGCACGCATTTCGGGGAATTCGCCGCCGCCTGCAAGGGAAATGGCAAGACCTACACCCCGCTGCAGGAAGGAGCGAAAGCCAGTGAAGTGCTCCTGCCGGGAATCGTTTCCACCCGGCTGGGCATGCCGATTGAATGGGATGGCAAGGCAATGAAAGTGCCGGGCCACCCGGAAGCGGACCGCTTTATTCACCCCAATTACCGAACAAAATGGCTGGTTTAACCGGAAACATTTAGAGTATATCCTTCATATAACATGAGTGAATCTACACAAACCCAAAAAGAAGTTCATCATCCCGCGCGGCACGGTTCGGAGGGCTGGGATCTGACGCTGGCTTTCTTTGTTCTGAGAGGATGGCTTGGCGTCCGTGCGTTGCTGACCGGGATCGAGAAATACGGAACGCTCAAATCGATCCAGAAAGCGTTGATTGATCCCGTCACCGGGATGGAGGACCCAAGCGGAGCCCTGTTGGACGTGAAGCATAAAATATACGGGCTTTCCAACTACTCAGCTATTCCGGCATCCCTGCGCGACAAGTTTGCAGGCGAACCGCTGCTCCCGGGGTTCCTGACCAGACCGTTCTATGCCGCCCTCGGGCCGACGCTGATTGTGCTGGGGCTGATGCTGCTCGCCGGGATCGGCACTCGTGTCTCGCTTTTTGCGCAGGGAATTTTGTATATTGGGCTTAGCGCCGGGCTGATTTTGATCAAACAGGATGACGGCGTGGCGTGGCTCGGGATTCACGTAGCGCTCATCGCGCTGGCACTGATTCTCTCAAAACACAACCGGCTTTGCGTTCTCAAAAAATGGTAAGCGAATCGATCACACGCCGGGACTTTGTGCGCACGGCCGCAGCAGCAGGCGCAGGGCTGGTGCTTGCGAGTGGAAACCGCCTTTTCTCCCAGGCTTCGCCTGCAAATAACCGGATCAACGTGGCTCTCGTGGGCTTTGGCGCCCAAGGGCGAGTGCTGCAGGAATCGCTGCTCAAGATTAATGGAATCCAGCTCGTGGCGGTATGCGACATCTGGGACTATGCTCGGACGTATGCCGAGCGTTACCTGAAAAAAGCCGGTGTGGAAGTACGCACCTACCGGGACCACGAAGAACTGCTTGCAACGGAAAAGGATCTGCAAGCCGTCGTCGTCGCCACGCCGGATTTCTGGCATGCGCCGGTCACCAATGCCTGCCTGCGCGCGGGGAAGGATGTCTATTGCGAAAAGATGATGTCCAATACCATTGAAGGAGCCCGATCCATGGTGAAGACCATGAAGGAAACCGGCAAGCTGCTTCAAATCGGACATCAACGCCGGAGCAATCCTCGCTACCTTTTTGCGCTGAACCGGCTTCTGCGCGAGGCCAAGATTTGCGGGCGGCTTACGGCGGCCCAGGCTCAGTGGAACCGCGCCGCCACCCCCGATTTTGGCTGGCCAAAAAAATCGGCCATGGATCAGGCTAAGCTCGCCAAATATGGATTTGCCGACATGCACCAGTTCCGCAACTGGCGCTGGTTCAAGAATCTGGGAGGCGGCCCGTTATCCGATCTCGGCGCCCACCAAATCGACATCTTTAACTGGTGGTTCGGGGTTAAACCGACAGCCGTGCTGGCAACTGGCGGGGTGGACTACTACAAGAACCACGAGTGGTGCGACAACGTCATGGTGATCTATGAATACCCGCTGCCGGAAGGGATGGCGCGCGCTTTTTATCAGGTGCAGACCACCACCAGCGCGGGCGGCGGATACTTTGAATATTTCATGGGCGACGAAGGATCCCTTAAAATGTCGGAAAATCCGAAGCTCACCACAATCTATCGAGAGGCGCGGGCTCCGTCGTGGGATGAATGGATTGGCAAAAACTATATTCGCGCGCAGGGGCTCCCGCCCAAGACGGACTCCGACGACAACACCCAGGTGGACGTCCGTGAAACGGCGGCGCTTGCTTCCTTTGATCTCCCGGTTTCTTTTAACAAGGCGATCCACCAACCGCATCTGGAGAACTTCTTTAACGCCATCCGGAAAACAGCCAAGCTGAACTGCCCGGCGGATGAGGCGTTCTCCAGCGAATACATCATCCACAAGGCCAATGAAGCCATCACCGCCAGGCGGACGCTTGACCTTAATGCCGCCGAAATGGAAGCAACTTAGTTGGTTGAAATTGAAGTCGATCACCCTAATGTTTAACCTGTTCACCAATCCCTGATTATATGAAATTGATTCCCTGCACCGCACTCATCGCCCTGGCTTTTCTTGGAACCGGCGCTTTTGCACAAGACGCCAAAGTACCGCTGAAACTTGAACTTCCGCCCCCGCTTTTTGTCGGCACTCCCGTGCCTGTTAAAATCCCCAATTTGGAACCACCAAGACAGGGGAAACGCCCTGATTTCCTTGTGCCGGCAGGGACGGTCAACCTTGCCAAAGGAAAGCATGTTACCTCGAGCGACTCGGAGCCGGTGGTCGGCACGCTGGATCTTGTGACTGACGGGGACAAAGCCGGCGACGAGGGGTGCTACGTGGAACTCGGCACTGGCAGGCAATGGGTTCAGATCGACCTCGGTCAGTCCGCGAATATCTATGCGATTGTGGCCTGGCATTTTCACGCCGACGCGCGGGTTTATCGTTCCGTGATCGTGCAGATTTCCGATGATCCGAACTTTGAGAAGGGCGTAACGACGGTTTTCAACAACGATTCGGAAAACAGCTCCGGTTTGGGAGCGGGCAAGGATCTGATGTATATCGAGACTTGCGAAGGCAAGCTCATTGATGCGAAGGGAACCAAAGGCCGTTATGTCCGCCTTTACAGTTCAGGAAATACCACGAACAAGTTGAACCACTATATCGAAGTGGAGGTTTACGGAAAACCGGCGCAGTAGGCGCGGGCTTCCGTCTTCTTTGGAATGACGACCGGCCGCAATGTGGAGGAGGGGCTTCCTTCCGGGCGGAACGGTCGCGAGAGGCCGTTTCTGAAATGGGCGGCCTTTCTAGTTATTGGGGTCCTTGCCCTGGCAATTCGGGTTCCCCGGCTGGCTGACCGTCCGATGCATACCGACGAGGCGGTTCAAGCTTATCTGGTGGGGGAAATTCTCGCCGGGAAAGGCTACCACTACAGCAAAGTTGATCTTCATGGCCCGGCGCCGCTCGCGGTGGCGCTGCCCATTGTCCGGCTCTGCGGGGCGAATGACCTTGCCAGCCTTGATGCATCAATGCTGCGGGTTGCCCCGGCATTGACCGGGGCGCTGGTTGTGCTGTTATTCGCCCTGCTAAACCGGGGAGTGGGAACTCTCGCGGCGGCCACCGCGGCATTGCTGTGGAGCACGGCATCGTTGCCGGTCTATTACAGCCGCTATTTCATCCACGAAACACTTTTTGTCGGGGCCACGTTTGGCCTGATGATTTGCAGTTGGCGTGCGCTGGTCCGCGGTTCCAACCGGTGGGGGATCGTTGCCGGCGTTTGTGCGGGCGTCATGCTGGGATGCAAGGAGACGGCCGTGATCAGCATTGCGAGCATGGCTGTTGCGGGGTTGCCTTGGGTGATCCGGCGGATTGATCTTCGGAGGCGGGTTGGCGTCATTGGGCTGGCATTGATCGTGTGTGTTGTGGTTTTCCTGGCGTTTTACACATGGGGGGGATCCAACTGGAGGGGGCCGCTGGATTTCATCGGGTCATTCGGGCGTTTTGCAAGACGCGCCACCGGCGAAGGCCATGAGAAACCGGCTTGGTACTATCTGGGGCTGCTCGGGGATTACCCGGCTGGCTTTGCCGTGCTTGCCCTTGCTTTGGCGGGGGTGGTGGATGGAATAAGACGTCGTGTATGGATGGCGCGGTATTTTGCGATTTATGGGTTCTTGATTTTTGTAATTTACAGCGCGATTCCCTACAAAACACCATGGCTCGCGCTGAATTTCTGGCTGCCGATTTCTATTCTGGCTGGGTGCGGTTTTGCAGCGATCTGGCGAGTTTCCAAACCAATTTCTGCCCGGGCTGCAGTGATTGCCGTTTTCATGATAATACTCGCAGTGATCGGACATGACACCTGGGGGCGTGTCTTTTTGAAACCGTATGACGAGCGGAATCCCTACGCGTATGCGCATACCGGCGAGGATTTGCGCCTCCTCCCTGAGCGCGTGCAGCGATGGGCGCGAGAGCGAGAGGTCGGGGATGAATTGCGCATTGCCGTGGTCGCCGCCGATGCCTGGCCGCTGCCGTGGTATTTGCGCCGATTTCAGAAGACCGGTTATTGGCAGCCGGAGCAGGATCCCGGGCCGGCAGATCTCTACATCACTTTGCCAGAGGCCGGGGCATCCCTCGGATCACGAATCCAAGGGTGGCGCCCGGAATTTTTTGGAGTGCGCCCAGGAGTCCTCGCAATTCTTTGGACACCTCCAGAAAAGGAGACAATATTGCAAAGCCCTCCGCCAAGACAATGAGCCGGGCTGCAGAGATCCATGTTTTTAACCATCACGCCATGGCAACGCATTTTCAGGTGCGCATTGCCGGACAGGATGCGGAATATGCCGGGCAGGCGGCTCGCGCTCTGTTTGATAGCGTGGATGGGTTGGAAGATTTGCTGAGCCGGTTTCGTGAAACCAGCGAAATCGCCCAGATCGCTCAATTGAAACCCGGGGAACAACTTCGTTTGAGCGAACCGGTTTTTGCCTGTCTGGAAATCGCGCGGGACATGGAAGCCGCTACCCTCGGAGCGTTCTCCATCACCGCGGCAGCCCGGAAAACGCGGTCCGCCATGCCTCGTTGGTCGCTGGATCGGGCGGGTCTTGCCATTCATTGCGAAGAGGGGTGTCTGGAAATGGATCTCGGGGCCATAGGCAAGGGTTTTGCGTTGGATCGGATCGCTGAGGAGCTAGCCGATTGGGATTGCCCAAGCCACCTCCTGGTGGCGGGAGGCAGCAGCATTCTGGCAGGAGATCCTCCCTCTGGAATGGCCGCTTGGGACAGCAGAGTGGGCGACGACGCTGCCAGTTTCCGGTATTGGTTGACCCACGGTGCGTTGAGCGGATCTGGCATTGCGGTGAAGGGCCTGCATATCCTGGATCCGCGCACGGGAAAACCGGCGGTTCAACGCTCTCGTGCCTGGGTCGCTGCACCCTCGGCGGCCGTTTCCGACGCGCTTTCCACGGCTTGCATGGTGTTGACCAGATCGGAGATTGCCCGGGTTATGAATGCCAGCTCCGACTGGCATGCCCTCTTGAGCGATGGAGGGGGATCTACTTATTTTTCGCACCGGTGCCGGACCCCTTGACGTGGGCGATCACTTCGCGACGGTTGCGGACGCGAAGCTTTTCGTAGATCCGCCGCACATAGGTGGCCACGGTCCAGATCGAGATGTTCAATTCGTTGGCGATTTCTTTGTAGGTGAGTCCCTTGACCAACGATTCGAGAACCTGTTGTTCCCGTGGACCGAGATCGGGATATTCCGCCTCAACGCCGGGAGCGGGCACCGGCGGAGGGCGGTGGAAAAAGTCGATCACTTCCCGAGCGATGCCCGGGCTCATCGGAACTCCTCCGGCACGAATCTCACGGATCGCCTGGAGCAGCTTTTTCGGCATGACTGGCTTGACAAGGTAGCCGTGGGCCCCGGCGGCAAGGGCTTGGAAAATCACTTCGGGATCCTGAAAAACCGTCAGCATAATGATTTCAGCCTTGGGGAGTTGGGGGGCGATTTGTGCCACGCATTCCACTCCGCTGATGTCGGGCAAATTGATATCCATGAGGATGACGTCGGGCTGAAGGGCCGGCAGTTCTGCAATGGCTGATGCGCCAGCTGAGAAAGCTCCAATGCATTGGCAATCCTTGGTGGCGGCGAGCACTTCGATCACCACGCTTTGAATGCGAGAGTCATCTTCTACAACGGCAACTTTGATCATTTGGGAATTTCTTCGGGTTGGGCGGGTTCATCGGGCAGGGGCGCGAAAAAGTCGATTCGGGTTCCTTTACCGGGCTGGCTGGTGAGGAGGAAGCGTCCGTTGATCTCCTCCATCCGTCGGCGCATGTTTCCCAAGCCATTGTGAGTGTTTGTCTCTCCTTTCGCGCCGGGGAGAAAGCCCGAGCCGTCGTCTTCGATCACGACATGCAGCTCTTGGTTTTCGCAGTGGATTTCCAGTCGTATGAGGCTGGCCTCGGCGTGCTTCACCGCGTTGTTTGCCGCCTCGCGGATGGATAGGAAGAGGGCGTGCCGGACTTTTCCCGCCAGTGTGAGCACGGGCAGGGAATGCGGGATCTCGAACCGGACGCGCACCTCCGCCGCCTCAAGGAACTGGGCGGTGCATTGGGTGAGGTAGCTGACAAAGCGTTTGAGGGTGTCGTTGGCCGGGTTGACGGCCCAGACAATCTCGTCCACGCAGCGCGCAAGATCTGTGGCGGAGTGCCGGATGCGCCTGGCTCGCTGCAAGGTCTGCTCGGTGGGGCCTTGCTCCAGCTCGCTGTGGACCAAGTCGCTTTGCATGGCGATCTCCGTGAGGCCTGCGCCGATGTTGTCGTGCAGATCGCGAGCGATGCGTTCGCGTTCGCGTTCCATATCCCGTTCGCGTTCCAGCTGGGCGACGCGGTGTTGCATCCGTTTCTGGATGGTGAGGCGGCCCGCCCATGCGCCGACCGTGCTGATCACCAAAACCATTGCCAGCCAGAATTCCCATCGTTGATGGAGCGGAGCGTTGATCACCACGGGCAGCACGGCCTCCACTCCCGTCGCCTCGCCGTTGGGTCGAACCGCTGCGACGCGGAAAAAATAATTGCCAGCTTTCAACTGCGGGTAAGTGGCGACCCCGGGGCCCGCGCCTCCAATGCTGTGCGCGGTTTGCCATTCCAATGTCAGCTGGTCGCCGGGAGTCACCGGGATGGCGTAATCCGGATAGCTGAACCACAATCCTGTCTCGAGAGCATCGTCATCGTCGAGAACAAGGATCGGATGCGGAGTCGGAAGGAGGCGCGTGCGCAATTGAGCCATCTCAGCGCGTGCTCCGTGCCTTCTCCAATTGGCCGGGATGCCCAGCGGATGCGACAGATCCATTCCCTCCGTAATGCTGAGGTCAAAGATCTTCCCGGGCTGTTTTTCCGAACCTCCGACCAAGACTCGTACGGCATCCACTCCGAGGACTCCCATGGTCCTGCCGCCGCCGTTGGAGATGAAAAGCAGCTTCAAATAAGCCGAGCGCTCGGGAACCGTGAGGTGCTCGCTTCTGGCAACGAATAGCGACTTCTCCGGGCTGCCTTTCCAGCCGGGGGTCACATCAGACATGAAAAATTCCCGCGTTCCTGTGATTTGCTGGTCTCGATCCAAAAACTCCACGGAGAGGCGCATCGCATTTGTCGGGTCATGCCAGGCGTTGTCATAGCCATCCAGGCGGTAGCGAAGCCGGCTCTGCGGCTGGCCGTCGTCATCGATCTGCTTGAAAACGAACCGAAAATTGCGGTGGCGGGAGACAGCCAGCAGCGGGGTGGCTCCACTCTGACCGCCTGCAATGACGTGCCTCGGCTTGCCCTCGACATCGACAGCCGAAATCTCGATCTCTGCACGAGCGGATTGCCAAGCCCAGCAAATGCCGCAAGCCAGCAGAGAAACGGCCAATTCTTTTCTAAACAACATGTGTCGGTGCGGTAACTGCCATCCGGCAGCATACGGAACCTTCCAAACGACGGCAATGCCCGACTATGTCACAATTATTGCGACAAGACACTTCGTCGGCCTACCTATAAAGTAGCCCCATGATTCAACCTTTTGTGATTTTGGCCGCCGCGATCTCCGCAGGGTTCGGAACCGGGGCGATGGCTCAAGCGGATGTCGGCCCAGGAAGGCAATGCCAGGATTTCATGAATAATAGCAAACTGACACTGATGTTGATGCTGGCCGTTTTTTGGGCCGGCGGCATCACCCCCGTCCAAGCCAAAGAGAAAATTATGAAACCGGACAAACCCAATCTGGTGTTCTTTCTCGCTGATGACTTGCGGGCGGGATGCCTGGGTGTGCTGGGCAATTCGGTGGTCAAGACCCCGAATTTGGACAAATTGCTCGAAAACGGGCTGAGCTTTTGCGATGCCTACACGCTCGGATCGCACACGCCGGCGGTCTGTCTTCCGGCCCGATCGATGATTATGACGGGCCAGAGTTACCTCCATATGGTAAGCAAAATGGGGCCTCACTTGGGCCTGATCAATCCCAGCCAGGTCGGGACGCCGACTCTTGTCCAGACCATGAAGGCAGCCGGCTACGCCTCGATACGCAGCGGCAAGATGGACAATACTCCCATGAAGCTCGAAGACGAGTTCGACCAAAACCTGGACGGAAAAAATGCAGCAGGGAATGCCGACAATCTCATTCGGTTTATCGAGGAACACGCCGGTAAAAAACCGCTGTTTCTCTACATGGCTTCGAAAGAACCGCACGACCCGCCCTTTTCCACCGAAGAGTTCAAGGCGATGTACAAGCCGGAAGCGATGCCGGTGCCGGACAGTTTCCTGCCGATCCATCCCTTTGACAATGGCGCGATGAACACCCGCGACGAGGTGCTGCAAAAAGAGCTGCCCGTGCCGCGCACCCGGGAGAGCATCGCGCGCAGGCTGGCCATTTATTATGCTTCCGTCTCCTATTGGGACGCACAGGTCGGGCGGGTGATTGAGGCGCTGAAGAAGGCCGGACAATTCGACAGCACGATTTTCGTGGTTGCCGGCGACAACGGTCTCTCGCTGGGTGATCACGGATTGGTCGGCAAACAAAATCTCTACGAGTTTGGCGGCATGCACGTTCCCCTGGTTTTCGCGGGACCAGGCATTGTAAAAGGCGAGAGCAAGGCGCTGGTGTATTTGTACGAAGTCTATCCCAGCTTGTGTGAACTGGCCGGGATCCCGGTTCCAGCCGGGCTGGACGCCAGGAGTCTGGCACCCATTCTCAGGGGCCGGCAGTCCAAAGTGCGCGACTGCCTGTTTACCGCCTATGAATTCAGCCAGCGCGCCATCCGCGATGACCGATGGAAGTTAATCCGATATCCGCTTATCGATAAGACCCAACTCTTCGACCTCCAGGCCGATCCGCATGAGATGGCCGATCTGGCTGGCAAACCGGAGTATGCCGGAAAGATAGAGGAACTGATGGAATTGATGGAGAAGACACGCAAAGAATATGGCGATAAGGCCCCACTTAAGGTGTCCACCGCCAGCAACCCCAAGTCGGTTCCGCCAGTTAACAAAGAGCAGGTCCGTTCCCCGTTTTCCGGACTCTCGGATTAAGATAAAAATATAAACCTATGAAAAAGACAATTAACCTTCTTATTGGCATCGTGTTC
>Ga0194054_10000912_pt1 | contig 14558 bp, 2 predicted proteins | sample SepL2210m_MetaG_FD_163628 | JGI IMG/M metagenome (GOLD analysis project Ga0194054, IMG submission 163628) | Anoxic zone freshwater microbial communities from boreal shield lake in IISD Experimental Lakes Area, Ontario, Canada - Sep2016-L227-10m | ecosystem: Environmental > Aquatic > Freshwater >... | reverse complement strand
GTGGCCAAGATCGATTGGCAGACCGGCGCCTGGCGCGTCATCCGCACCTTCCACTACCCGACCTGTGACGGGCTCTTCCCGGTAGGGCCCACCTCGGTGGCGGAGCGCTACATCCCGCGCCGCGTCGGCGACCGGCTGTTCCTCGTCAGCGAGGGGAACGCGGGCCCGGCCGTCCTGCGCGTCGATGAGGCGGCCGGCCGGTTGATCCCGGTGGCGGCGGCGCGTCGGCAGCGCGGTGGACCTGGTCCGCTCGCCTGGAAGGCGGCACTGCAGGCGGCTGGCCTGAAGGCGGACGCGAATCCCGCCTTCACCTGGACGGATCGCAACGGCGACGGCGATTTCCAGGCCGAGGAGTTCAGCATCGGCGGTTCGCTGCCCGGGCCAGGTTTCTGGAGCCAGGCGGTGATGATGGCGGATGGCGGTCTGACCCTACCCACCTCCGGTGAGGTGCCCTGGAACGAGGTGGCGAATCTCGGCACGGCTGACTTGCCGCGCTGGGATCTCACCCAACTGCGCCCGAGCAGCGCGCGCTATCCGGCCGACATGCGGCATTTTCTCGGCAGCGCCTCGCCGATGGGTTCGTACGTCGATGCCGCACGGAACACCTACCTGCTGGCGGTCGGCAACTGCGAGCACAATGCCGACCGGCACGAGGGCGGCTGGCCGTCCGACTACCAGGGCACCTCGCGGTTCGTGAAATGGGACAAGGCCGGCAAGGTGATGTGGAGCGTGGGCAGCCAGGCCGTGCCGCATTCCGCTGGCGACCCGGCGGCGGCTCCGGCCATCCGCGGTGAATTCTGCCGGCCGGTGCGCATCGTCGCCGAGGTGAAGGACTGTCTGGTGGTCGCCGAACAGGCCGTCCGCCCGGCCACCGCGTGGACCAAGGACGGGCTGTATGCCGGCAATTTCCTCGACCGCCGGGCCGACGACGGCCTGCCCGGGCAGTACTACCACTGGTTCCAGGATCCGGTGACCAAGGTCGAAGGCCCGATCCCCTACGACTGCCTGCAGGGCGGCAGTGTCTCGACCCTGGCCGACGGCCGGGTGGTGTGGATGCCGATGGGCAATCATAACACCCCGGTCTACGCCATCAGTGGCTGGGATGGCTGGGTGCGCAAGGACGGCGTGCTGAAGATCGTCACCGAGGCCGCGCCAATCACCGCCGGTACCGGCTTGAAGGCGATGTACTACGCCAGCGAGGATCTCTCCGGCGAGCCGGTCGCGGTCGCTACCGATGCCCGGTTGTGGTTTGCCGCCAATGCCGATCCGGCGACGCGGGCGCGCAGCTGGCAGAAGACCCCGGTGCCCGGCCTCGCTGCCGGCGCCGATTTCTCGGCCCGCTGGAGTGGCTATCTGCGGGCGCCCTTCTCCGAAGACTACCGCTTCCGCGTGCGCAGTGACGCGGCCAGCCGCTACCGCGTGTGGCTGGACGGCGCGCTGATCTGCGACACCTGGCAGGCCGCCGGTTCGCCGGCGGTGACCGAGAGCGTCGTCGTGCCGCTACGCGCCGGGCAATACTATCCGCTTGAGGTCGAGTATACGCACCGTGGCGCCGATCCGGTGTTCAGCCTGGTGTGGGACAGCCCGACTCTCGACCGCCAGCGGATCCCGACCGAGTATCTCTATCCCTATGACGGCCGTGCCGGCAGCGGCCTGCGCGCCGACTACCAGAGCGAACAGGGGGCCGTCTTCACCTGCATCGACCCAGGGGTCGCCTTCGACGCGCGCACGACCGCCGCCAACGCCGTTCGCTGGTCGGGCACTCTGCTGCCGACGCACGCCACGGGCGAGGCTGCCTACACCTTCAGCGTCGAGGGTACGGGCGCGGCGCGCCTGCTGATCGACGACCGCGTGGTGCTCGATGCGTCCCAGCTCGACGGCGTGGCGACCGCGAAGCCGGTGACGCTGAGCGCCGGCATGCCGGCCCGGCTGATCCTGACCTATAGCGGCGCCGCCCAGCCGGCCATCCGCCTGAACTGGGCGATTGATGCCGCCAAGCCCGAACCGGTCCCGCTCCGCCAGTTGCTTCCCGCGATCATCGTCAGCGGTCGCGGCCTGACTGCCGAGTACTTCAGCGATGAGGCGCTGACCTCGATCGTGGCTGCGAACGAGATCGGCGCCGTCGATCTGACCTGGAGTAAGCAGCGGATCCCGAGCCTCCCCGGCGTCAAGGTCGCCGGCGTCGCGCTGCACGGCGCGCTGATGCCGCTCCACGCCACCGGCCTGCAGCGCTACACCCTGCGCGTGCAGGCCAGCGGCGCGGCCGAGCTGCTGCTCGACGGCAAGGCCGTGCCGCTGAAGGCCGGCAAGCACGGCGTTGTCAACGCGACCGCGGCTTTCGACCTGCTCGCCGGCCGCGCTGTCCCGCTGGTACTGCGCTACCGTGCGGCCGGAGACGCGGCCGCGCTGCGTCTGCTGTGGTCGTCAAAGGGGCTGCCGGAGGCGCTGGTGCCGGCCCGCTGCCTGCATCCGAGTCCCTCGCCGCTGGCCGAGGACCTACTCGCCGGCCTCCCCTCGTCGGGCGCCCTCGCCGCTGGCGTGGCCGGCTGGCGCTGCGAGATCGCGGCGGACCAGCCCGGCTGGACTTCGCAACTGTTGCTCAACGGCGGGACTCCTGCGCTGCATCTCGGCTTTGGCCGCCCCGGCACGGTGAAGCTGACACGGCCGCTTGCTTCCGCCGGCCAGAACCTCTCATCCTGGTTTTGCACCATGCGGCTCGATTACACCGGCTGCTACTTCAACCACGGCGGCGAAGGCCAGTTCCTGCGCATCCTCGATCGCCAGGGCCGCGCCATCATCCAGGTGAATCCGCAGCAGGTCCGTTGGCCTGAAGATCAGCAGATCCAGTTCAACGGCGCGATGGTCGCGCGCTTCAACGGCGGCGACTTCCTCAATGGCCGCCTGCCCTCGGTCTGGGATCTGCGCATCGCGGTGCAGGACGGCGCAGCGACCATCACCCTCGGCGACTTCCCGGCGCTGACCACGCCGCTTGCCGACAAGGACGCGGATTGGAGAAATCCCGCCAGCCTGCAGTTGGTCTTCACCCAGGGCGGCGCGGTCTACAACCGCGTGATCGGATTGATCGGGCCGCGTTTCTTCGGATCGCGGTAGAGTTCATGATCTCAAACCAGAAAGATGAGGAGACGAACGACATGGATAAACTGATGCGAGTAAGGGTATCCGGTTAAGGGTGGCGAGGAAGTGTACGGTTAGGTGTACGAGGAAGTGTGGAACTCACACTTAAACGCACTCTTAACCGCAACACTTACCCCGCCTGCAGCGTTATGCGCAGCATTGCGGGCAGGTCGGATACGCTTAAACGACCCGCTTAAACGACGCGATTGGAATCGACAAAGTTAGCGATTAAGTTAGCGACAAAGTTTGGGACGACTGGAATCGACAAAGTTAGCGATTAAGTTAGCGACGAAGTTTGAGTGTGTAGATTTGGAGCCGGGACGCCACCGTCCCGGAATGTGAATGACGAAAGGCAAAGGAACATGCAAAGAATGATGAGAGTAGCCGCCGCCGTGCTGGCGCTGGCGGTATTGGGCGGGCGTCCTGTCGCGGTTGCCGAAACACCAACGAGTGCTGTCAACGTGACGGTGCTGTCGCAGGGGGAGCGTGAGATCGCCGCCGTGGACGGTCGGGCGGGCTACGTCTTGCGGTTGGCGGCCAATGGCGAGGTGACGCGGCTGGCCGACCTCGATGGCAACGTCCTGCTGGAGACCGTCCAGTCCGCCCAGGGAAAGACGCCGGCCCTTGCGGTGTTCGAGGCAGCCGGCGGCGCGGCCGTCGCGGCCAAGCCGACGGACCCCGTGACGGTGGAGCAGATTTCGCCAGCCGAAGTGAAGGTGACGGTGACTCGCGGGAATGGGGTGAAGCTCACCTATCTCGTGCAGCCGGAGCGGCTGAAGGTGGCCGTGGAGGGACCGTCCGGCCGCTATCTGGTGCGGGGCTGCTATCCCTGCCGCATGGAAGGGGCGCGCGTGCTCGCGCCGGGCGGCGTGGTTTTCCCGGCGGCCGGCATTGGCGCCGTGCCGGGGGCTGAGCAGTCGGTGATCGATGCCGGGCGCACGCGGGCGCTCACGATCTCCCGCGAAGGGGGCGATGGCCTGCGGTGGACGATGCGGCAGGGCGACAACTGGGGCGGTGCCGAACATCTGGTCTGGGAAGCGGACCTGGCAGCGGGGCAGACGCTCCAACTGAGTGCGACCGCCGTGCCGCCGCTGACCGGTCCCGTGCGCTTCGGGCTCTATCCCCGCGCGCTCTTCCGTCCCGCCGGCGCGCCCGCGGCCGTGCTGGAGCTGGACACGGCAAGCTGGACGCGCGGGCAGCCGCGGCAACTGAAACTGCCCAAGCCGCTCGGCGAGCTCGTGCCCCAGGGCCGCCTGCTGGCCGCGCTGTTGCCCGCCGGGAACAACGACCCGGTCACGTCGGGAGAATGCGGCACGTGGTTCTCGCGCACCGATCGTGTGAGCGAGGCACTGATCCCCGTGAGCCTGAAACCGGCCGCCGCGCCGCAGACCTGGGAGATCGCCATCGGGCCGGCAGTGAAACCGGGCGTTTATCGGCTGCGGGTCTGGATCGTACCCGAAGGCACGCCGCTACCGGAAGCGCTCGGTGGACCGAAGGGGGGCATCGTCGGATATTTCCCGGGCTTCAGCGGCCGCGGCGTGGAGATCAAGCAGCCGCAGCCGACGGGCGACGTGCTCGTGACGGTGGCGGACGAGGCCAAGGGCTCGCTCAATGTGCTGGCGGCCACGCTGCGTCGGTCGTTTCATGCCGGAGACCGGATCCCGCTGCTGCTCGAGGCCCGCGGCGAGGCCGGGAAGGTGGCGGCACAGCTCCGCGTCGTGGCGGCGGCCGGCAATGTGCCGGTTGCGTCGGCGCCGGTGACGCTCAAGCCGGGTGCGGAGCGCCGCGAATACCAGCTCGACACCTCACAACTTGCGCCCGGCACCTACACCGCGACGCTCACCGCCGCCGGCTTGGCGGAGCATCCCTTCACGTTTGAAATCGTCGGCCCGCTGGCTGGCGGCATGCCCAATTTCAACAGCCCGATGCACGAGCCCGCAAACCTGGCGGCCGTGACGCGGCTGGGGGTCAACGGCTGGGTGGACATCATGGCAGGCGGCGACTATCTCTCGCGGCGCTGGCCGGCCGAGCTGCCCCCCACGAAGGGACTCTACGACGCCCATCCCGCCTTGCCGCGCGTGTCCTGGCCCGGCACGACCATCCACGACGAACTCGTGCGGGAAAACATGCTCTTCCTGCTGGGCCAGCAAAGCTCCCGCGCGCTGTCGTTCGTCTTCCCCCACAGCGTTCCCGAGCACGTCGCGGAGATGCAGCGGCGCAACGCGATCCGCGCCCAAATCGGCCGCGGCTGGCCGCACTTCGTCGGCACGATCCACGACTACGACGTCTGCGGTGTCACGGGGCGCGGGTTTTCCAAGGACTTCGCCTACGACCGGAAGATGGCGCTGCTCAAGGAGCGCTGGGAAGCGGCGTGGGCGGCGGCGAAGGCGAAGGGTGCCGTCGAAGCCGACAAGCCGCGGTTGGCCAACCTGTTTTACGCGGAGGTGATCGCGGAGGTCTATCGGAACAGCGGAGCGACGCTGCACGAGTTCCTCCCCAACCAGCGGCATTCGACCTCGGCGACCGCCGACCACACCTCGATTGAGGCTGGGCTCTACCTGCCGTCGCTCTATCAGCCGCTCGATTTCCGCTACCTGGAGACCTGGAACGACCAGATCTACGCCAACGGCGCCCACGATATGCAGGAGAGCTTTTGGACGTCGCTCCTGCGGATGGGCCAAAAGCCGGGCCAGCCGATCTGGATCACATCGCCGACGGCGCCGCAGCCGGGCACCCATTTCCGCCGGGCGCTCGAGACCATCGCCCGCGGCGCCACCGGCACCGGCTACGGCTCCGAGGGCGGTGCGGGCCTCGTTGGCGGCTGGGGGCCGAACTGCACCGAGAGCACGCCCCGCACCGCGCAGGAACGCCAGACCGGCGAACTCGTCAAGCGCTACGGGAGCTGGCTGAGCCAGTTCGCGCCGGCGGAGTCGGTGGCGATCCTCTATTCCGTCTCGCAGGGCGGCACGGTCTTCGCGCATGGCAGCCCGATCCTTTACGCCTACTACACGCTGGCGCAACTCAACCGCCCGGCCCGGCTCCTCACCGAGGACGAGATCTCCGCCGGTGCACTCCAGGAAGTGAAGGCGTTGCTCGTGGTCGGGCAGACCGCCGCGCTCCCGGCGGTAACGCTCAAGGCTATCGACACGTTCGTCCAGGGTGGCGGCAAGTTGCTGGTCGACAAGAACACGAAGCTCGAACTCCCCGGCGCCACGAAGCTGCCGGAGGTGGGCTGGCCGGGCGGCCTCTGGCCCCGCTACTGCAACAAGTTCCACGATGCTATCGCCGAGTTCCCGCGGACGCTGGGGGCGAGCCTCAAGGCGGCCTTGGGCGACATCGGCAAGCAGCCGCTGGAAGGCGATGCCGTGCTGGTGGCGACCAAGCGCGCCGGCTCGGCGCAACTCCTCTTCGTCACCAACAACCGCGAGTATCCCTTTGCCGACATCTTCACGCCCGAGCAGCGGCTCAGCGGGTTCTACCGCAATTTCCTGGGCCGCGGCGGCACCTACATCAAGGACGTGCGCGAGCCGCAGGTGGCCATGCTCCAGTTGCGCGAGGATCTCGCGCAGACGAAGCCGCTGATCTACGACGTCTTCGCCGGCAAGCAGCTCGTGCCGGTGGAAAAAGATGGCCGGTGGACGGTCGCGGTCGATCTCACGACGCTCCCCGGCCGCGTCTTGCTGCTGGTGGACAAGCCGCTCGCGGCACCGGTGCTGGAGGTGGCGCAGGCCCGCGGTTCGGCCCGGGCGACCTTCGTGGCCAAGAGCGCTGTGCCGCTGCCGATCCGGTTGCGCGTGGGCTCTCAGGAGATCTATCGGGCCGCCACGCCGGCCGGCAGTTGCGACACGCTGGGCCTCGGGCCCGCGGCGGGTGCGGAGACCGTGGAACTGACCGAACTGATCACCGGCGCGACGCAGCGGGGCACGATGACGCTCGCCGCGCCCGCCACCGCCACGCTCCGCGCGATGCCGCCGGCTCAGATTTGGGACGCGCCTCAGATACGCAAGGTGCTGGCCGCCAAAAACCTTGCGGTCTATGTCGATGCCCGCCAAGCCGCCGACCGGGACGCCGCCGCGAAGCTGGCCAAGCAACTCGGCGCCGAGTTGGTGTTCAATCCGGAGATTCTCGACTACCCGGTCTGCTGGGATTCGCCGGCGGACGAAGAGGCTGCCAAGGAGAAGATCCGGCAACAGGGGTTGCTGGCGTGGCGCCGGCCGGTGGATCCGCGGAGTCCGCAGGTGGCGAATGTGCGCTACGATGGCTGGCCCGGCGCGATGGCACCGGCCCCGCTTTGGAATCGGCCGGTCATCCTCTTTGGCAGCAGCCGCAACAACCGGCTGATCCAGGAGCTCGACAAGGCGGCGCAATTGCCGCGACCGGCGCTGCCCGAATATCTCCCGGAGGGCGGCGCCGTGGTGCAGCCGGTGGCGGCGCCGTTCTGGAGCGACCAGCATGCGGTCGTGCTTCTTTGCGGCGATGAGGCGGGGCGGCAGGCGGGTTTCGAGAAACTCGTCGCCCTGGCCAAAGACGACCGCTCGGCTGCCAAGGCGACATTCTCATCCGCCGACGATGGATCGGCCGAGCGCCGGCAACTGCTCGGCTTCGAACCCCTGAAGTATCCCGCCAAGACGCGACTGCTGCCGCTGAAGGCGGTTGAGCCGGCCGCCGCGCCGCTGCCCGCGATCGTGCCCATTGCGGCGCTCGTGCCGGTGGACGGGGGCGTGCTCGCGGCGGTGCACAGCCCGGGCCGGAATCTCGCGCGGCTCGACACAAAGCAGCCGGGGGCCTTTGGCGGACGCTGGCGAACGACGACCGGGCTCTTTTATCAGCCCTCCCAGCTGCTGGCTCATCCGTCGGGCGAAGCGGTCGTGTCGGACGGGATGTTTGCATGGCGGCATGCGGCCGATGGCACACCGCGGTGGAAGATGCTGGCCTCGCCGCTGACCGCTCCTGATGCCGCCGGCCGGGTCTGGGTGCGGGCCACCGTGGGGGTGGTCGGCGATCGCTTCGTGCCGGGGAATCTCGAGCAGATCGACGCGGACGGCACGGTCGTCGCATCGCACCCGGCGCCCGACAATCTTGTCGCGCTGGCCGCGGACGGCAGCCATCTGCTGGTGGAGTATCCCGGGGCTCCCGGCCGCAAGCTTGCAGACACGGCCCTGGCGGCCGTCGATCTTTCGGGAGGTCGTGAACGCTGGCGGGTGCCGAACCTGAAGGTGGATCGTGTCGCCTACAGCGCCGATGGCAAGATCATCGCCTGCCTGGAAAAAGAAAATCTGTCGGGCCGCGATGATCTAGGAAGCCCTCCGGCCTCCCGCCTGACCGTGCTCGACACGGCGACCGGGAAGGTGCTGCTGCGGCATCCGCTCGGCGTGGAGATCGACCATCCGCTCGTGACCGCCGACGGATCGCGCGTGATCGTCGCCGGCCGCGGCTTCGGCGACGCCTTTTACATTGCCGACGTGGCGAGCGGGGCGGTGCGCCGCGTGGCGCTGCCGGAGCCCGGGCATTGGGCGCGGGTGCTATCGGCCGACGAGCGGGAACTCTGGGTGGCCGGTGCCTCGCTCTATCGGATCAACCTGGAAACGCTCGCGGTCACGGCGGTGGCCAAGGGGAATTTCACGGCGTTGGCCGCCCGGCCCGGCGGTGGCGTGTTCGCCGGCTCGGACGAGAATGGCGGGGTGGTGGCCTTCGGCGCCGACGGTACGAGGCTGCAGACGATCGCGCTCGGGGCGGGCCTCGCAGACGGCGACCCGGCTGCGGCGATGCAAACGTGGCGCGATGCGAAGCTCGTCGGCAGCGCGTGGCTCAGGCCCCATGAGATCGGCGAGGAGATCGGGCTGGGCCTGGAGTATCCGGTCTATGGCTCCAGCGACATCATCTCGCTCCGTCACGACGGCGTTTTTGCGGTGAGCGTCACCGTGCGGGTTCCCGAGGCCGGCCGCTATCGGATCGAGCTGGATGTCGCGCTGCCCAAGGACAAGGGCGACGCCATCAAGCCGTTGACCGTCCAAATCGGCGCGAAGCCGCTGGGCGAAACCGCCCCGCTCAACGGCGATGCCTGGAAGCAGTCGCTGGAAACCGGCCTTGAAGCGGGCGTGCAGACGCTCTCGATCCGGCCGGTTCCCGGTCAGGCAGGTGGCTGGAAGGAGAATGCGCTGCTGAGTACCATGCGGGTCGTCCCGGTCAAGCCGGCTGGGACGCAAACGGCGCCATGAGGAATCAAGAGAAACCAATTAAACCGATTTTTAAGGAGTAACTGAATGAATACACTAAAACTGAACAGAGTAGCCGCCGGCGTGATGGTGCTGGCAGTATTGGGCGGGCGACCGGTCTTGGCCGCCGAGACATCAACAAACGTGGCTCCGGTGTCGGCTGAAGCCACACTGGTCACAGCCTCCGGGCGGCAGGTCTTCTGGCGGGGCGAGCAGGTGGGGGTGAGCTTCACCACGCCGCTGGCTGCGCCAGCGGATGCCGTGGTGACCCTGGCGCCGGCCGGCCAGGCGGGCGTGCCGGTCTATCGTGGCAAGCTCAGTCCGGTCGCGGGCGTGGCCCGGCTGCACCTGCTCTTGCCGAGTGAGCGCCTCGGCGATGGCACCTACACCGCGACGGCACAGATCGGCGACACCAAGACCGCCGTGACTTTCACCGTGCGGGAAACAACCGTCGCCTCCCCCGGCATGGTGCTCAACGAACTCGGCGTCGCCCCGCAGGCGCGGCAGGTCAGCCAGTCGGCGGAAGTCGATTTCATGAGCGACGTCTTCACCGGCGAGAAGGGGCCGGACGCCGCCGCCGAAACGCGGAAATTCGACGAACTCGCCGACGGCGGGATGCTGCTCTGGTCGCATGACGCGAGCCGGGCGCTCAGTTTCACCCCGCCGTTTTCGAGTCCAACCACCGATGGCGAATACCGCCGCCGGTTGGTGCTCGGCAACACCTGCCGTATGCGCTATCCGGCCTTCGCCGGTTCCATCTTCGACTACGACCATTACGGTATCGGCATCGAGGATTACGCCTTCAACGTACAGTCCGGCTGGTATGGTCGCTATCCCTGGTGGACGATGGGGCCGCAGTACCAGAAGTACCTTGACGTGCAGCAGCGGGCGTTGGCCGACACTTTCAAGCTGGAGACCGGGTTCGAGCCGTTCACCGCCGCCGACACGTTGAAACTGGCCGCAGCCGTGAAATCGCCGGAAGGGATGGGCTACATCGACCAGCCCGGCCGCCGTTGGGCCCTGGAAATCGCCGCCCGCAGTCCGGCGCTGGACGCCGCCGAGCTGGCCAAGCTGAAGACCCGCGGCACCGCCTGGTTCGACAATCTCATGGCTCTGAACGCCCGGCGCTACACCGGCTACCTGGCCGCGCTGCGCGGGCTCGACCCCACGCTGGTGCACTCCACCGCCAACACCATCAACCACAGCACGCCGCGCAACGGCAACTACCATCCCGACGCCTACGGGCCGCTCGACTTCCGGTTCGTCGCCGTCTGGGACGACCAGGGGGGCGCACCCGAACACATCTATGAGACGCCGCTGGCCGCCACGCTTTTGAACGGCAACCGTCGGCCGGGGCAGCCGCTGTGGATCGACACCGTGTTCAACATGCACGGCATGCCCGGCGTGCATTTCCGCAACTCGCTGATGCTGGCCGGCCTGGGCGCGCAGGGCACCGGCTACTCCTTCGAAATGGGAGCGTCGCTGTCCTATGGTAATCGCGGCCGCAAGATGCTCGAAGCCAACAGCCCGCAGAGCCAGGAGGCGGCCTTGAGCGGGCGCCTGATGCGGCAGTTTGGCGGCGTGCTGGCGGCGGCTACCCCGAGTCCGCGGGTCGGTTTGCTCTACTCGAAGCGGCAGATCGCCATGACGCCCTACGCCCAATCCTACACCGACGGCATGTTCAAGATGCTCTACGTGCTCTTCCATGTCGGCCTGCCCCCGGTGCTGGTGACCGAGGAGATGCTCGCCGGCGCGGCGCCGCTGCCGGAGAGCCTCGACGCGGTGCTCGTGCTCGGGCAGCACGAGGCCATGCCTCCGGCGGCACTCAAGGGACTCGAAGCCTTCGCCGCCCGCGGCGGCCGGGTGATCGCCGACACCGCCTCCGCCGTGACCTGGCCGTTCCTCGAACGTTCGGCGGCGCTCGATATCCCCTTCCGCGATCTCGGGCATCCCTGGAACATGAACACCGCATACAACCGTGGCGATGAGACGGTGGGCGATCTGCGCACGCTGGCGGCGACCCGCGGGCCGCAGTTGCGGTCGCTCCTCCAGGACGCGATCCATCAACTGCCGCTGGAGGGGTCCGATCCCGATGTGACTGTCTGCACCCTGGCCGGCGGCAAGGCGCAGTTCGTCACCGTCGCCAACGACAGCGCGCTCGATCTGGGGCAACTCTTTAGCGACGAGGCCAAGCGCAGCGGCATCCTTCAACGCTTCCTCTCTTCCGCGGAGCACGGGCGACAGGTGACGCCGAGCTGGATGCCGCTGCAGGCCTCCTTGCGGCTATCGCCCAGTTTGGGCACCGACACGGCCATCTACGATCTCTTCTCCCGCACGCGGGTGAAGCCCGTGCGCCGGGGCGGGGCGCGGACCGTGGCCTGCGACCTGACCGCCATGCCGGGCCGGATGTATGCCATCTACCCATCAGCGGTAGGCACGGGTACGCTCACGACGCGGCAGAAACTCGCGGCCGGCGAGATGCTGCCGGTGCGCTACCAGGCGACCGACAGCCAAGGCGCGGCGCTGGCCGCCGTGGTGCCGGTGGAACTGACCCTGCGTACGCCGCAGGGCGAGCCGCTCCTCACCCTGTATCGCGCCACCCGCGCCGATGGCGTGCTGACGGCAGAGCTGCCGACCGGGGCGTTCCTGAAAACCGGGGAGTATCGCGTGGAGGCGCGACAACTGCTTGACGGCAGCGGCACCGCCGTGCCGGTGACGGTGCAGGCGGGCAAGACGCCGCAGGCGAGCGTGGCCGCCGGGGCGACGGTTCGCGATCCGGCCGCCGTGCGCCGATTCCTGGCCGGCAAACCCGAACTGATCGTGCCGGTCTTCGCTCCCACCATGCTGCCCGCCGCCGAGCGGGTCGTGGCGGGGCTCAAGAAGCAGGGCGTCGCCGCACGGGTCTGGCAGGAGCCGAAGACGGTCACCTATGTGCTCGGCTACACGGTCGCGCCGGCGGAACAGCCGGACAACAGTGCCGTGGAGCGCGGCGAAGCGATCGGCCGCGTCCGGTTCCAGCAGAACCGCGACCGCATGCTCAATGAATTCTATGGCTCGGCCTTCACCGGCTACCGCTTCGGCAAGCCCGTGTTGCTGCTGGGCACGCCCGGCAACAATCCCGTTCTCGACGCGGTCAAGGCCTCGGGCCTGCCTTGGAACGACAGCGTCACGGAGGCACCCGGCGGCGCGCTGGTGCAGTGGCTGCCGCAGGCGCTCAGCCGCGACGCCGACACGCTCATCCTCGCCGCGACTGACGCGGCCGGGCTCGACGCCGGGATCGCGGCGCTCCTCAATCCGCCGGAAAGCGATCCGGTCACCGAAGGCGTACGGACGGCGCGGCAACGGGTGCTCCGCGGTCGGGGCCTGCCGCTGGACACGGCACCGGTTGTCGTGAAGGGGCTGACCGGCAAGGGGATGACTGCGCTACCGTCGCAGGCAGGGGCGGAGCGATTCTCGATGGTCTCGGTGACCGACGTGCAACCGATGGGCGATCGGCTGGTGGTCGCTTTGGGACGCTTTGGCCAGAACATCGCCGTTGTGAATCCGGACGGCCAGGTGACGCTGCTTCCGGCGATCGCGGCTAACATCAAGAGCCTTCGTGCCTGCGGTCAGCGCCTGATCGTCACCGGCGATGCCGGTCTCACGACGGCCTGGTCGCCCACTGGCGAACAGTTGTGGAACGCCGTCGGCGACTTCAAGGGGTTCACCGCCGACACGGTCGTGGTTGAAAGCGGGAAACGGGTGCGCATGGAGGCCAACGGCATCACGACCTGGGGCGATGTCATCGTGGAGAACGGCAAGACGCTCTACCGCGTGAGCCCGGATGGCACGGCGGTCGTCTCCACCGAACCGCTCCCGGAAGTCAAGAAGGCCACGCCTGTCTACAAGGCGGAGGTCGTGACCGGGAAGGGCAAGGATGGCAAGGTGTCGCTCAAGGGCACCCGGGTCACCGACACCCGCAGCGGCCAGGAGATCCCGGGCTTTGCGCTGACGACCGAGTGGCAGAACAAATGGATCATTCAGCAACAGTTCCAGGAGAGTGCTGACGGCGAGGTGCTGGTGGCTTATCAGTATGACGCCCAGACTCGCGGCATCCAGATCTACCGGAAATCCACCGGCAAGGTGACGACGGTGTCGCTACCGGCCGAGCCCGTCTGTGCGGTGGCGATTGCCGCCGATGGCAAACAGGTGGCGTTGGCCGGGGAGTCGGGAGAGGTGCGGATCGTCTCGCCCGAGGGCGCGACGCGTGGTGAATGCCGGGCCGGCGCCTATCCGCGGCTCTTTCCGCTGCCGGGCGGCGGGTTCGCCATCGGGTCGAGTGACGGACTGCTGACCGTGGTTGGCGCCAATGGCAAGGTCGCGCGGGTGGTCGATCTCGACCGCGAGACCGTGCGGGCCAACCGTCATCCCGAGGCCATCTACGCCGGTTATCGAGGGGCGAAGTGGCTGAGCTGGTTCACGCCGCCGTCGGCGGCGGGCGACCTGCCTCTGACCAACTTCCACCTCCACCTGCGCGACCAGGACGGCACCCTCCGGATGGTCACCTGGCCGGCGGGCAAGACGGTCGACTTCCGTTGGAGCGACGCCGTGCAGGGGCCGGTGCTCTTCCCGAAGGCCGGCGCCTACAAAGTGACGGTGAAGGCGGCGGCGAAGTATTTCGACGACCTGCCGATGAACCAGCCGAGTTGGGATCCGATCCTCAAGGTGCGCGACCAGGTGGTGAAGAACGAACGCCCGGCGCCGGCCTTCACGCTCTATCTCAACGGCAAGCCGGTTGGCACGCTGACCCCCGAGGGCGGCGCGCTCAAGCCGTTCGTCACCCAGCGGATCACGAAAGGCTGGGCGAAACTCGAGCCGAAGCCGGAGGAGTTCACCACCTTCACCGGCACGATCGACGTGCCGGCTGGCAACGGGCTCATTGCGATTGCGCCCGTGGGCATGACCGATTGCTGGATGACAGAGCTGCGGGTGGAGTGAGCAACCTCCCCCCTTTTTTTTAACTTAGTCGTTAACTTAGTCGCTAACTTCGTCGACGCGACTGGAATCGACAAAGTTAGCGATTAAGTTAGCGACGAAGTTTGGGTGGGAGACGGTTCATCCTCTTCTCCCTCTCCCCTTGAGGGAGAGGGTGGGGGTGAGGGGCAGGGCAGACGCATCTAATTTTCCTTTAATCTGACCTTTCTGGTTCAAATACTCAGGTGAATAGGC
>Ga0194054_10000910_pt1 | contig 14570 bp, 16 predicted proteins | sample SepL2210m_MetaG_FD_163628 | JGI IMG/M metagenome (GOLD analysis project Ga0194054, IMG submission 163628) | Anoxic zone freshwater microbial communities from boreal shield lake in IISD Experimental Lakes Area, Ontario, Canada - Sep2016-L227-10m | ecosystem: Environmental > Aquatic > Freshwater... | reverse complement strand
CACGTATTAGCTCCACACAACAGCTTCTCCAGAAACACGTTGCGGTCTCAGAACTTTTTGGTTTGATTCAAGATTTGACCGTAAAAAAGGTAAAATTCAATAACTTTTCTTTTTCAAACACAAATATGCTTTAAATATATCAATGGATGTTGAAGCACAGAGCTACAATGCTCTTGCTGAGCAGTCAGATATCTTTGCAAAAGACACATTTCTCAAAAATCCGCAGTTTTTTGGATTCGATTTGGCAGAAAATGGTAATATAAAGGCAAAGTTCACAGCAACTGTTGATCCAACACTTATTTCATACCAAAAAAAGATCCAAAAAGACACATCTGCACAATAATATGAAATCACTTATTCCATTTTTAGTTATCATAGTTTGTATCGCGGCCTATTTTCTCTATATAGGTCCTGGTATTAGTGATGTAAACGTACTCAGAGCAAAATTGTCAGATTATATCAATACGAGCAATCAGTCTACACAAATAAACAAAACTCGAGACTCAATCCAAGCAACACTCAATTCAATTCCTGGAGAAGACATTGCAAAACTCGACAAAGTTGTACCTGACACAATGGACAGCGTTCTTTTGGTGTCAGATCTCAGCACTATTGCAAGCAGGTATGGAATGGTAGTACGAAGTGTGCAGATAGCTGAACCAACAGAAAATACGGGGGATAGGGTTGTTGTTCGTGAGGCACAAGGTCCATTCAAAGTCACAGCAGTTGGGTTTACGGTAAATGGTGGCTATGATCAATTCATCAAATTTTTGAAAGATCTTGAAACAAGTGCTCGACTGTTGGATGTCAAGACAATTGCCATCAAAGATTCTTCCAAGACGGCCAATGGGACATCATACGATTTCACCTTAGCAGTTAATACATATTCACTTAGATAATATGGGATCATCACTTCTCAAAAAACTCATAATGTCTCTCATAATAGTCGGTGGACTTGGGTTTATTGCGTACAGCATCTTTTTTATGGCCCCAAGTGCTGATGTTTCGAGTGTTGCGTCGAGTACAGATTCAACAGGAGATGGAAATGATATTGTCTCACTCGCACAAAAGCTCCAAAATGTAAAAATAGATCAGACACTTTTTTCTTCTAATATTTTCAAATCTCTCAAGGACTACTCTGCTCCGGTAACTCCAGAGCCACAAGGTAGACCAAACCCATTTGCTTCGATAGGTAACGATGCAAATTTTGTGCCATCTACTCCTGTTACCAAGCCAGCTACGACTACACAGAAATCAGCTGGTGCAACGTCTGGAGTATTCTAGGCGCAATTAATTGATTATTTATGGATATTACAGAAGTTCTCGTACAAAAAGGCCTACTCAAGGCAGAAAATGTTGATGCTATTAAAGACGAAGCAGTCTCAACAGGTCTGACAATTGAGCAGGTTCTCATAAAAAACGGCGTGTCCGCAAATGACATCCTACAAGCAAAGGGTGAGTTTTTGGATATTCCGACGAAAAAAATCGACAATCAGGAGATACCTGGCAAAATTTTGGAGTATATTCCCGAGGACTCCGCACGACACTATCGTTTTGTTCCACTTGCTGTGACAGATGGAGTGCTCGAGATTGGAATGGTTGATCCGGATGATATCGAGGCTCACGATGCGCTCAACTTTATTTCTTCAAAAGTGCAGATGCCTTTCAAAATTTTTCTTATCACAGAAGAAGATTTTGGAAAAGTAATTACATTGTACAAAGGTCTGACAGGAGAAGTGTCAAAAGCTCTCAATGAACTTGAAACAGAACTCCGAATAGAAACTTCTGCAGAGGAAGAAAAAGAAAACAAAAAAGATTCTTCACAGAGTGGTCCGATTAGCGAGGATGCACCGGTAACAAAAATCGTAGCAACTATTTTGCGATATGCGACTGATGGAAATGCCTCCGACATTCACATTGAGCCATGGCGAGAAAACGTAAAAGTACGTTTTCGAGTTGATGGTGTGATGAATACCAGCCTCGTGTTGCCGTTCAAGGTCCACTCGGCTGTGATTGCGCGTATCAAAATTCTCTCCAATATGCGTCTCGACGAAAAACGCAAACCACAAGACGGACGTTTTACTGCGCGTATCGAAGGTCGCAAAATTGACTTCCGTGTCTCTACATTTCCGACATATTTCGGTGAAAAGGTGGTTATGAGAATTCTTGATCAGGAAAAGGGTGTCAAAAAACTCGACCAAATCGGTCTCTCAAAAAGAAATCTCGATCTTATTCGTGAAGCAATCGAAAAACCCTACGGACTCATTCTCATTTCTGGTCCGACCGGATCTGGAAAAACAACAACACTGTATTCGATGTTAAACGAAATTGACCGCGAACATCAAAACGTGCTTTCTCTCGAGGATCCTATCGAATACAACATTGAGGGAATGTCACAGTCTCAAGTGAAGGCGGAAATTGGTTATACATTTGCATCCGGTTTGCGTACAACACTCCGACAAGACCCCGATGTTATCATGGTGGGTGAGATTCGAGACAAAGAGACAGCACAGCTGGCCATCCAAGCTGCGCTCACTGGTCACCTTGTGCTTTCTACTATTCACACCAACTCAGCTACTGGTGTTATTCCGCGACTCGTAGATATGGGTGTTGATCCATACCTCATTGCACCTACACTTATTCTCGCAATCGCTCAACGACTTGTGCTCGGTCTCTGTCCTGATGGTGGAAAGGAGATGGTGCTCGAAGGAGGTTTGAAAGTGATGATAGACAAGCAGTTTGAAGATTTACCAAAAAAATTCAGAGACGAACTTCCTCTCAAAGACAAAGTATATGAAGCTGTCAGCACAAATGATTGTCCAAACGGTACGCGTGGACGAGTCGCTGTGCTCGAAGTTTTGGAAATGACAAAGGAAATAGAAGCTGTTATTTTGAAAAGTCCTACTGAGCTCGAGATTACAAAGATTGCACGATCAATGGGAATGCTCACAATGAAAGAAGATGCGATTATAAAAGCGATGAACAGAGAGATTCCTTTTGAAGAAGTGAACACGCTGTGATACTATATATACAGTAACAAAATTATTTATGACCGAAGAAAATAAAAACGTAAAGATATTGCTTGTCGATGATGACAGATTTCTGCTCGATATGTATGTGCTCAAATTTAAATCGAACGGTATACATATAGACACGTGTGCAAGTAGCAAAGCGGCACTCGACAAAATTCATGAAAATGATACATACGATATTATTTTGCTTGATATCATAATGCCAGGAATGGATGGAGTAGAGCTACTCAAAACAATCAGAGATGAAAAATTGGCACAAAAATCTACCATAATAATGCTCACAAATCAGGCCGATGAGATTGAAAAAGTCAAAAAAATTGGTGTTGATGGTTTTATTATAAAAGCCACATCTATTCCGTCAGAAGTTGTTGCTTCGGTACTCGATATTCATCAAAAGAAAATTAATAAATAATTTACATATACAATGGCATCTGAATATGCAAAAAAATTTGAGGAACTTGTTGAACTAATGCTCAAAGAAGACGCATCAGACCTCCATCTTTCTGAAGACCGCCAGCCAATGATACGTGTTGCTGGTTCTCTCATTCCGATGGTCAAATATCCAGCACTCACCAAGTCTGATATGAAAAGTATTTTGGAGCTTCTTCTTGATGATTCAAAAAAACAGATATTTGAGGATACAAAATCAGTTGACCTTGCATATAGTCACAACGAAAAAACTCGTTTCAGATGTAATGTATTTATGCGTATTGGCAAAATCAGTCTTGCAATGCGTCTCATACCGAGACAAATAAAAACTATCGAAGAACTCAGACTTCCTTCCATAATTGAGACATTTACCACAAAACAGCAGGGATTTTTCCTTGTAGTGGGTCCAACTGGTCATGGCAAAAGTACCACTCTTGCTTCTCTTATCGAAATGATTAACGAGAGACGTTTGGAACACATCATTACAATTGAAGATCCGATTGAATACCTCTTTGAATCAAAAAAGTCCGTGATTGATCAGCGAGAAATTTTACAGGACAGTCCAGACTTTCACAAAGCACTCAAGGATATGTTCCGAGAAGATGTGGATGTGCTGATGGTGGGAGAAATGCGAGATCCAGAAACAATGTCAACCGCCGTGACCGCTGCAGAGACCGGACACCTCGTGTTTTCAACACTGCACACCAACACAGCTGCACAGACTGTTTCGCGTATCATTGACTCGTTCTCTACAGAACAACAAGACCAGATTCGCGTTCAACTCTCGGCCAGTCTTCTGGGTATTTTCTCCCAGCGTCTCGTACCACGAGTGTCTGGAGGACTCATCCCAGCTTGTGAGCTTCTCATCAACAACACAGCTGTAGCAAACCTCATCCGAGAAAACCGCACACATGAACTCGAGTCAGTTATTGAGACCAGCTCGGATCAGGGAATGATAAACCTCAACAAATACTTGGCGGAGCTCGTCAGTGCTGGAGAAATAACGATTGAAAACGCGTATTTGTATTCAAGTAATCCAAAAAGTTTGGAAAGGATGTTATAATAAATGTAGATTCCAGAGTAAAAAATTTAATTTCAAAAAACGGATAAATTTTTGCTAAAATTTTCCGGCGTGTAGTGCCGTCGCGCTCGCAATGTTTTTGAAATCAAATTTTTTACTCTGAAATCTGGCTATCTCATATGATTTTTACATACAAAGCAATTACAGCGACAGGGGAGAAGACAGAGGGCACAATCGATGCTGTGAGTGTTGATGTTGCAATCAATCAGCTCCAAAAGCGCAGTCTCATTATTTCCGAAATTCATGCACCAGATGAAAACAGATTTAGAATAGACACACTCTCATTTTTCAATCGTATTTCTGGCAAGGATGTGGTGATTCTCTCGCGTCAAATGGCGACACTTTTCCAGGCGCAGGTTTCGGCGTTGCGTATTTTCCGCCTCATCGGTGGTCAAGTCGACAGTCCAGCTCTCAAAAAGGTACTTTTGGAAATAGCTGATGATATCCAAGGTGGAAGCTCTATTTCCACAGCTCTTTCCAAACATCCCGACGCATTTTCTGACTTTTACGTAAATATGGTAAAGGCGGGAGAGGAGTCTGGAAAGCTCGATGAGACATTCAACTATCTCGCGGACTATTTGGACAGAACATACGAAGTCACATCAAAAGCAAAAAATGCTCTTATTTATCCAGCATTCGTTATTACGACTTTCATAGGAGTTATGATTCTGATGCTCACTGTTATTATTCCAAAAATCAGCCTGATGCTCAAAGACAGTGGTCAGGAAGTGCCGATTTATACCAAGGCCGTACTAGCACTCAGTAGTTTGTTTGTAAACTACGGTGTATTTTTGGCGATTGGTATCGTAGTTGCTGGATTTTTGCTCTGGAGATTTTCTAGAACGACTGAAGGTGGGATGACTCTGGACAAGTTGAAACTCGATACTCCATACATAGGGGATTTGTACCGCAAACTCTACCTCTCGCGTATTGCAGACAATATGAACACTATGATTATCAGCGGTATTCCTATTTTGCGTGCTTTGGAAATCACATCGTCCGTCGTTGACAACAAAGTCTACAAAATGATTTTGGATAGAACTCTCACAGAGGTCAAAGGTGGTAGCTCTCTCTCGGCATCATTCGGTATTTATCCAGAAATTCCAGGTATTATGGTACAAATGATAAAAGTGGGAGAGGAAACCGGAGAAGTGGGTGAAATTCTCAAAACTCTCGCAAAATTCTACCAACGAGAAGTTTCTGTGGCGGTGGATACTCTGGTGGGTCTTATTGAGCCGGTTATGATTGTCTCTCTCGGTCTTGGAGTGGGTGTTTTGCTGGCTGCGGTGCTTATGCCGATCTATAACATCGCCGGCGCCGGATAAAAAACTTCCAAATTTGGCGAACTCCTTCGTTGAACTTCAAAAAACGTGGTTTGACAAAACAACACAACATATGTTTTCTGAAAACAGAATATTCGCCTGCTGGCGAATTTCTTCGTGCTCGACCCGTCGGTCTGCGCAATGTTTCAGAAAACATATGTTGTATTGTTTTGTCTCACAGTTAAAACCTTTTCCCTCACCGGACACTACTTTTCGAATCATTCGCAGGATTTTGGCTAAAATGTAAATGTTTTTTCCTAGCCGAAAGCGTTTACCCCTGTGCAACAAGGGGCGACCAACGGGAGTCCGCGATAGGCAGGAAAAAACATTTTTACATTTTACAAAAGACGAGGACGATTCGAAGAGTAGTATCCGGTGAGGAGGTTACCCAGTAGTAGATTTTGGCATTGTTCGGATTAAAATCCGAACGTGCAAAGCACAATGCCAAAATTCACTACTGGGTTTATCCACATCTCCACTTTTCACAAAAATCTCTATTGCCGTATAATATAGATATTCGTTTTAACAAAAACGGTTTGTGTCGAAAATGGGCGCAAACAGGTCGAGGTAAAAAATATTTAGTTATTAGTTTTAATAAAGTATTTAACAAAATATAAAATATGACAAAAAAGTTTAACAAAGGTTTTACACTTATTGAATTGCTCGTCGTTATTGCAATTATCGGTATTCTTTCATCAGTTGTTTTGGCATCGCTTAACACAGCACGAACAAAAGGTGCAAATGCAGCTATCAAGGGAGACTTGAATGGTATTCGAGCTCAGGCAGAGTTGTTCTATGATAATCAGAGTCCTCAATCATATGGAACAGCATACGCTGCAGCAGCTTGTGCATCAGCAGGTGCAGGAACAATATTTAACGATGCTAACATAAAGCAGGCTATTGCTCATGCTGTTACTCAAAATGGTGGAACAGATGGAACATGTTATTCAGACGCAACCCACTACGCTATTGCAGTCCTTCAAAAAGGAGGTGGAGCATGGTGTATAGACAACTCAGGTGTCTCACGAGAGAAAACATCAGGAGGTACAGCTTACTCAGCAGCTACTCTTGGTGCTTCTCCAGCAGCAATTACTTCAGGTACGATTGCATGTAACTAATCACGAATTAGTTTCAAAACAAAAAGCCAGCCGAGAGGTTGGTTTTTTGTTTTACACAAGTGGGGCGTTTATTTGTTTTTGTTTTCACTGTATAATGTAATGACTATGGATATACTATCTTTTATATACGTTTTCATTTTAGGGACTTTAATAGGTAGCTTTATAAACGTCGTGGCTTTGCGATACAAGACAGGCCTTTCGGCCACGTCTGGCAGATCGATTTGTTTCAACTGTGGTACACCACTCAAATGGTACGAGCTCATTCCGCTCTTCAGCTTTCTTTTCCTGCGTGGCAGATGCCGAACGTGCAAGAGCAAGCTCTCGTGGCAGTATCCGATCATTGAATTTTTTACCGGTGTGATTTTTGTCGGCATCGTTCTCCGTCAGCTGTACTACTGGCCAGTTTATAGTGCGTTTGATTACGGTATATTCCTTTCAGTAGGTTTTTGTCTCTACTATGCCTTTGTATTCAGTCTACTTTTGGTCATTGTGCTCTATGATATTCGTCATACGATTATTCCAGACATAATGGCATACACGTTTATTGTGCTGAGTGTCATAAAGCTCGCCCTATTCTTTTTCCTCAAAGATTTTGTTTTGACTCGAATGGATCTCTTTGATCTCTCGGCGCCATTTGTGCTTTTTATACCATTTGCGCTCCTCTGGCTACTGTCGCGGGGCAGGTGGATGGGGTTCGGCGATGCCAAGCTGGTGTTCGGTATTGGAGCACTCCTCGGTTTTGTCTCCGGTATCTCGGCGGTTATTCTGGCATTCTGGATCGGCGCTCTCTGGAGTATTTTCCTCATCATCCGTAGCAAGTTTTCTGACGAGTCTGGTACAAAAATCGGCCTACACTCCGAAGTTCCATTCGCACCATTTCTCATTGCCGGCACAATCATCGTCTTTTTCAGCCACATTGATGTAATGGGCCTCGGTACGCTTTTGAATTCAATGTTTTAAAACAAAATTAAGAATGATGATTTACCTCGCACACATATGTTTTTCAAAAACATTGCGAGCTCGACGGAGCGAACACGAGGAATTTTTCAGCAGAAAAATATCCGTTTTTTGAAAAACATATGTGTGTGAGGTAAGTCAGATAAGGAAAATTTATCCGTTTTTTGAAAAGTGTGTAATTACAAAATAAGTCCTGTGATAAAATGATCACTTTCTACAAAAAAAGAAATAAAGGTTTTACACTCATAGAGCTGATGGTTTCTATTAGTGTCGCTGTGGCGATTATGATGGTGGTTCTTTTCAGCTATTCAAAATTTGATAACGATCTCGCGCTCGTAGGTGCGAGTCAGGAGGTAGCTGTGGCGATTCGCGAAGCGCAGGTGTATGGACTGAGTGTCAAAGAGCGCACGGCTGGTGGAGGAAACTTCAACATAGGTTACGGAATTTATTTTCATCCGAGTGATCCGACGAACTACTATGTATTTGCTGACGAGGATAATGATGGAAAATACGATGGAGATAGTACGTGTAGTACAGCGAGTGAATGCATTGAAAAGGGGACATTGCGAAATGGTATCAAAATCTCGTCTGTCTGTGGTGTGACTGGAGGAACCACGAGGTGTTATCCATCGTCATGTATCGATGGGATGGCAGTTACATTTCTGAGGCCAAATCCTGATGCAAGTGTAAATCTCATAAACGGCGGAGGAAATTTTTGTGGTTCTACGGAGGATACCGGCCAGATCATACTGTCGTCACCCCAAGGAAAAACACTGACAATATCAATTTCAAAAGCCGGACAGATTTCAGTGCAATAAAATGGTAAAAACAGATTTTAAAAAAAATAAAGGGTTTACACTTGTCGAGCTGATGGTCTCTATATCGCTTTTTAGTATTGTGATGCTTATTAGTATGGGCTCCATAATGACAGTCTTGGATTCAAACAGAAAATCTCAGTCCCTCCGTGCTGTGATGGACAACCTCAACTTTACACTAGAAAGTATGACGAGAAGTATTCGTTTCGGAGAAAAATATCATTGTGGAACGAGTGGTACACTGACAAATCCAAGTGATTGTCCGTCTGGTGATACTAGTCTGACCCTTCTCGCACCACTGCCTAGTGGTACTACTGGTCTTGTCACATACAGGCTTTCAGCCGGAAAAATAGTCAAAACTGTTGGTGGGGTTGATATGGATCTCACGTCACTCGATGTGACGATTGATAGGCTAACATTTTATGTCCTCGGCTCTGCATCCAGTGACACGTATCAGCCAAGGGTGCTTATTGTTGTAAAGGGCCACTCGGGTACAAAAACATCAACGCAGACATCATTTACTCTGGAGACCACAATATCGCAAAGAAAATTTGATTATTAATATGAAGATTCACTATCAAAAAAGAAATACAGGGTTTACACTCATTGAAACACTTGTTGCGATTAGTATTTTGTCTATTTCTATTTTGGGTACATTTACTGCTGTACAGACGAGTCTCCAGTCGTCAGGATATGCAAAGGATCAGGTCACGGCATTTTATCTCGCTCAAGAGTCTATCGAATATTTGAGAAACAAACGAGACGAAAATGCGCTGAACAGCCTCAATTCTCTCGCTTCTGGTGGATCTGCTGTCGGTTGGCTTACTGGTATTTCTGCTGTGGCAACAGACCCATGTTATTTTGGAAAAGTATGTACAGTGGATTCTCCGGGAGCTACTCTCTCGGCGTGTAGCGGTGCTCTCGGTAGTTGCCCTGTACTCAACCAAGACTCGGCAACAGGACTGTTTGGATACAATGTTACGTGGACCCCGACTGATTTCAAGAGGGAAATTCAATTACAAACTGTCGCTGGCAATGCAAACGAAATTGTCGCGATTATTACTGTGAGCTGGCAGAGTGGTGCATTTTCAAAAACATTCCAAATCAGAGAGTCACTTTTCAATAACAGATAATATGATGCAAAAAAGTTTCAACAAAAAAATAGAAAGTGGACAGAAAGGGTTTGCAATGCTCGTTGCTATTGTGACGACGTCAATGCTTCTTCTTGTCAGTTTTGTGGTTGCAAATATCGCGGTTAAACAGCTCGTGCTCACATTCTCTAGTCGTGAGTCACAGTATTCACTCTATAATGCGGACAGTGGTATTGAATGTGCAACATACTGGGATGTCAAAAATGGTGCAGTCAGTGCCTTTGACCCTAGTGGAACGACAGCAATCAAATGTAACACACAGACATTTACTGTGGGAGGTGCCCAAACGAGCACATTTACAATAGATTTTACACAAAATGGTGGTCGCGGATGTGCTGTTGTAACAGTGGACAAAAGCGTGCCAAATGCTACGGTTATTCGTTCGCGTGGGTATAATATTTGCTCTGGCTCTGGACGACGTTTTGAAAGAGGTGTTATTATAAACTACTAAAATGGCCGATGCAGAGACCAAAAAGAAATACGAAAATCTAAAGAAAACGATTGAGAAACATCGTTATCTTTATTATACAAAAGACACTCCCGAGATTTCCGACGAGGCATATGATTCGCTAGAAAAGGAATTGCGAGCGATGGAGGAGGTATATCCGGAGCTCAAAGCTGGCGAGGATATTTTGGCTCGAGTGGGAGCCGAACCACTCAAGGAGTTTGTCAAAGTGACACACAAAACGCGCCAGTGGTCGTTTGATGATGTGTTTGATTTTGTCGAGCTCCAAAAGTGGCAAGAGAAAACAAATAATTTCATTCGCAAAGCTGGTCTCACAAATGAAAAAATAGAATATTGCTGTGAGCTCAAAATCGACGGACTCAAAATAATTGTAGAATACAAAAATGGCGAGTTTGTGCAGGCTGCCACTCGTGGCGATGGGGAAGTTGGCGAGGATGTAACGCAAAATGTAAAAACAATCAAAAACATTCCTCTCGTGCTCACACAGAAAATTGATTTGATTTGTGTTGGCGAGGCGTGGATCAGCAAAAAAGATTTGGAAAAAATAAACAAGGAGAGAAAATCTGCCGGCGAAGCAGTCTTTGCAAATGCCAGAAATCTTGCAGCAGGTTCTCTGCGCCAGCTCGATTCAAAGGTTACTGCCAGTCGAAATCTGCAGTCATTTATTTATGATCTCGATGAGATTAGCACAGAGATTCCAGAGAGTCAGTCCGCTGAGCTTTCGCTTCTCCAGAAACTCGGGTTTCAAACCAACGAACATTGGAAAGTGTTTACTACCGTAGATGAGATTCAAACGTATTATAAAAACTGGACACAAAAACGTCACAGCTTGGGTTACGACTTGGACGGCATTGTTATCAAAATAAATTCAAAAAAGATCCAAGACGCGCTCGGCTATACAGGCAAGTCACCTCGCTGGGGTGTGGCATACAAATTTCCAGCAGAACAAGTGACGACAGTGGTAGAGGACATTGCTCTCCAAGTCGGTCGTACAGGAGTACTCACACCGGTTGCACACTTGCGTCCGGTCGTGGTCGCTGGTTCGACTGTCTCGCGAGCAACACTTCACAACGAGGATGAGATCAGACGACTGGATGTGCGCATTGGCGACACGGTTATTTTGCAAAAGGCTGGCGACGTTATTCCTGACATTGTTTCTGTGATAAAAGAAATGCGCACCGGCAAAGAAAGAGTTTTCGTCTGGCCAAAAAAAGTTTCGGCGTGCGGAGGTGACGGCTCGATCGAGCGTATTCCCGGCCAGGCAGCATGGCGATGTGTCAATAAAAATTCTTTTGAACAACAAAAGCGAAAGTTCTATCATTTCGTGTCCAAAAAAGCATTTGATATAACCGACCTCGGGCCGAAAATTATTGACGTGCTTTTGCGCGAAAATCTCGTCTCTGAGTACGCTGATATTTTTACTCTGGAAAAAGGCGATCTACTCGCTCTGCCTCGCTTTGCCGAAAAGTCAGTCGAAAATCTCCTCTCCGCTGTGCAAAAAGCAAAAAAAGTTTCTCTGCCTCGTTTTCTCGTCTCACTTTCCATTCCGCAAGTCGGCGAAGAGACTGCGTACCTCCTCGCAGAGCAGTTTGGTAGTCTAGAAAACATTCGCACAGCACCATTTGAAAGATTTGAGAAAATATCTGGTATCGGACCGATCGTGGCGCAGTCTATTGTGGACTTTTTTACAGGCGCGGAAAACAAAAAGGTAGTCAACGATCTTTTGAAATATGTAACCATCGAGAAAACAAAAACCACTCCAGACGCAAATGCAAAATCAACATCAAAAATTTCCGGCAAAACATTTGTCCTGACTGGCACACTTTCTACAATGTCGCGTGACGAGGCAAAACAAAAAATCCGTGATCGTGGTGGCAACATCTCGAGCAGTGTTTCGAGCAAGACAGACTATGTGGTGGCGGGGGATTCTCCGGGTAGCAAGCTGACCGATGCACGCAGTCTCGGTGTCACAGTTCTCTCCGAGCAGGAATTTGTGGATAACCTACTCACAGACTAGTTGACTAATTTTTCCCTTTGTGTTTATATACCCTAGGAATGAAAGGACTTAATGTTTGCAAAAAGGGCGGTATATAATAAAGGGACAGAGTTCATCGACGGCTACGATTTCGAAAGATTTTGTGCCGGATTCGATGCGTCCTCTGTCGGTCTCAAATTGTATGGGACCGATGTAAAAAGATTTTCTTTCGAAGAGGCCCTTGTGAATTCCGTCCATTCGGCAGTCAGCCGAGGATGTACTCACATAGGCCTGCGAGAAAGTGGGGGATTTTTTTATCGGGTGTATTGCGAAGTCAGGCAACAGCTCCCGAAACCCCTTCGTCGCAAGCTCCGGCTTGTGACCACGCTGGGGACAGCCCTCGACTTTTTTTATGGAAGCGATTTTGTCTTCCTACTTAATAAGAGTTTCGTCTTGGTTGACGCGACTCTCCGAACGTTTGATGAGGGCAAACAGTCGGTGCGGGGCAACTATTCGTACCGCATCTTCACTCCTTATCAGACAGATCAGAAGGCCGTTGTTGCCTTGGCCAGAACAATCGCCCGCGACTTGCGGGACGGGGAGGAAAGTATACAAGATGAAGTCTTTTCACAAATAAAGGGATTGGTGTACAGCACCAAACCCAACAGTTCTTGATGCTCGCAGATGTCCTCTGCGAGTTTTAATTTTGCAAAAAATATGTTTAGTGGATGACTAGCATATTATTGTACATTTTTGAAAACAGAATATTCATTTAGAGTGCCCCCTACCTCATATTATTTTGCTTTCTGGAAACGGATAAATGTTTTCAATGAACCACACAATAGTATATATTTTTGAAAACAGAATATTCGCCTGCTGGCGAATTTCTTCGTGCTCGGCCCGTCAGCCTGCACAATGTTTCAAAAATATATACTATTGTGTGATTCATTTCCATATGATTTTTTTCGGCTCTGTTAAAAAACGGCTTAAAATATGGATAAAATACAGGTGCTGGGTGGGGAAGTGAGTGGAAATGGAAAAGTACTTGACAAATAAAACAAAGGGTGTATAATGTTTATTAGAGTGGTTGTCATACCACTACTTCAAATAAGACTCCCCGTTGCGGGAGTACAGGAGAAAAAAATGAGTTTCTTGAATCTGCTGAACGTGGGCATCATCAAGGCCCAGGACGCCCTCAAAGGGGATACCAGCGAGAAGGTCGCGGCGATCCGCAAGGCCAATCAGGAGAAAGCGGCTATCGAGGCTGCCAACATCCTGAAGCAGGTCACGGCGGGCACCACCCGCCTGGCCGACGTGAAGACGTCGACCGAGACGATTATGCGCGCGTTGTTCGGGCTCGTTGCCGCCAACGTGGCGGCCGTCTTGGCCTTCGTGGCCAAATTCCCCAACAGGTTGTACGTGGGGAACATCCCGGAGGTCGTGAAGACCACCGGGAAACGCGACGAGCTCGGCGCCATCTACCTCGGGCGCGTGCTGTCGCCGGAATTCGGACCCACGTGGGTCCGTCCGGACTGGCTCGAGGAAGGGGAAGATGACGCGAACGAGTTTTGGTTCGCGGTCAGCTCGCTGTTCGCCGCCATGCTCGGCGCAGGAGCCGAGCCACGGCAGTTCCGCTTCGTGGCGGGTGCGCTGGAAACGGCGTACGCCGATCGGCTCGCTTCGGCGACCGACCAGAGACTCTGGAAGCTCCTGGAGGCGGTGCGGAACACCGGGACGTACCACGTCCCCGGCGACAACCCGCACCAGCAACACGCCCCGGCCGCCAACGGCAAGGGCCACGGCCACAACAACGGCCAGCAACAGCGCCGTCGGGATGTGCCGAACGTTCCGGAGCGGCATTTCGCTCCGGAATGCTCGCGGCCCCCGGCCTCCGAGGCCAGCGCCTCCGAAGTGGAGGCCTACCGCGCCGGGCTCAACGCGGCGCACGCGGCCAAGGCTCCGCTCGCCGAGCACCTGGCGACCAAGGGTGTGACGGTCAACGTGACCGTCGCGCCCCCGCCGAAGAAGGTCCGGAAGCCCCGCTCCAAGAAGGAGACGGCGACCGAAACCGCGGCGCAGTAGTACTTTTAGCGGGTTGAGACCCCCAAAAAAATCTCATCCTCAGGTTACCAACCTCAGGCCCCGGCCCCACGCAATGTGGGGCCTTTTCTTTACCTAAAATATTTGACAGGTGTTTTTTTAGGTATATAATGATGTGTATCAC
>Ga0194054_10000904_pt1 | contig 14664 bp, 18 predicted proteins | sample SepL2210m_MetaG_FD_163628 | JGI IMG/M metagenome (GOLD analysis project Ga0194054, IMG submission 163628) | Anoxic zone freshwater microbial communities from boreal shield lake in IISD Experimental Lakes Area, Ontario, Canada - Sep2016-L227-10m | ecosystem: Environmental > Aquatic > Freshwater... | reverse complement strand
CGCGGCCCCCATAGCCGCCGCACGGCCCCCCATAGCCCCCATAGCCGGGTACGTCAAAGCTATGGCTCGGGTGACGCCACCCGTGGTGATCGCCACACTGTTCATGCTCGCCGTCGTCAGGCTCATCGCGGCCCCGAGCGCCCCGGTAGTCTCGGTCGCCACCAGAGCGGCCCCGGTGTACGCCGCCCACGCCTGGGTGATGGTCTTGACGACGGTGAGGCCGACGATGCCGTTCTTGAGCGCCACGAGTCCTGACGCGACCTTGGAGATGATCAAGACCCCCAGACCAAGCTTGGCGAAGAACGGCAGGATGCCCCCAGTCATGGCGAGGCTGAAGCCCTTGCCCACAGCCTCTGCCACGTCGCCCAGAGCGTCCAGGGACGACTGGATGGTGCGGAGGGCATCGTAGACCCCGGGCGCCTCGTTCTTGAGGGCGTTCATGAAGCCGATGCTCTTGGCCTCGGCGTTGAAGGCCGACAGCCAATCGCGGATCCCCTTGAGCTTGTCCTTGAGCGTGTCGAAGATCCCGGCCTCGGCGATGCCGGCCATCTGTTTCAACTGGTCAGCGGTGGTGGTGGTGAGGCCCGACCATGTGTCGGACATCTTCTCCATCATGCCGCCGAAGCGCGCCTCGATACCCGCGATGAGGGCGGGGATGCCCACGTCGGCCGCGATGCCACTAGTCTCCGAGATCTTCTGAAGCTCGGCCACGCTCTTGCCCATGGCTTTGGAGAGCACGTCCCAGGCAGGGACACCGGCCATGGCGATCTCACGCATCTCACGGGCGGTGATCTTGCCCATGGACACCATCTGCCCGATAGAGAACGACATACGGTTGAAGACCTCACTGGAGCCGCCAACGGCGGCCGTGGCGTCACCGATGGCCTTGAGCGTCTTCTCCACGTCCTTGGCCGCGACACCGTAGGCGATGAGCCGCTGTGCGCCGGTCACGAACTCGGGGAACTTGAAGGGGGACTTCGCGGCCATCGCGTAGAGGCCACTGAGCATGTCCGAGGCGGCAGAGACGGACCCCAGCATGGAGGTCATGGCGATAGTGGACTGCTCCATCATGGCGTCGAACTGGATACCGGATACGGTCGCGGCCGTGAATGCCGCGGTCAGCGCACCGATCCCGGCCATACCGGCGTAGATGGTGGTGGACATGGCGAGGTACTTGAGACGCCACTCGAGCATGCCGAGGGTGGTGTGCATGTCCCGGCCGTGCTTCTCCACCGCGGTCCCGGCCGTCTTCATGCTGTTGGAGATCTGGTTGCCCGCCTGAGTGGACGAGTTTCCGACGTTGCCCCAGGCCTTCTGCTGGTTCTGACCGTGTGCGGCCATAGTCTGGTCGAACTTCTGCAACGCGGCATAGGCCTGCTGATCCATGACGCTGATGACGTACTCTAGGCGGCCACCTTGGGTGGGCAAGGGTTCACCTCCTGAACGGGTCGCTATGAAGCTGTTCCTCGGCCATGCGGAGGATCGCTACCTCTTCCGGTGTGAGGTCTTCTGAGTCCTCTGCTGGTTCTGGCCGGTCTTGCAGGATGCCCACGACCTTGAGGATCTCGATGGCAGACCGGGTGATGCGTTGCGCGATCATGTCGGCCAGCATCTCGGCCTCTTCGATCTGGAGCCGCGGCAGATGTCTGCTCATCGTCTGTATGTCGCCGGCCGACTCAGAACGCAGGACGCGCCCGAGGGGCATGGCGTAGCCGCGCGCGATGCGGCACAGGCTGCGCTCGATCTCCTCCTCGGTAGGAGGGTCGCGTTCTTCTACCGGGCCGCTCTGCGCGCTTCCCGGTTCGCCTTCGCCTTCGCCGGTCCCTCGCGGAAAAAAGCTTCCGCTTCTTCTCCTACCTGCCGAAGGGTGACCCCGTAGAAGTTCTCGATGAGGTCATCTGCATCAAGTTCAGGTTCGCACACCATCGCGGACACGATTGGCGCCCACTGCTCGGCAGTGGCAAGAGGGTCGATGTCCTCTATCTCACGCTCGGCGGCCTCGTCTGGCGTGACGACTTTGCCCTCTTCAACAGCTTTCCAGCGCAACTGGTTCGTCGCGATGAGTTTCTGTAGGTAGTCGGTGTTCTTCAGCCGCGCACGTTCGGCCGCATGTTCCCGGGCCACCGTGAGCGGACGTATCGTCCAAGTCCGTGGAGTTCCATCGGGGTTGTTGTACCCCTCGTTCATGTCGGGGATGTCGGTGAAGATCAGGGTTGCCTCTTCGATACTGTTCTTCAAGCTACGCTTGACGATCATGACAGATACCTCCCGTGTTCTGTGAATCCCCCCGGCCCCCGTGATGACACGGGAGAGGCACCACGAAGGCCGAGGGAAAGGTTGGGACTACAGGGTCGACGCCCTCTTAGCTCCCGATGGCGTAGTTCGCGAGCGCGTTCTTGACGGTCAGGGTGATCTTCGGATCGGAACCCGTGCAGCGCGCCTCGAGAACGAGGTCTTGAGGCTTGCCGTCGGGGTCGACATTGAGCTTGGGCAGGGCGTTCCGGTACTGGCTCTCCACCACATCGATAGCGACCGAGCACTCGGGGCTGTCCTCCTGGGTGAACTTGGCAGCGAAGGAACCCATCGAGATGGCCGCCTCGGGTTCCGCATCGTTGGCGGGTGTCGCCGTACCCCACACCAGGAGGTTGTACTGCGCCGCCTCGATGATGGTGATGGTGGCCTTGTAGTCCAGGTCGAGCGGCCCTTCCTGGATGTCGTAGAAGAAGTAGTCCTCGCCGGGGATCCCGGTGAGGTTGTTGTTGATGTTCAGTTCGTAGGCCTTGATGTAGCCGACGGTGGCGTCATCAAGCTCCCACGTCCCTTTCGCCATGTCCCAGGAGAAGATCTCGGCCACGGCTTCCTTGGTCGCCGGGATGGCCGGCGGCGAGGTCTTGTTCTGCACGGCCCCGGCGCCCATCAACACCATCTCACCCGTGAACAGACGCTTGTCGCTGGACGTGGTCAGCTTCAGGGTGTTGATCATCAGGTTGGGGATGACCATGTTGATGGTGTCGATCTTCAGCCACCCGGTGATCCAGAGCGGTTTCCCTGCTTGGTCAGGCGTGACCGCGTGGGTGAACGGGTTGGCGACACCAGAGGACTCGAGGGCGCCCAAGGCACCGTACAGGACGGCCGCGAGGTTCTTGGGTTGGGCCACGAAGTTGATGGTCCCGCCGGAACCCATCTCCCCGATGACGCTGATACCATCGGCGGCGCGCTCGCCCTCGGCGGTACGCACAGTCTGGATGGCTCGGTCGGGGCCGATGCTGGTCCCAGAGAGGAGTCGGAGCGCGTAGTGCGGTGTCGGCGCCGGCACGTCCTTCTCTTCCTGGAACGCGAACATGAAATAGGCACTGTTGAACTTCACTGTCCACCTCCTTCCAGAGGCATATCGTTGCTTGGCTGCATGGGAACGCGCTCGAGGCGGGCCACAACCCGCCGCGCTTGCGCGCCTCTCAACAGCAGGAACGCGATCTCCTGCTGGTCGTTTGTGGCATAGGGGAACCGGAACGTCTTGCGTCGGCCACCTACCGTGGAGGTCAGTTCGTTGACCTCCATACCCTCGGGATCCTTGAGGGTGAAGGTACGCAACTCAGGCACGACTGCCATTGCAGGATCACCTCCTCGTCACGGGTAACTGAGGGGCACCTGGATCCCGAACCGATAGCCCTCCGCGCGGCCTATGTCGCCGAAGCGTTCATAGAGCATCTGGGGGTCTACCGGCTCCAGGGGCCTGATCTCATCCCAGTAACCGGCTGCGTAGCCATAGGTGGTCAACAGGATATCGGTCAGTGCGCCTTGGTAGGCATACAGGCGATTGTGGAGTGCGGGCAGACCGGCGGGCGTCGGCACGTCGAAGGCGCAGATGTCCACCGGGTATTCCCAGAGGTATGCTTCAGTCATGGCTTCAAGTACGACCGGGCCACCGGAGAAGATCACCACACAGGGCGTGAGGACGATCTTGTTGGCATCCTCTTCGTTGATGTAGACGGCTTTGATGTCGGGGAGCGTCTCGTCGCGGTGCGCGGCGCGGACGACGGCCAGTTTGGCCGGCATGTCGGCCATCAGCACCTCTGCCAAGTACTCGAGTATGTGCCTGTGCGTCTCGCCCTTCATCACAAGCTCGCTATGGCTGCGGCGAACTGCCTGTCGAGAAAGCCGCGCACATGCAGGAGGGCATAGTAGCCGTAGCTACGGGACTTGACCCCGGGGTGGTGCGCCTCTCTGCGGACGCGCCACTTGCCGGGAGGACCGGCACCGCCGCGCGATGCGGGCCATGCGACGAGCGCGGACGTGTTGCGTCTGATCCACCCGTGGCGCCACTTCTTGTTTCTGATGACATGCGCTCGCGCGCCCGTCTCCAGAACCTTGGCCGGGAGATGGGTCGTCCCGACGGTCGCCTCGAGTTGGGTGGGGAAGTGGGTGGTGATGGACCGGCCAGAGTTGCCGGTCACATGTCCGTCCACCCCGGGCCAGTCGTGAGGGATGGCATTCCTCCAGTCGGCCTCGACACGATAGGCCCCGTTCCTGAGTACCGGGATCACCGCGGCGCGCAGTTTGATCCGCACTGCCGCAGGGCTGGTGATGCGGACATACCTCACGCTCATAGCTTCCTCCGGTACGACTCGATGATTTCTCGAGCGTCCTTGGGCCACTTGGTAGGGGCGAACACGTAGGCGTACTCCCCGCGGGTGGCCTGTTGGAGGAGACTGGTCTGCGCGGCCTGCTCCAGGATGAGCAGACAGGCGAGCTTCATGTCTTCAGGCACGTCATCGCCGTTGCCGGCGTGGAACTCCACGACGACGTTCTGCCGCCCGGCGGGGAACCCGCTCGCGCAGTAGAGTTCGCCGTGGTCGTAGACGAGCACGTTGTCGAGGTCCACGTCGTTCCCGTCGACGGTCAGAGATTCGACCGAGATCACCGGACAGTAGGGCAGGCGCAAGGTGGCCTCGCCCGAACCGTCCAGACTCGCGGTGAAGCTCTCCGTCTCCAAGGGGGCGTCGATGTATCTGCGGACGAACGCGGACAGGCCGGTGATCCAGCGCTGAAGGTGTGTCGGTCGCGTCGTGCCCGCTCCACCGAGGAAGTCTGTCACCTCGGCCAGCGTCACGATGTCGCTCACGGTTTCACCTTCGGTCTGGGGATGGGCCGGGGCTTGAGCACCGGGTCCGCCTTCGTCTGTTCAGGGAGACGCGGTTTCGTTTCCAGATTCATGGCGGGCTTCGTCTCGATGGGTGGGGACTTCTCCACCCGGCGGACGAAGAAGGGCGGGCCCTGGAAGTTCTCGATCAGGTACTCGCCAATGGAGTCGGGCACCTCATGCTCACCCGGCTCCAGCACTCTGTTGAGCACGTAGCCCCGATAGGTGTCTCGAATCGTGATGAGCATGAGGTTCTCCTCTCCCGTGCCTTACGAGCCGACGGTGATGGTGTTCGGCACGTCGTAGGCGTAGACCACGACGGGTTCCGTGGACGGGTAGCGGGACTGGAAGTCCTCGCGCATGCTCGCCACGACCTCGTCCGAACCGGCGACGATGTCGCGGAAGGACTCGATCATGGGAGAGCGCTTGCGACCGAGCACGAAGCCGTTGGTGTTGAGCAGGACGATGCCGGTCTTGGTCTTGGTGGAGTTGTCGTACACGCCGCTCGCGTTCATGTCTTCACGCAGGTAGCCGGTGGGGATGACGGGAGTACCGTCGAACCGGCCCAATTCCCCGGTGACCACGGTCGCGTTCGGGCCGTATTTCTCCATGGTGATGACCTCGTCGAGGCCCAGCATGTGGATCAGTCCGACCGGGGACACGAGATAGGCGAGGCGCCGCACGGAGACGGCGTACTTGCCCATCATGCTGCGCAGGTAGCGCAGACCTTCGGTGGTCGGGGTACCCATGTCGTAGGTGTCCGACCCGTCCCGGGCGATCTTGCGCAGACCGTCCCAGGCACTGCGGACGTCGGCAGCGGCCGAGGGGCCGGTGATGTCCGAGTCCATGTGGGTGCCGTTGTCGTCGCCGTTGATGAGGGCGTCTTCCTCGCCGTCGGCCAGCGCCTGGGCCAGGTCCTGGCGGATGAACGGCAGCATGGCGATGATGGCGTCTTCCTCCACCTCGTAGGCCACCGTGCTGTAGGCCGCGATGGTATGGCAGGACAGCGTGATGTCGTCAGTCGTGGACTCCGACTGAGTCGGGTTGGACAGACGGCCCTTCAGGTACGCGCGGGCCCGAGCGGTCTGCGCCGGGATCTTGAACGGATCGTTGGGCATGGTCACGATGGTGAAGAGAGCCGCGACCTGGCGCTCAAGCTCGAACTTCATGATGAGGTCCGGGCTGTAGCCGGTGGGAATCCACTCGGAACCGGTGCCGGACCCGCCAACGTAGGACGCCTTCACACCTTCGGCCGCCAGTATCTGCTGGATCTCGGCGTAGCTCTTGGTGGCGCGGATGTCGAAGCGAGCGTCCATGCGTTTCACGAACCGCATGATCTCGAGGACATCCTGGAGTTCGAACAGACGCTTCAGGTTCTCGTCCTTGGTCACCAGGGACGGCAGTTGGAGCTTGCGCTCGAACGCCATCTTCTTCGTCTCGACGGAACCTTCCACGTCGAAAGCGCGCTTCAGCATCGGGGCTTCGTCGATGCGACGGACCGCGTCGGATACCTTGGCCACGTCATCGGCGATCCGCAGTAGCTTCTCCTGCACATCGCCGGGGGCGCCTTCCTTGAACTGGGCCTTGGCTTCCTGGACCGCCGTGGTCAGCGTCGCAACGCCTCCCGCGAGTTCGGCCATCGCGTCTTTCAGTTCTTCTTGCAACATGAGCTATGTCACCTCCTGGGTAACAAAAAACCCGCTCGTGGCGGGTTTGGTTGGGGAGCTTTCGTCCGGATCGTATGTCTACGTGGACAGCGCTTGGCTGGCCGCGTGGATGTTCTGCGTGGTCGCGCGGATAAGCGCGAGGATGTCGTTGTCCGCTTCGATCTCGATGTCGTTCACGGCGCAGATGCCTTTGAGCAAGAGCGCCGCCGAGTCGAGTTCCTGGAGCGCCTGCCGCACCTCATCCTCGCGGCCCTCGGCCTTGAGGCTCTTGGTCAGTTCGTTGAGGTAGGTGGCCTCGTCCAAGAGGAGCGCGATGGGGTCGGCCTTCTCCACGAAGCCGCGGAGTTCGCGGTAGTCCTTGGAGGGGATCAGGGCGTCGGTGAGGTCGGTCTTGCCGGTCGCCTTGCCGGTGACGGGGGTGTAGGTGGTCTGCTCCTCCACCTCGGTGGCATCACCCAGAAGGGTGACGGACCCGTCGGCATCGGCAGTGTAGCCCTGCTGGTAGAGGGTGCTTTGCTCGGTGTCGTAGTTCTCCACAAGGTAGAGCACGGCAGAGGCCGAGTGGTCCCGGACCCACACGTAATCGGCACCGGGGTAGACCTCGCGCAGAGCCTCCTGAAGGGCAGTGTCCAACGCGCCGGCGGTGACCGCCCCGTCGATGCGCGTGGTCTTGGCGAACGCCTCAGCCACCATGAGCCGGCCGCCCTTGACGGTAGTGATGAGTGCCCGGTCGTTCATGGCGAAGCCGGTAGCGCAGATGGAATACTCGTTCAGGTTGAACTTGGAGATCTCCCTGACCGTGCGGCCCTCCTCCTTCACGAATCGCTTGCCGTCGGCGGGCACCGTGTAGCCGATGGACATGGCGCCGATGACACCCTCGCGCATGCCGATGAGCACTTCGGACCCGGCGGGAGTGTCGAACATCTTGCCCTTGGTGAAGAGGCCCTGCGGCCGGTCCTCAAAGTACAAGGACTTGCCGATGGGGCGTTCGTTCTGCAGCCACCCGTGGCTGAAGTAGATGGGCAGCGTGGGGTTGGCCAGTCCGATATGGGCGCCGGCCCCGGCCAAGATGCGGTCGTTGCCCTCGTCGATGTTGCCGTAGGCCGCCGCGTAGCCCTCGAACGTGCCTGCATCCACGTCCACCTTGAACTCCTGTGGCGGCGAGGTCTTGACCTCGATGAGCATGATCTGCCTCCTTTGTTCTCGCCGTCACTCGGCGGAGTAGGTACACCAGCAGCGGCACGCGACGTGGCAAAGCGGCCGCATGTGCCCGCTTGGGAAGGGCTGGTCAATAGGGATGCTGCCCACATTGGAGTTGGCACGACAGCGCGCCTCCACCCTGTTATCCATCATGTCGTTCCAAGCCTTGTGCGTCATGCCCTGCCGCATCGCCAGCGCCTCGCGCACGGCCTCAAAGGCGGTCCCGGACTCGTATTGCGCCGCGATCCCGGCCCGCCACTCCGATTGCCGTTCGTAGTACGCCAGGACCCGTTCGCGCAGTTGGTAGTGACCTTCGCCGCGGGCGATGCCTTCAGCTATCTGGTCGCGGATGCCGCGCACGCTGGTGGCGCTCACGTCGGCGGCAAAACGGCTCTCCTGAGCCTGGAGGAGTTCGCGGATGAAGTCGGTGTCGATGGTCACGTCCGCACCGATGCCGTAGTCGCGGGTCATGCTCGTGATGGCGCGGCCGGCCGTGGTGTTGAGGAAGGGGCGGATGGTCCGCTGCAGCGCGGCCATCTCCACCTCCATGTTGAAGGCGGCGGCGGCCAGCGCGTCGGCGTCGATCAGAAGGTCGGCCTCCCAGGTCGCCTCGAGCATGACAAGCGACTGCATGACACTGTATGCCTGCCACATGAGCAGCGAGGCGAGAAGGACGGCGAGTTGCTCGCGTTCGGCGTCGGCGTCACCGGAGGGATCAGACTTCAGCGACCAAAAGGGCGCACCACCGCCGTCTTTTGGCCTTCTGGGGCCGCGGGCGGCTGCGGGGGTACCTTTCCATTCCCATCGGGTTTCGGGGGCTCTAGCAGGCCCTGAGGGGGCTTCCCGGCGTAGGGAGCGAGTTGCGGTGGAACTGGACCTGTTGGCGGGGCCACCTCGTTCACCGGGGTGCCACCGGCCGACATATTGACCGGCACCCAGATCTTGTCGCCCTGCTGCTCCGTGGGCAGCTTGGGCAGATTCTCCCACTGTCTCTTCTCGTCGGGAGTGATCCACCACGCCTTGGACCCGGCCTCGGCGCGGAGCGCGAAGTTCGGCCGCAGCATCTCGTCCATGAAGAAGGCGGCGAAGTATTTCTTGTTGAAGGTCTGGGCCACGTGCGTCAGTTTGAACTCGATACGACGCGCCAGAGCCCGTACCGGCCCCTTGTACCACGCCTGCCACGCCGCCTCGGCCTCGGAGCGGTTACTGCTCCCCTCTATGCCCAGGACGACCGGGGAGATGCGGTATGCCGCACAGACAGAGGCGCGGGCGTCCTGTTTGCCCTCCAGCCACTGGGCATCCTTCTGGGAGAGCGAGGCGCCGTTGAACTTCAGACCCTTGTCCAGCACGGCCACCCGACCGGCACGGTTGACCCCACGGTGGACGGCTTCCCACTCGCCCGAGATCTCCCTGCGCTCGCGCTTGAGCAGATCCTGGTCAGTTTCGAGGACGCCGCCGGGGAGCGAGCCGTTCGCGAGGAAGCTGCGGTTGTAGCGGGCGGCGGCAAGTTCCGTCTCGATCGAGAGGCGGGCCGCCGTGATGGGCGACAAGCCCCGCCATTCATTGGTGGGGTTGGTCAACTTGTAGAAGAGGATCTCGTCGGGATCGTAGCCGGTGCCGCTGGTACCGACCACGTACTGATAGCCGACGAGGCCGTCGCGCTGGTTGACGATGGGTCCGAAGCGGTCGGGCCGCATGAGCAGCATCTGCACGATGCGGGTCTCCAGGATGTTCTTGACCAGTTCGACCGGACCCTCCCCACCGATGAGGAGGCTATGCACCAGCGCGTCGATGAACTCGAAGCCATCCTGCTGGGGACTGGGCTGGTCGAAGAGGTCGATCACGTCTCCTTCGGTGACCTCTTCACGGTCCAGCCCATCGCGCTCATAGACCTTGAGGGGCATGGACGCCAGCGCGTCGGAGTAGGCACGCACACACGCATAGGTCACGTAGGAGGCCGTAAAAAGGTTCTCAGCGGCCTCCTGGAAGGTCGTGGAGGAAGGCATGGCCGCAGAGGGCATCGGTTGGAACGGTTGCCCCGAGTCGAGCCCCGGTTCATAGCGGTTGCGGTCAGGCCCACGTTCCCCGCGCCCCACGACCGCCACGGGGGTCGTGAGTAGACCTACAAGGTCGAGGAAAGCCATGCTGTCACCCCCAGTAGCGTCAAGCCCAAGGCGAAGAGCACAGCCGCTCCCAGCACCTTCACGGGCACGTATTCGGGGCCTCGGATGACCTTGCGGACCTCGCCGAAGTAGAGCGGCCCCGCCAAGAAGCAGAGAGCCAAGCCACAGAGGCCGATGAGGGCGGCGAGCGCGACCATGGCTACCTCCTTGCGCGTTCGCGCAGACGTTGCATCGCATAGGGTTCGTCGGAGTCGTAGTCTTCGTCGAGGTCGTCGTCCTTGCCGAGGACGGCTTCCTCGTCGGGTTCTTCTTCCTCATCGTCGATGTCGATGCCGGGGCGGTTGCGGGCGATTTGAGACAAAACTCCGTAGCGGATCGCGTCTGGGCAATGCGTGTTGTTCTTGGGGTCCGGCTGGTTGTTCACCCATTCGTAGGTGCCGAACTCCTTGATGGTCATCTTGCAGCGCGGATGCACGAGGATGGCGGGGGCACCCAGAAGTTTCTGCACTTTGAGCAGCCGCTTCACGACCTTGATGCCCACGATGACCGGGTTGTCGGACTGAGTGCGGTGATCGAGCGAGGGCGCGGCCTTGGCCTCCCAGCCGAAGATCTTCAAGTCCTTGATACCGTCCGGGGAACGCGGGTCGCAGTAGAGCACTTCGGGTTTGGCATGGGCCGAGCCGGGACGATCGAACCACTCCTCCAGGCGGGCCGCGTGCTCCGCAGGCGTCATGCGCTGGAAGTAGTATTCGTCGTGGATAAAGGCTTGGCCCTCCTGAGTCACTTGGACCAAGAGGCAGACAAACGGATCAGAAAAACCGAGGTCCACCCAGCCCGTGAAGGGCACGTCCGGGAGCACCTCGAAGCGCTGCACGTGAACGTCGGGGTCGAACTCCTCATAGACCAGCCCGGCGTGCGTAGTGAAGTCCGCGGCGATCTCCTGGGCGAACTCCACCTTGGGGAGAGATTCCTCCAGCTCCATGATCTCCGGGTCGTTGCGGCCGCCGGGGTAGATCACCGGGTTTGTCCATGAGGGGTTCTGGAAGGTGGCCCACTGAGACGATTCCTTGGCCTTCTCCACCAGGTCGTAGTACCAGTTGCGGCCTCGAGGCGTGGTGGAGAAGACCGCCACCCCGTGGAAGTCACCAAGTGTCGGTCGGATAAGTTCCGTCCAGATGTGGGGCTTGAGGCGCGCGGCTTCCGCCATGATGACGGCGCCCACGCCCTCGCCGACCATCTGGTCTTCCTTCTCCTGGGAGCGGACCTCGATGGTGGCCCCGTTGCGGACCTTGAGCAGGTAGCGGCCGCCGATGACGTCCAGAACGTCCTTCTCCAGCTTCAGGTGGCCCTTGCGTTGCTGGATGCGTAGATCGTGCTGGAAGAGGCGAAACTCCTTGACCGCGAGCCCCTGTGTCGGCCCCACCACCCAGATGTAGAGATCGGGGATGTAGACCAGGGATCCGATGTCGCGGACCCCACTCACGGTTTTCCCGTACCTTCTTCCACATGTGTTGGTCTTGAACCGCGCCGTGGAGTCGTGGAAGGCGATCTGGCCCGCATGGGGCGTGTAGCCGATGCGGTCCCAGTATTCGCGCTTGGCTTCGGGCCGCAGGAGTTCCCGGATGGTCGCGCGGATGTTCACTCCGGCGTCATACCTTCACGAAGGCTTTGAGCCCTTCCATGGAGCCGCTGCGCAGAGCTTCTTCGATGGCCTCCTGACGGCGCCGGGCTTCAGCGGCCGCGAGGATGCTCTCAAGCTCACCCTCGCCCCGGCCCGCCCCGGCTGCCATGGCACCCACGCCACCCCAGCCCGCGAGGCGATCGCTCATGATCTTCACGCAGCCGAGAATGTCGCGCATGGTGGCACCCCTGAGCTTGTCGGGAGCCATGTCGAGAGCTTTGTAGAGGATGTCGGTCGCCCGCACGAGCAGTTCCGTGCGCTGTGCCTCTTTGATGCGGTCCCACTCCTCGCCTGAGAGACTGTCGATCCAATGTGAGACGGTATCTTGAGAGCAGTGCATCCTGTCGGCCACGGCCTTCTTGGACCCGAGCGCCACGTAGAGCGCGGGTATGGCGATACGCTCCTCCTGCGTCAGGCGCTTGGAGCCGTTCGCGGCATCTGTTTGTGACATCTTCCCTCCTCAAAGAAAAAGGGCGCCCGAAGACGCCCCTGGTGGGACCAACACAACTCTCCGGGTCCGCTACTTCCCCACCCCCAGCGCCTTCAGCACCTCGGGATGCACCTCTAGCAGCGCCGCGACGGCATCCTTCTGCTTGGCCGCCGTCAGTTTGGCGCCGTCGGTAGTCTGCTTGGCGACGACGGCTATGGGTTGCTCCTTGGCTTTGGGTTTCGGCAGTGCCATCACGTCTCCCTCAGATAGAGCGCGGGCCCGGTACCAGGATCACGCACGATGTACAGCTCCGGGTGCCGCACAAGGACCGCCGCATCGGCGGTAGCAAGAGCGACGTCGAGCACAGCTGTGTCCTCCTGAGCTAGAGCCACAACCAGAGCCACGTCCCCGGTCATCACGGTCACAATGTCGCCCTCGAATCCGGCGTTGGTGCGGTAGATCACGAGCATTTCATCACCCCCAGATATGGTTCGTATTCGGCCACGAGCGCAGTACGCAAACGGTAGGTGTCTGCGTGTTCTAGGTGCGCCAGCCAGCTACGAGCGCGGCTCCCGACAGCCTCGATCGATGCCCTACCGGCGCTCAGGGCTTCGAGCGCGCCGCGCATCCGACGCTTGCCCCTCACGATGTTGGGCCGGAGTACCCGGCGGTGGTCGGCGAACACAAGCAGCCCGAGGAAGGGCACACCCTGCGCGGTTGGAGCAATCGTGGTCTTCGGGTTCAGCACCAGACCAATGTCGGTCAGGAACTCCACGAGCCGGCTCAGGTATTCCCAGAGCAGAGTCTTGCTCTCGCTCAGGAACAAGATGTTGTCCATGTACCGGAGATAACAGCGGCAGCGCAGCGTCTGCTTGGCGAACCGATCAATCAGCGTACCCATCACGTTGGCGAACCATTGGCTGGTCAAGTTGCCGATCGGTACTCCATGGGAGTTGTGCAGACCAGGCATATCTAGCGATGACGCGTAGCTGTCGATGACTCGTCGCAGGGCCAGCAGCAGTCTGCGATCCCGAATGCTGCGCTCGAGTGCAGCGATGAGTACGTCGTGAGAGATCGAGTCAAAGAACTTTCGGATATCCGCGTTCAAAACATATCGGACGCCGCTCTTCCGGAGGAACATGGTGAGCCGGTCGAGCGCTTTGTGCGTCCCCTTGCCCACCCGGCAGGCATAGCTGTCGTAGATGAAGCCTCGTTCCAGCGCCGGCGCCATGACGGAACAGATTGCTTGGTGCACCACGCGATCACGGAAGGGAGCGATGCGGATGATCCGCTCCTTAGGCTCTTGGATGATGCGGATTTGATAGGCACCCGGCGCCCAGGTCATCGCCATGAGTTCGCCCTGGAGATCGAGCAGGTTCTCCCCCAACCGTGCGTTGAAACGAAGCACGTCGGGGCGATACCGCTTGCCTTGGCGCGCCCGTTCATAGGCACCGTACAGGTTGTCGAACGTGCAGATCTGGTCCCACAAGTTGCCCTGGCTTCGCGGCATGAACCTCCTTCGTTTGGAGTTGGGGGCCGGCTTGGGCGTCCGCCGTCGGGCTACTAACCGTCGCCGGCAGGTTTGATGTTCGTCCCGGGCTGACCGGGCGCAGGGCTCAGGTGTGGTGTGTGTGTCCACGGGGCCCGGACCGTGGTCAACGGACCTACTGGGATTCGCACAATTGGCCGAGCGAAAACCGATGTTGTTGTTCGCGTTGCTCGCGGAGTTGTTCGCGTTAGCTGCTCGCACTCCAGCGTTGGAACTGTTGTTCCAATTGCCGCCTACATAGAGGAGAGCTGTTTCCACCTTCACCCTATCTCACCTGGCCCATCCATCCGCCCAGTTGTTTTCCCACAGCTCCCAACAACCCGGAGACGTGGGCGTACTGGTCGCGACTGGAAAGCCGCAGTGTGACCGCTGTTGAGAGGAGCAAGCGCAGACCGTCAAGCTCCGCGCTTGCTCGCCGTAGATGCTGTAGCTTCTCGTTCCTCGGAACGCCATATGCCGTCACCGTGGCCCTTAGCACATTCATCAGACTCTCCATCGTCTGGTGACCCAACGTCGGCCGTATCCACCTGGGCCACTTGCCGACGTGAGGCACGAGCCAGATCGACAGATCCTCAATGGCCTGGTAGATAGCCAATTCTTGAAACGTCACATAGGTCATTTCAAAGACCAAAGGTCAAAAATCGAACACTCACCTGGCCGAGCGAAAACCGATGCCGCCGCCCGCGTGGCCCGCGGAGATGTTCGCGAGAGCTGCTCGCACCCCAGCGAGGGAACTGCCGTCCCAAGCGCCGCCCACAGAGAGGAGAGCTGGAATACCCTCGGTGTATCCACCACTGTCGGGGTTATAGCTCTGGCCCAGGAAGTTGTATGCCTGGTCGCCCTCGTTGTAGCCTGCGCCCGTGCTCCACGAAGT
>Ga0194054_10000900_pt1 | contig 14698 bp, 14 predicted proteins | sample SepL2210m_MetaG_FD_163628 | JGI IMG/M metagenome (GOLD analysis project Ga0194054, IMG submission 163628) | Anoxic zone freshwater microbial communities from boreal shield lake in IISD Experimental Lakes Area, Ontario, Canada - Sep2016-L227-10m | ecosystem: Environmental > Aquatic > Freshwater... | reverse complement strand
GCTTCGGCTCCCTCGATTTTTTCGAGGGTGAAATCGCAGAGGGCGGCGGCATGGAGGACGATGGCGGGCGGACGCCCGAGCGACCGGAGGCCGTCGGCCAGGGAGTCGTTGGTCGAAAACGTCCGCACATCCGCGCCAGAGGGAGCGGGGAAGGCGGCGGCTTCGCCGCGGAAGCAGACGACATCAAATCCCGCCCGCAGGAACGCCGCGGCGAGCACCGTTCCGATTTCTCCGGTCGAGAAATTGGTGATCCGCCGAACCCTGTCGATCGGCTCATACGCCGGACCGCAGGTGATGCAGGCGAGAGGGGGCATAAGGGTTAAGTATTAAGTATGAAGTATGAAGTATTAAGTAGCGGCGGGCGCCTTCGATCTTGGAAGTTCGGTTACTTAATACTTAAACCTTAATCCTTAACCCTCCTTCAATGCCGGAAGTGGCGCGTGCCGGTGAAGACCATGGCGACCTGGTGGGCGTCGGCGGCCTGGATCACGTCGGGGTCTTTGACCGATCCTCCGGGCTGGATCGCCGCGGTGGCGCCGGCCTGGGCGGCCGCGATGAGGCCGTCTGGAAACGGGAAAAACGCATCGCTGCAAACCGCGCTGCCCTTGAGCGAAAGCCCGGCCTCCTGGGCCTTCCAGACGGCGATGCGGGAGGAATCGATGCGCGACATCTGGCCGGCTCCGATCCCGAGCGTCCGGTCTTTTCCGGCATAGACGATGGCGTTGGACTTCACATGCTTGACGACCTTCCAACCGAAATCCATCGCCTCGATCTCGTCTTTTGTCGGCGGACGCGAGGTCACCACCTTGTGTTCGAGATCCGGGATGTCGGCGGAGTCGGAGTCCTGGACGAGGAGGCCGCCGATCACGCTCCGGACATCGCGGACATTGTGCGAGAGCGGCTTCAGGATCCGCATCAGGCGCAGGTTTTTCTTTTTCTGGAGGAGCGAGCGGGCGTCGGAATCGAAATCCGGGGCGATGATGACCTCGCTGAAAATCCCGGAGATCGCCTTGGCGAGGGCGAGCGTGATCGGGAGGTTGCAGATGATGATGCCTCCGAAAGGCGCCTGCTTGTCGGTGGAAAACGCCTTTTCCCATGCCTCGAGCAGGTCGGAATCCGTGCCCACTCCGCAGGGGTTGGTGTGCTTGAGAATGGCGACGGTGGGCTTTGAAAACTCCGCGATGAGGTTCCTGGCGGCGCTGATGTCCAGGATGTTGTTATACGAAAGCTCCTTGCCGTGGAGCTTCTCGAAATAGTCGCTGAAGCTGCCGTAGAGCTCCGCGTGCTGGTGGGGGTTCTCGCCGTAGCGGAGGCGCATTTCCAAAGGAAGGTCCATGCGGAAGCTCGCGCAGGTTTCCTGCTCCTGGTTGAGGAAATCCGCAATCGCGGCATCGTAGGCGGAGGTCGTGGCAAACGCCTTGATCGCCAGCCGCTCGCGCAACTGGAGGCCCGTTCCGCCACCCTCCTCGCGCATGGCATCAGCCACGGCGGCATAATCCGCCGGATCGGTGACCACGCAGACGGATTGATAATTTTTCGACGCGCTGCGGATCATCGAGGGCCCCCCGATGTCAATCTGCTCGATCGCCTCCGCGAGCGTGACGCCCTCCTTGGCGACCGTGGCCTCGAAAGGGTAGAGGTTCACGACGACCAGGTCGATCGGCTTGATCCCGTGTGCCTTCGCCTGCGCCTCGTGTGCGTCATTCCCCCGCAGATAAAGCAGTCCGCCGTGGATCTTCGGGTGGAGGGTCTTGACGCGGCCTTCGAGGATTTCCGGCGACCCGGTGAACTGCGAGACCTCGACCGTGCCGATGCCCGCCGATTGAAGGGCCTTGGCGGTTCCGCCGGTGGAAAGGATTTCGACGCCGTGTGCGGCAAGGGCTTTGGCAAAGTCCACAATGCCGGTTTTGTCGGAGACGGAAATCAGGGCGCGTTGGATTTTCATTTCAAGAGGCAATATTTTTACCGGGCCGGTCGGAAGATTTCAATCCCGATCCCCTGAATCGCTGGGCGAGCGGCATGCGGCGGCCGATCCCGAACGCGCGTCCGGTGACCTTCAGCCCGGGCGCGGCCTGCTCGCGTTTGTATTCATTGAGATCCACGCGGCGGATCACCCACCGGACGGTTTCGGCATCGAAGCCACGCGCGGCGATCATCTCCGCGCCGAGGTTTTCCTCGACGTAGAGGCGGAGGATTTCATCCAGGATCTCGTAGGGGGGGAGGGTGTCTTGGTCGGTTTGATCCGGACGCAGCTCCGCGCTGGGAGGCTTTTCGATCGTGCGGCGCGGGATGACATCGCGTCCGGCGCTGCGGTTGATGAATTCGGCCAGCCGGCAAACCGTGGTTTTGGGAAGGTCGGAAATGACGGCGAGCCCGCCGCACATGTCGCCGTAGAGCGTGCAGTAGCCGACCGCGAGCTCGCTCTTGTTGCCGGTGGTGAGCAGGAGGTGCCCGAATTTATTCGAGAGCGACATGAGCGTGAGGCCGCGCAGGCGGGCCTGCATGTTCTCCTCGGTGATGTCCTCCGGTTTGCCGGCAAACGCTTCCGCCATCTGCGATTTGAGGGACTCGAAGCCGGCGGAGATCGGAAGGGTCAGGCATTTCATGCCGAGGTTTTTTGCGAGGAGGAGCGCGTCCTCCACGCTGTGGTCCGACGAGAACGGCGAGGGCATCGCGACTCCGGTGACGTGGTCCGCCCCGAGCGCCCCGACCGCGAGGCAGGCGGTCACCGCGCTGTCAATCCCGCCGCTGAGCCCGAGCACGGCTGTCCGGAATCCGCACTTTGTCATGTAGTCGCGGAGACCGAGCACCAGCGCGTCGCGCAGGTCGGCCATGTCATTGCCGGTGTCCTGGGGCCATGGAACCAGGCTGGTCCGCGAGCCTCCTTCGCGGAACTCGGCCTCGTGGTTCATGTCGCCGATGTCGAGCACGAACGAGCCTTCGCGGAACCCGGGCGCCTGGATCCAGACGACGCCGTCGGACGTGGCCGCGAGCGAATGGCCGTCGAAGACGAGCTGGTCGTTCCCGCCCACGGCATTGCAATAAAAGAACGGGACCCGGTGCCGGCCGGCCTGCAGGCGGATCATTTCGCGCCTTTGCGCGGGCTTGCCGATTTGAAATGGCGAGGCGCTGATGTTCAGGATCGCGGCCGCCCCGGCGACCACGAGATCGTGGACCGGGTCCCGCGTGTAGAGCCCGCGCGGCAGGAACTCCGGCGTCCAGATGTCCTCGCAAATCGTGATCCCGATTTTCCGGCCGCCGATGTCAACCGGAGCAACCGAGGAGGCGGGCTCAAAATATCGCGCCTCGTCGAAGACGTCGTAGGTCGGCAGCAGGGATTTGAAAACCTTGCGGATCGGCTGCCCGCGTTCGAGCACGGCCGCCGCGTTGCGAAACGGCCGGCCGGAGCCGGAAGAGTTTGCATCCACGCAGCCGACCACCCATGCCGCCGGGCCGACCTGCGCGTGCAGTTCCTCGAGCGCCTTGAGGTTCGGGGGACGAAATCGGATTTGAAGACGAGATCCTGCGGCGGGTAGCCGGTGAGCGACAGCTCCGGGGTGAGAATGATTTCGGCCCCGCGGCGTTCGAGGTCGGCGGCGGCCGAGGCGATCTTGCGCGCATTCCCCGCGAAGTCGCCGACGACCGTATTGATCTGTGCAAAGCCGATTTTCACCAGAACCCCCATTGCCGGGTTGCCATGATATAAAGGCCGAGCCCGAGGTTTGTGATCGCGTGCGCCGCCACGCAGGCCGCCAGGCTTTTCGTTTTCACGAGAAGCCCGTTGAAGATCAGCCCGGTCAGGAACGCGGCCGGCCAGTCGGCCATCCCGTGCACCAGCATGAAAATCCCGGCCACGCCAAAAAATGAGAGCGGACGAAACGTTCCCAACGCGACATTTTCAAAGTCCTCCCGGATCAGGTAGCGCATCAGAAACCCGCGCCAGAAAATCTCCTCCACGAGCGGCACGACCACCACCAGCCGCGCGAACCGCGCGGCAACGGTCAGCCAATAGATCGCCGGGGTTTCGAAAAAAACCGTCGGGTCAAATCCGGCCGTGCGTGGCGCGGCGCCGAAGACAAGCCGCGGGGACAGCCAGAGGGCAAGGGCGAGCAGGCCCGCCGCGGCGGCCGCGAGGAATCCGCCCGCGTTTCCGAAGTCGTAGCGCCTCCAGTAAAAGACGAGCGCCGCCCCGCAGAGCAAGGTCTGGAGCGGGTAAACCCAGAATTCCGGCCTGCTGAGCAGCAGGTTTTCCGACGTTCCCCCGAGGCTCCGCACGACCTCGACAAGCGCCAGCCCGCCCAGGAAAATGACAAATGGGACGACATACGCGGCGAGCGGAGATTTGGAGGGTTGCTCCATGGCGGACCCCTCTCATACCCGAAACCGGGCTGCCGTGGGAACACTTTTGCTTTCCGTCCCGCCGCCCGCTCTGCTAATCTGCCGGACCGTGACGAAAAACCCCGTCTATCATTTCTTCCACTCCCCTGGAAATGCGGGACCGCTTATCCTGCGTCTCGTCCTCTCGGGAATCTTTTTTTACCACGGAACCCAGAAAGCGCTCGGATGGTTTGGCGGGGCGGGTTGGCAGGGAACGCTGGAGGCATGGACGTCTCCGACCGGGTTCGGGCTCCCGATCGTACTGACCTCCCTGGTCATCGTCCTGGAGCTTGCGATTTGCCTGGCGCTCTTTTTCGGCTTCCTGACCCGGTTCGCGGGGCTCGGGGTCGTGGTCGTCATGACCGGCGCCCTGGTCATGCTGGGTCGGCCCACGGCGGTTTTCTCCGTTCTGGAATTTCCGCTCCTCGTCTGGGCGGCGGGCCTCGCGCTCGTCTGCCTCGGTGGCGGCGCTCTTTCGATAGACCGCGCGATCAGCAAGAACCTCCTCCCGATCGTTGGATAAACCGGGCTTTTTGAGAAAGTCGGCCGGGCTGGCTGTCGTCGGCACCGGACTTTTCACCGCCGCTTATTTTCTTGTTGCCGCCGGGCTCCTGCGGCGCTGGCTGCGTGGATCGAAGGCCGTCGGCCCGCTCGAACCCGTCACGTTTTTCCGTCCGCTCAAGTCCGGCGAGCCCGGGCTCGCGCGCAATCTGGAGGCATTCCTCGCGGGGGTCGGGCCGGACGACCGGATCCTCTTCGGCGCGTCCGGCGGCGACGAGCGCGAGCTCTGCGCGGATCTCGCCAGGAAATTTCCGGACTTGGACATCCATTGTCCTCCCCTCGGAGACGGCGGCTGCGCCAATCCAAAAATCGGAAAGCTCATGCAGCTCGAGCCGCTGGCGACCCACGACCGGTGGATCGTCCTCGACAGCGACGCCATTGCCGACGGCGAATTCCTGCGGGCCTTCCGCAGGGAATGGCAGGAGTCCGCGGCCGCCGCATTTTCTGCTCCCTATGTTTTCGAGGAAGGCGCCAGCCTGGCCGCCCGCCTCGATGCCGCGGGGACCGAGCTTGCGCTCTGGCCGGGCGTGGCCGTCCTCCGCGCCACGGGGCGCGTGGATTTCCTCACCGGCGCCTGCATGGCGGTCAAGGGAGACGTCCTCCGCCGCCTCGGCGGCTGGGGGATCTTTGCCAACACACTGGCCGACGATCACGAGCTCGGGCGCGCCGTGAGCCGCTCGGGCGAACGCGTCGGGATTTCCCGTTGCGTCCTGACGCTCGCGGCTCCGTCCGTGGGCACGCGGGACTGGCTCCTCCACCAGCACCGGGCGTTCGTGACCTTCCGCCTCTGCAACCCGCGCGGAAGCCTCGGACTGCCGCTCACGTTCGGACTCGCGTTCTCGTTTTTCTCCGCGCTCGCGAAGCCGTTGTCCCTCCGCCGCTGGGCCCTCCACCTCGCGCTCCTCGCCTGCCGACGCACCGCAGCCGACGCGCTCCCCGGACGGCGTTCGCTCCCTGTGGTCTGGCTCTCCGGCCTCGTCGAGCCCGCTTTCTGGCTCATCGCCCGGCTCCCGCTGCCCGTCCGCTGGACGGGAAAGTGGATCTGGAAGGAAAGAAATGCGGAGTAATTGAGCGATTATAAATGCTGGCGTAGGAGTGCGAGGTGGCGGGCGTTGATCACCTGGCCGTAGATGCAGATGTTGGAGATGGGTGTCGTCATGGTTTTGTCGGCATCACGTCTGGATACGGCCCGAGGAAGCGTTCGCCGTTGAAGTGGATCATGTGGTCGGGGTCTTCGGCGATCCAGACCTCGGATTCCCATGCGATATGATTGCCGAATGACAGCATCGTTCGGCGGTTTTCGAAGGCGGTGACGAATACGAGGCCCGCGTTGCAACCGGCAAACAGATCCTTGAGTTCCTTGCGACGCTTGCCATCCACCGGTCCGGCACTGGTGACAGCTTCGATGAGCAGGAGCCAGTTCTTGGCAGTGTGGTGGACGATCACATCGGGAATCTTGGCGGCGGAATCCAAGGTGACTCCCAATGCGGCCAAGCCTGCGGTTTCGAGGTGGACGAATTTATTTTCGGTGTCGCCGATGTAGATGACCACTCCGCCGGGAGCGAATGCCGGGCAGAAGAGTTCGATGATCGCCTTGATGAGGGGATTCTGGCCGCCGGGCGAGAGCGCAACCTGTGAGCCGTCGGGCAATGTCACCGGCACGCGGGCGAGGTTCCGCTTTCGCGCAAGCTCATGCTTGAGGCTTTCACGGCTGGCGAGGTAATGCCCCAAGGCGGGTGTCCAGGCTGTCGTTCCAACCTTGCGGAGGAGAGCGAGGGCCGTCGGTTCGATCTGATACACCGTTTTCCCGCTGTTGGTCGGACGGTTGGGCTCGTCGGGATTGCGCAGGAGCAGGCCTTCCTCCACGAAGAATTTCACCGCATCGTCGCGAATCGTTTCGCGGGTGTTCGGTGCGTAGCGGACTCCGTAGGCGGCAGCGATGAAATCAATGATCGGAGTGATGCCACAGAGCGGAGCCTGTGATTCCGCCCACGACACATCGGGCTGGAGATCCAGCAGGGCGAGGAGCGTGTAGGCGGCGGTTTCGTTCCGTTGCTTGGGACCAAACTGCAAGGCGGTGAGAGCCTCGATGGTTTCTGCGAGCCGCCGTTTTCTGACGGCGGTCTTTCGGCTGGGTTTAGCGGCGGGCATGAAGGTGTTTGGTGACGAGTTGGTCAATCTCGTCCTGGGTGAGGTCGAGGGCTTTTTTTTCGCGGCCCATGGATTGCAGGGTGTCGCGATCAGGGTAGGCCAATGTCCGCAGGTCGGTGGCATTCACCTGGGTATGACCGCTGAAGCGCCGGAAATATTGGTCAACCACGGTGGAGTTCAGGAAAGCGTAAAGCCCGACGGCCAAGCTGCGCTCCAACCCATGACCGCTGGCGTGGAAGTAGTTCAGGTGGTTCTCGAACCCGACCCATTCCGCTTTCACCTGGTCCGGGTCGAACAGGCAGGCCACGAGGCGGCGGCGTTCCTCTTTCGAAGTGAAACGTTTCGTGAGCAGATAGACCCCGGAGGGCACGAGCCACGGGCGCGTCTCGGCGTTGTCGAGGATGGCGTTGGGTTTGCGGGCTTCGAGCTTGGGCCAGTGGACGGTCCCGCCATTGAAATGACAGGGATAGAGGAGAGGCATCGTGCCGCGTTCGGGATCCTTGCGAAGCGCGTCCTTGAGTCGGAAGTCCACGACCCGCCCGGTCGAGACGGTCACGCCCAACAAGGCAAGGCTGGAACTGAGACCGTCCATGGTTTCTTTCGCCGTGGCATGACTGGCAGTGGAAGGAATGTGGATGAATTTTTCGGGATCGTGCGGGTGGACAATCTCGGCGAAGGGAAACATTGTCTCGGTGATTTCGTCGCCGTGCTCGCCGCTGCTGCTGGAGATGACCATTTCGCGGGGTTGGCACCGGCCCTTCACCGCATGGAAGATGATGTTCTCCTGCAACACGCTGTCGTCGCGGAAGGCGGCTTGGCGGGATTCAAAGACATGAAGGCGGCGCAACTCCAGATTGTTCAGAAAGTCTTCGCGGAACGGGCGGAAGTAAGGGCCATTGCAAAAACTCCGTGGAGTGATTCCGACGAGTTGCCCGCCGGGAGCCAACAAGCGCTGAATGAGGGCAATGAAGCCGGTGTAGAGGTTGCTGGTTTCGACGCCGACGGCACGCAGAGCGCGTCGCTCGGCAGAGTCGGTGCTGATTTTGCGATATGGCGGATTCGCAATCGCGACATCGAAGGCGGGCGGCATCGTGCCGAACAAATCTCCGGCAAGACGTGCCGACATTTCTTGGATGAAGTCGGCGAAATGAACGGTGAACGTGAATTGAATACCCGCTTCGGTGCAGCGACGCTCGCATTCCCGCATGGTGGCGGAGAGCGCCTCCAATATGTCCGCGTCAAGCTCGTAGAGCGTCGCCTCAATGGCTCGGACGCCGTGATTCTTTTCACACAAACGCGAGACGAACGCAGCGGTCAGTGAACCGGCACCAGCGCCAGCATCCAGCAAGCGGACCACGCTCGGAAGTGGGCCAAACATCGAAGCCATGAAGCCAGCCACAGGGGTCGAGGTGAGGAACTGTCCGAGCTCCTCCTGACGACTTCTGGGGTGGTCCACAGCCGCGACTTTCATGTGCTCAGGCTACCAGAACGGGGAGTCCCTGCCTATTTCCATTTCGAAAAATCCCGGGCGCTGAATTCAGGAATGGGATTTTGGCGGGGATTGGTTCACACGGCGCAACGCAGTCACAGCATCGTCATTTGCGAAGCGGCGGGGTCGGGGGTGAGGCGTTTCCGGCGGCCTTTGGCGAAGGCGGGTTCGCCCTCGGCGTTGAGCTCGGCCTTTTCGAGGTTCGCGAGGATTTCTTTGGCGCGGGAGATGATCGCGTCCGGCAGGCCGGCGAGCCGGGCGACCTGGATCCCGTAGCTTTGGTCCGCGCGGCCGGGCAGGATTTTTCGCAGGAAGACGATCTGGTCGTTCCACTCGCGGACGGCGACATTCAGGTTGAGGACGCCGGGGCGGGTTCGCTCGAGGTCGGTGAGTTCGTGGTAGTGGGTGGCGAAGAGTGTGCGGCAGCCGATCTTGTCGTGCAGGTATTCCGCCACGCTCCATGCGATCGAGAGTCCGTCGAACGTGGAGGTGCCGCGCCCGATCTCGTCGAGGATGACGAGGCTCTGCGAGGTCGCGTTGTTGAGGATGTTCGCGGTCTCGTTCATCTCGACCATGAACGTGGACTGCCCGCGCGCGAGGTCGTCGTTCGCCCCCACGCGGGTAAAGATCCGGTCGGCGAGCCCGCAGCGCATCGTCTTCGCCGGCACGTAGCTGCCCATCTGGGCGAGCAGGACGAGGAGCGCGACCTGCCGGATGTAGGTGGATTTTCCGGCCATGTTCGGCCCGGTGATGATCGCGAAGGATTTTCCATCCAGGCCGAGATCCGTGTCGTTCGGCACGAACCGTTCGCCTCCCGGCTGCTGGTCCAGGACCGGATGCCGTCCCTCCTCGATGTGGAGAATCTGGGAGGCCTCGATTTCCGGACGGCAAAACGCGTGGAGCCGCGCGGTTTCGGCAAGCGAGCAGATCACGTCGAGGACGGCGAGCGTGTTCGCGGTCTCCTGCAGCTTGGGAAGTTCGGCGAGCACGGCGGCGCGGAGGCCGCCAAAAATCTCGATTTCCCGGGCGCGGGCGCGCTCGTCGGCCCCGAGGATTTTCCCCTCGACCTCCTTGAGCCCGGGGGTGATGAACCGCTCGCCGTTCACCGTCGTCTGCTTGCGGGTGTAGTCGTCCGGCACCGAGGAGAGGTGGGATTTGGTGATCTCGATAAAATACCCGAAGACCGAGGTGAAGCGGATCTTGAGCGACTTGATCCCGGTGCGCTTGATCTCCTGCTCCTGCAGCGTGGCGATCCAGGTTTTCCCCTCGTGCGAAGCCGAGCGAAGCTCGTCGAGAGCCGCGTCGAAGCCCGGACGGATCATCCCGCCATCGCGCACGATCGCGGGAGGTTCGTCCACCAGCGCCGTGCGGAGCGTGGATGTCAGTTCCGGCAACGAGTGGAGGTGCCCGCCCATGCTGGTGAGCAGCTCCGAGGGCATTTCGATGCCGGAACCGAGGGAGGCGGCGAGAACCGGGATGCGGTCGAGCGACTGGGCGAGCGCGGCGAGGTCGCGTGCGTTGCCCGAGAGACCGCCGAGCCGCGCGGCCGCACGCTCGATGTCCCGGATCTCGCCCAGCCGGGCGCGCAAATCGCCGAGGAACAGCGCGTCGTCCAGCAGCGAGGCAATCGCCTCCTGCCGCCGCTCGATCTCGTCCGCATCGCGCAGCGGGTGCAGCACCCACTCGCGAAGCAGGCGCGCGCCCATCGGCGTTGCCGTCCGGTCGAGCGCGCCGAGGAGCGTCATTCCCCGGCCGGCCCGCGAGGAGACGAGCTCGAGGTGGCTTTGCGTCGAGGCGTCGAGGATCAGATACGTGCTCCGCCGGTAGGGGCGCAACTGGCGCAGATGGCCGGCTTGGCGGCGCATCTGGCGGGTGATGTAATGCAGCAGCGCCCCCGCCGCGCCCGTGCCCGCAGGAAGATCCGCGCATCCGAACCCGTCGAGCGACTGGACTTTGAAATGCCCGCGCAGGATTTCCTCCGCGGGCTCCTGTTCGAAGAGATACCCGTCCATCGCCGAAGGTTTCGAGAGCGAGCCGAAGACCGCCGTCTGTTGTTCGGGGACAAGAATCTCGGCCGGGCCGACGCGGGCGAGCTCGTCGAGCAGCGGGGCGAGCGCATCGAGCTCGGTGAGGCGGAACTCTCCGGTGCTGAGGTCCGCGAACGCGAGCCCGAAAGCGCCTTTGCGCTCGCAGACGGCGGCCAGGTAGTTCGGCTTCCGGTCGTCGAGCCCGAAATCATCCAATGTGCCGGGGCTCAGGATCTGCGAGACTTCGCGGCGCACGAGTTTCCCCGCCGTGACCTCGCCGACCTGGTCGCAGATCGCGACCCGCCAGCCCGCCGCGATGAGCTTCTCGATGTATCCGCGTGCCGCGTGAAACGGGACGCCGCACATCGGGGTCGCCCCGCGTTTCGTCAGGGCGACATTCAAAATCGAGGCGGCCGTCCGGGCGTCCTCGCCGAACATCTCGTAAAAATCCCCCAGCCGGAACAGCAGCAGCGTGCCCGGCGGCAGATCGCGCCGCACGGCGTGATACTGGTGCATCATCGGGGTGAGGGTGGACATCGGAAAAATCAGAGAGTTTCGAGAAACGCCGAGAGCGGGCTGGTGGCCGACGCGTGGTTGAGCCGCATCGCGAGCCCGGCCTCGACCGCTTCTCTCGCGGCTTCGACGGTCATCCTGAAAGCGTGCGCCATGCGGACGGGATCCTCCGCGGCCGCGATGGCGGTGTTCACGAGCACGGCATCGGCCCCGAGCTCGATCGCTTCCGCGGCATGGCTGGGCGCGCCGATGCCCGCGTCCACGACAACCGGCACGGTCGCCTGCCTGATGATGATTTCGATCTGCGCGCGGGATTCGATGCCGCGGCCGCTTCCGATCGGCGACCCGAGCGGCATCACGGTCGCGGCGCCCACGTCCTGCAGACGGCGCGCCAGAACCGGATCGGCATTGATATACGGCAGCACCGTGAATCCTTCTTTGACGAGGATCTCCGCGGCCGCGAGCGTCTCCACCGGATCCGGCAGCAGGTATTGCGGGTCGGGATGGATCTCGAGCTTCACCCACATGGGAAGGCCCGCCGCGGCCGCCAGGCGGGCCAGGCGCACCGCCTCTTCCGCGTTCATGGCCCCGCTCGTGTTCGAAAGCAGCAGGTATTTTTTCGGGTCCACGAAATCCAGGATGTTGGCAAACGGATCGTGCTTTCCGCTCAGGTCGGCGCGGCGGAGCGCGACCGTCACGATCTGCGTGCCGCTCGCCTCCAGCGCGTCGCGCATCGTCTCGTTCGAGGAAAACTTCCCCGTCCCCAAAAGGAGGCGCGAGGAAAATTTGCGGCCGGCAATAATCAATGGTCCGTTCACAGGCCGCCATCATGATCCGCGACCCCGCCGGGGGGCAACAAAGAAGGCGCGCCGATTTTTTCGGGCAGGACACCCGTTTTCCGTTTGATCGGGGCGGCATTCTGGCACACAAATCTTCTGCGGCTGCGGCGGACATGCCGCGCGCCGGGTTCGAGGGTCCTTGGCCCATCGAAAACCGAGCTCCGCTTTGACTTGCGAAGTGGCTGTCCGAATCCTGTTTCGTTTTCGTGGAACGAATCACCGTCGGCGGGAAAGTGACAGATTTCCGGGTGGTCTTATTGGCAGTCATCGGTGACCGCCTGCAATGCGTGACCCGCTACGACACCGCGCACGGATTCGCGCACCGCGACATTCTCCGCTTCGACGGCTCCCTGCTCAGGAAAGAGCCCATGCAGGAAAACGACTTCGACCTTGCTTTTGATGCCGCATACGCCGACATTACTTCCAACCATGAACGCCACCTTGCCGCATTCCTCGCGACCCGCGCGGAATAATTCCGCCCCGGTTAAGCTGGACGCGCACCGCCCGCCCGTTCACGACTTCGACGCCAAGCTGGTCAAACTTGGCTTCCGCCCGGCAACTCCGGAGCAATCCCGCATCGTCCGCGAGGCCATCGCCCGCACCGACGCCAAGATTGCCGTTTGAGAAAACCGGAATAGTCAGGGGGAGGAACCGGTGGACAGTCGGTCAGAGGGAATTCCGTCGGAACCACGAAAAGCACGAAAGGCACGAACATTCGGCGGCCTGTGCCGGGGAACGCTTCATCCTGTCGTCGATTCCCCCCTTCGCGCCTCAGCGCCTTTGCGGGAAATCCCTGAGTTTGAAAAATCCGCGCCCCGGGCGCGCATTGTAGCCGATCGTCCGCAGTCGTTCGGGGGAGCATGCGCGCCCTCGCGTGTGGTTTCCGGCGCCCCCGCCGGAATACTCTGTATCGCTTTTCCCCGCCCACCATGCCCGCCAAGGATCGGACCCTCAAAACTTTCGGACTCAACGTCACCCGCCTCCGCGCCGCCAAGGGGATCTCCCAACAAAAACTCGACAGGGGATTTTTTGCCTTTGATCGCGGCGGTATTCCGGCATACAAGATGACAAACGTATGACGACAGCAACATTATCACCGAAATTTCAAATCGTGATTCCAAAGGGGATTCGGAACCTGCTCCACTTGAAAGCGGGCCAGAAATTGCAGGTCTCGGCAAAAGGAGCCCATATCGAGGTCCGTCCGATCCTCAGCCCGGATGACCTGATCGGGATGCTCAAGAGCGACAAGCCGCTTGAGTTCGAGCGCGATGCGGACCGGGCCCTGTCCCCCGGACAATGAGCGCGCACGTCCTCGACAGCTCGGGCTGGATCGAGTGCCTCGACGGCGGGCCGAACACCCCGCATTTTGCTCCCGTCCTGCGCAGGCTCCCCGACCTCATCATCCCGGCCATCGTCCTCACCGAGGTGCGCAAGGTGGTCCTCAAGCATCGCACGAGGGAGCAGGCGGATGACATCGCACGAACCATGCGGACCGGGGAGATTGTTTCCATCGACGAGGACATCGCCCTCGCGGCCGCCGACTTCTTTATCCAGTTCAAGCTCCCGCTCGCAGACTCCCTCATCTACGCCGTCAGCCGCGCCCGCCATGCCACCCTCTGGACCCAGGACGAACACTTCAAGGATCTCCCCCACGTGAAATTTTTCCCGAAAAGAAAAGCGCCCGGAAAATAACCGTCCCGCAGCAGGAACCCCTGGTTTGTAAATATCCGCGCCCCGGGCGCGCATTGTAGCCGATCGTCCGCAGACGTTCGGGGGAGCATGCGCGCCCTCGCGTGTGGTTTCCGGCGCCCCCGCCGGAAAGAATCGAATACCCGTGTGGAATGGGCATCCTGCCCATGTCTCGCTCGATTTCCGACCCAGGCCGGTGTTACCCTCCTCGTCCAGAAAGTTTTTCCCAGACTTCTGCTTTCCAGGACCGTGTCAAATGGGTATGAGAAAACGAGCCATTCGCTTACGCGAGGCAAGCCATCGAACACGGTTGGTCGCGCAACGTTCTCAACATCCACATCGAAACCCAGCGTCTGGAGCGGGAAGGGCAAGTTGTCACCAACTTCGATCTCCGCCTGCCACAGCCTCAATCCGACCTCGCCCGCGAGTCCCTCAAAGATCCCTGCCGCCTCGATTTTCTCGGACTCGGAAAAGTAACTTTCTTATGACAAAGGCAAACAAAGCGCACGAGCCGGCGCGAAAAATTGGGATGGCTGGCCGCTCGAAGTCCAGAAAGCCCGATATCCTGAGCGTTCGGGCCGAGCGGCGCATCCTCCTTGTGCGTGGGCAGAAAGTTCTGCTCGATTACGATCTGGCGGAGCTTTACGGGGTCGAGACTCGTGCGCTCAAGCAGGCGGTGCGCCGGAACCGCGACCGGTTCCCATGCGATTTCCTGTTCGAGTTGAGCGATGAAGAGATCGGCGACATGGTGTCACAAAATGTGATACCCGGTCGCGGCAAGCTGGGAGGAGCCTCGCCAATGGCATTTACCGAACAGGGAGTCGCCATGCTCTCCAGCGTTTTGCGCAGCCCCCGCGCCCTCCAGGTCAATATCGGCATCATGCGCGCATTCGTCCGCCTGCGCGAGCTCCTGCTCTCAAACGCCGGCCTCGCCGACAAGCTCAACGCCATGGAGAAACAATACGACGCCCAGTTTCGCGTCGTGTTCGACGCCATCCGGATGCTCATGGCCCCGCCTCCACCGCCCGATCCCGACCCGCCCCGCGCGGAGA
>Ga0194054_10000891_pt1 | contig 14782 bp, 12 predicted proteins | sample SepL2210m_MetaG_FD_163628 | JGI IMG/M metagenome (GOLD analysis project Ga0194054, IMG submission 163628) | Anoxic zone freshwater microbial communities from boreal shield lake in IISD Experimental Lakes Area, Ontario, Canada - Sep2016-L227-10m | ecosystem: Environmental > Aquatic > Freshwater... | reverse complement strand
AGGCGGCCGACAAAGTGGTCCGGGCTCTCGTGGAAATGCGACATCATCCAGCGACGGAGGAAACTGCCCTCCAGCATCTGGGCGGCGATGAGCAGGTTGTCGTATTTTGTTCCGACCTGTGCGAGCGCGGTCTCGGCGATCCGCTGACCGAGCGCCGGCGTGCATTTCCGGGGCTTGCGAAAAAAGACCTGCGTCTTCTGGTCGTTGAAATACCCGGCGAGCGGGGATTTGACGACGCCCTTTCCGCCGAGCGCCTCAACGCATTCGTTCTCCCCGGTGACGATGAGCGCGTGCGAGACATGGATGTCACTGAGCCGGGACCAGCGGGTGAAGTAGGCGATGCCGGTCGAAAGCAGAGAGGATCCGGTATGGGTGAACCCGATGTAGCCGGGTTTGTAGTTCTCGCCGAACTCGGGCGCGAGCGACTGCACCGAAAGCCTGGGACGCGAAAGGCGGATGGTATCGAGGCGTTTCATGGAAAACAAGGCTAAACCGGGCGGGAGATAAGAAAAGGCGGAAAAACGGCAAATTTCAGAGAAGCCGCCCGAGCCAGAAAGGACCTGTATTTTCCATGTCATTTACCAAGGGAGGAATCCCGCCGGGCCGAGCATTGGGATGGTCGCCAGTTTTTCGATGGCGGCCCGCGGGGTGAGTCCCGGTGCGTGTTTGCGCAGCCGATGCCGCAGGGTCACGTGAAGGCAATAGGCCAGGAACGCGACGAATATGCGGGCCTCGGAGGGCCGAAAATCGCTGATTTTCTTCCCCAGTTGCGAAAGTCGGGGCTAACCAAGTTTCGGCCATCCCGCCTGTGGTGGAAAACTATGCGGGAGACCCCGCCTCCTGTTTTTCTACTGGGCGGTTTTCTTCACCGGGCAGTTGGCGGTCGAGGGGACGCAGCAGCCGGGCTTGGCGCAGCAGGCTTTTTTCGTCACCGGGCAGATTTTTGTCGGGTGGCAGCACTTCTTGGGACTCGAGGCGCAGCCGGTGAATCCGAGAGAAGCAACGCAGACAACCGAGAGAAGAGTCAGGATGGATTTCATAGTATGCGAACGATAGCATGGATTTCTGGTTGCGCAAGCGGGGGGGAAACGATTTTCTTTGAGGCGTCTGCCATGCCCGAGTCCCGCATCATCGCCCCGACACTCACCGAAGTCTATGCCGGCGCGGCCCAGCGGTTCGGACACCTCCCGGCCTTCGCGAGAAAAGATGCCTCGGGGGTATTCGTGCCGATCAGCTTCCGCGAACTCTACGAAACCGGGCTCGACCTGGCGACCGCACTCGCGGCCGCCGGGGTCCATGCCCGCGACCACGTCGGCATCATCTCGGACAACCGCCTCGAGTGGATCCTCTGCGACTACGGGATCCTGCTGGCGGGCGCGGCGGATGTTCCGCGCGGGACCGACATCACCGACGACGAGCTTGTTTATATCCTGAATCATGCCGACGCGCGGGTCGTCTTTGTTGAGAACCTGACCACCCTGGAAAAGCTCCACCGCTGCCGCCACCGGCTCAAGCGGGTGGAGAAAACCATCCTGATGTCCTCCGGCGGCGAGCCCGCGCGCGGGATTTTTCGGCTCGGGGACCTGATCGCGGAAGGGGCGCGGCAACGGGCCGGGGGCGACCACACCGCGCTTGAACGCGCGGCGGCGGTCCGTCCGGAAGACCTCTTCACGATCATTTATACATCGGGAACCACCGGCACACCGAAGGGAGTGCAGCTCACCCACGCCAACATCTGTTCGCAGATCGCGAACCTTCCGTTCGACATCGAGCCAGGCGACCGCACGCTTTCCATCCTGCCGGTCTGGCACAGTTACGAGAGGATTTTCGAGATGGTCGCCATCGCGATGGGTGCCTGCACCCACTACACCAGCCTTCGCACGATCTCCGAAGACCTCAAAGTCGTCCGTCCGACACTCATGGCCTCCGCTCCCCGCCTCTGGGAGAGCCTCTATCAAAAAATCCTTGCGAACGTGAGGTCGGCTCCCGCTCCGCGCCGGGCGCTCTTCCACATGGCCTATGCGTGCGCCCGAAGCGTTCACCGGGCGGAGAGGTTTTTTCTCGGTCAGCAGCTCGACACGCACGGGCGCGGGCCGGTCGAATCCCTGCGCCTGGCCGCCGCCCACGCCGCCGCCTGGCTGCTCGCCGTGATCCCGCTGAAGCTCCTCGACGGGCTGGTCCTCTCGAAGCTCCGCGCGATCGTGGGCGGGGAGTTCCGGGGAACGATCTCCGGCGGAGGGGCCCTCCAGCCGCATGTGGACGAGTTTTTTAATTTCATCGGGATTCCGGTGCTCGAGGGCTACGGGATGACCGAGACGGCTCCGGTCCTTGCGGTGCGCACATGGAAAAATCTCGTCATCGGCACGGTCGGGCAACCCTATCCGAACACGGAGGTCCGGATTGTTGACCTGCACACGGGCGACATCCTCTACCCGTGCGCCTGGCGGCGCGGACGCGGGCGGCGCGGCGAGATCCATGTGCGCGGGCCGCAGGTGATGAAAGGATACCACAAGGACCCCGAGGGGACCGCCCATGTCCTGCGCGACGGATGGATGAATACCGGCGACATCGGCATGGTCACTTTCAACAACTGCCTGAAAATCCTCGGCCGGACGAAGGACACCATCGTCCTCCTCAGCGGGGAAAACGTCGAGCCGGTTCCCATCGAGGCGCGGCTCACCGGATCACCGCTCATCGAGCAGTGCATGGTCGTCGGCCAGGACCAGAAGTCCCTCGGCGCGCTCATCGTGCCCTCGCTCGACGGGTTCCGGGCGGCGGGGCTTTCCTTGCCGGATCTCGCGGACCTCATCGAGCGCGAGGACGCCCACCGGCTCATGGACGCCGAAATCCGCGGGCTCATCGGGTCGGAGGCCGGGTTCAAGACCTTCGAGAGGATCCCGGTTTGGAGGTTTGTGCCGCGACCATTCGAGGTTGGCGATGAGCTGACGAGCACGTTCAAGCTCAAACGCCACGTCATCGCCCTCCGCTACGCCGGGCTCATTGGGGAGATGTTTGGTCCGGGGGAGCGGCAGCGGCCGGCTTGAGCAGCCCGCGCAACGCAGCCAGCCAGTTCGGAAAATCCGGGTGCGACGGATTCGCCCGCAGCACCGCCACCATCTCGATCACCCCGCGGTTGGGCTGGCCGATGAGCACCATGTCCTGCGCGCGATTGAAGAGGAGCGTGGGACGCCTGGTCGTGTTGAATTTTTCATTCTGAAAATCCGAGCGTCCGGCGGTGAGCCGGTCGGCCTCGATCCTGAGCTGCAGGTCCCATGTCTGCACGATCTGCGGATCTTTTTTCTCCCGCAGAATCGAACGCGCGTTTTTCTCCAGGATTCCGGCCACGTTGCCGGGGTTGCCTTCCCAGTCTTTGTCGTCAGGAAGCCATTGTGCAAGCTTCAGCCAGTTCGCAAAAACGGACTGGCCGAGCGATTGATCGAGAATCTTGTTCGCCCCGTTCTGCTTTTGCTTCGGGTCGTTGAAGAGTTTGTCCGCAGCCACGAGTTCATTCACATAAGCCATCGTCGCCGGGATCATGAGCTCCGGCTTCTCCATTCCCTTCCGCTGAAGCGCCATCGAGAGGTATTTCAAATGCAGCAGAAGCGCGGTCTGCATTTCCCTCGACCGCAGCAGTTCGGCATTCGTTTTTTTCCAATCCGAAAACAGCGAAGCCTTGTCCTTCTTCCCGTTGAATTGCACCTCCTCCACCGCCTTCTCGTAAAAATTCACCGCGGAGGCCCCGTTTGCCCCCGCCGCGAGCACCGCGGCAAGCACCGCTTTTTTCTCCTGCAATTTCGCGTCCTTCTGCTTTCCCTCCATCGCCTCGATCTCGCGGAGCAACGACTCCACGTTCGGCGCGGGCACGTCCTGCTGCGCCCGGGCGGCCATCGGCACGAGCGGAAAAACCACCGCGCAAACCGCAGGAAAAACAAGCTTCTTCATGGAACACGTTTTGCCGATGCCTGAACAAAAGGCAAGCCCGATCCATGCAGCCCGCCCTTGTGCGGACGCGGGGAATATGGTAGATAGCTCCAGCCCGTCCGCCGCAGCCGGTGGGCCTGTAGAGAAACATGCGCAAGAAGAGCTTTATTTTCCATGACGAGGGGGGCGGCCGCTGGCTGTGGTTCCGGCTTCTGGCCTGCGCGGGAACTTTTCTTGGGGTCGGGGCATTGACGCTCTTTCTCCAGGCCCTCTTCGTCGCGCCGGAAATGGATTCGCCAAAACTGCTGAAGGATTTGAAGCGCCAGATCAAGGCTTTTGAAAACCGGGCGCGCCCGCCTTCGCAGAGCAACAGCGACAGGGCTCTTTCCAAGCTGCGTGCCAAAGAGACGCCGGGGCATGAAAAATCCCGGCTGGCCGGCAGCCCCGGGATCCGGGCCGCCTTCTTTTCCGGTTGGGACGAGGCGGCTTTTCGCTCTCTCAAGAAACATCAGGGTCTTCTGACCCATCTCTGCCCGGAATGGCTTTCCTTCACGAGGCTCGAGAACGGCCCGGTGGAAGATCCGGACGCCGCGATCGAAAGGCTGCCCGACTCGCTCAAACTCATGCCGGTTCTCACAAACCTGGACGAAAGCCAGCGGGTCCCGGAGGGCGTCGAGTTCCTCATGCGGGCGCGAAACGCGGAAAAGGAATTTTTCATTTCGCAACTGGCCGCCCGTTTGAAAAAAGTCCATGCGGCCGGAGTCGTCATTGATTGGGAAGAAATTGATCCGGGTTCGAACAACGAGCTCACGGACCTGGTTGCCCTCATCGCCGACGCGCTCAAGGCAAAGGGATTGGAAACCTGGCTTTGCGTCACGATGGATTCCGGATTTTCCTCATGGGATTTCGAGCGGCTGTCCCCGCACATAACCCGGTTTGTCGCGCTTTTGCATGATGAAAATGGCGAGGGGGATCCGGCCGGACCGCTTGCCTCCCAGGATTGGTTTGACGGATGGGCGGAGGTGATCAGCCATTGCGCGCAACCCGGGCAGTGGATTGCCTCGCTCGGAAGCTACGCGTCGGATTTGGAGGAAGACGGAGCTCCCGGCGAACAAATCTCCTTCGCCGACGCCATGAGCCGCGCCGGGAATGCCGGCTGCCCCCAGGTGAAGGATGAGGGGCCGGAATTCAACGGCAGGTTTTCCTATTTCCACGAGGGAAAGGCCCATGATGTCTGGTTTCTCGACGCGGCCTCTTTCGCGAATGAATGGAATGCCGTCCGGGCCTACGGCTTCGGCGGAGTCATCCTCAACCGGATGGGACTGGAAGATCCTTCGGTCTGGAAGGTCATGGGTTCTTTGAAGGAGGCGAAAGCCGGGGATTTTGAGCGGGCGATTCCGGGCGGGGAGGCCATCACTTCCATTGGAAAAGGCGAAGTCGTCAGCCTGGATCCGACCACCGGCGACGGTCGGCGGGTGTTCGCCCGGGGTGCCGATGGCAGGATCTCCTGCGATTATGAAGTGACGCCGGCGCATCCGACGCTTTTCCGGCTCGGCGGGGACAACCCGGACAGCATTGCGATCACATTTGATGACGGTCCGGACCCGGATTGGACTCCCGCGATTCTGGACATCCTGAAAGCGCACGGGGTGAAAGCCACATTTTTTCTGGTCGGGGAGGAAGCCGAGCGATACCCGGAGATCGTGAGCCGCATCGTCGCCGAGGGCCATGAGATCGGCAACCACTCGTTCACGCACCCCAACCTTGCGGAAGTCCCCGCGTCCATCGTCCGCCTGGAGCTCAACGCCACCCAGCGGCTCATCGAGTCGCTGACCGGAAGATCCACCACGCTTTTCCGCCCGCCTTACAACGCCGATTCGAGTCCCACCAACCTGGATGAACTGAAGCCCATCGCCGTCGCCCAGTCGCTGGGGTACCTGACAGTCCTCGAGAATATTGATCCGAAGGACTGGCAGGCGCCGGACAAGGCGGCGCTGCTTGCCCGGGTGAAAGCGGCACGCAACGCGGGAAACATCCTCCTGCTGCACGATGGCGGCGGCGACCGCAGCGCCACTGTTGAGGCGCTTCCCGCGATCCTGGATTATTTGAAGGAGCGCGGGGACCGCGTGGTTTCCATCGGTGATCTGCTCGGGATTGACGGGCGGGCGATCATGCCTCCTGTCACGGCGGAGAACAAAACCGTGCATCTCTTTGCCAGCGGGATCGGGTTCCATTTCCTGCATCTGCTTCAGGATTTCCTGCACGCCTTTCTCGTGGTGGGAACCGTCCTCGTGTTGGCGCGGACGATTCTCATTGTCGTTCTCGCCCGCTGTTACAGGCCTCCGTTGCTCACGGAGGCCGGGGCTCGTCCGGCCGTTTCGGTCCTGATTCCCGCATTCAACGAGGAGAAGGTCATTGAAAAAACCATCCGCGCGCTCCTGTCGTCGGACTACGACGGCGGCGTGGAAATCGTTGTGATCGATGACGGATCCTCCGACGGCACGGCCGACACGGTGCTGGCGATTGATGACCCGCGTGTCCGGCTCGTGCGCCAGGCGAATTCCGGCAAGGCGCACGCGCTCCAGCGGGGGGTTGATCTCACGGGCAGCGAGATCCTGATCTTTGTCGATGCGGACACCCAGTTCGAGAAAGATGCCATCCGCCGCCTGGTTGATTCGTTTTCCAATGAAAAAATCGGCGCGGTCTCCGGGCATGCGCGGGTGGGAAATCTCAACACGTTCCTGGCCAAGTGCCAGGATTTGGAATACGTGAGCGGCTTCAACCTCGACCGCAGGGCTTACGCGGCATGGAACTGCATCACGGTGGCCCCCGGGGCGATCAGCGCGGTCCGCAGGTCGGCCATTCTGGCGGCGGGCGGATTTTCCTACGAAACTCTCGCCGAGGACACGGATCTCACGCTCTGCATCCACAAGGCCGGCTATCGCGTCGCATACCAGCCGGAAGCGGTTGCCCACACCGAGGCGCCCGAGACGTTCGCCACTCTTGCCCGCCAAAGATTCCGCTGGGCCTACGGGACGATGCAGTGCGCATGGAAGCACCGCGACATCGTCTTCAACCCCCGCTTCAAAGCCCTCGGGTGGTTCAGCCTTCCGGGCATCTGGATTTTCCAGTTTATCCTGGTCGCGTTTTCCCCGTTCATTGATTTCCTTTTCCTCTCGTCCATCCTGTTCGGCCACTGGGAGGACGTCCTCCCCTATTTTCTGGCTTTCCTGTTCTGCGATCTGCTTCTCGCCGCCGCCGCCGTCGCCATCGAGGGGCTGCCGCTCAGGAAGGCGCTGTGGATTATCCCGCAGAGGTTCCTCTACCGCCCGCTGCTGAGTTATGTGATCTGGAAATCCCTTCTCCACGCGATGCGCGGCGCATGGGTCGGATGGGGGAAGCTTCAGCGCACCGCGACCGTCTCCCTGCCATGAACCAACAGCATCTCGCCGGCTTCCTGTTCTTTTTTCTCGCGCTCGCATCCCCTGCTGCCGGCCCGGCGCCTTTTGTGGATTTGGGAAAAATCCCGGAAGGCGTGCTTTTCGGCGCCTATATGGATTTCGGGGAAACCGAGGACCATGTCACACTCGAAGGGATCGAAAAATTTGAAAGGATGGCCGGCAAATCTCCCGCCATCATCGCCTCCTCGAGCTACTGGGGGCAGCAGAGTTTTCCCGCGAAAAATATCGCCCTCATCTCCCGCCACGGGGCGGTCCCCTTGGTCTTCTGGTCGCCATGGGACAAACCTTATGAACAGCAAAAAGGCCCCGACCGGTTTTCTTTGACGGAAATCCTCGCCGGAAAATGGGACGCCTATATCGATTCCTGGGCGGATTCCGCAAAGGCATTCGGGAAGCCGTTTTTTGTCTCGTTCTGCAATGAGATGAACGGAAGCTGGTTTCCGTGGTCGGGGTATTTTTATGGCGGTGAAAAAGGCGGCAACGAGGTGTTCAGGCGCGCCTGGAGATATGTCGTGGACCGGGTCCGCGCCCGCGGAGCGCAAAACATCCTGTGGGTTTTCCACGCGAACGCCTTTCCCGGCATCAACGACGAATGGAACATGATGGCCTCCTATTATCCCGGCGCGGATTATGTGGACTGGCTCGGGCTCAGCATTTACGGCAAGCAGTTCCGCGGCGATGGGAACTGGGCGGACTTCCGCGATCTGATCGACTGGCCGTATCAGGAAATCACGGCCCTCGATCCGGACAAGCCGGTGATGATCGCCGAGTTCGGCGTCGCCGATTTTCCGGAATCCGGCGACAAGGCGAAATGGATTCGCGATGCCTTCCAAATGATCCCGGATCGCCCCCGGATCAAAGCCGCCGTCTTTTGGCACGAGCGCTGGGAGAACGCCGACGGCAGCTTCAGCAACCTCCGCATCAACTCCTCGCCCTCCGCCTTGGAAGCCTTCCGGTCCGCAGTTTCCTCCCCGCTCTGGATCCCGTCGAAACGGGAGGAAAAATAGTTGAAAATGCCCGCGAAAAAGTTCCGGGCCGCGACGTTCGCAAAACGCGTTCTTTTCCTCCTCCTGCTCGCCGCCTTCGGTGCCTCGGCATACTGGATCGCGGGTTGGATGGAAAAGCGTCCGCTTCCGCCCTCGGGCGGGTTGTACATTCCCGGAGAGATCCTGATTCCCGGACCGCATTTCCTGCAGGCCGATCCGAGGTGGGGAGAAAACCTGCTCGGGCCGACGAAGGATCCGCTCGCGTCCGTCGGCTGCGCGGTCGCCTCGGCGGCCATGGTCCTCGCGGGCTATGGCGTGGAAACCGATCCCGGAAAGCTGAACGCCTTCCTGCGATCCCTCCCCGGAGGCTACACCCCGCAGGGCTGGCTGTATTGGGAAAAGGCGGCGGAAGCCGCGCCGGGCTTCGCCCTCCTGCCCCACTATGAGGATGCCCCCTCGTATTGCCTGATGGATGAAAATCTCCTGCGGGGCAACCCCGTCATTGTCCGACTGCGCTACCCGTCCGGGACCACCCACTTCATGGTCGTCGGCGGAAAACGCGGCTTCGATTACCTCGTCCGCGATCCCGGCCCGGGCGGGCAGCGCGGCGTCTATCCTCTCCGCGATTTCGGAGGCCCCATCGAAGCCCTGCGATTCTACCGCAAACCGTGAACCCCGAATTCGGGAGGCCGTGGTTTTTGGATTGGTTTTTCCCTTGAATGCGGGTGATACTTCGCGCATGGACGCACACATCGCCGCGAGGAGCCCGGCCCAAGTTGATCTCGAGGCCGGGAAAGATTACTGGTTCTGCACATGCGGATACTCGGCAGCCCAGCCATTTTGCGATGGATCCCACAAGGGGAAGGGGTTTTCTCCGATGAAATTTTGCGCCGACAAAACCGGCCCCGCCTGGCTTTGCCGTTGCAAGCGGACTGGCAATTCCCCGTTTTGTGACGGAGCACACAAATCGCTCCCGTGACGTCATGAGCCAGCGCAAGTACGGTTCGCATCTTGCCGCCGCGGGGATCCTCCTGCTTTTGGCGGCGGCGGTGATTGTTCCGCTGATCCAATCGGGATTCCTCTCGCGTCTGGCGAGGGAGTCGGCATTCGTCCGGCAGAAAGTCGTGGTCGCCAAGCCGAACGGAACGATCGTGGAGCTGCTGCCGGACTCCCCGAACAAGGAGGCCTCGGACCCCGAGAAAATCAAGATTGCGCGGGAACTGGCCGACCGGCTCGACCGCAACGCCATGCTTCCCGAGCACTCGCTCCTCCGCGAGGACCGGCTCTCGAACGAGAACACCATTTCCCAAATGCTCGAAGTGCTCGCTGTCGAGCTGGGGAGTTCGGAGCTCTACTCGCTCATCAAGACCTACCGCGAGAACGACGAAATCATCAGCGTCTCGAGAAAACAGATCGCGAGCAATGAGGAGCTCGCGAAAGTTTCCTCCGCCGAGGTGTCGGGGATCAGATCCTCCAACCCCGCCGCCGCGGACACCATCGCCAAATCCCAGGCCCGCAGCCTCTCTTCCACTGTCGAGGCCAACAAAAAAATCCAGTCCCTCACCGGGGAAAACAACGAGCTCGCGGCGCGGATCGCCCAATCTCTCCAGGTCCAGGGATTCCCGATTGATGCCAACAATGTCAGGAACCTCTGCGCCTCGCCGGACAGAAACGACATCATCGGGCTGGCGCAGAGCTTCCGCAGCATCCAGGTGATCACAAAAGAGCTGGAGCTGATGGTTCTCGCCCAGCCGGACAAAAACCTGGCGAGAAAATACTACGCGACCTACACCGTGCTTCTGATGGCTCTCGACAAGATCCAGAAAAACTACATGGACAAGATCGAGGCCGTCCACATCCCCTACGCGCGGAGCATCATTTCTGAAGCGGAAAAAACCATCCGCGAGGCGAAGGATGCCCTGCTCACCGACGAGGCGCTCGACAACGCCCAGGGGGCCGCCGCGCTCGGGCTCAATATCAAAACCTGCGAGGAGACGATCGAGGGCGCGCGGTGGACGATCCTCAAGCTCGAAGCCCAGCGGAAAAAGCTCGTTGTCGCGAACAAGCGGATCGGGTTCTCGATCATCGCCGCACGAAACACCCACAAGACGCTCAGCCTGCAAACCGAGCTCGCCGCCTTTATGAAAAGCAGCGCCGACGAGCTCAAGGAAGTCGAGGCGCTCGCCCTGCCGGAAATGCTCGTGCTCAATTTCGACCCGAAAAAGGAGGGCATCAACCTCATAGATTCCCACAGCCGCCCGAAAGACTGATGTTCCTTGTGGGGCCGGAAAGGTCACACTCCACTCGAAGAGATGCTCTCACAATACCCCAACGCCTGCCGCGAATGGCCATGGCAGTTTCTCTTTCCCTCCGCAACACTTTGCCCGCATCCAAGAACCCGGAAAATCGCCAGATACCATGTCCACGGAGTCTCCATGCAACGCCAGTTCAAAGAGGCCGTGCGCAAGGCCCGCCTCTCCAAACCCGCCACTTGCCACACCCTCCGACACAGCTTCGCAACCCACCTCCTCGAAAGCGGCATCGATATCCGGACCGACCAAGACCTGCTCGGCCATACCGATGTCTCCACCACCGACACATAAAACACACCATCACAAATACACCGCGTGAGGCGAAAGCCTTTTACGCGGCCTCCACGTCATGAAACTCCCCGGCGCGGGTGGCCCCAGCCCGCTCGACATGACGTAATCTTTTCCCGACAAAACCAAGTTTCCTTCTTGCTCAGATGCGCCTGGAGCGCAAAATCGCTCCATGAAACGCCAACGGCAGGTTGTGCAATTCGGTGACGCATTTGCAGGACATATACCGCGCACGGCATTTGTAGGTAAATTGCCGCGCGCGGCTCAATAATACTGTTCGCAAAAAATATGAAAACCACCACCACCGCCATACTCACTGCAATTAGCTGTTTACTGGTAATCTTGCCTTTGAAAGCAGGGGAACCTTTTTTTGAATTTACTCACCGGTTCTCGATAACTTTCCCAGATGGCTGGATTGTCAAGAAATCTGCAAATCCAGACACCATAATCAAAGCCGTATTTCGAGATGCGTCGAATAACATAGCGCAAATTGCGATAGCTGCTTACAAACTCCCAGCAGAACCGTCAAAAGAGGAGCTTGCGGAGTTTACTCCGGATGCAATGTGGGAGGGCCTAAAGAGCCAATTCCCAGATTTTACCATCAAAAGACTCAGTTCAGGAACCTCAAAGATTCGATCAAAAGATGCCGTCTGGAATATGATCGAGATTACAGACCCGCCTCAAGCGCGTTCGATTGCCAAACATTATCATTTTATACAGGGAGCTACCCTTTATAGGGTTTCTGCGATGTCTGATTCTGGAACGACATTTTTTAATGCAAATCTTCCTGCGATGGAGAATTCAATTTCAAGCCTAGCTTTTGGGCTCTAACATAGACTTAAATGAAAAAAAACAAACTGATTGGCGGCTCTCTATTCCTATTTGGCGCAATTATTGGCGCATCTACACGCACCGACATCTACAGGGCGTTTCCATTTTGGGTTTACATTCTTATTTTGCTGATAGCAGTCGCGATCTGCGGAACAGCAATGTCGATTTGGAACAGTAAATAGCGAAGTTCACTCAATGGCTGCCGACGCTTCTGCATCATGGGAAAAGTTCCTCAACCCTGACGCCCTCAAACAAAACCTGATTGCTGGAGGACTGTATCTTGCAGCATTCGAGCTTCTCAAATCATCTTTGGTCGGCAGACCACGTGATTTTTACTGGAACGGCTTTCGCAATGGGAAAGATTTGATAAGTCCAGATTATCAAGAGAAGGTTTTGTCATTGCATAAACACACATACACAGCATCCGCACTTTGGTGGCGGCAGCGAGGAGCAATCGACGACGAAGACATTGAAAGATTAACCGAGATTCGCGAGCATCGCGATCAAGTAGCACACAACATGCCGATGTTACTCAGCACAATCGAACACTACATTAGAATCGATTTGCTGACCTCGTGCAACGACCTCCTATTCAAGATTGATAACTGGTGGATTCAAAATATAGAGGTTGCTACAGACCCTGACAGCCCACAATGCACAGATCAGGAATTGGCTGCAGCAACCAGCATAAGTTCACATTTTTTATCACTAATGCTTCCGATTGTGGCCGGAGATGATAGCCAACTTCGCGCTTTATATCAGATTTGGTCAACGAAACTGCTAAAACAGTAAATGCGAACAGACCCGTCCACCGAATCCCTGTCCCTTCGGGACTTTCGTCATGCCTCCTGCTTGCGCAGGAGATCATGCCGAAAGCGAGCAGGGATGCGGTGACGGGGGACGTTCGCCAGAAATATATGCCTCCGGCGACCGCCGATTTTGAAAGCCACGCCGACCTGCAGGGAATATGGCATGAGGCGATGACGCTCCGGACCACGGAGGCAAAGCAGCAGGAATATCCAGAGGCCGAGATTACTACGATTTCCACACTGCCCGCCCAGTGATCAAGCGATTTCTAACAATGGACGTTCAGAAAACCAATTTTGCCTTGCTATATTTAGATTTTTGAGTCCACTATAGTCCGCTATATGAAAAACCAAGTTATTTTGTTTCTGAGTAAACAATGGAAAGAGAATCGCGGAATGATTTTATTTTTTGCATTTATCGTTACGCCGCTAAAATCAACGCTTGCTGACTGGAATTGGGTTCCAACGGGCTCGATGAATCCAACAATTCTGGAAGGTGATATGGTTTTCGTCAACAAGGCTGCTTATGATCTGAGATTTCCATTAACACTCCATCGACTAGCAAAATGGGGAAACCCGGAGAGAGGCGATATCGTTGTATTATTTTCCCCGGAAGATGACATGCGCCTTGTAAAAAGAGTTATTGGGCTTCCTGGGGATCAGCTCGAAATGCGAGATAATATACTATATATCAACGGACAGCAATTATCATACTCAAAGCTTCCTTCACAGATCACTGTTGATATGCCCGGCGCATTGAAACAGCGTGCGGTTTTTGCTCAGGAAGAATTGATTGAGAGGAAGCATCCAGTCATGGCGGTTCCGCAAGTTCCAACATCAAAGCGGAGTTTTGCTAAAATCGTGATTCCAAATAATCAATACTTCGTTATGGGGGACAATCGCGATTTAAGTAAGGACTCCCGCTATTTTGGATTTGTTGATAGGGAGCTTATTGTAGGCAAGGCAACAAACATAATCGTATCATTTAATAAGCTTGATAAATGCCAGCCGAGATGGGATCGGTTTTTTTCTGCACTAAACTAAACCTATGCGAACGGGCCAGTCGACCTAATCCCTGTCCCTTCGGGACTTTCGGCATGCCTCCTGCTGAATCCGCTTCGCGGGCAGGAGGCATGCCGAAAGCAAGCAGGGATAGGTCACTGGGGTCGTTAGGCCCCAAAGAAAACGAAATACCGATGAACGCAAAACTAAAGAAGGCTCTCGGGCTCGACCGACCACGACTTACATTATCAATAATCTTTTGCGGTATCGGGATACATTTAGCTTTTCCGCGATACGTAGTTGCGACTGGATCGATGATCCCGACGATCCCGCCAGGGTCCTACGTAATTGCCCTCAGACTGCCTCTGTTGCCAGTGTCAATTGAGAAGAATGACGTTGCAGTCTTTCGACCCGTGAAAGGGATTAGTCCTGCCCCATGGATACATCGCATCGTTGCAGATTCTGGTGAGCAGATTACTCCCCCAAACCGGGAGGGCAGGGTAGATATTTCTGCTGAAGGGATAGGAGAGAAAAGAGATAAATCGACAGAACCATTGCTAGTTCCTGAATCCTTCGTTTATCAGTCCGGCGACTCCGCAACCAGTTATCACGGCCTCATCCCGAAAAGTATGGTGGTTGGGAAAGTGTTTTTTCACTTGAAACTTCCTTGGCGATAGGCCCACCTGTGAAGCAAAAGTACGAAGGCAGTGCACTCAACGCTCACCCGCGTCACGGCTCCTGCTGTCGCTTCGCTCCTTGGCAGGAACCGCGCCACGGGCGAGCGTGAGTGACCGTGACGTTCGCAGAAAAAATGTCGCTTGACATGGATGCCGCATAGGCATACACATTCAATGTGATTTTTGAGTGGGATCCAGAAAAGAATGAAAAAATCAAGAGGGAGCGCGGCATCTCCTTCGAGGAGATCGCTCTGTTACTTGGTGACGGCAGACTTTGGCCCATCTTCTACAGTTTGAAAAACTGAGAAGTTGATGGTCAGCAGGTTAAGTGGGGTCGAAAAATCGTTGGCACTACATTTTCGCCCCTGCTCCTCGTTCAGGAAAGTTCCTGAAGGACCGGCGGCATGGCCACCTCGGCGGCGCGGATCGCCTGCGAGGCGTGCCCTTTGATCTCACTGCGCAACAGAAAGCGGCTTCCTTGCAAGAGGAGTTCCACTT
>Ga0194054_10000890_pt1 | contig 14785 bp, 14 predicted proteins | sample SepL2210m_MetaG_FD_163628 | JGI IMG/M metagenome (GOLD analysis project Ga0194054, IMG submission 163628) | Anoxic zone freshwater microbial communities from boreal shield lake in IISD Experimental Lakes Area, Ontario, Canada - Sep2016-L227-10m | ecosystem: Environmental > Aquatic > Freshwater... | reverse complement strand
TACCCACTGAGGGTTCAAGCCAGCCGCTCCCAAGGGCAACAGCCGCGATTGTATGTGAGTTTCCCGCTGGCGCTGGCGGCGGCGATCGGCTTGGAACCCGGCCAAACGGTCCAGTGGGAATTACTCGACCGGGGCGAGTTACACTTAGTCCGCCCGACGACACCCCCGACCACCACCAAACGACGGGCGGCTAAACCTTAACCTGCAGCGCGTTATAAGGGCCCGTTTTTGCCTCAGACCGGGGTTTTCAACCCTTTTGTACCGGCGGAAAACCAAGAACAGTTCGATGGTTCAAGGGCGTCCTGCTATCGGGACTGCCCCTAATTATGAATTACGTCCGCAACTGTGCTGGCCACGATCTTGGTCTCCTCGGGTTCCGCGTAGGGGCTCCTCCCCTCAGATTCCGTGCTCCGGCGCCGGTCCCTCCGGTTTACGGACTCGCCACGCCCCTCTGTCGGTCTGATGGGGTTGCTTCGCTGGGGCGGCGTGGAGTGCGTGGCGAATGTGGATTGGGATTTTCTGGCGGGCTAAGCGAGTAAGGACGCCGGCGCTCAAAGTGATGCCATCTGACCTGGATACTCGTCCCCGCCTTCGGGCTGACCTAACAATGGACAGTTAGTTTCTCCACTCCGCTCGATCCAGACCGAATCCCGGAGTTGGCTCGTAGCGCGCTCTCCGACGATCTGAACGCATTCAAAGCACCCATGATGTCCGAGTGGTTTTGCTGCTCTGGAGGTGGCCAGATTGACATCTATCGAAGGATGAACACCGGGGCCCTGTTTGCTTTCGCGCGGGATGGCTTCCCACCTTTAGCTGAAATCACGGTGCTGCCCCTCGCGGAAGGCGCGGCTTTGACGGACGCTGCATTGGATCTGGAGTATCGCTCCGGCGTTCTCGATTTGTATTCTGCAAAGAAGGAAAGCACGGTCTCAAAATGTGCCCTCATGCGCGATGCGGTCAAGCGTCCTTTCGCCCGCCTGGATGGCGATTACAGCCGACCCTTCGGCGCGCCGACCCCGAATCCCTTCTTGTCCCGGATACGAAGCGTGCATGGCAGGCGGCAGCGAAGAACGAGACCCTTGCAAAGCAGGGCTTTATCGCTTGCGCCCTGGAAAGATATCGCCTTGTCCACGGCGCGTATCCGGTGACTTTGCAGGCGCTGGTTCCGGAGTGCGTCAAGAGCCTTCCTCATGACATTATTACCGGCCAACAGCCGCGCTACCTGCGGACGGACGACGGGAAATTCCTGCTCTACTCCGTCGGCTGGAATCAAACCGACGACGGCGGTGTCGTTGCGAGCCAAAACAATGGGGCAACCGATCTTGCCAGCGGCGATTGGGTGTGGCCGCAGTTTGTTAATTGAGACTCATCCAAACCACGACGGCAGTGGGAGACAAAGCCTCAAGACGCTATGACGCCAATTTGGGAACAATTACGATCAGAAAGAAGTTCGCAACTGGGAAGCTCGATGGACGGGTGTGCTGGTGGTATCGGTTCGCTCAGCGGCAGTCATAGAATATCGTCGCACCGGATGGGCTTCGTCTCTCATACCACCGGCCAACTGTGGCTGGAGCCTGGATGATCGGAGGCGCGGGTCCCCTGTATGGTTGGACCCGCTGGGCGTGCTGTGCGCGATATTCACGGATGGTCACGCCCAGGATCCGGCCCAGGACGGCGGCCCTGGTGATGGTTGCGAGGAAGTTCATACGGTTGCTGGTAGAAAGTTTACCGTCGCCGCTTGCTGTTGCGAGTGGGTCTGCCTCAAATGGCCGTAGGTCTTCATCGCCAAAGTCCCGCCATCTCTGTGACCAAGCCACCGGCTCACCGTTGGAATGTCCACCCCCGATTCAATGCACCGCGTGGCGAACAGGTGCCGCAGGTCATGGTGGCTGAGGTGCGAGATTTTCATGTCAGCGCACGTGCTGGTGAGCACAGTCTGGATGCTCAGCGTTGGCAGCACCTTGTCGGTCGGTTTCGCGTCCGGATACTGCGCCCGTATTTTCTCCAACAGCTCGCGCAGTTGAGGAAAGAGCGGGATGAAATACGCTCCTCTCTTGGCCTTGCGGAAGTCTAGCCGCCCCTCGGACCACTTCACGTCCTCCCACAGCACGTGAACCGCAGAGTCGATTCGCGCTCCAGAAAAGAGCAGGAAATCAAACAGCCAGCCCCCGAGGGTCCCCCTTTTCTGGCATCGCAGGTGAAGCTCTATCCGCAAAGCCTCTACCTGCTTCGGCTCCGGCAGTGTGATCTGCACGTGCGACACCTTAACGAACGTCAACCCCTTCGCAGCCTTGTCCCAGGTATCCGCCAGCATGCACTTCTTCCGCACTGCGAGGACCCCGATTTCGCGGAGCACGGTAACCGCTCCGTTGGTCCGCGTTGCGGAGTAGTTCTTCCTGTGCTTGATCAGCCACGCGGCCAACATGTCCTCGGTCAGATTCTCCAGCTTCTCCGCGTTGAACCCAGGCCATGTTCCCGGATGGGGTGCAACACCAAGGGACTGCCACCCCCGGATGCTGTCGAGCAACTCCACCTTGTAGGCGATGGTGCTCTTGGTGATGGCGTCCTTCAACGCTTCGCCGTCCAAGCACGCAAGCCATTGCTCCACCATGCTCCCAAGCGTTCTGCCTCCCTCCGTGTCAGATCGCTTGAACGTGATTAGCCAATCTCGTAGTGCGACTCTGGCCACCTCGGATGATTTTGTTTCAAACGACTTGCGAAAGCTCTTGCCAGCAACCTTGACCCTTCCGTAATATGTGCCAGTTTCCTTGAGCAGGAACAGGTTAGGTATTCGGGTTGCGGCCCAGGTCTGCGTTCGTTTAGCGTCAGTGCTCATATGTTGACGGTATAATGAAATTGTGGAAGGGTGTCAACAGCGGGGTTCAACAGAAACCCGCAAAAGTAGAGCAAGTGCCAGTAAACATTGGGTTGGAGAGATGGCCGAGTGGCTGAAGGCGGCGGTTTGCTAAACCGTTGTACGGTCAAAAGCCGTACCGGGGGTTCGAATCCCCCTCTCTCCGCCATTCTAGTAAACCCCAATAGAATCAAGGTATTTGTGAGATTTGTTCGGTTTGGAAAGAATAGTCATAACACAAAGTCATAACGCGTCCAAATTTATCATTCCCGTTTAGGGCCGTTCAAAGCTGTCACGAGAGGGAGAATTGAGAGCCTGGATTTGAGCCAGACATCGACTAAAATCAAGAATCCAAAGGCCGTGACCAATCCACAATCCCACGGCAATCCCTCCGCCCCGCCTGCATTCAACGCCGACCTGAAAAGCACCGGGATCATCTGAAGATCGGCATGTGTTTCCGGGGGGGTGTCAGCATCCCGGCCACCCAATAAAAACGCGTCCTGGGTCAACTGGGGAAGAAGTTTTGACGCGGTGAGCCTCTGAATTTCGACCGCACAGCCATTTCCCCACCCCTCAGTTTTCATTCCCGTTCAAGGCCGTTCAAGGCTGTCAGAAAACACCAAACTGAGACCAGGACACGCAAGTTGGACCAAATTCTCAGCCCTGACCATCCCACCCCCACAGCTAAAAAAAGGAGCCCGGAGACGATTGAGCACTCCGACTGGCCTGACGACTCCCGGTTTCCATGGCACGTAAGATTGGAATTTTCACCCCCCAAATGCCCTGATTGTGGGTTTAGTCATTAGTCCTTCTTCATCAACTCACTCAATCTATTTCCAGGGTACCCAGCAGATGTCCAACCGTCCGCGCAACAATCCAGCCATGAAAAAAGAATCAGAACCGCAGAACCAGGTCGATGCAGCCGGTCCAAACCCAGCACCCAACGACCCCAGCATGCCCCAGAGAATCGCCAGCCCAAGTTCTCCTAGGCCACCCACGTTTCAATTTCAGGAGATCCAGGTCGGCCAGCATTTTGAATTCCGTGGCCGCCGTTACCGAAAACTCGCCTTGAGCATGGCTAGCGATGAGGACAGGATCGGCAACATCTTCCAGGCCCAGACCGAGGTGCTGCCTGACCCCCTCTCTCGAACCATTTTGCATCCGAAGGTCATTCAGGGTTAAATTGAAAAACCATGAAAAGAAAATCAGAGTACTTTCCGCCATTCAAAGACGATGGCGAGTTGATTGCTTCCTGGGGTGAAGCGCGGTTGATCAGATACATGGACGGAAAGTGGGAGCTGTGTGGGGGATCTGAAAATGACCTGGCGGAGGCGAAGGAGTGGATTTCTTTGTTTTGGCATGAGGCGGTGGTGGGGGAATCACTCGGTCGCTTCAAAACTGGTTCCGAGATGTAATTGAACCGCGCCGCCCTGTCCATGATGTCGCCGCGAGCATCCCCCTGTCCTGGAAATCCGGGGAGGATAAACGATCAAGACCTTCAACCAGGTTTCATGCACCCGTCGCGAGGACGTTTTCGAGTTGCATACGATTTCGGCGCGGCATACGCATAGACCATGAAAAGCACATTTCATGTTTGGTTTTGCCCACTCAGCTTTGCCAGCGCTTTGGTGATGCTCGTTCTGGCTGTCCCCGCTGCTGACAAACCCGGATCCACGGATTCCATTCCTACCGAGGATAGGCCACTGAAGATTTACCCTATCAATCACGCCACCCTCGCGTTTGAATGGAAGGACAAAACGATCTGTGTGGATCCCGTTGGCGGTTCCAAGGCTTTCCAAGGATTGCAGCGACCCGACCTCATCTTGATTACGGACATTCATGGGGACCACTTGAGCAAAGAGACGCTCGTCGAGTTGGCTGGGCCGCAAACAAAGCTGGTCGCCCCACCCGCGGTCATCAGCCAATTGCCACCCGACCTGCGCAGCCGCACGACCACTCTGACCAATGGGCAAACCTACGAGTTACTCGGGATGCACATCGAGGCAGTAGCCGCTTATAATCTCACGACCAACCGTCTGCAATACCATGCCAAAGGCCGTGGCAACGGGTATGTGCTGGCACTGGGAGGTAAACGCATTTACCTGAGCGGCGATACGGAAGGCGTTCCCGATATGCTGGCCTTGAAGAACATCGATGTGGCGTTCGTGTGCATGAATTTGCCCTACACCATGGAGGTGGAGCAGGCCGCTCAGGCCGTGCGCACATTCAAGCCCAAAGTGGTTTATCCCTATCACTGCCGCGGCTCTAACCTGGAAAAGTTCAAAGAACTTGTCGGCACGGATTTGGGTATCGAAGTTCGCCTGCGGGATTGGTACCCCAAGCAATAGGCTCTAATGTGGTAGTGACAACAATTGAAGGTGAAACGACGCGAAGCGATGAAGATACCAACCCTTTTGAACTTCACGATCAACGCCACCTGGAAGCTGCTCAAGGTTGGTTCCTGCTGATTTCATCCTGTCTTGTTGAACGTTGGAGTGAGCCACACTTCATCATGTGAAGGTTAGGGCGATGTCACAACGTCGTAGAACCGACTGGAATACAACGCGCCACCGCAATCACGCACCGTGACTGGATTGCCGGTGCCCAGCACGTTGGCGGCAACAGCGAACCACGCACTCGGGAGCAAGTCGCTGCCTCGAACCAGATAACTGCGGCCCAACACGGTCTTGAAGGTTAACAGCACGTCCGAGCCGCTGATTTGAACACGGATCGGCGATACCCGGACAGGAGTGATCGGTCTTCCATAATTCTGAATCTCTATCTGCATTTCAGGACTCAATTGTTTGATAAGCTCTGCATTGTAAACACAGGTAGGAGCATAAGGTGCAGGAGTTTTGTATAGCTGCATGGCTGCTACAGCATAAAAACGGGACATTGCAGCAGGAGAGCCGTCTCTGACTGCCGGATCAACATCGGTTATAATGATTGAAATAGTATTGTCAGAGTTGCGCACAATTTCGAACGTACGGAACTGCTGGGGGAAATCCCTTAATGATGGTGTCTGAACCTCCCAGAAACCCTGTTCAGGATGGTTGGGATCAGGTGATTTGAATGCGGTGACCTGATTATAGTGTGTATGTCCTGCAAGCCACAGGACTAAATTCGGATATTTATGAAGTGTAACAATCAGTTCTTTATCGGTTTTATAAGATTCGGGTCCCCAGCTTCCGACACCGGAACCATATCCTGCAACGCCTATCGGCACATGTGCCGCGATGATCATAAGCTTACCTTCAGACTGGCCCTGATCAAGTTCACTTTTAAGCCAGTCATAACGGGTCTTATCGAGAGAGCCATTTCCATGATTGGTAAAATTATTTTCACCTTGCGTATCGTCGAGCATAATAACCCTTATGGGTATATCCGATTTCGGATCGAAACTATAAGAGGCAAAGTTACGGTTGGTACTGGTCGGGGTAAAACCGTGACCCAGCGGTTGTGAAGACGTATCAAAGAACTCGCTCATCCAATCTTTCATTCTAAGTGTATGACGGTTCGGATCGGCGACAACCTTAATAGCAGTGGTGTTACTCACAGCTCCTGCACCGATAATATCGCCGTAACGTGTACTGCCGTTGACTGTGCCCATAAAGTAATTACTTTCAGTAAAGCCTGAATAAGGAGGAAAAAGTATATTTGCTCCCAATCTGAGGAGATCCTCACCGATATAGCTCTGCCGAAGGTAATCATTGACAGGCTCTGAACCAAACCAGAAATTATCGTGGTTGCCTTTAGTCTGATACCAGGGAATAGTCGTATCAAGCCCTGCAGCCTGGTAAGGTTTCTGATAATCGATTGTGTCCTCTCCGGCATGGGCACCGGAACTTGGTCTAATGGGCTTACCGTCAATGACATCAATATACCATCTCAGTTCGTTATATTGAGAGTTGTTATCTGCATCGCCAAGAAAAAGACCGCAATCAAATGGCGTTTGTTTGTGGAGGGCATTTACCGTCTGGATGGCTGCGTCAAGAGTATGAGTTGTATAGAGCATGGTATACGTTATTGCAGGTGTACAGTTCGTTTCCCAAGCATTGAACATCTGCAAATCATAGAAGGGTTGACTGGGAGATTCTTTGTCGTAAACATGTATGTCAGACATGGTAAAAAAGCTCAAAAGTGATGCAGCATGGTTGACTGATGAAACGTCATAGCCAGCCGGCATGATGCCTCGGTCCTTTCCGTAATCGATACCAGAGCCATAATGCCAGAGGCCATAGCCGTTGTCTAGAAAGTGTGAAGGTTCCCAGGGGTAAAAAGTATTAGTAGCAGAAGTTACTGAGTCAGGCACTATGGTCCTCTGGCGAGTTGTATAAACCTCGGAAGAAATCGGATATCCTTCGCCGAGATCGCGTCCAACAGGCCCCGAAGGCGCCGGGGCCCTCTCCCCACGGTAGGTCTGCGCCGTCGTCAGTTCGTTGAAAGTCAACTGTCCCGTGCCGTTGAAGGATTGAGTCGCCAAGTCGCCGGCGTTAACCGTCAGCGCCAGCCCCAACGCTATCGCCAGGAACATCCGCATGCATTTCATTGTCGCTATTTTCATAAACTGATCTTTCGAGGTCATGCCTAATTGAACAGCGCATTTTAGCCGAGAGCGGTGAGTGAGGCAAGAACAAACACCAAATGAATTGCACCTCCACCCAATCCGCAAATTCTCACGGCTCCAGGTCGGGACCGATTTATTGCGAAAACCAAGGATGTCTGCCCCCCGGTTGTTACAGATAGCGGGCATTGGACTGTCGTCAGAACCCTAAGACCCACCGTTGCTGTCCCCCAAGCGATAGCACCTTCTTCCGAGTTTGACAGCTAAACAAAGAAATTGATAGTTGCTGTTGTTGCTGGATGATGGATGCTGTAAGTGATAGTTGCTAGTGTTGATGATTGCTGGTTGGTGGTTGGTGGTCTGTGGGTGAAGGCTGATAAATGATGGATGGTGGGTGATGGATTGTGGATGATGTTATTGATGATTGATGATTGATGATGAGTGATGAGTGATTGATGGTGGGTGATTGATGGTGGTTGCTGGTTGATGGGTGCTGTAATTAATTGTTGATTGCTGATGGTGTTGATAATATTGCTGGTTGATGCTGGGTGATGAGTGATGCGTGATGGATGGTGGTTAATGGTTGCTGTTATTGATGGTTGTTGATTGGTGGTTGATGGATGCTGTTGTTGGTGGTTGATTGTTGCCTGCTGATGGTTAAAGATGGCTGATGGTTAAAGATAGTTGTTATTGATGGAGACTGTAATTGATGGATGCTGGTGTTGGCCGGGCGTTGGCTGGCTTCGTCAATGATGCCGATATGTTCGGCACAACCTTGGCGGCTTACGCGAAGAGCGTTGTCCTGGAGGTGATGGGCGTTGGCCGCGCCGGTTCGCTGGTGGATTGGGAAGAGGATGTCGAGCAACGTGCGTACGTGTCGCTGTATTCGGCGGAGCAAATCATCAATTGGCAGGTTGGGCGCGTCAATGGGCGCAACGTGCCAACGCTGATTGTCCTTGGTGAGAACGTCGGCAAGCCGGCGGCTGGTCCTGGTGGCGATGAGTTTGCGCCGGAAACGGTGGAACAGATCCGGGTATTGAAATTGGTTGCTGGTGACGTGACGCCGGATGCTGGCGGCAAGCGAGAGTATCACTGCCAGGTTGACCTGTGGCAGCCGAAAGCCAGTCAGAAGGGTCTGGCGGGCGACCAAGCCAAAACAGAATGGCAGTTGGTTGAAACGAGAACGCCGTTGCGGTTGGGCAGGCCGTTGCCGCTGCTGCCGTTCGTTTTCCACGGTCCCCGCCACTCCCGGCCGGATGTGGACCGTTTGCCGCTCAGTGACATGATCGCGGTGAATCTGGACCATTTCCGCCTGGATGCCGATTTCAAGCATGGGTTGCATTTCACGGCGCTGCCGACCGCCTGGGTGAGTGGCTTCGACAAGACTGCGACCCTGCGAATTGGTTCGAGCACGGCCTGGGTTTCGGAAACGGCGGGCGCCACGGCTGGCTTTCTGGAGTTCACCGGGCAGGGTTTGACGACTTTCGAGCGGGCGATGGACCGCGACGAGCGTTTGATGGCGGTGCTTGGTTCCCGCCTGTTGGAGGACCAGAAGAAAGTCGGCGAAACCGCGCAAGCGATTGAATTGCGCCAAAGCGGCGAGCACAGCGTTTTGAGCGGCGTGGCGACGAGCGTTAGCGAGTCGCTCACGCAAATTCTCCGTTGGGTTTATTGGTGGAACTCGACTGAGGAAGTGCCGGATGCGGTGACCAGCGGCGAGGTGCTGATGCAGTTGAATACGGATTTCAGCACTCAGGGAATGAACAGCCAGGAACTGCAAGCCGTGGTCGCGGCATGGCAGGCGGGAGCTATTAGCCGCGATACCATGTTCGAACTGTTCCGCAAGGGTGAGATTTTACCGGACGGGCGCACGAATCAGGATGAGGCGGCGCTCGTCCAGGCTGGCATGGCCAGCAAGCCGGCGGTGCCGGCGCAACAACAAAACCAAATGGCGGCGTGATTATGGCATTGAAGTTCAAAGTCAAATCGAAGGATGAGATTCCGGCGGGGCTGGAAACTCATTATGTGGAGCGCGATGGCGCTTGGGTCCTGGATGCTGATGGCGTGGCGGAGAAATCCAAGTTGGATGAGTTCCGCAGCACCAACGTTGCGCTGATGAAGGAGCGCGACGATTTGAAAAAGCGTTTCGAGGGCATTGACCCGGAAGAAGTGCGCCGCCTGGGCGAAGAGAAGCAGCGGCTTGAAGAAGCGCAGCAACTCAAGGCGGGCGAAACCGAAAAGGTTATCGAGACGCGAGTGAAGGCGGCGCGGGGCGAACTGGAGCGGCAGGTTTCGGCGCTGGCTTCGGAGCGCGACGCGCTCAATTCGCGGCTGGTCACAATTCAGATTGACCAAGGTGTTGTTGCCACCGCAACCAAGCGCGGGCTTCGGGCGACGGCGATTCCTGACATCACTTCGCGGGCGCGCAGCGTTTTCCGTTTGGTCAACGGCGTGCCGACTGCATTTGAGTCGGACGGCCAGACCGTGCGCGTTGGCAAGGACGGCACGTCCGCAATGAATTTGGAGGAGTGGATTGAAACGCAGGTTTCTGAGGCTCCTCATTTGTTTGAAGGGAACGCGGGCAGCGGTGCTGCCGGCAACGGCTCCGGTGGGGTCGGTGGTGGTAATCGGTCCGGGAGAAATCCGTTCCGCAAGGAAACGTGGAATCTCACGGAGCAAATGAAGTTGCAGAAAACCGACCCGGCGCTGGCTGCGCGTTTGAAAGCGGCGGCGTGATGGGTCACGACCGGACTTAGTTTATGGCAAAGACACAGATTGCTGACATCATCGTTCCCGCACAGTTCGCGCCTTATGTGTTGCAGCGGACGGCGGAGAAATCGGACCTGTTCCAATCTGGGATTGTCGCGCGCAATCCCGACTATGACGACCGCGCCGGACGCGGCGGGACACAGGTGGACATGCCGCACTGGAATGATTTGACGGGCAACCGTCAACCGCTGAGCGATTCTTCGCCGCTGACGGCGCAGAAACTCGCGGCGGACAAGGACACTGCCCGCATTCATAACGACGGCAATGCGTGGTCGTGGAATCATCTGGCGACGGTGGTCGCGGGTGATGACCCGGCGCAAGCGTTGGCGAACTACCTGGCTGACTACTGGAATCGGCAGAACCAGTACATGCTGATCTCGTCCCTCAAAGGAGTATTCTCGGCTGCTTCGATGGCGGGCAACTTGCTCGCGATTCACAGTGAGAGTATTGCCGGCCAGACCAGCGCGACGCGGCTGAATGGCGCGACGTTCGTTGACGGCACGCAACGGCTTGGTGACCGCGGGGATCGGCTGGTGGCGGTGGCGATGCACTCGGCGGTCGAGGCGTCGTTGCGGAAGTTGGACCTGATTGACTTCATCCCGGACAGCCAAGGAACAACGCAAATCCGAACGTTCCAGGGTCGGCGCGTCATCGTAGATGACGGTTGCCCGTCGCGGGCCGGCACGACTGACGGCACGGTCTATACGACTTTCCTGTTCGGTGATGGCGCGTTCGGCGCTGGGTATGCCGACCTGGGCGGCCAACCCGCTGAGGGCGGGCACGGCACCGAAGGTTTCGAGATGGCGCGTGACGCTCTGAACAGCGACACGATTGTTGTGAATCGTCGCCGGTTCATCCTGCATCCTCGCGGCGTGAGGTTCACCAGCGCAAGCGTGGCGGGCGCAAACCCGACCAACGTTGAGTTGGAAACGGCGGCGAACTGGATTCGCGTTTGGGAAAACAAGAATGTGCGGATCGTGGCGCTGACGCACAACATCTGAGGAGTTCTCCTATGGGTAAAATCATTCCTCGCAGTTTCGAGCGGCTCCGCAATGGCGAGCAGATTCAGCCGCCGACGTTCACGAATGTTGCGGCGGCGGTGGCTGCTGGCGTGACGGCGGCGAAGTTTCCCCGGCGTGTCATTTACCTGAGCGCCGGCGGGACTGGTTCCGTGCCGTGCCTGGCGGTTTCGGATGGCACGAACTGGCGGCAGGTCGCCATCGGCGTCAACGCGATATGAACGGCCTGTACCCAATCGTTCGGCGGGCGCGGCGTCCGCTCATCATCTGTGATGATGATTCCGGGCCGCCGCCTGCTCCGCCCCCGGTGGTGCCTGCGGTTCAACCTGAGCAGCCGGTGAGCTATGCGAAGAGCGCTCCGGCGCGGAAAGGCAGGAATGGCGGCGCTGATGCCAGGGAGCGCAAGGGTGAATCTGCGCCCTCGAACCAGGTGACGGTGACGATTGGTGCTTCCTGACGGGAGAAACTGAATGGCTTTGACGCTTATCAAAGAGGATGGAACCGGGAAGCCGGATGCGAACAGCTACGCGGACGTTGCGGACGGTGACGCTTACCACGATGGGCACTTATATGCCTCGGCCTGGACGGGAGCGGCGGCGGACCGGAAAGCGGCGGCGCTGGTGATGGCAACGCGGCTGATTGACTCGCAATTCCAGTTCAACGGTGGCCGCACGAGCGCGAGCCAGGCTTTGCAGTGGCCGCGCACTGAGTGCCCTGACCCGGACAAGGGGTTGCTGGCCGTGTCGGTGCTGCTGCCAATCCTTTCGGACTTTGTGGATTACAACCTCGTGCCGGTTGTCGTTGTGCAGGCGACTTGCGAAATGGCGAGGGAGCTTCTGGTTGTGGACCGAACGGCGTCGCCGCCCGGGGAGGGGATTGACTCGGTGCAGACCATACACGCCACCCATGCCGCCAGCGGCACCGGCAGTGCAAGCGACACGTCGGCCACGAAGTACAGCAAGGCTGACACGCGGGCGATTATCTCACGCGTTGCGCAAGCGATGCTGGCGAAGTTCGGGGCGCTGGTGACCAGCGGGAGCGGGGCGGGGCGGTTGGTGAGGGCCTAGCGGCTTGGGGCGTTTCGCGCGTTGGCGCGCCTTGCATGGACTTGCCTTTTTTGCAAGAGTTTTTTTAGCTTGTGGTCCTATGGCGTTCTAGCAGTATTTACCGCGTGAATGCCTTAGCTAACCGGTGGGCGTCGCAGCTTGGTTTGGCAAGCCAGACGCTTTTCGTGAACGACTGCGCTCGCGCTGTTTTGCGCGATGGCGTTTGGGGCTCATTTGTGATTGGGGAGAAGGACCTCAACTCTGATCCGGTGGTGGATTGGACTTGGTCCGCGTACGCGCGGCACCATGTCCAAGTCCAGGAGCAGAAAGTCGGCGTAATCAACATTGCCAAGCCGTCGAGCACGGAATGGTTTTCGCGGCAGTCGGTGGAGGCTCGGCTTGAGGACTTCTACGTTTTTCTTCGCCGTAATGCACGGCAGCCTTCTGTCAGTGTTGTTGACCACTTGTCGGGTGTGCTCCACGCGCACCTGGCGGAGCTGGCAAAGCAGAATGTGTCGCGGTCGGAAGCTTTCCTGGTATTTCTGGCCCTCCTGGACCGTGAGATGGCGCAGGGCGGCGGCAGCACTGCCGGGGCCGGTGGCGGCTACGCCAGCTTCGGCGATGAGCAGCGTGTCGGGGACCTGCTTCTGGCCCTCGCCGACCATGTGAAGCGGGTTCAGCAGGAATTGAGTTTCAGCAGGTCGGCGGCCAGACACTTGCACCCCGTGCTCACCCTCCGGCACGCGTCTGGCATTTTGTTTCAGGCTGCGCACCATATTGTCGAGTCGGAGGCGCAGGGCAGCCTGCTGGGCTTGCCGTCGGCTAAGGGGAGGCGTAATTTGGCTTTGCGGGGTGTGCATTACACGCCGGTGTCGTTGGCGCGGGTGCTGGTGGCCATGGCGCTACAGGGGTTCTTGTCTCGGGCGGAGCTTACCGTCCTTGATCCGACATGTGGTTCGGGCGTGTTCCTGGTGGAGACGCTTTACGAGCTCCAGCGTCGAGGATTCAGGGGGAAGCTGCGGCTCGTTGGGGTTGATGTTTCGGAGACGGCGATCATGGCCGCGCGCTTCAGCATCGCATGTGCGCTACGGCAGGGAATCGCGTTCGAGGTGAAACCGGAGCTTCGGTGCGGTGATGCGCTGCAAGTTGTCCCTGGGTTTGGACCTGTTGACTGTGTAATTATGAATCCGCCTTTCGTCTCGTGGGAGCGGCTGGGTAAAGAAGAAAAAGAGGCCCTCAAGCAGCGGCTCGGGGTGAGCTACTCCCGTCGTCCAGACCTGGCGATGGTCTTTGTGAGCCAGGCGCTGGAGTTGGTCGCCCCCGGTGGCAGGCTCGCGTGCGTCCTTCCGGTGGGCGTTATGGCGGGCGACTCGGCCAAGGGTTGGCGAGAAACGCTTTCTGGGAATCGTATTCTCTTTGACGGGCTGTTGGCGGATCATCAGCTATTTGAAGATGCTACCGTGAGTGTTGGTGCGGTGGTCTTGGAAAAGGCGGGATTCGGTCCCGAAAACCGGACAACCCTGCTGTGGGCGGACAATCAGCCGTCTTCGAGTGATGATGCATTGCGGCATCTGAAACAGGGCATTGACCGGAGTGCCCTGGAGCCCCGCGTAACTGACAACTGGGGCGTTTATGTTTTGAGCCAGACGGCGCTATGTGCCAAGGGTAGTTGGCGGCCCCCTAGCGGACGGCTTTCTGGGATCCTTGATCGTTTGGCGGGCCGCCATTCTGAAACCTTGGCTGAAAGTTTTGCCATTCGTCTGGGGATTCGCACTGGAAACCGGGCGGCTTTCGTGGTGGACTCTGCTTTCGTGAGGCGACTTTCGCCAGAGGAGAGAAAGGTCGTTCGCCCTATAGCCGAGAGCGGCAACATTGAAGCCGGCCACATCAAGGAGGGTGGATGGGTTATTATGCTGCCAAGCGACCTGCCGGAGGAAGATTTGGCGAAGCGCTTTCCTAAACTGCAGGCGCATTTGATCGCGTTTCGTGAGGAGCTATCTGGGCGAAGTTCTGTGCCGCGTGGGGCGTGGTGGACTCTGTCCCGGCCGCGTGACCTCCATGAATCTTCCGAGCCTCGTCTGGTGAGCAAGGCATTCTTCCGGCGCGAGGGCTTCGCGGCGGATTTTGACGGGCGCCATGCGGTGGTGACGGGGTACGCCTGGTTGCCGTTGTGGAGTAAGAAGCGTCGTGAGTTTAGCGAGCGTGACCATCGCGTACGCTCGTTGAAGGTGCTTTTGAATGTGTTGGATTCCGACGTGTTCTATCTCTTGGCACGCGAGCACTCCTCGCTCGTGAGCGGTGGCCAAGTGGACTTATCGCCGGCCCAGATTGACCGGGTGGCGTTTCCGACGTTCCACCGGCGGTGGCAGGAAAGCCCAATTATTCGGTCCGAGTACGATCGCATGTCCACTGAGCCTTCGGTCTTGGCGGGCGAGTATCTCACGATTGGAGGGCGAAATGCCTTGGCGGCCGAGTACTATGACCTGGCGCTGGAGGAGTGGCCGCTGCCGAAGGAATGAAGCTGGAATACTTG
>Ga0194054_10000883_pt1 | contig 14855 bp, 11 predicted proteins | sample SepL2210m_MetaG_FD_163628 | JGI IMG/M metagenome (GOLD analysis project Ga0194054, IMG submission 163628) | Anoxic zone freshwater microbial communities from boreal shield lake in IISD Experimental Lakes Area, Ontario, Canada - Sep2016-L227-10m | ecosystem: Environmental > Aquatic > Freshwater... | reverse complement strand
GTTTGCTGCCAATCCAGGGTAAGGGCGGGAATATGCTCTCTTCGCTGGGGCTTAAGGCGCTGGTCGAGCTGTATTACGGGCGGGAACCTGCCTGTACCGTAAACCCTGAGCTTCTCCCTCTCAAACTCACATCAGCCCTTCCCGAACAGTTCAACATCAACCTCAGCCTCGATATTCCGCTTTCGTATATCAATTCGCTCGCGCGGATGTCTATGCGTGGCTATACCATGAGTTACGGGCGTTACAAGGTGATCGTCAAAGATATCACCATCTACGGACAGGGGGATAAGCTCATCGTGGAGCTCCCGGTGGAAGGCACGGTGAAAGGCACGATCTACCTGGCGGGGATGCCTGTGTTTAACAAGGATTCACTGACGATAGAGCTGTCTGACCTGGATTTCTCGGTGGCTACTAAGAATGTGGCCGTGAAGACGGCTTCCTGGCTGTTTCACTCACCATTGGTGAAGAAACTCCGCTCCAGGCTGGTCTTCCCGGTGGGCGAACAGCTGCGCTCAGCGCGTGCAGCCGTCGCTGCAACTTTGAATGAGAACCGAGGGGTCGAGAATTTCAGGATCAACGGTCAGGTCGATCGCCTGGAACCCGAAAAGATACTGATCACGCCGCAATCGGTGAAGGCGTATTTTGTGCTGGTGGGGAAGGTAGGGGTGAGCTTGAAGGTGGAGTAGGATACAGGATGCAGGATACGGGATGCAGGATGCAGGATACGGGATGTGATTAATTAAGTACATTTGTAAATCAATCCGGTGATTTTGAGCGGTAAGGCAATTCAAAATATGATTTTTCCACATCCTGGTGATAGGTGGATATGCTGTAAATTATTATGGTTATGTGAGGCCAACCGGTGATATTGATATCTGGCTTAAGCCCGATGAAGAAACAAAATTTGCATTCCTTGCCATGTTGGAAAAAGCGGGGATTTCAAATGAATCCAGATCCCTCATCGCCGGGTTGGATTTTACCTCGGCAGCAGCCTTTCATATCGGCCAGGAACCATTCAGGTTTGATTTCCTTACGAAGATAAACGGTGTTACTTTTAATGAAGCGTGGAATTCAAGGATAATTGCGCAACTGGGGGACCTTGCGCTGCCTGTTATCTCACGGAATCACCTTATCCTTTCGAAAATTTCCACAAACCGCACCCAGGACAAACTGGATGTGGAGGAGTTACAGAAACTCTCAGGCAATTCGCCTTTGTGATCCATCCGGGGGTCCCGCCGCACCCTCATCCGCAGTCTCACGGATTCTCCACCGCCATATAATAAAAGATCAGCATGAAATCATCGAGGCTGATTTGAAATATACCGTGGTCGCGGGCATAGCCGTTCTCAGGCGAATCGGGGCCCTTGGGCTTCCAGCTGGTGCCCCAGGGGTTCCAAACGGTGAGCATTTCGGTCTTCGGATCAAAATCCATGATGGCATACACATGATGGGAGGGAAGCTTGCCTTTGGGATCCTTGGGGACCGAAGCCTGGGCCATCAGCCTGTGCTCCCTCATACGGATCAGGGCATCCCTTACCTCGCGGCGGCCGGCATTCACCCCGAACTTGTAGTCGATAACCTCGTGGCCGGTCCACAGTTTCACATCGGTGACCCCGCTTCCGCCGAGGTCGATACGGGCTGTGGGATCGGGGATCTCCCCGCGTTTTTGATTGGTCATTCCCTCGACAACGCCCAGCGCTTTTTCAAGCACGGGCATCCATATCCCGTCGGAGAGGGTTGAGGGGGAATCGTTATAAGCCATCTCGGCGTCGGTGGGGGCTGTCACAATAACCGGGAGGGAGCCGGGAAATTTCACTGCAAACTTCTCCTTTCCCATGGTTTTGATGCCACGGCTTATCTCCTCGATACGGTAGGTCACGATCCACCCTGTGCCCGAGAAGAAATAACAGTCGCCGGCCGGCCCCTGCTGCATCAGGCTGAAGGTTGGACCGCCGTTTGCAAACAGCTCCCGTTTGATGCCATTGATCTTTTTAATATTTTTCATGTAGGCGGATGTCATTTTCCCCTTGCTCCGGCTTATTGCCTCATCAAGGCTGATATCGCCGATTTTGCCGGCTTTCATTGACTTGAGAAGGGCCACAAGTGCTGCTGAAGGCTCGGCCCCGTAATCGGGATTCTTCAGGCAGGCGATAAACTCTTCCTGGCTGATGCGTTGATGTCCCTTGCCCCAGGAATCCCAATTATTCCTGAACACTTCCTGGAGAGGGGCAGCTTTTATACCGGTAGCTTCGGTTTCATTGGATTCGTCGAAGGGATCGTCGATCTGCGCGAAGACCGGCATCCACAGAAACATAAAAATAAGGAGGTAAAGGGTTTTCATGGCCTGCTGAGTTTGGTCTCCCGAAGTTAGGAATTATTATTAAACAGCCAGGAATGGCCTGCTTTAATTATTGAAATACGCCCGGAGTAAAGACATGCAAAATCCCGTAATTTAGCAGCCTGGGACAAGCCTGCCGCAGTGGATGGGCTTTTTTCATAAAACCTGAAAATGGGCAAACCTGAAAATACAAATACCGGCCATCGTTTTACAAACAGCCTGATCAACGAAAGCAGTCCGTACCTCCTGCAGCACGCTCACAACCCTGTGAACTGGCATCCCTGGGGAGAAAGGGCCCTGGTGGAAGCAAAAACAGGGGGTAAGCTGCTGATCGTGAGCATAGGCTATGCGGCCTGCCATTGGTGCCATGTGATGGAACATGAGTCTTTCGAGGATGAAGCTGTGGCCGGATTCATGAACGATAACTTCGTTTGTGTGAAAGTCGACAGGGAAGAAAGACCCGACCTGGACCAGGTATATATGGATGCAGTGCAACTGATTGCTGGGAATGGCGGATGGCCATTGAATGTGATCTGTCTGCCCGATGGAAGGCCTGTGTACGGTGGAACTTATTTTCCGAAAGAGAGGTGGCTTGCAATGCTGGAACAGGTCCTGGATTTTGTAAGAAAAAATCCTGCTGAGGCGGAACAACAGGCTAAGTCACTCACCGAAGGGATCAGGGGAAGCGGGATGATCCATGAAAATAAGGAAGCAGCGGAATTCACCATGGATGACCTGGATAAGATCTTTTCAAACTGGAAAAAGGGAATTGATTTTATAAACGGCGGACTCCAGCATGCCCCGAAGTTTCCCCTGCCAGTAGGTTATGAGTTTTTGTTGCATTACCATTTTCTTTCCGGTAATGCCGATGCTTTATCGGCTGTGACCACTACACTGGATAAAATGTCGGAAGGCGGGATCTTTGACCAGCTTGGAGGTGGATTCGCACGTTATTCTACGGATGCCCTTTGGCAAGTCCCGCATTTTGAGAAAATGCTTTATGACAATGCACAGCTTGTAAGCCTTTATTCGAAAGCATTCCAGGCGACACAAAATCCGTATTATAAAGCGGTGGTTTATGAAACATGCGGGTTTATTAAACGGGAGATGACATCCGCCGAAGGCGCATTTTATTCTTCCCTCGATGCCGACAGCGAAGGTGAAGAGGGGAGGTTTTATGTGTGGAAATATGATGAACTGAAAAACATTTTGAATGAGGATGCCGGCTTGCTCATCGATTATTACAGCCTTACCGAAGAAGGCAACTGGGAGAACGGTCACAACATCCTTTACAGGCCTGCATCAGACAATAAAATGGCAGAATTGTTTGCTATGCCGGAAGCGGAGCTGATGAACAGGATTGCGAAAGCAAAGAAGCTGCTGCTGGATGAACGCAGCAAACGGATACGCCCTGCCCTGGACGACAAGGTCCTTACATCCTGGAATGCCATGATGCTGAAGGCTTATGTGGATGCATACAGGACTTTTAACGATGAAGGTTTCCTGGTTTCTGCAATTACAAATGCTGAATTCATACTGCAAAACCTCAAGAATCAGGACCATCGCCTTGACAGGAACTATAAAAACGGCAGATCCTCCATCAATGGCTTCCTGGATGATTATGCTTTTACCATTGATGCTTTTATTGATCTCTGCCAGGCTGCCTTCGATGAGAAATGGCTGATTGAAGCTCAGAAGCTGATGACCTGTGTTATCGAACATTTCTATGATGAGCGCAGCGGGATGTTTTATTATACATCCGATCTTGATCCTGCCCTGGTAGCCAGGAAAATGGAAATTACCGATAATGTAATCCCTTCGGCAAATTCAGTAATGGCGAAGAACCTCTTCATCCTCGGGCGTATGTTTTATAATGAAGATTACCTGTCCAGGTCGAAAAGGATGCTGAACAATGTAATACAGGATACATTCCGGGGAGGAGCATATTACGCCAACTGGGATATTTTAATGGCCTGGTTTGCAAGCGACCCTTTTGAAGTTGTCATTGCCGGTGACGATTGCCTGTCGAAACGCAGGGAATTTGACCGGTACTATTTACCCAATGTGTTCCTTTGCGGGGGCAGGGAAGAAGGGTCCCTCCCCATTCTCAAAGGCAGATTTGCAGGGGGGCCTTCAATGATTTACGTTTGCAGGGATAAAGTGTGTAAAATGCCCGTGAGCGAGGTGGCGGAAGCAGTTAAACAAATTTTATAAGCCGTGTTAAATGAAACGTAAATTCTTTAGGATTCTCGGGGTTTCCCTGATCATATTAACATGGATCATCTGGGGGGTGATCTTTATCCTCCCATTTCTAAAACTTACCCTGAAACAGTATGCTATTATTTACCCTGTTCTTTTAGCTTCAACCAGTATCTTCTGGGTTGGAGCCGCCCTGGTTGGAAAAGAACTGGTTCAAAAATATAATCTCCTCCCGAAGATCAAAAAGTGGTTCAAAAGAGCCGTCAGCTCCATGAAAAAGGATTAAATCAAATCCCGGGTCGACTGTGTTTGGCTTGCGTAAAAATTGTTCGATAATTGTTGTTTTATGTGCCGGCTTTAACTGAACTTTGCATTATAATTTTAAGGTATAATCATGGCAATACTAATGAAAATAAGGAAGCTTGGAAAAAACGGTCCGGAAGTTTCAGCCCTGGGCCTCGGCTGCATGGGTATGAGCTATTCTTACGGCCAGCCGGGCGATAAGAAGGAGATGATCTCTTTGATTCGGACTGCCGTTGAACGTGGTGTCACTTTTTTTGATACTGCGGAAGTCTACGGACCGTTCATCAACGAGGAACTGCTGGGCGAAGCACTGGCACCCCTCCGTAAACAAGTCGTGATCGCCACGAAGTTCGGCTTCAGGCTGGATCCGGCCGGCGGACCGAAATGGATAGGTCTTGACAGCCACCCGAAACATATTAAAGCGGTGGCCGAGGCTTCGCTTAAACGCCTGAGGACCGATGTGATCGACCTGTTTTACCAGCACAGGGTCGATATCAATATCCCAATGGAGGATGTGGCCGGGGCGGTGAAAGACCTTATCAGCGAAGGCAAGGTGAAATATTTCGGGCTTTCCGAGGCGAGCGTGAAATCGATCCGCCAGGCCCATGGCGTACTTGAGGTTACCGCCCTTCAAAGTGAATACTCCATGTGGTGGAGGGAACCGGAAGCTGAAATCCTGCCCGTGGTTGAAGAACTCGGTATCGGTTTCGTGCCTTTCAGCCCGCTGGGCCGGGGTTTCCTCACAGGAAAGATTGACGAAAATACTACCTTCGATGCCAGGGACTTCCGGGCGAACCTCCCGCGTTTCACCCCCGAAGCACTTAAAGCAAACCAGGCGCTGGTGGAACTTCTTAAAGGGATCGCGGTACGTAAAAATGCCACTCCCGCCCAGATCGCGCTCGCCTGGCTGCTCGCCCAAAAACCCTGGATAGTTCCCATCCCGGGCACGAAGAAGTTGGAGCGCCTGGATGAAAACCTGGGTGCGGTTTCTGTTGAATTGACTGCGGATGACCTTCTCGAAATCGAAGAAGCTTCCTCCAGAATCAAGATCCAGGGCGGAAGGTACCCCGAGAACCTGCAGAAGATGACAGGGAAGTAAATAAATCAATATAAACCCCGGGGCAGAGCCCTGGAACCGGGTTCCGCCCCAGGGGCGGGGAATTTACCGGGAGAGATTAAATAAAAGGAGATAACATTATGCTGAATTTTGAATTGTACAACCCTACCCGAATCATTTTCGGGAAGGACAGGCTCGAGAGTATCGACAAATATGTACCTGCGGGTGCGCATGTGCTCATCACCTACGGGGGCGGAAGCGCTCTGAAAAGCGGGCTCATCGCAAGGATCAGAAAAGTTCTTGGAAACAGGAAGGTGGATGAATTCGGGGGCATAGAACCCAATCCGCGCTATGTGACCCTGATGAAAGCCGCTGCGGTGATAAGAAAGGAAAAGATCGATTTCATCCTTGCAGTGGGAGGGGGCTCGGTAATCGACGGAACCAAGTTCATCTGCCTGGCATCTTACTTCAAAGGAGATGCACTGGAAATCCTGAAAGCGGGATTCAGGCCGATCACCCCTGCTGAAGTTGAAAAAAACGTTCCCTTTGCCGCTGTCCTCACATTACCGGCCACCGGTTCGGAGATGAACAGCGGGGGAGTGATCAGTTACGCCCACGGAAAATTTCCATTCAAGAGCGATATGACCTTTCCTGTATTTTCAATCCTGGATCCTTCACTTTCCTTTACACTTCCACAGGTACAGCTTGCCAACGGGGTGGTTGACGCATTCGTGCACACTACCGAGCAATACCTTACCTACCCTGTTGATGCAAGGTTGCAGGACCGGATGGCTGAAGGCATTCTTCAAACCCTGGTTGAGATCGGGGCAACAAACATTGCTGAACCTGAAAACTATGATGCCCGGGCTAACCTATACTGGAGCGCGACTATGGCATTGAATGGTTTCATCGGGGCCGGTGTGCCCCAGGACTGGGCCACGCATATGATAGGGCATGAGATTACCCACCTGTTCGGGATAGACCATGCACAAACATTAGCCATCATCCTGCCGGCCCTGCTTGAAGTAAGGCGCAAGAAGAAACATGCCAAGCTCCTTCAGTACGCCGAAAGGGTATGGAATATCACCGAAGGCAGCGAGGACGAAAAGATCACCCTGGCAATCAAAAAGACCCGTGATTTCTTTGAAAGCCTGGGTTTAAAAACTCGTCTTTCGGAACGTGGGATCAAGCCCGAACAGGTCGATATTTTAGTCGAACACCTCAGGGCACACGGGTTTACGGCCCTGGGCGAAGCCGGCGACCATGACCTGGAAACAAGCCGCGAAATCCTTACGAAAGCCCTGTAAGCAATTGACCCATTGAAAACCTGCTACTTTTTCAACAGGCAGTCATCGATTTGCCTGAGCAGGTTACGAAACAGCTCGGTGCTGTAATTACGCTGGAAATACGCAATACGGCCGTGCCTGTCGACAAGGAAGAAGTTGGGGTAACTGAGTATCCCGTATTTCTTCTCTATAACAGAGGCGTTATACAGGCAGATCCCTTCAAGACCATGATCATTGGCGTATTTCTGAACTTTCTCCCGGGTGTCGGCAGCACTGGAAAAGACATTGATGAAGAGCAGATCCTTCCTGTCATTGTATTTCCGGCGCAGTTCTTTCATGACTTCAGCCCCGTACAGGCCATGAATGCACCAGGTTGAAGTGAAATCGAGGACGATTATTTTGCCCGCCAGGCTGTCGGAAGAAACAAAACGGCCTGTTTTCATTTCGGGCAACAGCCAGCCCGGTGCCTGGTCGCCGATCTTAAATGGTTCAGAGACGGGAAGGTTATCGTTGATTTCAACTTCTTTGGGAAGGCTTTTATCGCCCATCAGGTAATCGAAGCGGGGTGCAGATGATTTGATCTTTGAATATTTCACACTGGTATACTGCCCAACCGCTATGTTTTCCCTGTTCAATGAAACACTCCCTCCCCTGAAATCCTTTATTACCGCGACCGGCAGGTAAGTATGCCTGTCAACCAGGATCAGCTTTGAATATGAAAAGTTCTTTTTTGGCCTGTCAAGCCTGATCCCGCAGCATTTCACCCCGTCGACCAGGGTATCGCTGATCACCTTCAGGCGTACCCCGCTTCCGGGTTTATCGGCCGATGTTTCATCAAGTATCGAGTTTATCTCCGTGACGGACTTGAACAGGGAGAATATGTAATAACTTATGGAAGTCACCTCGGGTGCAGATGAGCCGTTCGGCAACCTGGTTGACCTGAATCTTTCAGGATTGTCTTTTACCGACAGCCTGATTATGAAGTTATAATACTCGGGACTGTAAGAATAAAATGCGTTGCCGTTATACTTGTAAAATCCCTGGTTCCCTGTCGAAAAAAAATAATACATCCCGGCGATCGTGTCGGACGGTATTCTTTTTAAACTGCAATCGGCAGCAAAACGGTTTGTGTCGCCGCTCAGGATGTTGGTTTGGCATATATCAACATGGTAGCTTGTTTTTTCAAGCCCGTCGATGGCCCGTACTGACTTCTCAAGTATCTCCTTTGCATCCTGTGCCCTCAGCAGCAGGGTAAATAGGAGGGAAGCGGTGATCAGGAATGTTCTCATTGGAGAGTGGAATTTCAAAGGTCCAAATTACAACTATTTCGCCGACCAGCCACCAGCCATAAGCCATGAGTCACCAGTCACCAGTCACTATTCACTGTTCACTGTTCACTGTTCACTGTTCACTCTTAAATCGTAATTATTCGCATTATTGTTAATTTTATTGGTGCTCATTTCGGCTTCGCCGAACGTACATCGTAAATCCCTAATTGTTATCTTTGCAGCCCGTCATCCGCAAACAATAAACACTTTATAAAAACACAATCGTATGGCATTCAATCTCAGAAACAGGAATTTTTTAAAGGAACTGGATTTCACTCCCAGGGAAATGCGCTTTTTGCTGGACCTGGCTATTGACCTCAAAAAGGCCAAGTACACAGGAACCGAGCAGCAGAAGCTAAAGGGAAAGAACATCGCACTGATCTTCGAAAAGGCATCTACACGCACCCGCTGCGCTTTCGAAACAGCCGCTTACGACCAGGGAGCTAACGTAACTTACCTCGGTCCCGAAGGTTCGCATATTGGCAAAAAAGAAACGATGAAGGATACGGCCCGCGTTCTGGGGCGTATGTATGACGGCATAGAATACCGCGGCTTCGGTCAAAAGATCGTTGAGGAACTTGCCGAATACGCAGGGGTCCCGGTATGGAACGGGCTTACCAACGAGTTCCACCCGACCCAGATCCTGGCCGATTTCATGACGATGATGGAGCACAGCGACAAGCCCCTGCACCAGGTGGCTTTCGTGTATTGCGGTGATGCCCGTAACAACATGGGGAACTCTCTCATGGTGGGCGCTGCTAAAATGGGGATGGATTTCAGGGCTTTCGCGCCTAAGAAATTCTGGCCCGAGGAAAGCCTGGTGAAGATCGCCAAAGAAATCGCAAAGTCAACCGGGGCTAAAATAACGCTCACCGAAAAACTGAACGAAGCCGTGAAGGGTGTCGATTTTGTTTACACCGATGTATGGGTTTCCATGGGCGAATCGAAGGAGGCCTGGGACGAGCGTATCAAGCTGATGCTTCCTTTCCAGGTGAATTCAAAACTGATGAAGGCTACGGGAAATCCTAAAGTGAAATTCATGCACTGCCTGCCGGCTTTCCACAACAAGGATACTGAAATAGGTCTCGATATCTACAAAAAATATAAGCTCGACGGGCTGGAAGTGACCGAAGATGTATTTGAATCGGAAGCATCCATAGTATTCGATGAGGCCGAAAACCGCCTGCATACCATCAAGGCGGTGATGGTGGCTACGCTGGGAAACTGATCCCGCTTACTGTTTCAGGCACATCCCTATCATCAGCTCGATTTCATTCTGCAGCTTCTCTGCACTTTCAAAACCTACGCTTTTGAACCGGATCATTCCGTTTTTATCGATGATGAATTTGGTAGGGATCCCCTCGACTTTGTATTTGCCTATCACCTGGTCGTCATAATCCATGAGCACGGTGAAGCTATATTTACTGCCGGAAATGAAATCTGAAGCTTTTTTCAGTTTTTCGGCCGCCTCGCCCTTTTCCCATGAGTCGACGAACAGGAACTGAACATCGGGATTGCTGCTGAATTTTTTCACCTCTTTCTGCATGCTGGGAAGTGATGCTTTGCAGGGTCCGCACCAGGTGGCCCAGAAATCGATCACGACCACTTTCCCCCTGAGTTTTTCCAAATCAACTTCTTCTCCCTGCATGGTCTTTAATTTAAATACAGGCGCGTTCTCACTGAGCATGCTCTTTTTGAGCCCGGCTTCGATCTTAAGCTGTGCTTCTTTCTCAAGAGCCTGGATGTATGTGTCAAAGCCGGCGTCGGATTTTTTCTCTGTGATATAAAGCCTCTTCAGCACTTCCTTTGCCGCTGATCCTGCCTTCCCATCCCTGACAAACTGCTCAAGCTGTGGTTTGCATTTGGAGGCGGGCAATGTTTTTTCGGCCAGCAGGGCCCAGGTATCGTTTAAACTTGCATCACTCCCTTTGGTAATTGTGATTGCGGCTTCCTGGGTGTAAGAGAAGCCCTTTTTGTAATTTCCCAGTTTAAACAGGACCATGGCATAGGTGTCGGCATAGCTGGCATAGGTCCTTTCCCTCTGTTTTGCCCATGCACTGGTGGTGATGTAAACAGGCTTGGTGCCGGAGGGTGCAGTCACTTCTTTCTTTGCTGTTGCGGTCGCCCATGCCGACATTTCTTCGGCCTTTTGCAGGTTCTCGCCGTTTTCCTGCATTTTCCAGGCAAGATCGTTGTAAATGGATGCAAGGGTCATTTTGTCGCTGAAACCGGTCTCCTGCTGCTTCAGAAGGTCCCATTGCTTATTTTCGGCATAGCCCTGGATGATGATGATTTCACAATTCGATTTCAGGTCTTTGTACTCTTTCCACTTTGGATCGGTTTCAATGTTGGAAATTATGGTTTTTGCAAGCTCCGTTCTTTTGTCCTTGTCCTCAGTCGAGTAAAACTGTTTTAAGGCCTCCATGATCTTCCACGTCCCGTCGGGGAATTTTACCTTTTCAAGACTGTCGATGAAGGCCGACTGGGCAGGAAGTTTGGCCGTGCTGTAAAGGCTTTTCACCCTCGTGAAATCCTTTTCCTTTGTAAGCCCGGCTTTCATGGCCGATTCGATCTCCTTTTCTATAATGCCCTGGAGCTGGTCTTTCTTCAGTTTCCCTATAAGATAATAATAGATCGCTTCATTTGCCCTGGCGTTTTCGGGGTAAAGCGAACGTTCTTTTTCGATCGCAGCCAGTGCTTTTTCAGGGTTGGCTGTAACACCTGAATTCGTGCACAGGTTCATGAAATAATTGGAAAGGCTTGCATAGCTTCCCTTGCAGATCTTGCCGCCCTTCCATAACTGGATGGTATACCCGTCATTGAAATTATTGTCGAATGTCTCACCGGTGAAAAAAGCAAGCTGGATGAAGTTCACCGAAGTATCGGTGGTGATGGTTGCAGTATAATCCTTAACCGAAAGGGTGAGGGGTAAGTCGTCGGCTGTTGTCCCTGAACTCCTGTACAGGTAGAATGCAGCCTCAACTTTTTTGGAGGTATTTGCCAGGTCGCCTGCCGGGCGGTAGGTGATGGTGATGACATCACCGGGTTTGGGGTTTGCCGGCTGGATCGTGATATTCTGCTGGCCTTTGGATACAACGCCTGCAAATAAAGCAAGCATAAGGATCATTAGTTTTTTCATGTATTCTTATTTTATTTGCTGATGGGGTTACATGTTATAAAAGACTTATCTTCTGCGATAATATTCCAAAAACCCGAACTCATTACTTTTTCTTTCGTGCGTTCCCGCGGCTGATGGCCGTCCTCGAGATACAAGGTGCCACCTGGTTTGACCAGGCGGTTGAGTTCTTTAAGGAAGGCAACAGGCTCACTCACCATGTGGAACATATCCAGGCAGTAAATGACATCGGCCGAGCCTGAGGGGATATTCACGGTTTTACCGTCGGTAAGCACCGGCCTTACATTCTTCAATTTGTATTTCTCTATCCTTTGGTTTGCCGATTCAATGGCAAGTTCATGAATGTCCACGGCATAAACCAGTCCGTTTTCACCGACCAGCTCTGCTGCTGGTTTAAGGAACCTTCCTGTGCCCGAGCCGTAATCAATGACTGTTTGTCCTTTTTGAAGACTGAATGGCCTGAGGCGCTGATCGGGTGATTTGAAAAGGTCGGAGATGTTAAACATAAATGCCATCATCTTAAATGCCCAGCCGGGCATCCTGTCCATTTCACCGCCTGTTAGTACTTTTTTCATGGTCTTTACTGTTAAGCGAATAAATAACTGATACTGAATTTTATCCGGGCAAACTGGCCGCAGGGATCACCTTCCCGTTCTCGCACATGAGCATGCGTGCCGGGTATTTGTCGATGAGGCCGTAATTATGGGTTGCTACCACAACAGCCCTCCCTGTCCTGCTGATATCCATGAGCAGGGAGATAATGCCTTCGGAGCTTTCCGGGTCGAGGTTCCCCGTTGGTTCATCCGCCAGGATGATCTCGGGATCATTGACCAGGGCACGTGCAATAGCCACTCTTTGCTGCTCGCCCCCGCTCAGCTGGTGGGGCATTTTGCTGCCTTTATTCCCCAGGCTTGATTTGGCCAGGACTTCCATCAGCCGTTTCTGCATCTGGCGTTTGTCTTTCCATCCTGTTGCCCTCATCACAAACAGCAGGTTCTCATTCACGGTGCGGTCGGTGAGCAACTGGAAATCCTGGAACACTATCCCAAGCTTCCGCCTTAAAAAAGGCACTTCATCATACTGGATCCGGCGGAGGTCGTAACCTACAACCTGGGCCGTGCCGTTTCTCATGGGCAGCTCGGCATAAATGGTTTTCAGCAGGCTGCTCTTGCCGCTGCCTGTCCTTCCGATCAGGTAAACAAATTCACCCTTGCTTACACTCAGGCTCACGTTGGCAAGAATAAGGTTTTCGTTCTGGTAAACCGAGACCTTGTCAAGTACTATGGTACGTTCCGAAAATGGCTGATTCATGTAGTTCTTCGTTAATGTGCCGGTAAAACCACTCCTTCAATTTTCCTGTAATCCGCCTCGTCTTTCAATGAGATATAATCCACTTTCATGTCATCGATAAAGATCGGAAGATATCTGGCCGGGTTGTAAAAATACACCTTCGAAACGGCCTCCCTGGGAAGCCCTGCAGGGACATAGAACGCTACCTGGACCTTCACCCATTCGTCGGGCCTGATGAAGTTAAGCAGGTAAAACGGGTTATAGCTGATGCCCTTGCCGTTCACGCTGAAATCGGCAACCACGGTGGCATCGGTGCGTTCACGGGGCGAGAGCACCATAGCGGTAACACGAATGATGCGGTTGGCGGTTGTGAAAAGACTGTCGGCCTTCAGCTCCATCCCCGAACTGTAAGGAAGCACGGTATCGGCTTTCGACGACCAGCTTCCGCTGTAAGAAACCAGGTTGGTGCGGCTTTTATTGTTCATCCAGGGAAGCTCCTTTTCCATATCGTTGCTGAAGGAAACCACAGTAACCACAGCATCTTTTGGAATATATGCCCTGGCTGTTTTATCGGTGCTGAAAAACGAGTCCCAGAATATTTCGGAAGTGATGACATACGGGGGGAATATCCAGCGGGTATGCTGGTAATACTGGAATATGTTCAGGGCCGACAGGGCGATGAGCAGGATGGTCAGGCTGCGGCGGACATTCAGCGATTTGAAATTCCCGTAAAGGAAGACCAGCAACAGCCCGACAACTGCATAAATGTCGATAAAGACCCTTTGCCCGCATTTGGAAGCATAATACCATACCCACCAGCTGGAAGCGACATAGGTAAAGAGGACAAGGAAAATGAGCAGGACCAGTGCATGGAACCAGCTTCTGCGGTATAAACCGACGAACCCGAACATGGAAACAAAGGCCACCGGCGTATAAATAAACCATCCCCTGTTGTAACTCCCCAGGATCCCCAGGAAATGAGGGCTTAGAAATTTAAATCCTTCGTCGCCATAAGAATATACTATCCATTGATTGCATTGCAGCTTCCACAGCAGGAAGGGAATGAACATCATCAGTAAAAAAACAAGTATTCCTATGATGGCGGATGACTTCGCGGTTTTGAGCCTGGCCATGGTATCGGTAAGCCTCTGCCTGCTCCCGGTCACAAAAGGAACCAGCAGCAGCACCATCACATTGGTGGGACGTATGAGTATGATCAACGCCAGCAGGAACATAGAGATCCCGAACCACTTTGTTTTAGCGGTATGGGTAAGGTTGTACGTTGTAAGCAGGAAACTCGTGATCAGCGCAAATGAATATACATGGGTCATCGAGCCTTCAGTGATAGTATAATACAACAGGTTGGTCCCAAGGGTGACCACGGCTGCAATGAAGGCGGCATTTTGTTCCGAAGACCCGAATTTGATCAGGAGCTTCATCAGCGTTCTTGCGCCGAGCCATAAAAAGAAGAGCGATGCGAGGGCGATCATGTACTGGTAGGGGAGTGAATACCCGTCGGTATGGAACAACTCCAGCCAGGCGATGAAATGGGCGGTCAAAAAGAAAGGGGTCCAAACCAGGGCCATGCCGGGATAGGTCTTGTTCACCACCCCCTTACCTGCTTTCATCCTGAATTCCTTGAAGGCCGCCTTGTCATGGGGATAATAAACCCATTCATAATCCTCCACGAATTTGTACTGAAGGTCATGGTGTATGAAAATTGCCGGGAGATAGGCGTAATAAGCTTTACCGTCGCTGTTGATGACCCTGTCCCAGGGCTTTTCGGGGCTCTTGAAGCCGAAGAAAAGACAAACGTACAGCAGGACGATGATCTCAGGCGTATACCGGTAAATATACTTCATTCGGCCAGGTTGTTGCGTTGACGTACCACTTCGTACAAAAGGACCCCTGCTGCCAC
>Ga0194054_10000879_pt1 | contig 14885 bp, 10 predicted proteins | sample SepL2210m_MetaG_FD_163628 | JGI IMG/M metagenome (GOLD analysis project Ga0194054, IMG submission 163628) | Anoxic zone freshwater microbial communities from boreal shield lake in IISD Experimental Lakes Area, Ontario, Canada - Sep2016-L227-10m | ecosystem: Environmental > Aquatic > Freshwater... | reverse complement strand
CCGTCAACGAGGGGTGCTATTTTCAGGAACTGGGATGAATTGATGTTATGACCGGACATATTCCATTTAGTGAAAGAAACACACCGTGGCGCGGGGGCTTAGACCTCGTTACGGGGTGTTACCCTCCTTTTCTGTTTGGCGGATCGGTCGGACGGTGGCTTCCGGTCTTTCATTTCCATGAAGCGACTGTTGCCGGACTGGAGCCTTATTTAGTGTACCTGGTCGACAATGGGTATCGTACGGTGACCTCGGAGGCGATTGCGGCCTATGTCCGTAAAGGGATTCATCCAGGGCCTAAATCCGTGGCACTTTGCTTCGACGATGCATGGGCAAGTTTCTGGACAGTGGCCGTTCCGCTTTTGCGGAAGCATGGACTTCAGGCCATTACGTATGTCAGTCCTGCGCGCATGCCGGAGCTGGCTTCCCTGCGGCCCACCATAGAAAGCCCGGAAGGGGCTCAGGCTGATATTGAATCCTCTGTAACGCCCTTCACCTCCTGGAATGAGCTTCGCGTTTTGCAGGGATCGGGCGTTGTGGATATTCAAGCCCATACTCTGGGCCATACCATGATCTTCTCTGACTCCGTTATTGGAGGGTTTGTTACGCCCGGTTTCTTGCGGCATCCCCATCTCTATCCGCTGGCCGATACGGGCGACGGAGAGCGATACCTTACTCCTGCCGATCTGGGGGCTCCGCTCTACACCCAGCGTTCACGCTATTCAGATGCGTTCCGCTACGATAACCCCGCGGCCTTTGCGGCTTGTGTGCAAAGGGTTCGTGAGAACGGTGGAGCGGACTTCTTTACGCGGCCTGACTGGGAGAATTGTTTGCGGAAATTGGCGGAATCGTTCCCGGGGCGACAGGAAACCGTGGCGCAGCGCGATGCCGCTATTTTCGATGATCTGTCGATGGCCCGCCAGCAACTGAACACCCAATTGAAGACCGATAGCGTCCGTCATATGTGTTTCCCCTGGGCCATTGCGAGTAAGCCCGGGGAAATTGCCGCCGAAAAGGCCGGCTATGTAACCGCCTTCGGTGATCGGCTGTTCGGGAGACGCTCAGTCCGTCCCGGCGATCCGCCCTACCGCTTAATGCGGTTAAAACACCAGCACATCTACTGTCTGCCCGGGCGCGGGCGACGAACCATCTTCACGAAATAATCCCATTATGCAGAGCCGTCCCGGCTCTGAAAGTGGGAATGGGAATCGGAATAGGGTGACCGGCATGAGGCAGGTGGAAGGGTTCTCCGGGGTGCAAGTCCTGGCCTTTACGGTGCTCAGCAACCACTGGCACATTCTGCTGTTTGGTGTAATCCATTGAGGTTTTGAGCGAGAGACGGAGGCTGCAGTGGGCCTGTTTGTTTGGCGAGCGCTCAAGAAGGTGTCCTGATTGAATCACATGATGAAAGAGAGAAGGAAAAATCATGCCTTGCAGTCAGTTAGCCTGTCACTCTGTTAATACCGGATTCTGAATACCCCCAGTCGAACTTGGGATCCCTTTGTCACGACGGCTCGGCAGGGACGCCTCGCCCTACCCGGAGACATCGAGGATCTATATAGATTTCCAGGTAGGGCAAAACCGCCGCTATTTTCTATTGCTCCCTGCAATCTAGGGTCATACTATCAGCCCCATTATTAACACTGAATTTCAGGGATATGCCTATTTTGAGTACTGACTGCAGAATATCTATTTCGGAAGCCTTTCAGCCTAGGGTTTGTCTGTTTACCGATTCCTATTTCCCGGTAGTGGGCGGGGGGGAAGCGCACGCCCGGTTGTTGTGTGGTGAATTCCAGCTGCTCGGGGTTCCGGTGTTTGTTCTGACTGGCCATAAAGTGGCCTCCTCCCCTGCCTTTGAAACGGTGGATGGCGTTGCGGTTCATCGGGCTCCCCCTGCCGGTTATCCGCGGATGGGGAAATATCTCATGTTGTGGTCGAGTTTCTGGCGCCTGATCCGGATGCGGCGGGAGTATGATGTGATTTATGTGTGCGGCATCAGAACCTTGGGGCTGATTGCTGTGCTGGCGGCGCGCTTGCTGGGTAAAGGGTGCATACTGAGAGCGGAATCCCGCGGCGAAGTGTCGGGCGGGTTCATCTGGGAAAAGACCGACGGCAGGGTGAATCACTTGCTAAAGCTTATGTTTATTGGTCCTGTCATACTTCGGAATATGGCCCTCAAAAAAGCCGACGCCTTTCTGAGTATCGCCGGTGTGATCCGTGAGGAGTATGAGTCCTGTCGTGTATCTGCCCATAAAATTGTTTCAATTCCCAATGGGATTGATGTTGTGCGGTTCAGCCCGGTGTCACCCGAGGCCAGGAGTGTGCTCCGGCGGAATCTGGGTTTGCCGGACGGGCGACTGTTTGCCTACACCGGCAAGTTGAATCGAGGCAAGGGGTTGGAGTTTCTGACGCGGGTCTGGAAGGATTGGGCGCCGCAGCACCCGGATTGTAAGCTCCTGTTGATCGGATCCGGCGCCATGCAGTTTCTGTCCTGTGAAGAAGAGTTACGCCACTTTGTGGCGAAGCATGCAATGGAGTCTGCTGTGATATTTGCCGGGAGTGTGAGTAACGTTCAGGAGTATCTCCAGGTCTCCGATTTCTTTGTTTTTCCGTCTGAGAGCGAAGCCCTGCCACTGGCCTTGCTCGAGGCCCTGGCGACCGGGCTTCCCACGGTGGCCTCTGATATTGGCGGATGCCGCGATATCATCACGGATGGCCGCAATGGACGGTTGGCCCCCCCGAATAACGAAGCCGCCTGGGTAGCCGGTTTGCAGGCGTTGGTTAATGAGCCTGCTTTGGCTGCCGAATGGGGCCGGGCGGGGCGCGAGACAGTGGTGAAGACCTTCAGCATCGCCCATATAGCCGAGGAACACGTGAAGTTGTTTCGTGCCATTTGCGGGAAGGCGGCCGCGGGTGAGTGAGGCGGAAGAACTTCATAACCCGCCCTCCACGGGGCGGTTGCTCAAGTTCACTGGCTGGAATCTTTTTGGCCTCTGTGCGCCCATGGCCGTCGCTTTCTTCGCCTTGCCGCCATTGCGTGGCCGGATGGGTGAGGATATCTACGGCGCGTTCATGTTTCTTCTGACGGTTATCAATTACCTGTCTATACTTGATCTGGGACTGGGACGTGCAGTGACCCAATCGATGTCTGCCCGAATTGCGAGCCGGAAAATTGAGGAGCTCCCGGCGATCTTCTGGACGGCCATGGGCATGATGCTGGCGTTTGCGCTGGTTGGCATGGCGATCTTCTTTCCGTTGATCCCTTCCATTGTGTGTAAGTGGAGTCGTATTCCCCCGGGGTTACAAACGGATGCGGCCTATACGCTTTTTGCGGCCGGGCTGGGTACGCCGTTTCTGGTGCTGGCGGCCTGTCTGGTGGGAGTGCTTGAGGCGCATCAGAAGTTCAAGCTGATTAATATCATACGACTGCCGATGCAGACCTACACGTTTCTGGGGCCCCTGGCTGTCGCGCTGGTGTCGCACAGTTTGCTGGCGCCGGTGGTGGCATTGCTGGCGGGCAAAGCGGTGGAATGCGCCATTTATTTTGCGGCCTGCTTGTGGGATGTGCCTGTTTTGCGGCGCGGCGTTTGCTTCCAACGGCGGCTCGTGCGGCAACTCTTTGTGCTCGGGGGCTGGATGTCGGTATCCAGCATTGCGATGCTGGTGTTGAATCAGATCAACAGCGCGCTGATGTTTGCTCTGCTACCGGTAGCCATGGTCGGGTTCTATGCCACGATTGCCGAAATGGTGATCCGGTTATTGATTTTCCCGCGCGCCTGGGTTTCGGTGTTATTCCCATCCTTCTCCGCCCAGCATGCGCTTGAGACTGGTGCCGTTGCCAGCCTTTATGCCAAGGGGGTAAAGAGTTTGCTGATCTTTTCGTTCCCTGTAATTCTGGTGCTGTTTGCCTTTGCTGGAGAGGCCTTGACCTTGTGGCAGGATGCGGCTTTTTCCGCTGAGAGTGCCGGGGTCATGCGCTGGCTGACGGCTGGAATCTTTGTCTACAGCCTTTCGTTTGTGCCGTTTTCCCTGCTTCAGGGAGTGGGGAGACCAGATGTCAGCGCCAAGTTGCATCTTGTTGAAATCCCGCTCACGATTGGGTTGGCGTGGGTTCTGATGAAGCATTTCGGAATGCAGGGCGCGGGAGTGGCGTGGTTCATTCGCTGCGTATTCGAAACCGGTGCCATGGCGCTTCTCGCAAACAGGTATGCGCCTGGCTCGGGGCGCGCCATCCGTCGCGCCGCCAGCGTTACGGGCGTGGCTCTGCTGTGCATGGTGGTGATGGCTATGACTCCGTCGATTTGGGTCCGGCTGGCCATTTACCCGGCTGAAATCGGGGTGTTTCTGTTATTAAGCTGGCATTGGCTTCTCACGGCTGAGGAGCGATTGGCCATGGCGGCCATGGCGAGGAAAGTGAAGGATTCAGGATTCAGAAGTCAGAAGGCAGAATGAAGCCACACCGATTTATACTGATTTCGATGCTGGTCTCCATGGCGGTGTATTTCGCTGTGACCTGGCCGCTGGGCGCGGAATTCCATGCAGGGATTCCCTCCTCCAACCGTCCTGAGATGGGCGGTGCGCGTTACATGATCCCCGGCGATCATCTACAGTTCCTCTATCAGCTTTGGATGCTGGCAGATTCCTTTACTGGCGGAACTCCGCTTTTCTATCACGTTTATGAGTTCAATCAGGGGAATGATCAGGCGCTTTACAATCCGGGTAGTTATTATTTCCCGTTCGGACTTTTGTATTCTGCTGGGTATGCGCTGGGGGGGCGCGTGGTGGGGTGGAACTTCATGCTTTGTGTGACCGTCTGGCTCATCTATCTATCAACGTGGCTTTTGTTGATGCGGTTTACCCGATCCCTTTTGACGGCGGCTGTGGCGGCCTTGCCGTCCATTCTTCTGCCTTATTTTTACGTTTCGTTACTGGGGGGGAGTCCTACAGGGATGGGGATGCTTTGGGTTCCTCTGATTTTCCTGGGTGTTGATGTAGCCATTCGGAACCGCAGAGTATGGGGTGGAGTCCTGGCCGGGATTTTGCTGTTTATCTGTTCCTGGGTAGATCTGCATGTCTTCTTTTTTGTCTTTCTGGCAACACCGGTTTGGGGCCTGATGAGTTTGGCGTTTAGTCGGTCGGGTGTCCTCCCCAATGTGGGAGGGGCGCTCCGCGCCGCGATAGTCTCTGGGGTAGGCGATGAAGAGTCGCCGCGACGGAGCGCGCCTCCCACATTGAAGCCGTTGGGTTGGGCCGCCTTGCCGATTCTTATCGGCATGGTTGGGGCGTATCTGCAAACCAGCATCATCAAGGCATCACTGGATGATACGTTGCAATCCAAGGGGCGTACGATCAGTGAATCGCTTGGCTATGCCCTGCAGGCAAATGGGTGGTTTAATACGACGCTGGATAATCGGGACAACATTATTTATATCGGCATTTTTGCCGGTGCGATTCTGTTGTTGGGCTGGGTGTTGCTGGCGATTGATTTCTGGCGTTCCGGGTTCCGCGATAAATCCAGGTTTTGGCTACTGACATTAGTGCTAGTGGCTGTTACCGGAATTGCCATACTTGCGCTGGGCCCCAATACTCCGTTTGATCCACAGCATCGTTTGTGGCAGGCCTTGCGCACGTTCATTCCGCCTTACAAGATGATCCGGCAGCCAGCCAAGATTTTTTGTATTCTCACGCCCTTTCTGGGAATTGCGCTCGCGATGTCTGTCGATCGATTGAATGGTGTGGTTCAGAAGCGGGCTTGGAGGTTTTTCCTTGCGGCGGTTATTGTGACTGGCTTGCTTATGGATTATGGACGCCGGTTGGATCCCTCCATCTGTCTGCTCGATTATGAGCAGGGCGGTTACCGGGCGGTGGCCGAGGATGCGGCGAAATGTGGTCGAGAGAATCGGGCCATGGCGATTCCGCTTTGGCCTGGGGATTCGCACTGGAACTCCATTACTGAATATTACGCCACCCTGTACCGTACGAAGATGCTCAACGGTTACTCGCCCTCTGTGTCACGTCAGTATTTCACCAATGTATTTCTCAGGCTTGAAGCCATCAACATGGGTGTGATCAATGATGAGATTCTGGATGGGCTTCTGGCCATGAAGGTAGGTTATTTGATTCTGCATGAAGATGCGTTCCCGCAAAAAGTCAGTCCTTTCCCGGTCTCGCAAACGCTCCGTGAACTGCGACGACATCCTCGTCTCCAGTTTCTGGCAAAGGACAAGGCCGTATGGGCATTCAAAATTCTCGCCCACGGTGAGGCGGGCATCAGACATGCGTCGCCTGCTGAGGTGCCTTTGCTGGGTGGATGGCAATGGGATGCTTGTGATGTGGCGGGGGGGGCGGCTGTAGTCGTGAATGAGGAAACCAATATATTCATGAGACTGTCTGCTCCAGATGGGCGGATTACACTTGATCCGCGTACGCTGTATTCGTTGGCAGGACTTCGCTACGTGGTTTCAGTCCGGGGGAATGGAACCCTTGCCGGATCATACGGAAGCGGGGTGACTGGTGATGCCTTTTCCGTGGCGGTAACCTCTACGGGTGAGTGGACCTGGGCAGAAATCCCCGTGCCAGTACTGCCACCCGGCCAACAGACCTTTCTGGCGCCGACATTTACAAATATGGCGGGGAGTCTGGATGTCAGTATGATCACGCTTGTTGGGGGAGAATGGAAGTGGTTGAAACCGGGAGAGAGCATGACGATTCCCGCGCAGGCCTGTTTCCATCTAGCCTATTCTGATCCTGGCGGTGGGGGGGTTTGTCTTGATCAGGAGCGGGTGCAGGCGGGGGTTGCCTTTTACGCGCCCATTGTTCCTGTTCTGCCGGGACATTATAGCATATCTTTGGAGTATGAGGTTGCCGCCGAGGCAGGAACGGTGGTGGGGACATGGACGGTCATGAGATCAGATGGGCAGGGGCGGGTTTCGAGTTCGGTGACGGCGGGAACCGCCGTCACCTTGGATTATTGCCTGGATGTTCCGCGGCCCTTGCGTTTTGAATTTGATTACAATCGGAAAGCGGGAATGAGCATTCAGGCCATTACGTTAACGAGAATGGAATAGGTGAAATATGATCACAACGGAAGCTAAGCGGCTATCTTTACTGCTGTTTTATGCATATGTTTTGGCGCTGGCATTCTTTGCATTTCAAATTTTGCGGCCCTTTCTGACGCCCCTGGCATGGGCGGGCATACTGGCTCTTTGTTTGTGGCCGTTACGTAATAAGTTCGTGGTGCGTATGGGCAAAAATCGGGCTGCATTCGCCGTAACCCTGATGGCCATAATTCTGATTATGGTGCCTGCATTGTGGCTTGGCTATTCCCTTGTCACGCAGGCCTCGCAGGTGGTGATGGATACGCATGCGGCCCTGATGCGGGTGGAAAATGTGGAAAAGATCAGGTTGCTTTGGGCGCGGGTGAGTGCTCAGGCACCCCTTCCTCCGATGGAGGAATTGCGGACTCGAATTACAGATGGGGCTGGTGCCTTGACGTCTGTGCTTGCGGGCCAGGCGGCTGGAATAGTTCAGAATGTGGCCACGATGCTGTTTAAGACCGGCATCACATTTTTGGCACTATTTTTCTTTTTGCGGGACGGTGATCTGGCTTCAGCCTTTATTCGCAACTTTCTCCCTTTCAGCACTGAGCAACAGTCACGTTTGATAAAGCAGACGCGGGACTTGATCTATTCCGGGCTTACGGCCACTTTGTTGATTGCCTTTGCGCAAGGTTGTTTGGGCGCGCTCATATTTGCGATCCTTGGGCTTAAAGCTGCGATATTTTGGGGAGTGTGTATGGCCTTTTGCGCCATGATTCCTGTGGTTGGAACCTCCCTGATTTGGGGGCCGGCGGTGATCCTGCTTATGATTGAAGGGGAGTGGGTGCAGAGCGTGATCCTTCTCGTTTGCGGGATTGGTGTGATCGGAATGATGGATAATATTCTCAGGCCGATATTATTGCATGGGAAAGTGGCCATGAATGGGCTGCTGTTGTTTTTGAGTATTTTGGGCGGGATTGTAGCCTTTGGATTTATTGGATTGATCTTGGGGCCGGTCGTTATGGCGGCGGCGGTGAGTTTGATGGGAATGTTGAAATTGGAACGTGGCAGTGAGTCCGAACGTGAGGAGGAGTTGATCGATGGAAATGACAATTGATTCATTGGGTGAGGCGCGAATTCCGTCGCCTTTGCAGAGGACGGTAAACGAGAAGATCCGGATTCCATATCGCATTTTGCAACAGCCCGGGGCGCCTGTACCGGAGGAAATCACCTTTGAAATAGCTGGTCCCCGGGAGCGACTGTTTTTTCATAAAAGCGAGGTCAAGGCCGGTATTGTCACCTGCGGGGGATTATGTCCCGGCCTCAACAATGTGATTCGTTCTATATATTACGAATTGAGTCATGCCTATGGAGTGCAGGAAATTTACGGGTTCCTCTATGGATATCAGGGATTGGATCCGGTACGCGGAGGCGAGCCGATGCGGCTGACAGCGGAGTTTGTGGATCCGATTCATCGCCGGGGTGGTACCGTGCTGGGGACTTCCCGTGGACCCGTTGATCCTGCCATTGCCATTGAGAATCTGATGAAGCGTGGAATCAATATGTTGTTTTGTGTCGGTGGGGATGGCACGCAACGGGGGGCAAACGCGTTGCATCATGAGGCGGAGCGGCGCGGCTATCCACTGGCGGTGGTGGGTATTCCGAAGACTATTGATAATGATGTCGGCTATGTGGCCCGGACCTTCGGGTATTTGACGGCCGTTGAGGAGGTTCGCGAGATTCTTGACTGTGCTCATCAGGAGGCGCGCAGTGTGTTTAATGGCATCAGTCTGGTCAAGGTGATGGGGCGGAATGCCGGATTCATTGCTGCGGGTGCTACGATTGCCAGCCAGGATGTGAATTTTACTTTGATCCCGGAAGTTCCCTTTGCCTTAGCGGGGCCGGGAGGATTTCTGGATGCGGTTAAAACGCGTATTCTTAGGCGTTCACATGCGGTGATTGTGGTAGCCGAAGGGGCTGGACAGGATCTGCTCTCCCGAAATGGGAGCGGCAAAGATGCCTCCGGTAATGTGAAGTTGGGTGATATTGGAGTCTTCCTCAAGGATCAGATTGAAACCTATTTCAAAAAAGAAGGCGTGCCACTGGTATTCCGGTATTTCGATCCCAGCTACGTGATCCGGAGCCAGCCAGCGAATCCAGAGGATTCGATTCTTTGTGATCTCTATGCGCGTAACGCGGTTCATGCAGCGATGTCCGGAAAGACCGGCCTCGTGATTGGTTATCTGCATGATACGTTCATACATGTGCCGGTTGAGGCGAGTGTTGCGGAGAAAAAATGTTTGGATCCTGCTAGCGGGTGGTGGCATGCAGTGCTTGCGGCCACGGGGCAGCCCGCCCGTTTTGTATAAAATCGAGTTTCGGGGGTATCAGCAAAACCCTGATGCCGAATCAGGGTTTTGCCAATTGCGGGGATATTGAAGTTATGTAACTATCTTCTCAGTCAACGGGAGAAGTGGTGAGTATCTTCAATGATGCCGGACCCCCCTCTGGCAGATGTCTCGCAGCTGTTCCTCCGCAAGCAATAGCCTGAGCATCCCGCCACTTCCTCGTTGACTTTTTTTGTATCCAGGCTACTCCTTCTAATTCCCTGATTTCTTTCTATCGGCAAACCGCCTAAAGTTGGTGTTTTATGTCATCCATCATCATAGGAAGTTACCAGTGGAATTAAAGCGTTATACGGAAATCGCCCGGATGGACGAATTAGGGCGAATGGATTCACCTGTACATCGGCTTGATGCCCGCGCCCAGCTTTTAACTACCTTGCTGTTTATTCTGGTGGTGATGTCCTATTCCCGGTACGAGGTTGCTGCCCTGATACCGCTGTTGCTCTATCCTGTTATTCTGGTGGTGATGAGTAACCTTTCTGGCAAGTCGATACTCAGAAAGATGGCTGTCGCCGCTCCGTTTGCGCTGTTTGTGGGAATATTCAATCCCTGGCTGGATCACCATATTGAAGGGATGGTTGGCACATACCCTTTGACGGGGGGCTGGTTATCCTTTGCTTCCATAATGCTCCGGTTTACCCTGACGGTGAGTGCCGCCATTATTTTGCTCGCGTGTACCGGAGTACATCGCCTGTGTGCAGCGGGCGCGCGGATGGGGATGCCGCAGGTGTTTGGGGTACAAGTATTGTTCCTGTATAGATATTTCTTTGTTATTGGTGATGAGGGAGGTCGGATGGCGAGAGGCGTGGAGATGCGTTCTGCTGATTCACGGTCACTGGGGTTGAGGATGTATGGGATTTTAGTGGGGCAGCTATTATTACGGGCAATGGATCGGGCCCAGCGGATCTATCGGGCCATGGCTGCCCGAGGTTTTGAAGGTGAAATTTGCGTCTTGCAGCAGGCGCGATGGGGTTGGCAGGAAACGGGTTTTGTCCTGGGATGGCTGGCATTCTTTCTGAGTGCAAGAGCCTGGAATTTACCGGTGTTGTTGGGATATTGGATCACGGGAGGAGCAGGATGAGTCGCAATTCGGTGGAAATCAAGGATGTGGTGTTCACCTATCCCGACGGAACAGCGGCGCTCAAAGGGGTTTCCTTCACTATTGCACAAGGCGAATGTGTGGCCGTCATTGGGGGCAATGGTGCGGGGAAATCCACCCTTTTACAGCATCTGAATGGCTATCTGAGACCCACATCCGGAGAGGTTCGGGTGGGCGATGTGACTCTGACTCGGGAGACGGCAAAGATCATTCGTCGATCTGTTGGAATGGTATTTCAGGATCCCGATGATCAGTTATTCATGCCGACAGTATTTGAGGATGTTGCGTTTGGCCCACTCAACATGGGTCTATCTCCAGAGGAATCCGGAAATCGCGCCATGGATGCGTTGGAGCGGGTCGGGATGGGGCATCTGCGGGAACGGCCCCCTTACAAATTGTCGGCGGGTGAGAAGCGGGGCGTGGCGATTGCCACGGCGCTGGCCTGTTTGCCAGATGTGTTGGTTATGGACGAGCCGTCTTCGAATCTCGACTCCCGAGGGAGGCGACGCCTGATGGAATTACTGAGCACTTTTGAGCATACAAGGCTGATTGCAACCCACGATTTGGAGATGGTTGTGGCGATTTGTCCACGTGTGATCGTGCTGAGTGAGGGCAAGGTGGTTGTGGCGGGGCCTACAATCGAAATCCTGGGGGATGAGTCCCTGATGCTCAGGCATGGGCTTGAAAAAGCCCCATAGCCTGAAGCATCGTCACCCGCATTGAGAAGAAAAGTTATTTATTAATCAGTTAAAGGTTATGGGTAAAGGTATAAATGATCCTGCAACCCATAACCAATAACGACTAACCGATAACCGGTTTACTCCTCGGGCTGTACGGACATTTTCGCCTCAATCTTGTCGCCCCCTTCGGTCGCTTCACAGATCGAGATCTTTTCTTTTACGGTTTTAGCCTTGATCATGCCCACTTTGGTGACGGAACTGTCCAGAACTTCGCCGCTATCGGGATCGGTGGTTACTTCAAGTTTACCAACGATGAATTTTTGGTCAGCCGATACTCCCTCGCGGGAACCACGGTTAATGATGATCTTACCATTATTGGCAGAAACCACTGAGCCTTCCCAGGGGATTGTTTCAAGTTGTTTAATAAGAAATGTAACAGCCTGGCCAACGGCATCCTCGCAAGCTTTGCCTACATTATCCTTTTTGAAGCCATCAAATCCCCCTCCTAAACCGCCTAATGCAGATCCGGAATACCCGATTCCCAGTCCCTTGCGGCCCGCTTTACCAACCACTTTGGTAGAGGCTTTCACTTGGCCAGTCTGCGAATCCACGACGTAAATTGTGACGTTGATTTCAGCGGTATCCGCGGAACCACCCAACCGGATCCCTTTAAAACTTAGACCACCGTCCCCGCCGGAAGTGGAGCTCTGGACATGGGTGATGTCCCCTTTGACAAGTAATTGGGCCGGGGTCATTTGGCCGGTTTTCGGGGCTTTTTTCCCACCAGCCATGCGCCCGGATGCCGCCAGATCCTGTTCCTGTAAGGCTTCGCCACGCATATCCTTCTCGCCCAGCACAATAAATCTGCCTGAACCCTGAAGGGCATCCGTCATGACCGCACCCCAGGCATCCCCGATATCCCACTGGCCGGACCAGCCTGCTTTATTGTCAAATTTACTCACGGTAATGGAGTAACGCAAGCCCCCCTTGGCGTCATCGCCGGCGAAAGCGCAACTTGATATTGCAACGGCCAGAATGGATGTCCACGCAAAGATTGATCGCTTCATTATATTATCTCCTTGGTTGTATAGAACATTGATAGGTCATGTAGCTTTGTAAAACATAATAGGGGAATATGTGCTGTGTCAAGAGGCTATAGGCTTGGGATGTAAGGCCACCTGAAGATCTTCTACTATCGGGGAAGTGGAGACGTTTTTATTGAGACCGAGCCGTTCCGTAACGGCTTTGATACTTCCCATTTCCATGACTTCATCAGCCAGTTGGCAAGTTTCTGTAAAGCAGAGGTTGTTGATGAAGGCTTGCACTTTCGGAATCCGCCGTGGATCCATGCTGAAGGTTCTGAGACCTAGCCCGATTAAGATGGGCAGGACATTTTGATCAGTAGCCATATCTCCGCATAGTGAGACCGGTTTGCCGTGGGCAAGGGCCCCATTGATGACACGCATGATGGATCGAAGCACGGCAGGGTGATGAGAGACATAAAGATCCGCAATGCGCTCGTTCGTGCGATCCACGGCGAGGGTGTATTGGATCAGATCATTGCTGCCAATGCAGAGGAAGTCAGCTTCCCTGGCAAGATCGCTGGCAAGCTCAACTGCCGCAGGGAGTTCAATCATAACCCCAAGTCGCGGGTTATCGTTACAGGGAATGTGTTCAGCTTTTAAAAGCTGCATACATTCTTCCGTAATGTCGCGGGCATTCCGGAAATCGTCAAGCGAGGCAATCAGCGGAAACATGATATTTAAAGACCGGTCGGCGCCGGCGTGAAGCATGGCGCGCAACTGTTGCATGAACATGTCCTTGTTTCTTAGGGAAAAACGGATGGCGCGCAGACCCAGCGCCGGGTTGGCTTCTACGTTTCCGGAATAGTAGGTCAGTAATTTGTCGCCCCCGACATCGAGGGTACGGAGGATGACCTCCTGCTCTGGCATGGATTCAATGATTCGCTGATAGACCCTGTATTGTTCTTCTTCCGTGGGAACGTCATTCCGGATAATAAACGGGAATTCGCTCCGGTAGAGGCCAATACCTTCCGCCTTCATACGCTGGGCTGTGGGAAGTTCACTCAGTAAATTGATGTTGGCCATCAGGCGGATGCGGCGACCGTCTTTCGTCGAAGTTGTGGCATGCGTGGGTAATTCCAGCGAGGTATCCTTGCGGCTTTCCAATAAGGCATGATAATGGGCGAGGATATCCATCGAAGGGTTGATCATGATATTACCCTGATCCGCGTCTAGGATAATCGTGGTGTCGGCTCCGCGCTCGGATTCCGCCAGGGGGGGCTCTTTAAGAATCACCATGGGGATTCGCAGAGTACGAGCCAGGACGGAAACGTGCGTGGTGACTCCGCCACCAATCAGGATGATTCCTTCGGCGCGCTGCGCGGAGAGCTTCAGTAGATCGGAGGGCAGTAAATTTACAGCCAGTGCAATTTTGCCACGATAATCCACAGGGTCGGATGTGCGCATTCGTAGATTGGACATCAGGCGTATACTGACATCCCTGACATCATGAACTTTTTCCTGGAGCGAGAGACTGGTGCTTTTTTCAAAGAGTCTCAGGTAATTTTCGACCACTTCCCGAATGGCCTGTTCAGGGGCTGTCCCTTTACGAATATTCTTCAGCATGACGCCCGAAAACTCTTCATCTTTCAGGATCAGGATGTGAGCATCGAAAATCAAGGATGCGATGTCCGCCATGCGCTCACTGAGTTGACGTTGTAATTGGGCCAGCTGCTCCTCTGTTTGGCGGATTGCCCGGAGAAAATCTTCCTCGGTAAAAGGGCCTGAGGATTCGTTTGGAGCAGGTTCCCATTCGTGATCGATACCGGATAATTTAAGGGCGTGCCCGATGGCAATACCTTCGCAAGCGGAGACACCTCGCACAAAACGCGGGGTGCCAGCCAGGATTCGCGGTGTTTCCGGACTGGGCTTTACGCCTTTATTCTGATCATGAAGACTCATGAGCATCTTGGCGTTTTCGATGGTGCTGGCGAGCTGGGCGGCAATGGCCCGGAAGGCCTTGACGTCATTGTCCGTGAAGTAATTAGGCTGCGGATCCTGAACAACGAGCACGCCGACTTTCCGGTTTCCATGGAGAATGGGAACCGCCAGAAAAGCTTGGTATTGATCCTCGTGAAGATTGGGGATGTATTTATAGTTAGGATTCTGTGCGACCCGGCCTTCCCGGATGGCGCGTAATTCCTTCATGGCCATGCCGGTGATTCCCTCGCCTAATTTAACGCGAAGTTTGCCAACAAACTCGGGATTGAGCCCCTGGTTGGCCGTGAGGATGAGTTCCTGGCTGTCTTCATCATAAAGATAAACGGAACAGGCCGCCGCTTTCATGTGGTAAGCGACAAGGCTGACGACTTTTTGCAAAAAGCCCGTTAGACCGGCCTGACTTTCGAACAGACTGGTTAATTCCCCGACGTTGCAAATTAATTCAACTGTATCTTTTTGTGCCATAACCTAACCTCTAAAGGGACATTAATCCGAGTTCTTGTTGGTGTCAAGAAGGGCTGGGTCATTTCTGCGATTCAGACACTGGGGAGGGGCCGACCGGGTTCTGCCCCCTCGGCCCAGCGATTCGAGTCGCCGAAGCCACCATGACGATTGGGCATGTGGCGATTGCGGTCTGTTAAGAC
>Ga0194054_10000875_pt1 | contig 14900 bp, 8 predicted proteins | sample SepL2210m_MetaG_FD_163628 | JGI IMG/M metagenome (GOLD analysis project Ga0194054, IMG submission 163628) | Anoxic zone freshwater microbial communities from boreal shield lake in IISD Experimental Lakes Area, Ontario, Canada - Sep2016-L227-10m | ecosystem: Environmental > Aquatic > Freshwater >... | reverse complement strand
ATTTGATTTAATCCAAAATCCGTATATTATTAGTCTGTTATTAACTTTAACCCAAAATACTATGAACCTAATTCCAACCGTTTTAGAGAAGTCCCAATTTGGCGAACGTGCCTATGATATTTATTCACGTCTACTCAAGGAAAATATTATTTTCCTTGGCGGGCCGATTGATGATGATACTGCGAACTTAATCATTGCTCAATTGCTCTTCCTCCAGTCTGAAGATCCAAAGAAGGATATTAGTCTCTACATCAACTCCCCTGGCGGATCCGTCTCCGCCGCTTTGGCCATCCTAGACACCATGAACTTTATCAAGAATGATGTGTCCACTGTTTGTATTGGTCTCGCTGCTTCTGCCGGAGCACTCCTCCTTTCTGCTGGTAAAAAAGGCAAACGCTACTCTCTACCTAATTCTGAAATCATGATTCACCAGCCTTTGGGCGGAGCTCAAGGCCAGGCTAGCGATATTGAAATCACTGCCAAGCAGATCTTGAAGATTCGGGCCAAACTTAACAAAATCCTCTCTGATAATACTGGACAGACTTTAGCACGCATCGAAAAAGATGCTGATCGCGATTATTATATGTCTGCTGATGAGGCCAAGAAGTATGGATTGATTGATAAAGTGTTGAGTAAATAAGACAAAGAAAAACCAGCGATTTGGCGGAGCCAAATCGCTGGTTTTTTTCTTTTCTGGTTAACTATGGATTAACTGTAATAGTGATTGCCTTCGAAGCCTCACCGCCAGCGGTGTTAGTACATCGCAATGTTTGAGTTGATCCCGTGGTAATATTCGTTATCACTTTCGCGTTATTTGCCAAAGTTGTAGCAGCTCCATTCAAGTAACAGTTATTTACCACACCTCTCACTGACCAACTTAATGTAGCAGATGAGCCTCTGTTAACTGCTACTGTAGCCGGAGCGCTAGATGATCTTTCTGTGCTTGTAGCTACTGAGAAGCTGATAGTTGGCAGACCAATAGTTGGTGGGTTAACTGTAATTGTCCTTAGTTCTCCGTTTAATTCTCCTACCTTGCTTTTACAAGCCAAACTGAAGGTGGTGGTCTCTGTTAGATTACCTGTAGAATAACCTGTAGTGGCGGAGTTCAGTGGAACAACAACTGGAGCTCCCCAAACATCGCCAACCACCCTAGATATATTACAACTGGAGGTGATATTACTTGTTACCCAATTCAACTTAGCTGACTGATTATAACCGATGATTGCTGGAGTTGCTTCAAAACTTACAATGTCTTTTACTTCAGTAACAGTAACTTTTACAATCTCACTATTTGTTGCCACTCCCGCCTTATTTTTACAGACCAATTGATAAGAATTGTCTTTGTATAGAGCGAGGGTATCAGTAGTTGAGCTAGCAATGACAGCTTTTTCAGTACCTGCAGTTATATCCTTTAATACACAAGTTACAGCATTGGTTGTATTCCAAGATAATTTAGATTTGATTCCCTGATTCACAGTAGAAGGGGTTGCTGAGAAAGTGTTATAAACAACTGCTCCAGGCTGAGTTACATTCACTGTAACTTTAGCCGTACTCTCCAAGCCTTGTTCGTTCAAACAGGTCAAAGTAAATTCGGTGTTAGTGGCCAAGGCCTTTGTAATATATGCATTAGTGTTAATAGTGGTAGCTACTCCATTAATCTTACAACTCTTGGCACCAGTGGTAGTCCAAGATAAAGTAGCTGTCTTTTGGTAATCTACTGTAGCAGTCTCAGCAGACAAGCCATTAACTTTCATCACAATAGATGATTGTGTCTGAGGCAAAACTACTATATTAATATTCTTCGTAGTTTGTCCTCCATCCTTGTTGTAACAAACGAGAGTTTGAGTTGAATTGGCTTTTAGATTCAATAAATCCTTTCCACCTAACAGTGATATTCCAACGCCATTCAATTTACAAGATTCTACTGTTCCACGAGCCACCCACTGCAAGTTTACACTGGTGTTATAGTCAGTAGTAATCTGATTTTCAAAATAATTTACTTTTGAACTTGTAGCTACTTTAAAAATAACAGTTGGTAGACTCAATGGGGTCACCATTACAGTTACTTTGTCAGTTACTACTACTCCGGCGGCATTTTTACAAGAAATTTCAAAGTAAGTAGTTGCAAACAAAGCACCTGAATTCATAGCAAATTCTCCTGATAAACTTGTCTTATTTATCGCTCCTCCCTTTACATTACAAGATGTAGCATTGATAGAGTTCCAAGCGATTGTTGCGGTTTCTCCATAACCAACATTTGTGGTTTCATCAACATCATTGGCAGTAATATTTACTACTGCACCAGCCGGCTGAGTCACGGTAACGGTCTTTTCTGCTGAACTTGATTCCCCTGCTTTATTCTTACAAGTCAAAACGAAAGTGGTAGTTTTGAGCAAATTTCCAGTAGAGTAACCAGCGGTAATTGAATTAACGCCCACGGTATTAGTTCTGGTTACTACACCATCAACTTTTCTATCCAAAGTACAACCGGTGGTAATGTTACTCGTTACCCAATTCAACTTAGCTGACTGATTATAATTCATAGTCAACGGAGCAGCATCAAAACTAGTAATGTTATTTACTCCAGTAACGGCAACTTTTACAATCTCGCTACTATTTGAAACATTCGCAGCATTTTTACAAACCAATTGGTAGGAGTTTTCTCTATACAAAACACTAGTATCAACTGTTGAATTTGTTGGAACTACTTTTTCGGTACTAGCAGTCAGATCTTTCAAAACACAAGATGCGGCATTTGTTGTAGTCCAGGTCAGTTTTGTTTTATCCCCCTGATTCACTGTAGCTGGTGTAGCCGAAAAACTATTATATAGAACACCTCCTGGCTGATTGACTGTAATAGTTGCTTTAGCAGAAGCTGACTGACCCTGTTCATTCAAACAAGTTAGGGTAAATTCTGTGTCTGCAGTCAATGCCTTTGTTTTGTAAGCTGTGTTATTTAGAGCAGTAGCAACACTGTCCAATTTACAACTCTTGGCTCCAGTAGTAGTCCAAGATAGATTTCCAATCTGTGAATAACCGACATTAGCAGTAACAGCTTGCAAAGAAACAGTTGGTGCGTTTTGTGAACCAACTGTTACAGTCGAAATATCAATTTTAGCAACAGCCTTTTCGTTATAACATTTTACTGCATAAACAGTTGTTGTAGACAAAACAGCTGAAGTAATTGTCTTGTGTAGGGCAACAGGATTTTCTGAATATGACTTTCCGCCATTTACACTATACCAACAACTCTTAGCATTTTCAGCGTTCCATGAAATAGTGGTTGTGGACTTGTAAGAAATAGTGATGTTTTTTTCTCCACCCACCTTCAAGTTAACTTTAAGAGCATACATGTCTCTAGCAACTTCTATTTTGTCTCCAGTAATCGCCCCTTTATCAATCAAATTTTCCACCACCAATTGTTCTGTGGTCATCAAAGCCTTGGCTACGAGATTAGCCACGTCTCCAACCTGCGCATTAACCGTAATTACTCCGACTGATAAAACCAAAATAGCCATAACAGTTACAAAAACTGGGATGGCGAGCTTAAACATTTTTTTAGAAATATTCATTTTTATTAAATTATATAAAACCAACACATTAGTAAATTTTGTTAACACAAAATCTAGTAAAAATTATAACACAATCACAAGACAAGTGTTAGTAATCAGGTTAGAATAACCACTCTCATGTGTATTTGAATTATTTTTTAAAAAAATACAGTCACCACCGCCATATTCACTTTTTTCTATCTTAATAGACAAATTTGCCTAAATACTATAATATATGTATGTTACTGGATTAAATTAAGTATTCTCGTTTTTCCCTTATTTTTCGATAGTTTTCTATGAATTTGAATCATTTCCAATCTATTACTACCCTCTTCTGCCCAATCTAGACATATTTCTGTCTCGTCTTTTCCCCCATTTCAATTTTTAAAATCATACAACTGCCCAAAATAACCGAAAACGACATACTATCGTAAATTATGTCAACAAAAATAGTGTTATTGCTGGCAGGCGTTGCTGGATTAGCCGGTATTGGAATCGGCTATCTTTTGCGTTTGCTCATCGCTCTTGGCAAAAAAGGCTCCATTGAAGTTGAAATCAAGGGGTTAATCTTGGAAGCCAAGGAAGATGCTAAACGTATTACAGGCGAAGCCGAAGCCAAAGCTGAGGAGTTAGTGAAAGTGGCTCGTATTGAAGCCAAAGAAAAAGAAGATAAGTTTCAACAGACTGAAGACCGTCTTATTAAAAAAGAAGGCTTTTTGGACCAACGTCAGCTAGATATTGATAAAGAAGTAGAGAACCTCAAGCGTAAAGTCGAGGAAATCAAAGAAATCAAAGCGCGTGTCGACAGTATGGACGAGCAGAAGAAGGCTGAATTGGCCAAAGTGGCTGGTTTGTCCCCCGAAGAGGCCAAAGAGCAAATTATCGCCACTGCTACCAAGCAGTTTGAAGCAGATATTATTGTTCGCATGCGCAAACTAGAAGAGTTCGGTGAAGAAAAACTTGAGCACAAAGCTCAGGAGATTTTGACTGCCTCTATTCACCGCCTCGGTAACTCCGTCGCTTCTGATGTCCTCTCTACCCTAGTCAATATTCCAAATGATGACCTCAAGGGTAAAATCATTGGTAAGGAAGGTAAAAATATCAAAGCTTTTGAACGTGCGACCGGTGTGGAAGTCATCGTGGATGATACACCTGGTAACATTATGATTTCATCCTTTGACCCAGTTCGCCGTCAGGTGGCCCGTCTCGCTCTCGATGAACTTATGATGGACGGCCGTATTCAGCCAGTCAAAATTGAAAAGATTGTGGAGAAGGCTCAGATGGAAATCAATAAAACTATCAAGGAAAAGGGTGAACAGGCTGCTTATGAATGTGGCTGTTTCAACCTTGATCCAAAGATTGTCGCTATTCTCGGTCGTTTGTACTTCCGTACTAGCTATGGTCAGAACGTTCTTCAGCACTCAATTGAGGTTTCCCATATTGCCGGTATGATTGCTCAGGAAATCGGCGCTAACGTCTTGGTCGCCAAGACCGCTGGACTCCTTCATGATATTGGCAAGGCAGTCGACCACGAAGTCGCTGGTACCCACGTGGAAATTGGTAAGAGAATCTTGCAGAAGTTTGGTGTTAGTGAAGACATCATCAAGGCTATGCAAGCTCATCACGAGGAATATCCTTATGAAACTCCAGAATCATATATCGTGCAGACTGCTGACTCTATCTCCGCTTCCCGCCCAGGTGCTCGTCGCGATTCAGTAGAAAACTATTTGAAACGTTTGCAAGACTTGGAAAATATCGCAACAGGTTTCGCTGGAGTAGAAAAAGCTTATGCTCTCCAAGCTGGACGAGAAGTACGCATCTTCGTTACTCCTGATAAGATCAACGATTTGGAAGCTCGCAACCTCGCTCGTGATATTGCGGTTCGTGTGGAAAATGAACTCAATTACCCTGGCGAAATCAAGGTGAATGTGATCAGAGAGACCCGTGCTGTAGAGTATGCCCGGTAGTGGATATGCAAACCTAAACAAAAATACCGCTCAACTGAGCGGTATTTTTGTCTGTCTTTTACTACACCACACTGAAAAAGTGTGTCCTATGCCAGCCTTTATTTAAGCCGTTTTACAGAGGCAATTTTTAACATTGCTAAATAATGGCTTGCCTATTGCGTTATTTAATGTGCGGTATATAATTAGTATAGGTTTTTTAACCTCTGCGAGATTGAATCTTCTCGCCGGATTAATTATAACGGTCGATAGAAAAGAAAAAGGATTCATTTTTTACTAAAATTATTTAATTCCAAATAAAATTATGAATAAACAATCAATCGTAGAAGTAGTTAATGGTGTTCTCGGAACTACTAAAGTTCAAGCAGAACAAGTTGTAGATGCAGTTTTCGATTCTATCGTAGCTACTCTAAAGAAGGGTGATGAAGTTTCTATCGCTGGTGTTGGTATCTTCTCAGTCAAGCGCCGTGCAGCTCGCACCGCTCGTAACCCACGTACTGGCGAAACCTTGCAGGTTGCCGCTATGAACGTTCCAAAGTTCCGCGCAGCAAAGGCTTTGAAAGACGCTGTCAAATAAATCTAAAATAAAATCACTGCCCAACGGGCAGTGATTTTATTTTGTAAAATCTGTTATTCAAACACCTCGTCTGGTTGTTCATTATACAAGTCCAAATAATGCGTATCTCTAATTTTTTTAACAACTTTATATATTTTACTAACATTATTTATCTTATCAGAAATAGAATTCACCTTTTCTGTTACACCTTCAATCATCTTTAATAATTCAGGGTATTTTTCAACAGGAGATGGTCCTCTATGCCCTGTGTATGCGGCTGTAACCATTCCTCCCAACATTTCAGTGATATTTGTTCTAAAGAAAGTGGCTTTACTAAGATCTATATCTTCTGCATGTCCTGTTTCAATATTATTCAATGAAGCGATAAATTCAGCTAAGCCTGAACCCCAGGAAATATCACCAGATCCATTTACTATTTCGTCTATATCTAGTCTGCGTAAATAACTGTCAGAATCAAACCTTCCACCGGCACTTGAGATCAGGCCTTCTATTTTGCCCAACTCAACTCTAACACTAGCGTATTCTTCATCCATAGCTTGCGACATCTCTATCAACTCATCTTTAACACCCTCCAAAAGCTCATACTGCATGATTTTTCTCTCAACAAAGCTTTTACCCCACTCCTTTATAGCTGTTAGGATATTTGGATCTCCTCCCGCCAATTCTTTAAGTTCCTTCCAATTTTTCATCATTAGAACCTTCATCTCCTGAAGATGTTTCAAATCTCTTACTTCTTTCATCTGCTGTCCGATCTCTCTCATCTGAGAAATTAACACATTAAGTGCAACTCTCTGGGCTTCAGGAGAATCTTTTACCCTATTTAATAGCTCATCAAAAATAGCATCAACTTTGTTGTTTTTCTTCTCTATATCATTTTCCTTAGCCTCTGTTGGTTTTGGAGTCTCTATGGGTTTTTGCGGTATTTCTTCTACTTTTGGCGTATTGTCTAAGAATGCTTTTTCTGGATGCATATTTTTTAATTAATCTATTATAACCAAATTTTACACCTTTTGAGGTTTTTTAACAAACAATGTACAAAAAGCGCCTTTTAAGAACCTTTCTTGGGCGGGTAGGAGGACCGTGAGTACACTTATCTCCCGCGACTCTCACCTCGTCGCCACTCGGCTCGGTCTGGACACCGCCTCACTCCCAGACTTGGTAGTCTGGGTCCCGCTCCGTCTTTCGATTCCTCACTCAAGACATTCCCATGTCTTGCTCTACCCACACAAAAATCGCCCTAAGGCGATTTTCTTGTGCGGGTAGGAGGAATCGAACCCCCACAGACAGATTGGAAATCTGCCGTTCTACCACTAAACTATACCCGCTTTTTCATGTACCAAATCAATCCAGGCCATTATTCGTCGGAAGAAACCAACACCCTTACCCTTCACACTTAAATGGACTGTCCCGTATGGTAATTTACCGTCATTTATTCTCTTCTTACCTCCCCTGACATCAATACAGGTTGGCAGGAAAGCTGACTTTGGTAGACCTGTTATCTTTGACCAATATTCAAAACTTTCCTTCTCACTACTATCAGGATACAGATGCATTCTAATAGAAAAATTGGTTTTTTGCAAATCACACACCTTGACAAACCACGCTATCGCGGTTTTAATTATTCTTGGATCAGAGTTTGATAGCCTAACACTATTAGCTGTTTTTGATCCTTCTCCAATATACAAACCAATACCTAGCATAAACAAATCTCTTTTTGATAGTTTCTTGATATCATTTATGGCCAATTCTTTGGCCTTACTAATAGACTTTTGTTTCTTTAGTCTTTGAGCCAAAACTCCAGCAGTTCTCGCCTTGCCAATTGTTTCTTTGGTGTATTTATTTGGCTTATATTCCAAATCGTGTAACCAATCACTCAAGGTACTCTTAGAAACACCCGTCAGACTACTAATATAACTATAAGAATAACCTTCTTTTCTCAAAGAAACCGCTCTGGATTTTATGTTTTCTTTTGTCATATCGAACCTTATTATACTATCTTGTGACACTATAGACAATGTTCGTATAGCAAAACCACTTGAGGCCGGACCTCACTCAAGTGGTTTTTCTTCCTTATACTAATACTCCATACTTATACTTACCCGGTTGTGAGTTTTGACATCGTTTTTAAAATTGCGCTCAGGTATTGTATTGATTATCTAATTAGCAAAACAGACCCCAACTTAATATTAGAGTCTGTCCAGCTTAAAAACAATTTTAATGCCAAAATCTACAACAGGGCTTAATTCCCCTCTTCTTCGCCAAAACTCTCCTCATCATCAGCAGTTACTTCTTCTTCAGCATCAGTACCATCTGGATTCTTGATGGTCATACCATCAAATTCATTTTCTTCATCTTCACTTTCGCAACCGCCTTCACACTCACACATATCGCAAGGCTTGTTACAATTTCCACAAACCGCTCTCTTTTTAACTTCGTTCATATTTAAAATATTTATTTTTAATTAACTAACACTTATATTTTACTACTTTTTTGATTTTTGTTTAGTCCCCAAACCCCGCCCAGACTTGGCAAATTTATCAGCTTCCTGCTTCATTATTTCGGCCGCTACGGCAAAGTTGTCCCCAGTACCTAGAAAATTTCTTCTTTCGTGATCGCATTTCTCACACTTCTGCCAGACGTAGTATTTGTCCCCCACCGCCTCGATCCAGTACGGTTTCATCATCCCCTGACATTCATCCTCTCTATCCCCTGGATTTACGTCTACGTGCTTGCTCCAGAGACAATTTGGACAATGATTGGTATACCCACTACCCGTCACCGCTTGGCCACAATGCTCGCAAACAAAGTCCTCTACCCGCTTTTGAAATAATTTTGACATAATTATTATTTAAATTTAATTATTCTCGCCACCTCTCTAGATTTTTTAATCATAATCTTATCTCCAGCTTTCAATAAAACCTCCTTCTCATTATTGTCTGCATAGGCCACCGCTGGTCCTCTCATGATTCTTATTTCTATCTCTGAATCTTCACGTAAAACCATATGGTCTACCTGTTCCGTACTGTTATTAAAAGCCACACCAATACCAACTTCGAATATTCCATCGGTAATTGAACGATAATAACCAGTAGAACCAAAAGGCGTAGAAATAATCACCCCATCCCCAATTATCTCTTTACCAAGGTTCTTACCGTTAACTATCACCTCGTAGCGAATAGCCTGTCTTGGATCAGAATTGTGAATTATAACTTCATTTAGGCCGACCAACCTATCATCCCCTATCCAGGCCTCAATCTTTACCTCCTCTTCAACAATGTATTGTTTATCAACTATCTTTTTAAAAAATTCTTCCACAGAAAAATCATGACATTTCTTACAAGTCGGACTCTGGCGTAAAATAAATTTTGGTACTCCAGGAAACTCATCTTCGGCTCTCATTAGTGTTCCATCACCGCCCACACTAGCCACCATTTCAGGTTTTTCCGTAACCAAAATCAAGCCAGCTGTCTCGGCCGTTTTTTTGATATCCTCATTGACTACTCCATATAATAGTATTTTTTTCATACTTAAATTAGCGACTTAATTAAAGCACAAAACGCCCCCATCAACAAATATGTTAAAACTATTTAGTTATCATCACTTCAACAGTTTTTGTTTCCATGGCCGCTGTACTATTGACTGGATATGCTGTAAAAGTATATGTTATTTTTTGACTGGTGGTAGTTTTATTAGTAGCAACAAAACTCAAAGGTCTTAGGATTGAAATATTAGGAGAGACGGAAGCCTTGTTATAATAGGTCACTGCACCAGTAGTGCCACAAGTCGGCTTATTGGCCAAAACTACATTTGGAGGACATATAGCCGTTACTTTAATTGTAGCTGCTCCAGTTGGATAACTATCAAGAGAAATACTACCAGTTGTACCAGACAACACACTTTCTGGTGCAGTAATCAATATTGGTTTGGCTGGGGTAATTTTGACAGTATAAGTCTTCTGGCTCAACAAAACGTTATTGTACGCTCCATAAGTTATTGTCAGTGTTCCCTCACCATATCCAGTCAATATATTCGGAATAAAAGTGTAATTACTAATTGTACTAAAACCTGTTTTTGCAAAAGCAATTGGAGTACCACATTTTACAGAACCCAACAATGAGATACCGTTGCAAGTGGCAGTAATCTTGACCTGTCCCACCTCAGCTGGAAAACTTGATAATTTTGCTGGGAAGGATACTCCGGACTCATTTTCAACTGGCACATCGGCCTTAATCATTGAGCTTGCCCCAACATGTATTGATCTCTCTTTTTTAATTAACGAATTACCATTTACATCCAAAGCTTCGAAGATAAAATTAACATCCGTGTCTTCAAACTGAATTTCTCCAGCTGAATTTTCAATTCCATTCTTATAAACAGCTGTTAGTTTTAATGGCTTAAGAGCAGTAAATGGAGTAGCAAAGTCCTTAGTAGTATTACTAATTAAATCAGACGCAGTCGAAGCTGTGGCTAACAATTGTAGGTTAGAAGATTTATTGACCACTGACAATCTAATTTTATTAGCTTGGGTAGGGACTGAAAGAAGAGTAATACTAAAAGGCGCCATGTTTTGTACCTGGTCTGGTATGGTGAGCGAAATATCATTTACCACACCTGGTTTTACTACAATGTTTTTACTAATATAATTATCAGCAATTTGCTGACCGGAACTGTCCTTGAGTAAGACCGATAGGCCAAAAGTCATGTCTGTGCCAGTAGTATTTACAAGAGGAATACTAATTGGAGTTAAGGCCAAATTATTAGTGATCGTGGTGGTCTTGGCTGTTGTGCCTGGACAAACCTTAGCGCTACCATATAAATATGTGGAGCTCAAACCGGCTGGGCAAACTAAAGTTATCACGGTTGAGGCTGTCTCTGTTGGTTTGTTACTAAAACTTATCTGAGCAGTAGCACCTGAGGAAATACTATCAGGGGTCGTAACAATCAAACTATTCATTTTGGTAACATTAACAGTTTTCTTCAATGTTGAAATATACTGCCCATTAACATCAATGGCCGTCACTGTTACTTCAACAGTGGAATCTGCAAGAGTGTTTATTGGAGTAAAAGAATATGACAAAGTTGGAAAAGCACTAACACTAGTATATGAATGTGTTCCCGGTACGCCTGTCTCCTTAAAGAACAGTGATCCATAATTAATATCGATATTAATTTTCACTGCCTGAACCGGATATGACGTTAGAGATATTTTAGCAGTCTGTCCGGATGGTAAAGTACTAGGCACTGTAAAATCTATTGGCTTTACGTCAGACGCACCAATCAGCACTCCTTTATTAATACTATCCAATTGGTTACCCGCAACGTCTTTGACCACCAAATTAATCGGCATAAGTACTTCAGTGGCAGAACTATTAACAACTGTGAAACTCATAGGCAAGACTGGATTGTTTTGAGTCAAACAAACATTTGGAGAAGTGGTCACACCAGAAGGACAAGAAATAGTTAATGTTCTTGTACTAGTCTCGAGAGGAATACCACTAGCGTCAACTTGCACAGAACCACGAGTTACCACAGATGCTGGAATGACGAGAGTCAAACTTGGCATTTTCATCACTGAGATATTTTTTGTCAGTGTGGAAAGCACTGTATTTTCTGAATCATAGGCAGTCAAGATAATATTAAAAGTACTATCACTGGTTACTTTCCATGGTGTGATTTTGTAGCTTGCAACACTAGTAAAACCTGTTACGCTATCAGTAAAACTAGCATTTACATTCTCCTTGAATGTGACACTATTCCCTGAGGCCTGTGCCACAATTTTTGTAGCTTGTTCTGGAATATCCACCAAGGAGACTGTTACTGTCTGACCAGACATTAGTGATGAGCTGGAAACATTAAAATTAATTGGGGTTAAATCAGCTACCATGGTGCTGCGACCCTTAACATTAAATTGAACTGTCTCGCTATTACTTGTTGACCCTCCAAGAGAAGAAACAACATATGCACTACAAACTGCGTCCGCACTTGGACGAATCAAATTTTTAATAGACCAAACACTACTAATAATTAACTTTGTGCTAGTGGCAATCGTACCACTTGGACATTCAACTTTTAACGTATCAATAATCTTGTTGTCAGTAACATTTAGTTTTCTACTAAAATTAAGATCGAGATTGTACAAACTGAGACTGGTTGAAGTGGCAACTGAGACATTGGAAACACTTACGATATTTTCTGCCAAGATTGAATTTGTACCTTTAATTGTAAATTCCTGAGTGTCCCCTGTCTGAGATACTGATCCAATCTGTGAAACAATATTTGCAGTACAAACCTGATCATTTACCAATACAGGCAAACTGGTTTTTGTAGTAAATGCTTGACCCTTGGGTAATATATAGGCATTGGCTGTATTGGTTGGGCATTTAATATTTAGAGTTTCTACCATCCCTGTAGCTTTACTAACAACACGATTAAAAGCAAAAGCCAATTTTACAGTTGTAGTTGAAACAGAAATAATTTGCGGTGTAGTTGTGGCGGGAAATTCTTTTGGAATAGTACTGAGTATTGTTTTTGCACCGGTAATATTTTTAGTTGTAGTTTCACTAGTGGTAGTCGCGTAACCAAAAGTTGGTGTGCCGAGATAAGACACAACATATGTTGAACAAGATACATCGTCCGCAGGAATATTTTGAGTCGGTAGTAAATAAGTTTTAGCTCCGACTGGTAAATCAACATTCTTGGCAGTTGTACTACCACACTTAAACATCAAAACCTCTTTGATGCCAAACATACTCATACTTCTATTGAAACTAAAATTAAATATATTTTCTGCCAAATTAGCTGAAGTATCAACAATATTACTAACTGGAGAAACGGTGGTTGGGATTTTCTGTTTTAACACATCGCTAAAACCAGGTATCTCAAAAGTAATTGGTTCCCCTTCTATAATTGAGTTGTCCGATGTAGCAGTCGTTGCCACCAACTTGAAATCAAATAAATCAAAGACTGAGGCCAACATAAGATGCCACATTCCTCTCGTCGACATGGCTGTAATATCTGAATTCTTTGTTGAGATAGTTTGGGCTGTGCAGCTCACATTATCCACTTCGCGAGGAATATTTATCACTGCTGAAACTCCATTTTGAACATCAATAGTAAATATCCTAGAACCACAAGTAATTTTTACAGTACTAGTATATCCAGGGAGAGAATTTAAATCTGGAAGAAAACCCGTATCAACACTCAAGTTATCAGTGCTTGGGACAAGAGTCGTCGCATCTGATGACAAAGTTTTTGGAGTGAATTTTCCACCAGTAATATTCAATGAAACAGTATTACTGTTCAAAGTCTTTTTCCACTCAGTTACATAATTTGTAACAGACAGTGTACACATTGTACCTGGAGTAGTACTAATTTTTTGACCAAAATCTAACTCAAATACTCCTTCATTAATATTGTACATGTCTAACAAACCGGTCTTACTTTCAAAACCCGCGACGGTTGGACAGGTTAGTGAATAATCCAATCTTCCGTCCTGAATTTCTTGTGGCAAATGCACTAGATTTTCACCAGGAAAAGTAGTACCTGTGTGAGCATTAAAATTGTCTATCGATATTTTAAATATTGTGCTTGTGTCATTTGTAACATTAGCAGATATAACTGGTGCAGTTGGATAACCTCTCTTAATACTAAAATCAAAACCCTGGGAATAAACAGTGTCACCATTGGTATATGTTGATTTTACGACAGCATTACAAGACAGCAAGAAAAGTGGATTTCTATCTCGCTCAAAAATAATTGTGTTTGTGCTACTTGATTTCAAAGGGTAGGATCCAGACTTTTGTGTTTCCCCGACTGCGCCTGGACATCTCACCTCCAGTGTCTGTGCCGTGTCTGAATTAGTCACGACAGTAGCACTAAATTTTGCCACTGTTTGATTAGTGTCAACGGTGGTATCGACTATATTTGAAATAACAGAATAATCATCATAAACTTCAATATCAAATACTCCACTATCTATGGTTACCAATGTACCATTGGCTTCATAACCCTTGATGCGGACAAAATATTTTCCAAAAGCAAAATCCCCACCAAAACTAGATGATATGTTTATTGGTATAGCAAATGATGGACCCTTAAATTCTCCGTTTGGATAATAAGCAGGCAAATTTGTAACAATCAATCCATATTTTCCAGCCGTAAAACTAAAAGTTCCAGCACTAGTGGTGGTGGCTGACCAAAACGGACCACTTTTATTACTTTCGTCTTCGCTCACCAGTTCGGCAGTTAGGTTGTTTAACTGAACTGAACTACTAGCTGTAACAGTCATCGCGGTACCTGATGGTGAGATAGTCAGTCCGAGAGCATTAGCCTTCCACTCATATCCATTGGTGGGCTTAATTAATTTGATTACGGCCCCATCTTTTGGTGTTTGTATTTGTAGACGAGGAGTATCAATAACTACGTCGGCAATCATTTTACAACCGTTTCTAAATAGTGAATCCACGATGGGCTTCAAGGCTTCTGGGTCATACTCATTAGGATATGAGGGATTATAAACAAACTTGGAGTGGCGCGCACGAATTCTCTCATCAAATCCCATCCAATCTGGGATGAGCATTGTCGCACGCTCGAGCAAAGGATAACCATCCGTCCAATTTACTCTTCTTGGATCTTTCTCCATACCCTGCGCTAGCATGGTTTGAAAAGACCCTAGATAATCATGATTAGCTAACCCAAGATCATGCATCGCCGCTGTACAACCGGCAAAGGTAAAACAAGTAGCAAAGTTAGTTAACCAATAACCCCATTCTCCCCCCATCCAAGAAGTTCTTGTTGGTGGATCAAGAT
>Ga0194054_10000873_pt1 | contig 14911 bp, 11 predicted proteins | sample SepL2210m_MetaG_FD_163628 | JGI IMG/M metagenome (GOLD analysis project Ga0194054, IMG submission 163628) | Anoxic zone freshwater microbial communities from boreal shield lake in IISD Experimental Lakes Area, Ontario, Canada - Sep2016-L227-10m | ecosystem: Environmental > Aquatic > Freshwater... | reverse complement strand
TAAGAGACAGGATCAAGAGGATTATGGCCATGTGCAACCTCCCAGCCGTCGCTCATCCCATCCCCGTCAGTATCCCACAGCGTCGGATCAGTCCCCAGAGAAAGTTCACCCAGCACCATTGTGCTTCCATTTGTCGTCACACCGCTAGGATAAGCGTTTGTTGAAACTACCCCGCTATAACCATCCACCAGCCCATCCCCATCGGAATCTAAAGCGTCGGGATTAGTGCGGTAGATGATGGCTTCGCGCCCGCCAGGAATCCCATCTCCGTCCGTATCCTCCGAATTACCCACCGAATAGAAACGCAGGCTAATACCGGCCCCATTCGTCGAGCCAGTATCGACCCACTGCAATGAATTAGTGCCAGCCGTCACAAGATTGGTATCAGCGACCCACCATTGCCTTGGCATCAGGTTGGAACTAATCATCATTTCAAACCGGTTCGTCAGTGTATCCGGGTAATCCACCTGCAGAAGCATTCCTGAACTTACCATCCCAATTTGAGCTACCACGATATTGGTATCGGAACCGGCCATCCGCATCATCGCCATCCCACCCGACAATGACCTGCTTGCGGAATCAGCCAGCAGAACATCCATTAATGAGGCAATACGACCCTCGGCATAGACTTCCACGTAATCATCAGGAATCAGCGTGACTTCCATCTCCACATGCGAAGGATCCAGGCCCTCTTCATCCGTTGCCCGTTGTTCCGCGGGAAATGACGCCGCATAAATCTGTGGTCGTTTTTGACGTGCCAGCCAGCGCGGATCATAATCAGAACTGGGTTTGAAAACATAGAAAACCTTGCCATCCGCATTCAATACCTCAATCTCGCGTGTCGCCCTCATCTCCCGGAGTTTCAGGTGATAGACCGGACTCCCGTGCTCAACCTCAAACACAAGCCCGCTAAGGAATGATTCGGGGAAAATCTTGGGGTCAAAGGAAAACAGCCCTACCGAAAAAGAAACCGGTATTTTCATGCCCGGAACGAACAGGAAAATATTGCGCAATTGCAGATCGCGCAAGCGCTCGACCAAGGACGCGGGACTGTCGGCAACATTTCCCCTGAGTTCAGCCACCAGTTTAGCCTGACGGTCATCAATGATTTTCACACTGAGGGTAGTCAAAGCCCAGGCGGCTGCTGAAAGGAGACACAGTGATGTCAAAGCATAGAGAAACAGTGAACCAAGGCGTCGTTGCGGGTAAAGGCGGGAGCGTTTGTTTTCCATAATAACTTCATCTCTCTCCCCCCTTCACAAATCTATGAATTAATGGACTATCCTATTCTATGAGGCAAGGAAAAAGAGCGAGAATCTAAAAAACTCGAAATATTTACGTCCACCAGCAATTAAACACGATCAAGTGTCTTGTTTCATCTGGAATGTCTGACGACAGCGCGGATAAGAAGGGCAGCCCCAAAATTCGTTCCCCGGAGTGCGACCTTTACCGGCCTGACGCCGAACCATTTTACGATCGCATTGAGGGCAGGTCGGCGTTGTGTAATCCCCTGCTGTCACCCTTGAAAAGAGATCGGACTGAATTTCCGGCGTCAACGATTCAAGCCGTTTTCGCAGATCACGGCCGTCAATCAGTGTCATGGGTTTGCCTGACGCAAACGACTGGGCTTCGCTCGTATAGTCGCCGGAGGTGACAAAAAAGCCTTCGGGGACACCGTCAGCTGCCATAACGCCGAACAATTCGCGAACCGGTTTGACGCCCACGGAGTAGGTATTCCAAGCCTTGCATTGAACTACTGCGGCGGCTTTGTCCTGATCTGGGCGGAAGAGATGGACATCCACTCCACCGTCTGCACCTGTCCTATGCGGGCGGGTTCTCCACCCGGTTTGAGCGAAATATCCCTCCACGAGTTGCTCAAACCTTTTCCACTCTAATTCTTTCAGCAGATCGGAGGAAAAATGACCAGAGCGTTTTGAGGAATAAAAACTCGTCATGTCGGGGAATTTTATGACGGGTTTGGGAATGAGGAACGAATGCCGGCAACCTTCGCAGGTCACCGGTTGCCCAATCATCGATTCGGGGGCTACCAATACGGCCTTACACTGAGGGCATGCGACATCAATATCAGCAACCGCCGCCCTCCGGTTCACCGGTACAGCCGTGACCTCCGCCACTGGGCGCACCGGCATGTAGTCCATAGTTCGCCGCCCAACCGATGGGGGCCGCTTCATTAAGGAACGGATTGCGGAGATGGCGGCTGAAAAAAGGCAGGCAACGGCGAGCCATTTACCTAGATCTGGACACAGACCCGCTATTAAAGCCCCAAAAGGGCTGCCGGCCAATGTAGCGGGCAACATAATAGCAACCATGACATAGAAGAGAACTGCCCCAATGACCCCCATCCACCATGGGGCATCCATCAACATTTCAAATATTGACTCGTTCTTCCTACGGCGTGCCATTTTTCACTCCAAAGCAGGGCGCTGTTAACACCTCAGTCCTTGCTCGCAGCTGCTTTCGCGATTTCAATGATTGAAGTGGATGACTCTTCTGCGCTGGGGTCAACAAGCCCAGTCGACTGAAGTGCAAAAATGGATCGAGTCGCCTCAAGGAGAACCGCATTCTTCGTTTGGTTGTCAGTTGCAGCCGCAGAGAATGCTTGGAAAGTTTGCAGGGCCAGTGCTCGATGCCGATTCGTCACCGCTTGGTGTCTGAGCGCCTTATACATTCGGCCACACCAGATCGTAGCAGTGGCCAACACTGATAGCGCGATCACTTTACTGGCGATTTTTTGTATGATCTGTCCGTTATCAAGTTTATCCTGTGTCCAGAACCACGATAATACTGCTGCAATAAGCGTGGCAATGCCACAGACAATGCCCCATTTTAACCATGGGAGCGCACGCTGTTCCAACTTATCAGATTCATTATTAAAGTCTTGAGTAAAAACTGCGGCACCAGCCGCAGCCGATGCCTCGCGGGCCTTGATAGTTATGTCATCAATCTCTTTGGCCTTACCCTTAGCATATGCCTTAGCATTTTCGAGAATGCCCCCTCCTTGTTCAACTGCGGCAGACAGACGAGATATGTTCTCCGCAATGTCACCCTTTTTGTATGCGAGAAAGGGAATCCACGGTGCCGCAGCCTCAAAAAAAGGATCAGATGCTTCGTGTACGTGTCGCGTGATTTCATCACGGGCACTAGACGCGCTATTTTGCTCAATGGAAAACTGATCGAGGCGCTGAAGAATACTAGGAAACTTGTCTATACTTCCCCTGATGCGATCACAGGCTGAATCAGTGAGGTAATCCAACGGAAGGTCCTTAAGCATATCCAGCGTAGTCATCACGCGCGCTATATCTGGTTCGGCGTTACGAAAGGACATCGTGCCCCATTCGGGCCGAGAGATAAGACTTTTGTTCTTGAAATTGAGAACCGCGGAAATCGAATTGGTGAGTTGAGTCACCTTGTTCTGGTCAGCCATCTGTCTCTCCTTCTGATTATACGTTTATCCTGTCGCCTGCGTTGATATGTTGTTCCGGAAATTAAGGGGTACCCACCTGCATTTTCTCCCGCCAGTCATTTTCCAACAACAACTCAAATTTCATTTGCTGTTGTTGCAAGCCGAGTTTCAATTCACCGACCGACAGCGCAGATTTTGAATGTGCCGTTAGAAGTTCAAACAATTTGGCTTTGTAGGCGGTATCTTCGTTCCCCTTCAAATGGAGCCCCTTGGTTTCGAGTACGGTAAACTGAACCTTACCGTCGCCCGCGTCATGTAAACAGGCGAGAAAATCAGGATACACCTTACTGCGTTGCCACCCCTGTAAGTGCCAATCCGGCGACTGGGCTGCGATGCGATGCCACCAACGGACGGCTTTGCTGCCATCGAGATACCAGGCCATCTCCTTTTCAAGCCCATTCACCTGCTTCTGATAAACGGTTTTGAAAATGCTTTTCTTTAAAGGTTCGCCAGTCTTCCGGTGCAATGGCCTATCTTCATCGGTCACATCTAATGTCAACGTCTCGGCCAATTCCCAATTCAATTTTGGATCGTTGGAGGATTCGAGCCGGAAACACAATTCATTGTCTTCCAGCATCCGTCGAAATTCGATTTCCGTCGCTTTATGAACTTGCTCCTTCAGGTTGTCCCGCATCGTCTTCACCAGAAACAGCCGGTTTGCGATGATCCGCTCTTCCTTGATCTTTCGTTTGCGCAGTTCGGCCAATGTTTCCTGCAAAATACGCGCGCCCTGCCAGGGATTGGGAATGACATCGAGCAGCAAGCGAACGAGCGCGGGAACATCCAGCTCCGACTCAACGGTTTCCTCGGTTATCTGCGTTTTGAGTAACTCATCATCAACGTTCCCGAGATTTTCGACATCCACACGGGTTAATGTGCGTTGAATCGTTTCTTTGTCGTCCGGCGTGTAAGTGCTGGAGTTGGCGTAACTGAATCTTGACCAGTCCAACCGACTCAACAAATCCCTATCGTAATCGAATTGCCGCCAGTCGCCAGTGGCGTAATGCCGGGACAACACGCGCGGCAAAAACACTTTCAGGCCAGCAAATTCTTCACGCCGACGAATCGTCTCCCGCCGGGAAGCGGCTGCAGCGCCAGCACCGGTTGCTCGGACTTGACTGGCGAGATCCCCCATTCCCTCCTCTTCCAATCCACGCCGCACGCTTTCCACGGCGGCCTGAACTTCCTGATCAAAAGTAAAAACGTAACATTCATTGAGTGACGGCACGCCAGTCAATTTGGCGCCCGGCTGACGGAGCACCCGCCCAATCATTTGCGTCAATGCCGTGGCCGCCGTCGTCTTTGACAGCACAGCGAGAATATAGGCGAACGGGCAATCCCACCCTTCGCGAAGGGCGTCCTTGGTGATGATGTAGCGCACTTTGGAAAACTCTGACAGCAGGTCTTCCTTCCCGAGTTCATCCATCTCCGCTGACTTCACTTTGATTTCGTCAGGTTGAGCACCCAGTTTTTCAACAAGGTATTCCCGCACGTCTTCGGAATGGATGGTAGCCTTGTCGCGTTGTTCTTTGCCGGTCCGCTCAACGCGAATCAAGAGGATGGGCCGGATATAGCGATTTTCGTTGTTATGGACCTTTAGTGCGTCCTTCTGCAGATCCTCCAGTTTGTCCTGGGCTACGGAGAGTGTGTGTTTCCAGTCTGCCCGGTTCTGGTTATCCAGATTGATCGGCAACTTGATCATCTGCTCGTCTTTTAACGCCGTGCCCGAAACGTTCACCAGCACGTTGCTGACGTATTCCTTGCCACTATTGGGTGTAGCGGACAGTTCCAGCAGGAACCGGGGGTTATAGCCGGCAATAGTCTCGAATGCCGTGTTTGAATACGCCTTGTGCCCTTCATCAATCAGCACCAGCGGGCGAACAAGCCGCAGGACATTGCCGAGACTTTGTTTCACGGTCAGTCCGCCAATACGAAAACCTTCTTCGGTTAAATCAGTCGCGTCGAGATTCGGCACTTGGCGGAATAGTTCCTTGTTCGCGATGGCATCATCCACATCAGGGAAAAAACTCGGAAACTTCCCGCTCTCCTGGAACATCTTGCGAGATTCTTTGCTCTCCTTCTTCACGGCACCCGCCTGTAGCATCATCAGCATCACGCAGAGTTGCTCCTCAACATCTTGCTTTGTAAAGCTGTCGCTTTTCTCCAACAGTTTCACACGGCCACCGGAGGCACGTTCCAGCATCTGGCGATAAGGATGCTCCCTGTTCGCGAAAGCCTTCCACGTCTGCGAGTAAATGGCATCTGACGGCACAATCCAAAGTATAAAACCGGTCTGCTTCTTGAAATACTCAGTATTGATCCGTTCCACCGCGACCGTGCCGAGCAAAGTTTTCCCGCCGCCGGTCGGAACTTTCAGGCAGATATTGGGCACGGGCCGATCTAACCCGTCTTTCCGGGCGACATATTGCGGCGCGCTTGTGACACCAGCCTTATCCTTTGTTAGCGGCAGGGCTTTTTGAGTGTGGAGAAAATCCCAGGTCTGACGACAATAGTCCGCAAGTTTGGCCTCCCGGCCTTTGCCTCGCTGGAATTCCAGGATCTCCTCCGCCTCTTCACGGCGTGACAGAAGTACTTGAAGATACCGGCTTAGGTCTTCCAAAACGGTTGTCTGGTAATCTTTTAATTGCATAGCCGGTCAATCGCCCAGGATACGGTGAATAGCATACGGCAACTGACAGAAGTCCAAACCTTGCCGGGACAGTTCACGCTGACTCATAAACTTGGCAGCGGCAAACACCAACAGTTTCTTTTTGTCCTTATTCGCGGCAACCAGTTCATCCACCAGTTTTTCCGTGAGGGCAGCGTCATTGCTCTGAAGCCAGTTCTTGTCCGGTTGGTAATGAAGATGGACACGATAAACGTCTGTTTCACCAATAAATCCGAGCATGTTGGCCTTTTGCTTTGGCACGTCACTCAAAGTGCGTCCGGTGGCGGTGAAGAAAACGTATTTGGCCAAGGATTCGAACGCAGGTAAACCGCCGGACAGTAATTTATCGAGCGTCATTTCCGGACCAAGTGTAGCGTAAGTGAAACTGCCCCCGAGACCCTCCACCTTTTCGGTGATCTTTTTCTCGCCGGTTACAACCAACGCGCCGTTTTCGACGGTCTTGGCGATCCGGTCGAAACGCTTTCCGTCCAAAAGTTCAAAGCTATCGGCCTTTTCCAGCAGTTTGCCGGAATTCTTCAATGAAGTGAAGTTGAGGGGCTCCCGCCACAATTCCTCGCGTTGCGTCCCATTGAACTTGTAGCCTTGAATGACACGCCGAACGCGTTCAGCCGTGAGTTTGTCCGCATAATTCTCCGTTTCGACGAGAATGAATTTGCGGTTTCCACCGTCTTTTTTATTCAACGCCAAAACGGCTTGCGCTGTCGTACCGCTGCCTGCGAAGGAGTCGAGCACAAGGGAGTTCTCATCAGTAGCGATTTCAAGGATGCGCTGAAGAAGGCGGACCGGTTTTGGGGTAATGGACTGAAGCACTTCCGGCAAGTCTGACAAAATGTCACGCAGTTCCTTTTTTGCCTCATCTGTGTGGCCAGCAAACTCATGTGGCCACCAAGTGCTGGGCACCGTCCCACCGCCACCTTTCAACAAGTGCTTGTAACGTTTATAACTGGGAACCTTGCCTTTCCCATCCTTGCCCCACCAGACAAAGCCATTCTCGACATTAAACGCATGGCGTTCTTTTGAATAACGCCACACCGCTGTTTTTTTTGGCCATATTTCTTCACCGGTTAGCGGATGGGTAATGGGATAGTAAAGATTCGGGCGCTCTGCGGCCGTTTTATTACAAGTATAGTCCCCGGAACGAAACACACCCCTTTCGTCCTCAAGCCGATAGTTGGCGTCATTGCCTTCAGTTCGCTCCATCAAGTTACGCGAAAACTGCGCGCTCTTTCGATAGACCAGAATATGATCGAACATAGGAGAGAAACCGAGCGCGTCGTTGGCAGTGGCATATTTTTTCTGCCAAGCTATCTGGGCGTAAAATGACTCTTCCCGCACAAAGATTTCGTCCATCATGGAGCGCATCTGATGCTGCTCGTTATCATCAAGAGTGATGAATATGACCCCGTCATCCGCCAATAAATCCCGTAAAAGACAGACCCTCGGCCACATCATGCAGAGCCATTTATCATGGCGCTCCAGGTCTTCCTTCTCTACTGGATTTGCCGATTTCTTTAGCCATTCACGCATAAGCGGGCTACGAACATTGTCATTGTAACACCAGCCCTCGTTGCCGGTATTATAGGGTGGATCGATGAAAATGCAGTCCACCTTCCCCGCATAGACAGGCATGAGGGCCTTCAAAGCATGCAGGTTATCGCCGTGGATGATGAGATTGTCATCCAGCGATGGCTTATCCCCTTTAAGAGGAAGCGATTTCTTTGCATCAACTATCAGTTCCCGGAAAGGCACCGAAAGATGATGCGCGTAAACGAATGATTTTCCTTTGAAATCAAGAGTCGGCATAAAATCAGGTCTCCGTCGTTTCCAGGGGTTCAGGAACATAGACGCGTTTCAAGGGAAGCAGACCCTTATATTTTGAATCGAATTGGTCGTAATGATTTAAAACCAGATCAATCAGTTCGTCGCCATCAATAAGGCGTAGATTGCTCTTGTTTCGAGCAAAACTCACCGCCTGATTCGTGAAAGTACCCAGCGTAACAACCATACCGAATTCCTTCTGCTCAACCTTACCGTAGAGTTGAGAAACGATCGGATCGCCGATGCTGCCTTCCGAACTCTTGACCTGAACTTTAATGATCGGTGGTTCAAACCCAAGTTCATCCTTGTGGGCAATAATGTCAATGCCGCCATCCGGACCTTCGGGCGAAACCCGGCTTCGATACCCCATCGCCCCCAGAAGATGCGCAACGAAATCCGCCAGAGCGTGCCCCTTCAACTCCTGGGCCAGTGTTTTTAAGATAAAGTCGCGAGTATTCTGCTCGATATCGTCGGCCACATACGAAATGGACTCGTCCATCTTTGCTGGCGTGGTATTCGTCTCTCCTGAATAAGCAGCCAGAAATTCATCGGCATAGTTCTTCACTTGAAAAAAACTCATGGCGGCACCAATTTCGTACAGTGCCCCCTGGGAAAACTTTGTGCGAGGAAAGGATTTTAACCATTTCACAGCCCGTTGCTGCGGGTAGTTGGCTTCATGAGTCGCGTCATAGTGATACAGGCCAACAATCTCCCCGATGTGGACACAGCGATCACGTTTCGACGGATAGATAATAAGATCCCCGTTCTTCGCCTCATGGACAAAGCGGAAGAGCTGACCACCCGCATTTGGGTAATATCCAGGCTTCCGGTCCGGCTGAACATCGACAAGTTTTGCCTTGAATTTTTCCCTATCTGCACCAAGCGCCGACATATCGCCCATTTCCAGCCAGCCCAGCGCTATGACATTATGCTTTAGAAACAAGTTATCCGCATCCCCTGTCTTTCCGCCATGAATACCCCAAAGGGTCTTCTCATTTTTGCTCGCCATATAAACCTCTCTTGATTGACACTTTAGGGCTTACCTTTTTCGTCGCTTTCGACTTTCACACGACGCAATAGTCGTAACAGGAATATCGGCAAAGGTAATCTGTTGGAACAGAAGATTCAAGAAACGGTTTTGTTTCGGGAAAATTTAGAACCATGGGCAAATCGGACGTAGCGGAGAAATGGGACGGATCGAGGTAAGAGAGTGGACAGAAAACGGAAGACAGTTGGCAGAGAGTGAAATCAAATTTTTGCGGAGCGGGAAAAACCCTGGATATTGGTTCCAAAGGCTTTGGCCAGATTCAAAAGCATTTCGGCCGAGACGTTGAAGAGACCCCGCTCGACAAAGCTGATGGTGTTGCGGGTACAATCCGCATGTTCGGCGAGTTTCTCTTGAGACCAGCCGCGGGCATGGCGCCGCCTGTAAACTTCACAGCCGATTCGCCTACAGAGCTCCGATTTGGGACGATTTGTCATGCACCCAAAGGGAACCACAACGAAAGGGAATTGAGTACACAATGAACCGTGCAAAATGCAGGAAATGCATTTACGCGGTTGCAAGGTTAGTATTCGAGTGTTAACGTGCTTTTAGTTATTGCTTAGTTATCAGGGGGTCATGAACACGGGCGGGATGTTCATGACCCCTCTCTATTTTTGAGGGCTGCCAGAAGGGAGAATGCTAGTGTCTAAAAGTTGCGAGATTCATGTTGCTGAATGGGACATCTTCTACCCTGCCGATTTGGATGAAAGCCGTGTTCCGCAGATTTTACGACCATTGACGAATGTCGAGCATGAGATGAACGACTTCCCCTGGTATACGGTGGGGCGACTTGTTGAGCTTTTGGAAAAGCCAGAATCGAGTTTCGCGTACCTCCATGTGACGGTTTATTTCCGGGCGCGGGCGGCCATGCTGGCACTGAACGGGGATATTCTGGATCACACGGAACTCTTCGGCGCCTTAAGCAAGCACCAGTTACAGGTTGGAGGGATTTACCGGAAGCACCTGCAGAACTACCTGCTGATGTGTATGCAAAAGCACAACATGGCCCGGTTACCAGAGTGCGACCGGCATAGAATGGACCCCTTTGATGACCCGGGTGAGACGGAAAAGAACCGCGATCTGATGCGGCGCTGCATCCAGGCGGCAGAGAGAGCTTTCATCAACACTCTGAACTTTATCAGCGAAGGCCCGGGAATGGACGCGAGAATAGAGGGGGAAAGCGTGGAGTTCTGGGTAAAGAGAATCGAAAGAGACAGGGCCATGGATGTACGGGTGCGGGTGACCCGTAATGCTGGCGGATATAGAGTGAAGCCTTGTAGGGATGAAGCGATAGCTACTTTCGGCGCCGGTGGGACAGCTAGGGCGTTTGTCGTGCGCTTACAGGAGGAATTTCCGTTTGGGAAGGCGGAGACTGAAGGCGCTAAGGAATGCCGTACGGACACCCACAGCGGGCGACGGAGAGAAAAAGAGAAAGTAGCGAAAAGTGATGACACCACTGCCACGGTTGCCCAGAAAGCTGCGGAAATCGCACTGGCCACCATTGCGCCCGCATTACGGTGTTCAAAGCTGAACCCGAATCGGGGCGCGACTGATGACTTGGTGCAGGCCTACAATCTGGAACGGAAGAAACATGCGAACGACGTGGAAACGTTTTGGGCCCTATCACGTTTGGACATTGAAACGGCGCGCAAAACCCCCGACAAAGCGCCTTGGATGCGATTAAGCGACGCCAACCGACATTATAGACAGGCCGTCCATGGTGACGCTATGAGAGCCGTGGATATCGCGACACGTGCAGACGCTCTTCAACGGCGATATCGCCGGGCCATCGAACAAACCCAGCGGCTGGGCGCGAATAAGTAGCCGGATGGTTTGTTGGACATTCGGACATTTGTCCGGACATTTCGACATTTGTCCGGACATTTGGACATTTGAGCGAACCCCCTGTAAACATTGAGCCGGATGGTCTGCGAGCTGCGCGGTTCCGGACATTTGGACATTTTTTTGGACATTTTTCGGACATTTGACCGAAAACGGACATTTGGACAGTTGTCCGGACATTTTTCGGACATTTTTCCACTTATTTTCCCTATTTCTAATGAAACTCCATAGGCCGCAACGGCCTTTGTTTATAGGGGTTTTAGGCCATTTTTACCCCTCTTGTGGTTCCGGACATTACCGGACATTTCGACAGCCAGAAATGGCGCGCACCCTTCCTACTTGCAATCGTGTTGCCATGCAACATGAAAGGGAGATGCGATGAATGGGAGTAACGAACTGACAAGGATTGGGACGCCGGATGCTGCACAGCATCTCGGGATTACAACCAGGGAACTCAAGTCGCTCCGGAAGGCGAAGAGGATCCCATTTTACCGGATCGGGCACCGGACGGTGAGTTATGCGGTGACAGACCTCGATGCGTTTCTTGCCGGGTGCCGGGTGGCAACGGCCGGGGAAAAGAAAGTGGGCAGTGGGCGGTAGGCAGTGGGCAGAAAACACATGATTCACACGAAGACGCAAAGTGCGCGAAGGGAAATAAGATGAAGGAATTATTGACGGCGACGAGGATGACGACGTTGTTGGGGTGCCCCCGGCGACATTTCTGGCGGTATGAAATTGGGTTGAAGGCGGAGACCGAAGCGCAGGCACTGCGATTCGGGACGGCATGGCACGCGGCGATGGAAGCGCGTTGGCAGGGGCTTCCCTTTGAGGCGGCCCTGGCGGCGGCCGTCAAGGATGTGAAATTCGAGGAAGTGCAACTGGCCACCCTCTCTGGACTGCTGGCCGGGTATTACCGGCGTCATGAACAGGATCCAGTAAAGGAACTGCATGCGGAGGTGGAGTTCCGACATCCGATTGAAGGATCCCGGACTTTCGATAGCGCCGGGAAGATTGACGGGCTCGGCGTCCTGCAGGACGGCCGTCTCGTCCTGATGGAACATAAAACCACCAGCGATAGTGTGGATCCTGCTTCGGACTATTGGCTGCGACTGCGGCTCAATCAACAGGTGATGCAGTACGTGGTCGCGGCCCGGGCGCTCGGTTGGGATGTCCAGGTGATCCTTTATGACGTGACCAAGAAACCGGCCATCCGTCAGAAGCAGGGCGAGACGGCCGCCCAGTTCGGGGATCGCCTCGCCCAGGATACCCAGGATCGGGCGGACTTCTATTACGCGCGCCGCGAGGTGCCGGTGCTCGATCAGGATCTGGAGGAATTCAAGATCCAACGTTTCGAGCTTTCCAAACTCATTTTGGCTCTCCGCCAGGCGGAGCGGCGGACGGGCCTGCGTGAGCAGGCGTGGCCGCGCAACGTGAATGCGATGAGTTGCCAGGGCTGTGAGTTCTCCGGGTTCTGCCTGCAGGGGGTCCATGCGGATGCGCAGTGTGTGCCGTCTGGGTTTCGTGTGGGGGCGGTGCATGGGGAGTTGGGGACAGTAGGCAGTGGGCAGTGATCAGTTGGCAGTAGGAAAAGAAGGGAGTCGCGGCACGTCGTGCCGCGGGCAGATCCGCCTGTGGCGGAGAGTGCCCCTCCCACATTGAAGAAAATACAGAGAAAGGAAGGAACAAAGGATGAGTGAGACGAAGACGCCGTTATTCGGCAAGGGGACTGTGAGAAGGATTGGGTTGCCGGCAATGCCCCCGGCACCGCCGGTGGCGATGGCGCGCAAATCGGTGCAGTTTGGGGAGGTGGCCTCGTCGAGCGGGCACCGGGTGTTGCTTTATGGTCCTGGCGGAATCGGCAAGACGACGCTGGCGTCGCAGTTGCCGGGGCCGGTCGCGTTCATCGACCTGGATGAATCGCTGCCGCGCTTGCGGTTGCAGTTGGAGGAATCCGGACGGATGGCAAACATCATGCCGGTGACGGGGATCCACAACTGGCAGACGTTGCGCGATGTGATCCAGGCGGATGGTTGGGAAAAGGTGCAGAGCATCGTGATCGACACCGGGACACGGGCCGAGGAACTGGCAGTGGCGCATACCCTGGAGACCGTCCTGGCAGATGGGAAACGGGTGACCAGTGTCGAAGGCTACGGGTACGGCAGGGGGTTTGGCTTCGTGTTCGACACGTTCCTCCCCCTGCTGGCTGATCTGGATCGCCACGCGCGAGCCGGTCGGAATGTCGTATTTGTCTGCCACGATTGTACATCCACGGTGCCGAACCCGGCCGGGGAAGATTGGCTCCGGTATGAGCCGCGCCTGCAATCCCCGAACAGCGGGAAGGCCTCCATTCGATTACGTGTCCGGGAATGGGCCGATCACGTCTTGTTTGTCGGGTATGACGTGAGCGTCGGGAAGGATGGCAAGGGGCGCGGGGCCGGGACCCGGACCCTGTATTCGGCGGAAGTGCCGCATTGCATGGCGAAGAGCCGGACGACGCAGGAAACGATTCCGCTGGGGGATGATGGGGCGGAGGTTTGGGGGGCGATTATCCGCTGACGCGGATAATCAGTTGTCAGTGGGCAGTAGGCGGTTGGCAGTAAGAAAATAAGGGAGTCGCGGCACGGAGTGCCCCTCCCACATTAAAGAAAGGATAGGACGATGGCTTTGATTCAGGAAGGTACTTATGAGGGGTTGACTGTGGCGGCGAGCATTTATGAGGCGCCAAGTGGGGCGGTGATGTGCTCGATGGTTGTTGATGTGGGCGGTTCGCATTTGAAGGGCGGGATCTGTCTGGTTCAGAAGGATGGAACGCTCAGCGAGCGCGGGTTCAAGGATGTGCAGACGATTTTCGGTTGGTCGGATTGGGACTGGTCGAAGTGGGATCAGGAGCCGGAGGCCTTTGCCGGCGCGGCGGTGCAGGCAGTCGTTGAAACGATCCAGGGTGACCGCGGGGAATTCTCGTCCATTAAATACATCAACCCGTCGGGCGGCGGTCAGCGGCTGGAAAAGGCGAATGCGAAGGGATTGGCGGCGAAGTATGGCGCCAGAACCCGGGCTCTGTTCGGCGGAGTGCCCTCGGCACCGGTGACGAGGACACCCCCGCCTGCGCCCAAGACTGCACCGCCGCCCCCCACTCCGCCTCCAGCGGCGGCGGTCACTCCGTCCACGATGGAGGAATGCTGGGATCAGTTCTGCCAGGTCAACAGCAGCAAGACGGAGTTGGAGCTTTATGACCTGTGGCCGAAGTTTGTCAAAGAGGTGACCGGCAAGACGCAGATGGAGGTTACTCCTCAAGGCTGGGGCAAGGTGCGGGACGCGATCGGGGGAATGCTGCCGTTTTGATGCAGCATCCGGGGGCGCGCGTATCCGGATCAACAACACGCGCGGGGACTTTCACATGCAGGAACTATTGATAGAGAAAATCCGCACGGATGGCGATGTGCAGAGCCGGGAGCGGATCAGCGACGATTACGTGGAGGAATTGGCCGACCTGATCCAGGTCGGCAAGAAACTGCCACCGATTGAGGTCTTCAATGATGGCACGGATATCTGGGTGTCGGACGGGTTTCACCGGCTGCACGCACACCTCAAGGCGAACAAGCGGACAATCCGCTGTGACGTCAAAAAGGGAACGAAGGTTGCCGCTATGTTGGCGAGTTGCGCGGCCAACCAGGCACATGGGTTGCGGCGGACGAATGCAGACAAACGGCGGGCGATGGAACTGACGCTGAAACTGCAGCCGGACTGGAGTGATCAGGCCATTGCGAATCATGCCGGAGTGCATGTAAATACCGTCGCCCTGACGAGGCGTCAACTCCCACAAAATGTGGGAGTTGAACGGACCGGAGTTGACGGGAAAACGCGCAAAATTCCGCCTCCGCCCGGTACACCGAAGCCGACAAAAGAGGCTAAGCCGCAAGAAGATACACCCAAAAAGATCCCGCCGCCGCCCTGTGGAGATCGGACAGTTGGCGGTAAACAGGGGGCAGCACCCTCACCCCAACCCTCTCCCCTGAATGGAGAGGGTGAAAAT
>Ga0194054_10000872_pt1 | contig 14921 bp, 11 predicted proteins | sample SepL2210m_MetaG_FD_163628 | JGI IMG/M metagenome (GOLD analysis project Ga0194054, IMG submission 163628) | Anoxic zone freshwater microbial communities from boreal shield lake in IISD Experimental Lakes Area, Ontario, Canada - Sep2016-L227-10m | ecosystem: Environmental > Aquatic > Freshwater... | reverse complement strand
GGCGATCCACAGCGGAATCCCGCCTAACTGCAGCGGTTTAGGGGCGACGATGGCACCGTCGATCTGATAGTGCTTACCGTCGAAGCTGACCCGTCCGTCTCGCCAGGCATCGCGCATGATTTGTACACCCTCGTCGAGGCGGGCCAGACGTACCCCGGCGGAGGGAAATCCGTATCCGTACGCTCGCCACTCGTGCTCGTACCAACCCCCGCCGATACCCATCTGTACCCGGCCGCCCGAGATGATGTCGGTGGTGGCCGCGACCTTGGCCAGATACGCCGGGTTGCGGTAACTCATCGCCGTACACATCTGGCCGATTTTGATCCGCTCGGTGGTGGCGGCGTAGGCGGCCATCAGGGTCCAGGCTTCGTGGGTTGCCTCGTCGGTGGGCATCGGCACGGTGTGGAAGTGGTCGTACACCCACAATGAGTCCCACGGTCCGCTGTCGGCGTAGGTCGCCAGGTCGCGCATGACCTGCCAATGGTTTTCCGGTGGAATGCCCACCAGGTCCATTCGCCAACCTTGCGGGATGAACAGTCCAAAACGCATAGGTCCGACTCTACGGTGAAAGCTCGCTCAGAACACCGGTAACAGGTGGCGCAGGATCGCTGCCGACTGTGCAGACACTTCGTCGACGAATGCGGTGAAGTCGAAGCGGGATTGCGCCCCGGCGAGGTCCGAGAGGGAGCGAACGACAAGCCAGGGGATGCCGAAGCTCTCACACACCTGACTGATCGCGGCGCCTTCCATCTCTACGGCGTGCCCACCTAGGTCGGCATGCAGGCGGTCACGGGTGAGTGCGCTGTGCAGATACTGATCTCCGGTCAACACCGTGCCGTAGGCGATACGCGGCGGCCGGTCACCGCCGCCGGCATTGCGGGACAGCCGCGCCAGCGTGAAGCCGTCGAGGTGGCCGCGGACCCGTCCGAGTAATGCCGGATCCGTGGCATAACCGAATTCGGTGGTGGGGTTGATGAACGGAACATGGCCGGCCTGATAAGCCTGCAGACCGGCATCTTCGATCACGCCGGCGTCATGTTGGACGGTACGGTCGGCGATCACGACATCGCCGATCTGTAGGTTCGGATCCAAACCGCCCGCGACGCCGGAGAAGGCGATCGCGCGGCAGCCGAACCGGTCGGCGAGCAGGGTGGCCACCAGTGCGGCATTGACCTTGCCCATACCCGCCCGGGCCAAGACCACCGGGTGGCCGTCGAGGTCGCCGAGGCGGAATTCAACCCCGGCCATCTCGCACGTCGCTGCCACACTCATGGCAGCCAGAAGGTGCCCGTGCTCCTGCGGCAGTGCGCAGATGAGTCCGACGGTCACCCGCCTGTCCGCACTACTTCAACAGCGATGCCGGTGGATTGAACCGGTCGCCGTAGCGGGCGGCCAGTTCCTTGGCGCGAGCCACGAACGCCGCCTTACCGCCCGGGTAGCCGGTGATGTACTGCGCGGCGCCGCCGGTCCAGGGCGGGAAGCCGATACCCATGATCGAGCCGATGTTGGCATCAGCTGTCGTGGTGATCACACCTTCGTCGAAACACTTCTGGGTCTCCAGCGCCTCAGCGAACAGCATCCGGTCGATCATGTCCTGCAGCGGCGGTGTCGAGCTGCCGGATTTAAAGGTGTCGCGCAGGCCGGGCCACAACTGGGTCCGCTTGCCATCGGTGTACTCATAGAAGCCGGCACCGGACAGCCGCGACGGCCGGCCGATCTCGATCATCTTCTCCACGACCGCCTCAGCCGGGTGCGGCGCGTACTTGCCGCCAGCGTCTTCGATTCCCTTGCGGCTGGCGACCGCGATCTTGTGCATCAGCTCCATGTTGAGCTCGTCAGAGAGCTGCAGCGGCGGAGCGGGATAGCCGGCTTGAGCCCCGGCGTGCTCGATGCTGGCCGGCTCCACGCCCTCGCCAAGCATCGCCAGCGCCTCATTGATGAACGTCCCGATGACCCGGCTGGTGTAGAAGCCGCGACTGTCGTTGACCACGATCGGGGTCTTGCCGATGGCCAGGGTGTAGTCGAACACCCGGGCAAGCGCGTCATCAGAAGTCTTCTCGCCCTTGATGATTTCGACCAGCGGCATCTTGTCGACCGGCGAGAAGAAGTGGATCCCGATGAAGTCCTCCTGGCGCTTCACACCGGTGGCCAGACCGGTGATAGGCAGGGTGGAGGTGTTGGAGCCCAGGACAGCGTTGGGTTCGACGATGTCTTCAATCTCACCAAAGACCTTGTGCTTGAGCTCCTGGCTCTCGAAGACAGCCTCGATGACGAAGTCCACTCCGGCGAAATCCTTGGCATCCGCAGTCGGGGTGATCTTGGAGAGGAATGCACTGGACTTCTCGGGCGTGGTCTTACCACGCTCAAGTGCCTTGGCCTCGAGCTTCTCCGAGTAGGCCTTGCCCTTATTCGCGGCCTCAATGGTGACGTCCTTGAGCACCACGTCGAAACCGGCCTTGGCCGAGACGTAGGCGATTCCGGCTCCCATCATTCCGGCACCGAGCACGCCGATCTTTTTGATCGGGGTCTTACCGATACCTTCGGGACGCGAGCCGCCGGCGTTGATGGCCTGAAGATCGAAGAAGAACGCCTGGATCATGTTCTTGGCAACAAGTCCGGTGACCAACTCGGTGAAGTAGCGGCTCTCAATACGGGTGGCGGTGTCGAAGTCAACCTGCGCACCCTCGACGGCTGCGGACAGGATCGCCCGCGGCGCGGGCATCGGCGCACCCTTGAGTTGCTTACGAAGTAGCGCCGGGAACGACGGCAGGATCGCGGCAAGCGCCGGGCTGGACGGGGTGCCGCCGGGCATCTTGTAACCCTTGGCATCCCAGGGTTGGGTGTGCGCCTCCGGATTGGCCTTGATCCACGCCTTGGCGGCCGGAACCAGTTCCTCCGTAGTCGGTAGCACCTCATCGATCAGTCCGAGTTCCTTGGCCTGAGCGGGTTTGAAGCGGGTGCCCTGGCTCAGTACGGACACGAAAGCGTTCTGGATGCCCAGCATCCGCACTGTGCGGGCGACGCCGCCGCCTCCGGGCAGCAGTCCCAGGGTCACCTCGGGCAGTCCAATCTGGATACCCCTGACATCGGCGGCGATGCGATGGTGACACGCCAGTGCGATCTCGAGGCCACCACCGAGTGCGGCGCCGTTAATGGCTGCCACGACGGGCTTGCCCAGGGTCTCCAGCGCGCGGAGATCGCGCTTGATCTCCTCGACCTCAGTGAAGATCTCGCCGGCGTTCTCCGGTCCGGCTTGGATCATCGCCTTGAGGTCGCCGCCGGCGAAGAAAGTCTTCTTGCCGCTGGTGATCACGACACCGGTGATTGAATCCTTCTCCGCAACAAGACGTTCCACGCACCTGTGCATGGAGTCCTTATAGTGCTCGTTCATCACGTTGGCCGAGCCGGTGGGGTCGTCGAGGGTCAGTGTGACGATGCCGTCGGCATCGGAATCCCACTTGATGGTGTTCTCTGCCATGGTTTTCGCCTACTCCTTAGGTGATGCGAGGCTTAGACGCGCTCGATGATGGTGGCAACGCCCATACCGCCGCCGATGCACAGCGTGATCAGAGCGCGCTTGGCGCCACGGCGCTCAAGTTCGTCGACCATGGTGCCGGTGATCATGGCGCCGGTGGCACCGAGTGGGTGACCGAACGCGATAGCGCCGCCGTTGACGTTGAGCTTCTCGTCGGGAATGTTGAGGTCCTTCTGGAACTTCAGCACCACCGAGGCGAAGGCCTCGTTGAGTTCGAAGAGGTCGATGTCATCGACGGTCAGGCCCGCGCGGTCGAGCACCTTCAACGTGGCCGGAGTGGGGCCGACCAGCATGATGGTCGGATCGGCGCCGCTGGTGGCGGTGGCCACGACGCGGGCCCGCGGAGTCAGGCCATTAGCCTTACCCGCCTTCTCGTTGCCGATAAGCACCAGGGCGGCGCCGTCGACAATGCCCGAGCTGTTGCCTCCGGTGTGGACGTGGTTGATCTTCTCCACCCAGTGGTACTTCTGCAATGCGACGTCATCGAAGCCGGCCATCGCCGCCATTGCCTCGAAGGCGGGCTTCAGCTTGCCCAGACCCTCCCTGGTGGTGTCGGGACGCATGTGCTCGTCGTGGTCGAGGATGAGCAGACCGTTCTGATCCCGGACAGGCACGATCGACTTGCCGAAGTAGCCGCCGGACCAGGCAGCCGCGGCGTTTTCCTGGGAGCGCAGCGCGTAGGCGTCGACGTCATCGCGGGAGAACCCCTCCATGGTCGCGATCAGGTCGGCGCCGATGCCCTGCGGAACGATGTAGGCGTCGTAAACGGTGGCCGGGTCGGAGAACATCGCGCCACCGTCGGAGCCCATCGGCACCCGGCTCATCGATTCCACACCGCCGGCATAGACGAGATCGTCCCAGCCCGACCGCACTTTTTGCGCTGCGGTGTTCACTGCTTCCAGGCCGGAAGCGCAGAAGCGGTTGAGTTGGACACCGCCGACGGTATCGGGCATACCCGCGGCGATCACCGCGGTGCGGGCGATATCGGCACCCTGATCACCGACGGGCGAAACACAGCCGAGGACGACGTCGCTGATCATGTTCTCGTCGAGGTTGGGATGGCGTACGCGCATCTCGTCGATGAGCCCGGTGACCAGGTTGAGCGGCTTGACCTCGGTCAGGGCACCGTTGCGACCTTTGCCGCGGGGCGTACGGATTGCCTCGTAGATAAAAGCTTCTTCGGACATGGTGGTTTCCTCTTCAGACTTTGTAGAGCCTTGTCGGGATTTTCGGGTGCGGCACAGAGCCTAGCCGCTTAATTCCCAACCCTATCAGGGCCTCGGCCAACCCGTTGGTTGGGAAGGCTGGTCGCTACGCTCGTAGCTCATGACGGTCGAGCGGTTGCGCCCCTACTCGGTCAATGTCTTCGCGGCGATGTCGGCATTGGCCGCCGAGGTTGGTGCGGTCAACCTCGGTCAGGGCTTCCCCGATGAGGACGGTCCGTCCGCGATGCTGGAGGTCGCGCGCCAGGCCATCGCCGACGGAGTCAACCAGTACCCACCGGGCCCCGGTATCGCGCCACTGCGCCAAGCGATCGCCAGACAGCGCACGCGACGCTATGGCGCTGACTTCGACCCGGACTCCGAGGTGCTGGTGACGGTCGGCGCCTCCGAGGCGATCGCCGCCACGGTACTGGGCCTGGTCGAGCCGGGCTCGGAAGTGCTGCTGATCGAACCGTTCTTCGACACCTACTCCCCGGTGATCGCGATGGCCGGTAGCCGGCGTGTTTCGGTGCCACTGGTTGCAGACGGCCGCGGATTCGTCCTCGACGTCGACGCGGTGCGCGCCGCCATCACTCCGCGGACCCGGGCGCTGATCGTCAACTCACCGCACAACCCGACCGGCATGGTGCTGTCTGACGACGAACTGCGGGCGCTGGCCGACATTGCGATCGAGGCCGACCTGCTGGTGATCTCCGATGAGGTTTACGAGCATCTGGTGTTTGACGGTCGCCGTCATCTGCCGATTTCGACCTACCCGGGAATGGTCGAGCGCACCGTGACGATCTCCAGTGCGGCCAAGATGTTCAACTGCACCGGCTGGAAGATCGGCTGGGCGTGCGGGCCGGCTGATCTGATCGCCGGGGTTCGGGCAGCCAAGCAGTACCTCAGTTATGTCGGCGGCGCACCCTTCCAGCCCGCGGTGGCCTACGCACTGGACAACGAGGATGCCTGGGTGGAGTCGCTGCGCCGGTCATTACAGGGCAAGCGCGACAAGCTTGCGGCGGCATTGACCGATATCGGTTTCGGAGTGCACGCCAGTGCCGGTACCTATTTCCTCTGCGCGGACCCGCGCCCACTGGGATTCGCCGATAGCGCATCATTCTGCGCGGAGTTACCGCACCGGGCCGGGGTGGCCGCGATCCCGATGTCGGCGTTCTGCGACCCGGACCCCGCGCATGTCGGTGCATGGAATCACCTGGTGCGCTTCGCATTCTGCAAGCGCCACGAGACTTTGGACGAGGCGATCCGGCGGCTGGAAATGCTGGGCCGCGGTTAGGGGTTCACCCTTTCTTGAGCTTGAGGACCTGCTTGCGCAAGCCGTCGGTGGCGGTCTCCATGGCACCCTTGAGCGTCCGCTTGAGCAGAAAGCCGGGGATCGGGATCGCCGGATCGACCTCGAGGTCGAAGCGCACCTTGGTCTTGTCGCCAGCAGGCGTCAGCGTGTAGGTAGCGTTCTGAGCCTTCAGTTGGCCAGACTTGAGCAGGGCCCAACCGGCGGTGTTGTCGCCCCAGCTGTACTCGACCTCCATGTCGTCGGTCAGCCCGGCGGCCTTGATTTTCATCTTGACCCGCTTTGGTCGGCCATTCTTATAGGTCTCCAACACCTCGGCACTCTGGTACTGGGGTGACCAATCGGGAGCCGACCCAACATCGGCGATAACGTCGAGAATCTCCTTCGGGGTCGCTTCGATGACCACTTCGCGTGAATCGCTGACTGCCATTACGCGACACTAGCGAGCAGGCGGGGTATCACGGGGCGATTTTCCGGTACGCCGTCACGATCGGCTCAAGTTCGTCGGGTGTGGCGCCATGCATGATCACCGCGTCGGCACCGTAGTCGAACTCCCTACGGATCCGATCCACACAGCGGCTCGCCGAGCCGGTGGCAGAGGGTTCCAGCCATTCTCCGGGGATCAGGGTGGCGATGTGCTGGATCTGTTCGGGCGTGGCTTTGTGGTCGATACCGCCGCCGATCGACTGCACCACAGTGTCAGCCCGGAACCGTTGCAGCACAGCAGGATCCCATTCATTGGTCGTGACCATCAGGTCGCCATAGCCCTGGAGGTAGGTGGCCAGCCGGGCGACCGTCTTCTTGAGCCGCAACTCTTCAGGAAGATGGTCCCCGACCGTGGCGAAACATGACCACACCCGCACGCTGTCAGGATCGCGACCGGCCTGTTCGGCGGCCTCTTTGACGGTGCGTACACAGCGCGTCACGGTTTCGGGCGTGAAGTAGGTGTGCAGGATGACGTCGTCGAATACCCGGCCCCCTAGTCTCAGGGTGTTGGGTCCGAAGGCCACCAGCGCCAGCCGGATGTCCTCGTTGAAATCCGGGTCGAGTACCAGGATCTGATACTTCCCGATCGGCCCGTCGTGGTTGAAGATGACTTCGCCGCGCCACAGTCGGCGCATCACCTGCGCGAAGTCTTCCATCTGGGCGGTGGTCACCGCGGGAATGCCGTAGGCGGCGTAGATCGCACCAATGCCGCGGCCGATACCCAGCGTGAACCGACCGCCGGAGAGTCGGTGCATGGTGGTGGCCCACGATCCACTGATCAGTGGATGACGGGTGTTGTGATTGGTTGCTGCCGTGGCGATCTGCATCCGGGTGGTTACCGCGCATGCCGCGCCGGTCAGCGAGGCGGCCTCCTTGACATTCCAGCGCTCGGAGATGAAGGCGGTGCCGAAGCCCAGTTCCTCACCGCGGCGGGCCTCGTCCATTAACGTGGCCGGGCCTTCGCCGCCGGCACCGGCCAGCAGGTAGTAGCCGAGTTCGTCGAGCGTGCGCATATCGCGCCTCAAATCCGGTAGTCGGTCAGCAACCGCTTGCTGATGATGGTCTTCTGGATCTCACTGGTGCCTTCACCGATGAGCAGGAACGGGGCGTCACGCATCAACCGTTCGATCTCATAGTCCTTGGAGTAGCCGTACCCGCCATGGATGCGGAAGCTCTGCTGGGTGACCTCGGAGCAGAATTCACTGGCCAGGTATTTCGCCATACCGGCCTCGAGATCGTTGCGCTGGCCGGAATCCTTGAGCCGGGCGGCGTTGACCATCATCAGGTGCGCGGCTTCGACTTTGGTTGCCATTTCGGCAAGTTGGAAGGCAATGGCCTGGTGCTCGGCGATCGGCTTGCCGAAGGTGCTGCGCTGCTGTGCGTAGCGGACCGCAAGCTCGAATGCGCGGACCGCCACACCACAGGCCCTGGCGGCGACATTGACACGGCCCACCTCCACGCCGTCCATCATCTGGCCGAAACCCCGCCCGGGTTCCCCGCCGAGGATGTTTTCGGCCGCGGCGAGGTAACCGTCGAACAGCAGTTCCGTGGTGTCGATGCCCTTGTAACCGAGCTTGTCAAGCTTGCCCGGGATCGTCAGACCGGGTAGCACCTCGCCGAAGCCGGCGGGTTTCTCGACGAGGAACGCCGTCAGGTTGTGGTGGGGGGTATCGGCACCTTCGTCTGTGCGCACCAACGCGGCGACCAGAGTGGAGCTCGCGCCATTGGTCAGCCACATCTTCGCGCCATTGATCGTGTAGGTCCCATCACCGTTGCGGGTAGCCCGGGTTCGAATCGCGGCGACATCCGATCCCACCTCGGGCTCGGACATCGAGAAAGCGCCGCGGGTCTCACCAGTCGCCATCCGGGGCAGGAAACGTTGCTTCTGCTCGTCGGTTCCGTGCTGGCGGATCATGTAGGCCACGATGAAGTGGGTGTTGATCACCCCGGAGACGCTCATCCAGCCGCGAGCCAATTCCTCTACGCAGAGCGCGTATGTCAGAAGCGACTCACCCAGTCCGCCGTACTCCTGCGGAATCATCAGACTGAACAGGCCCATCTCGCGCATCTGATCGACGATGTCCTGCGGGTAGGTGTCGGTGTGCTCGAGCTCCTGGGCGTTGGGAATGATCTCTTTATCGACAAATTGCCTTACCGCGGTGAGGATCTCGGTCTGGAACTCAGTCAGTCCGAGGGTCTGGGCGAGCCTGGTCATATGTGTCGACCGCCGGTGACTTCGAGCACGGTGCCGGTCATATAGGACGACATATCGGAGGCAAGGAATAAGGCGACTGCCGCCACCTCTGATGGTTCACCCGCGCGGCCCATCGGCACCTCAGCCAGTTTGCCATCCCAAATACGTTGCGGCATAGCCTCAGTCATCGCCGAGCGGATCAAACCGGGCGCGATAGCGTTGACGCGCACCCCGAGGTGGGCAAGCTCCTTGGCTGCGGCCTTGGTCAATCCAACGATGCCGGCCTTAGCCGCCGAGTAGTTCGTCTGGCCGACAAAGCCCACCTTGCCCGAGATCGACGACATATTGATGATCGCGCCACTGCCTCGTTCACGCATGATCGCTGCAGCCGAGCGGGTGCCGTTCCAGGTGCCTTTGAGGTGCACCGAGATCACGTCGTCGAACTGCTGCTCGGTCATCTTCCGCAGGGTCGCATCCCGGGTGATGCCGGCGTTGTTGACCATGATGTCCAGGCCGCCGAACTCCTCGACCGCCGCGCCGACGAGGTCGTCGACTGCGGAACTTGAGGTGACGTCGCAGGCAAAGGCCCGGGCGACGCCGGAACCGCCGAGTGTCTCGGCGGCGGCCCGGGTGGCGTCACTACTGAGATCGCCCAACATGACGCGCGCTCCTTCGGCGATGAACTGTTCAGCAATGGCGTAGCCGAGGCCCTGGGCCCCGCCGGTGATGACCGCGATCCGTCCGGCCAGCAATGCCATCCGATCACCCTTCTTCTCGCCCCCCGGACGCGACTGAGGCCGTCATCGTATTTGATTGGACCATGACAGCAGTGGTCGGAGACGACGACTTTCAGGAGATTCTGGCTGCGACCCGCCACTTCGTGCGCTCGGTCGTCGTGCCGCGCGAGTCGGAGATCAGCGAAAGCGACCAGATACCCGACGACTTGCGTGAGCAAGCCAGGCAGATGGGTCTGTTCGGGTACGCGATCCCGCAGGAGTGGGGCGGACTCGGTCTGGACATCGCCCAGGATGTCGAGTTGGCCTTGGAGCTGGGCTACACCTCACTGGCGGTGCGCTCGATGTTCGGCACCAACAACGGTATCGCCGGCCAGGTACTCGTCGGTTTCGGTACCGACGAGCAGAAGGGCCGGTGGCTTGAGGCGATGGCCAGCGGTGAGGTCGTCGCCTCGTTCGCGCTCACCGAACCCGGCGCAGGGTCCGATCCCACGGGCCTGCGGACGAAAGCAGTTCGGGAAGGGGCGAATTGGGTGATCTCCGGCCAGAAACGCTGGATCACCAATGCCCCACTGGCGGACTTGTTCGTCGTGTTCGCACGCACCCGCCCAGCTGACGGCAACGGAGCCGGAATCGCGGTGTTCTTGGTGCCAGCCGACGCGTCGGGAGTCGACGTCGGCGTCAAAGACGCCAAGATGGGCCAGGCGGGCGCCTGGACGTCGGACGTGTATTTCACTGATGTCCGCCTCGGACCCGAAGCGCTCATCGGTGGCAGCGAGGACATCGGATACCGCGCAGCGCTCACATCGCTGGCGCGTGGGCGGATCCACATCGCCGCACTGGCCGTCGGCACCGCACAACGCGCATTGGACGAATCGATCGACTTCGCGGTCACCGCGACCCAGGGCGGATCTCCGGTCGGGGCATTCCAACTCGTTCAAGCCATGCTTGCCGATCAACAGACCGGTGTGCTGGCCGGCCGCGCACTGGTACGCGATACTGCACAGAAGTGGCTGACCGGCGAAGACCGCCGTATCGCTCCTTCGGTGGCCAAGCTGTTCTGCACCGAAATGGCCGGCAATGTCGCCGATCTCGCGGTTCAGATCCACGGCGGAACCGGCTATATGCGCGGCATCCCGGTGGAACGCATCTACCGCGATATCCGGCTACTTCGCCTATTCGAGGGCACTAGCGAGATTCAGCGACTGATCATCGGCGGCGGGTTGGTCAAAGCGGCGCAGCAGCACCGTAGTTAGGGGCAGCGGGACAGGTTCCCGAGAGTGCATCTGTTCGTGGTGGCCAGGGCCGGGATCGAACCGGCGACCTTCCGCTTCTCGGTCGACCATTATCAAAGGGTTTCATCCGATGCCGGAAATGCCACTCTAGCAGCCACATTGACCCAAAACGGTTTCCATCCGATACGGCTAGATTCCATAGTTTTCGGGTTATAAACGGCGAATAAACGTCAACCAGCGTCGGCAACGATGCTTCCTGTAGGCGTCAGAACGGATCGAACTGCCGCAACCAGTTTGCGTCACCGCCGCCAGCGGTGGATACGACGCCGGCAGCGAGCCATACCAGGGCGGCGATCGAATGAAGCCCTAGCTCGTAGTTCAGCTCGTTGAACGTCAAACTCGGGGCGAATGGATACCCGACGAGACCCGGTTCGTGTTCTGGGGTCACTACCGGTGATCTGGTGACCGACACCGCCGGCAACATGATCGGCTTTCATTCGCGGGTGTGATCAGCGGGCAGAGTGCTAGCCGGGCTCGATCGACTGGGCGAATCGGAACGCGTTGTCCGGGTCGACGGTGGTCTTGATTTTCCGCAATCGCGGTAGGTTCTGGCCATAATACTGCTGCGGCCAATCGCTGAGCAGCGGATCGATGTAACCGGAATACGCCGCGCCCGTCAGCCAGGGCCGAACGCTATCGACGGTACTCGACACCCAGTCGATATTGAGGTCCGCTACGGATTGCGGAGCGCTACCGCTCCAACGACCCTGAAACTGCATCAGAAATTGCGAACGCCTGTGCGGGAAGGCTGTCGCATCGGGGGCAACCGAATTGACCGCCCCGCCCAGCCGCTCGAAGAGTATGCGACCAAGGTGGACCGAATTGTCGAAGGGCCGCGGAGTCATTGCGTTGTCTGCCTGTCTTGCCGCCATCGCTGCTCTCAGTTGCTCAATCGCGTCGTCCGGCCACATGCGGTCGGCGAAATTCGACTTCGCGTACATCGCGGGCGGTACCAACGCCCCACGGTTCGAAAGATTCTCGTAGGTGCATTCGGCGACGCTCAAGCCGGCGCATTCGGAGGGCCGCTGAAACTGGAAGTACGGGATCGTCACGCCGTCTTCACTCAGTGGCTTGACACCGACATCAGCGGCGAATTGCTTGAACTGCTCTCGGGCATCCGCTGGCGGTCCTGACGAGTGAATCCAAACTTCACAGGTAGCACCACCGTGCTCCGGATCCCCAGTCACGAACGCGAGGTCGGCCTGAATGGTAATCGGCAGTGTCTCGATCCAGCGCTGCCACGATCGCGCCACACTCACGGCGTGCTCCAGCGGATACACCTTCACCATTTCCGTGAAGGGCATGTCGACCGGCGTGCTCCGAAATCGCAAGCGGGTGATCGCGCCGAAGTTGCCGCCGCCACCCCCGCGGCACGCCCAGAAAAGGTCGGGGTTCTCAACTTCGCTTGCGCGGATGACCTGAGCAGCTGAAGTGACGACCTCCAGCGACTCCAAACGGTCGCACGTCAGACCATCCCGGAGGGAAAGCCTCCCAATTCCTCCTGCCAGCGAAAGGCCACTGAGGCCGACCGACGGGCAGGTGCCAGATGGGACCGTCACCTTGTGCTGCCAAAGCGCTTCGTAGGCCGGGAGATTGGTCATGCCAGCGCCGACTTCGGCCAGACCTGTCACTTTGTCGTAGGCCACCGAAGTGAGCCGAGAAACGTTGATCACCAGTCCGGTGGTACACGAGTACCCGCCGAAGCTGTGGGATCCGTTTCGGAGGGCGAACGGCAGATCGTTGTCGCGCGCGAACTCTATCGATGCTGACACGTCATGAGCGTCAGAGACGAGCACAGCCGCGATTGGCGTCACGTGATCGAATCGTGCATTCCATGGCTGAGTCGAGATGTCGAAGCCATTCTCGCCCGGCAAGACCAGCGCACCGTTGAGCCTTCCGCGCAGTGCGCTCAGTTGATCGGCGACTGTGCGGGCAGGCCGACTCGACCCGCATGCCGCCAGCGCCGGTGCGAGAGCGGTGGCCAAAGCAATCGATCCCAAGGACTCCAGAAGCTTGCGACGGGTCACTGCCGGCGAGGCTAACCCGCTCCCGGCTCGGTCTCCCGTCTGCGGGAGGTTGTGGTCTGCGGTCATTTTCGTCGTCCGTCTCGGTGGGTGGCTGAATCAGCGCCTGTCCGATCCAATCCGGGCATCGGGGTCCGCGAGCTATTGACTCTACGGACGCTGAGGCGATCCAATTGAGGAAACGCGCCAGGCCGGGTTTCTTCATCTTCCGTGGACCCCCCGGAGCCCTCGCGCCTCACGGCGCGACTGTGGCCGCCCTCCGGGCGGCCGAACGGAGCCACTCACCTTTTCTGCCGTCAGCGGTCGCGCGCTGCCGTGAAGACGGCGAACTCGCGCCCAAGAGCGTTGACACCGACGGAGCGACACTCAAAGCGGTACGGCACCGCATGGCAGACATCCGCGTTTCTGAAGCCAAACCCGGCCTGCTCGACGAGATTCTGCGCGGTATTCGCCGCGACCATGGAGCCACCCGCGAACGCCACACCAAAGTCGCATTGAACGCAGTGCTCACAGACGCCATTATGGCTGGCGCTATCACCACCAACCCCGCGCGTGAGCTCGCCAGCAGACGAAAGAGAAAGGGAGACATGAGAACTCGGGGCGCACCAGCACTCAACATGGACTTGCGGACGTTCTTGAAAGTTGTTCTGGAATCAGAGGAGTGCCGCGCTAAGGATCTTGCCGACGCGGTGACCATCCTGGCCGCCACCGGTCTGCGCCGCTCAGAGCTCCTAGCACTGCGCTGGGAGGACATCGACCTCGACCGGTGCGTCATGCAGGTCAAAGGCGGGGTCGTTCGCATCAAAGGCAAGGGGTTGATCCGGCAGGACTCCACCAAAGGCGGAGACGACCGCACAATCGCTCTACCCAAGTTCGCAGTCGACTGCCTGCGTCAACGCAAGGAGCTGTGGCGCGGCCCCAACACAGCCGGCGTCATCTTCCCGTCCTCCACCGGAACGCTCCGTGACCCCGACAACATGGGCAAACAATGGCGAGATTTGCGCGACAGCCTAGGTTTACCCGACGTGACGAGCCACAGATTCAGGAAGACCGTGGCCACTCTGATCGACGACAGTGGTTTATCGGCCAGGGTCGCCTCGGATCAGCTTGGTCATGCGCGGACATCGATGACACAGGACGTGTACATGAGTCGGGGCAAGATCCACACCGAGGTTGCCTCGGCTTTGGATCGCGTCGCCAGCATAAACGACGAATAAACGTCAACTAGGTGAAAGGATTTGCCCTCATCTAGCCTCTGTTCGTGGTGGCCAGGGCCGGGATCGAACCGGCGACCTTCCGCTTTTCAGGCGGACGCTCGTACCAACTGAGCTACCTGGCCGGAAGGCACCGGAGCACCTCGCCGTTTTTGGCGACCCTGACGGGACTCGAACCCGCGACCTCCGCCGTGACAGGGCGGCGCGCTAACCAACTGCGCCACAGGGCCTTGCTAAACCACTCCGCGTAAACGCGTCATGGGTACCCCCTACGGGATTCGAACCCGCGCTACCGCCTTGAAAGGGCGGCGTCCTAGGCCGCTAGACGAAGGGGGCCTGAGCCGAATCTCTCCGGGGAACTCACATCGCTGCAAGTTGGAGCCACAACAGCTTAGGTCACCGCCGCTGCAAACCCCAAACCACGTCCCGATGACGCAATCAGTATCCTGTGCCTGCGCCCCTATAGCTCAGTTGGTAGAGCTACGGACTTTTAATCCGCAGGTCCTAGGTTCGAGTCCTAGTGGGGGCACGCCGGGGCATCAATTGCGTACTGTCGGTTCCCCTTCGATGCCGCTGACACGCTCACAGCGCCGACGTAATGAATCCCCGTCCCCCACTCCTTGAGCGGAGGCAGGTGCCGGGCCGGCGTTTCCGGCAACGGCGCGTCCGCGGCCGTCCGGCCCTGCGCGCGGTCCCAGCCGGCCCGCGCCCGCGGATGCATTCGTCGCCGCCGCGGCAGCAGTTTGAAAACCACGTTGACGGCGCGACCGAACAGAAGGTGCAGACGCGCGTCCCGGACCGACCACTGGTACCCCATCAACTCACGTACCGGCTCGTCGTACAGGCCGACCGTCAGCCACACCACAAAAGGTCCCGCCATCTTGAGGTACATCGACCACAGCCAGGTGGGGATCCATTGTGCGGT
>Ga0194054_10000864_pt1 | contig 14943 bp, 10 predicted proteins | sample SepL2210m_MetaG_FD_163628 | JGI IMG/M metagenome (GOLD analysis project Ga0194054, IMG submission 163628) | Anoxic zone freshwater microbial communities from boreal shield lake in IISD Experimental Lakes Area, Ontario, Canada - Sep2016-L227-10m | ecosystem: Environmental > Aquatic > Freshwater... | reverse complement strand
CTCGAGTTCCGTTGCGAAACCGCTCCCGGCGTGCCGGAGCACATCACCGGCGACGTGCGCCGGATCCGCCAGATCCTCATCAACCTCCTCGGCAACGCCGTCAAATTCACAAGCAAGGGATCGGCCGTCCTCCGCGTGGCCCCCGCCTCCGCCGAAGGCCGTCCGGCTCTGGATTTTTCCGTCGAGGACACCGGCATCGGGATTTCCTCCGAAACGCTCGACCGGCTGTTCAAGCCCTTCACCCAGGAGGACTCGACGCGCAGCCGCGCGTTTGGAGGCACCGGGCTCGGGCTCGTGATCTCGAAACGCCTCGCCGAGGCCATGGGCGGCTCGATCACGGTCGCGTCCGCCCCAGGAAAAGGCAGCACGTTCACCTTCCGCCTCCCCACAGGGGGAACAGGGGCCCCGCCCGTCGCGGCAAAGAGCATCGCCGCGGAGAAGATCGCCGCCGGCCTGGTGCTCGTCGTGGATGACGACCCGAACAGCAGCAAGCTCGCGGGAAAAATGATCGAGAGCCTCGGCTGCCGCGTGGCGTTTGCAACCGACGGGCTTGAGGCGGTCGCGGCCTTCGCCCCAGGGAAATTTTCCGCCATCCTCATGGACGTGTGGATGCCGGTGATGGACGGCCTTGAGGCGACACGAAAAATCCGCGGGGCCGAGGCGACGGCGGGCGGCCGCGTGCCGATCATCGCGCTGACCGCAAACGTCCTGCACGGCGTCTGCGCGAGCTGCCTCGCCGCGGGCATGGACGACTTCCTCTCCAAACCCTTCAAAAGGGAGGAGCTCGCCGCCAAACTTTCCCGCGCCCGGGATCTCTGAGGCTCAGCGCTTGCGCTGGAAGTCGGAGATCGCACGGTCCACCTCGCGCTCCACCACACGCTTTTTCAGGTCGGCCCGCTTGTCCCCGCCGTCCTTGCCTTTTCCCAGCCCGAGCTCGACTTTGACGCGGCCGTTTTTCCAATACATCCGGAGGGCGACGACCGTGCGTCCGGCCCGCTCGATTTCGCCGACGAGCCGGTCAATTTCCACGCGGTGCAGGAGGAGCCTGCGGACGCGCTTGGTTTCATGCTGCTCGTGGCTGGCGCGTTCGTAGGGCTGGACGGTGGACTCGTAAAGGCAGAGGTTGGCGCCGTCCATCCGGGCAAAAGACCCCTGGAGCGAAGCCAGGCCGGCGCGAATCGCCTTGACTTCCGTGCCGACGAGCCCGATCCCCGCCTCGAACCGTTCCTCGATATGGAAATCCCGGAGCGCCTTCCGGTTCGTGGTGATCTCGGCCGCCATGGGGAGGATTCCCCTCGCGCGTCAGACGACGGGCTTTTTGAGAACGCCCAGCTTGCCCTGGGAAATTTCCGCCAGCGCGATGTCCGCCAGCCCCATGCGGAACCCGACCTCCACCATCGGACGGCTGCCGGCCATGAGCTGCTTCACGCGGCGGGACACCGCGTTGATGAGGACCTGGGGTTCCTTGATAACTTTCGTGGCTTCTTCGAGGAGTAGTGCGTTCATGAAAATGCTGAAAAAAATGCCTGCGCCGCCTTGTGCCCGGACCGACAGGGGAGGGAATCATAATTGCCCCCGCAACCCTGTCAAATTTATTTTTATTTTTTCTTTGACACGTCCCACCGGACGGTTAATCTCTCCGGCTCGCCAACAACTGGCGGGGAACAAAAAACACAACCCGCAGGAGACCCGTCCGGTCGATCGCACTGCAAAATGTCCATGCAAAAAAAACGAAGCAAACGCTACTCCGCCGCCGCCGGGAAGATCGACGGCAGCAGAAAATACCCGCTCGCGGAGGCTCTCAAAACCCTGAAGCTCCTTCCTCCGACGAAGTTCGACCAAACCGTCACCCTGTCGTTCAAGATCGGGGTGGACCCGAAGCAGAGCGACCAGATGGTCCGCGGAACCTGCCCGCTCCCGAACGGCAGCGGAAAAAATGTCCGCGTTCTCGTCTTCGCCACAGGCCAGGCCGCCGACGCGGCCAGGGAAGCCGGCGCCGAGTTCGTCGGGTTTGAAGATCTCATCAAAAAAGTGACCGGCGGGTTTTCCGATTTCGATGTCGCCGTCGCGACCCCGTCCGCCATGGCCGAGGTCCGCAAGCTCGGCCGGGTTCTCGGCCCGCGCGGCCTCATGCCGAACCCGAAGACCGGCACCGTCACCGACGACACCGCCAAGGCCGTCAAGGAGGTCAAGGCCGGACGCGTGGAGTTCAAACTCGACAAAAATGCCAACGTCGCCGTCCCGGTCGGCAAATTTTCCTTCGAGGAGACCGCGCTTTTCGAGAACGGCTCGGCCGTCATTGAAGCCGTCCTCAAAGCCCGCCCGGCCACGGCCAAGGGGGCCTTCCTCGAAACCATCACCCTCGCAGCCACGATGACCCCCGGCATCGCGGTGGACCCGACTCCCTTCCTCAAGAACTAACATGAGACCCGAGAAAACTCTGATCGTCGCGGATGTCCGCGAGAAACTGCAATCCTCGCCCTTCCTGCTTTTGGTGGATTACTCCGGCATGAAGGTGCTCCATTTCGAGGAGCTCCGCACCCGGCTCGCGGTGGCCGGCGCCCGCCTCAGCGTGGTCCGCAACACGTTCCTCAAAATCGCCGCCAAGGAGCTCCGGATGCCGGAGCTGGACAGCCTGCTGACCGGGCAGACCGCGATGGTCACCGGGGAATCCGACATTTGCGCCGCGGCCAAAACACTCAAGGCCTTCGCCGCCGAGTTCCAGAAACCGGTCGTCCGCGCGGGGGTTCTCGACAACGCCCCGCTGACGGCGGCCCAGGTTGCCGAGCTGGCGGACCTCCCGAGCAAGGGAGTCCTCCAGGCCAAGCTCCTCGGCCTGCTCCAAACCCCGGCCAGCCAGTTGGTCCGCCTCCTCAACGAGCCGGCCGCCAGCCTCGCCCGCATCCTCAAAGCCAAGGCCGACGCGGCCGGAGAAGCCGCCTAAACCATTTCCAAACCATTTCGCAAGGCGTTCGAAGCCGCGCCGCGCGATATCACCAAACCAAGAAAAAACCGGTTCCTCGTCGGTCGGGCGGCTGCCCGGCTCAAATGCCCTGAGGCTTCGGGGCGCAACGATACCAAAATCAAACACACAACATGGCAGACACAAAAGCACTCGTAGACCAGCTCAGCGGACTCACCGTCCTGGAGATCGCCGACCTGGTAAAACAACTCGAAGAAAAATGGGGCGTCAGCGCCGCCGCGCCTGTCGCGGCCGCCGCGGCGGGCCCCGCGGCCGCATCCGCCCCGGTGGAGGAGAAGACATCGTTTGATGTCATCCTTCTCGAAGCCGGCGGCAACAAGATCGCCGTCATCAAAGAAGTGCGCGCGGCGGTGGCCGGACTCGGCCTCGCCGAGGCCAAGGCTCTCGTCGAGAGCGCACCCAAGTCCCTCAAAGAGGGCGTGACCAAGGAAGAAGCGGAAGAGATCAAGAAAAAGATCGAAGCCGCAGGCGCCAAAGTCGAAATCAAATAATCCATCCCATCCCGCGGAGAGGTCTCGAAAAAAAACCTTGATCTCTCCGCGGATCCCTTTACTTTCTCACCTTCGCTGAAAGCCACGGCTCTGTCACTCTGTCCATCTCTGCTCGAGCAGGAATCAATCCGTCAACAGACGGGCGGGAATCTTTCCGCCTGCCTGAGCGGGTTTTTTGCGCTTGAGGGGTCCGGGCGGTTGACGGCGTTGCGGCGAACCGGCCGGCACAGCCGGCCACCTGCGAAAACAGCCACTCGAATCCACCATGTCTGAACGTATCCATTTCGGCAAATTGCAGGAGGCCATCGAGCCGCCCAACCTCATCGAGCTCCAGATCAACTCGTACAACGAGTTTTTCCAAAAAGACACGCCGCTGGCGAAGCGCCGGAACGTCGGGCTTCAGGCGGTGTTCCGCGAGTTTTTCCCGATTTTTGGATTCGAGGACAAATCGTCTCTGGATTTCGTGAGTTACGATCTCGGGGATTCCAAGCTTTCGGCCTTGAACTGCCAGCGCGAGGGGCAGACCTACAGCGCCCCGCTTTACGTCACATTCCGCTACAAGGACGAGCGCTGCACGAAAGAGGAAAGGGTCTATATGGGCGAGCTTCCGCTCATGACCCTGCAGGGCACGTTCGTGATCAACGGCGCCGAGCGCGTCGTGGTTTCCCAGCTCCACAGGTCGCCGGGGATCTGCTTCGAGACATCCGTCCACACCAACGGAAAAATCCTTCATGGATTCCGGATCATTCCCGATCGCGGGTCCTGGATCGAGGTGCAGTTCGACACGAGCGACCTGCTTTACGTCTATCTCGACCGCCGGAAGCGCCGCCGGAAATTTCTTGCGACGACATTCCTGCGCGCCCTCGGGCACCCCTCGGACGAAGACATCATCAAGCTTTTCTACAAGGTCGAGGACCTGAAGCTCAGCGATCGCCTCGAGGAGGAGGAAATCACCACGAAGGTTCTCATCGCGGACATCCGCGACGGGGAAATCACCGTCGCCCGCGCGTTCGAGCCGCTCAATGCGGCCACCGTGCGCCAGCTTGTCGGCCTGGGCCACAAATCGGTCAGGGTCGTTGACACGAAAAACGACGACACGATCATCAAGTCGCTGAAAAAAGATCCGGCCCACGACGAGGACGAGGCGCTGAAGGACATCTACCGCAAGCTCCGTCCCGGCGATCCGCCAACCGTGCAAAACGCCCGCGGGATGCTGAAGCGGCTGTTCTTCGACGCGAAGCGCTACGATCTCGGGCGTGTCGGGAGGCACAAAATCAACCAGAAGCTCGGGCTCGATGTCCGCGAGGAAGAACGCATCCTCACCAAGGAGGATTTTGTTGCCGCGATGAAATATCTCGTCCGGCTCCGCAACGGCGACGGGATGACCGACGACATCGACCACCTGGGCAGCCGCCGCGTGCGGACCGTGGGCGAGCTTCTCGCCAACCAGTGCCGGGTCGGGCTCGCCCGCACCGAGCGCCTGGTGCGCGAGCGCATGACGCTCTTCGATGCCAACGTGGACCAGATCACGCCGCAGAAGCTGATCAACCCGAAGTCGCTCAGCGCGGTCGTCCGGGACTTCTTCGGACGCAGCCAGCTCAGCCAGTTCATGGACCAGACGAACCCGCTTTCCGAGCTCACCCACAAGCGCAGGCTTTCGGCGCTCGGGCCGGGCGGGCTCAGCCGCGACCGCGCGGGCTTCGAAGTCCGAGACGTCCACCCGTCGCACTACGGCCGGATCTGCCCGATCGAGACGCCCGAAGGCCCGAACATCGGCCTCATCAGCTCGCTCAGCACGTTTGCGCGCATCAACGAGTTCGGGTTCATCGAAACCCCCTACCGGAAAGTTGTCAACGGCCGCGTCACCGATGAGGTCCAATACCTCAGCGGGGACCGCGATGAGAATTTCCACATCGCGCAGGCCAACTCCGCGGTGGATTCGCGCGGACGGCTGACCGGCGAGAAGGTCTCGGCGCGCTACCGCGGGGACTTCCTCGAAGTCGAGCCCGCGCACATCCAATACATGGACGTCTCGCCGAAGCAGCTCGTTTCCGTCGCGGCCGGGCTGATCCCGTTCCTCGAGCATGACGACGCGAACCGCGCGCTCATGGGATCGAACATGCAGCGCCAGGGGGTTCCGCTTCTGGTTTCCGAGGCTCCGATTGTGGGCACCGGACTCGAGGGCCGCGTGGCCCGCGATTCCCGCGCCGTGACCTGCGCCGAGGCCTCGGGCAAAGTCGCCTCGGTCACCGCAACGCACATCATCATCACGAAGGATGGGGAGCTTCCGGAGGGCAAGAAGAAGACGAAGCACGATCCGGAAAACGGGGTTCACGTTTACGAGCTGCGCAAGTTCATGCGCTCGAACGCGAGCACCTGTATCAACCAGAAGGTGATCGTCCGCAAGGGCCAGCACATCAAGAAGGGCGAGGTCATCGCGGACGGCCCGAACACCGAAAGGGGCGAGCTCGCCCTCGGGCGCAACGTCCTCGTCGCGTTCATGCCATGGAACGGCTACAACTTCGAGGACGCGATCCTCATCTCCGAGCGCGTGGTCAAAGAGGACATCTACACCTCCATCCACATTGATGAGTTTGAAATCGGCGCCCGTGACACGAAGCTCGGACCCGAGGAAATCACCCGCGACATTCCGAATGTCAGCGAGGAGGCCCTCCAGCACCTCGGCGCCGACGGCGTGATCCGCATCGGCGCGGAGGTCAAGCCGGGCGACATCCTGGTCGGCAAAATCACTCCGAAGAGCGAAACCGAACTCGCTCCCGAGGAGCGCCTCCTCCGCGCGATCTTCGGCGAGAAGGCGGCGGACGTCAAAGACACCTCGCTGACCGTTCCCTCGGGAACCTACGGGATCGTCATGGACGTGAAGGTCTCCGCAAAGAAAGAGGTCGCCCGCACGAAAATGACCCCGACCGAGTCGAAGCGCCAGCAGAAGATGATCCTCGAGGATTACAAGAAGCGCAAAGACGACCTCCACGAGCTCCTCACCGCCGCGCTCTCCAACATCCTTCTCAACGAAAAAATCCCGCTCGATGTCGTGAACGCGCAGACCGGCGAGATCATCATCCCGGCGAACCGCAAGATCACGAAGCAGCTTCTCCGCAAGCTTGCGGCCGTTTACAACCACGTCGAAATCGACCCGAGCCCGATCCGCAACAAAATCAACGAGATCATCGGGCAGTTCGAGCACAAGTTCGTGGACGTTGACAACGAGCGCGACCAGAACCTCGGACGCATCGAAAGCGGTGACGACGTGGATCCCGGCATCATCAAGCAGGTCAAAGTTTACATCGCCAGCAAGCGCAAGCTCAGCGTCGGCGACAAGATGGCCGGACGCCACGGCAACAAGGGGGTCGTCGCCAAAATCGTGCCGGAGGAAGACATGCCGTTCCTTGCCGATGGAACCCCGGTGGACATCGTTCTCAACCCGCTTGGCGTGCCGAGCCGCATGAACGTCGGGCAGGTTCTCGAAACCCACCTCGGCGTTGCCGCCAAGGCGCTCGGTTTCCGGGTCGCCACGCCGGTCTTCGACGGGATTCCGGAGACAAAAATCCGCGAGTTCTTGAAACAGGCGAAGACCAAGGAGGGCTTCACCTGGACCAACGAAAACGGCAAGTCCACCGTCTATGACGGCAGGACCGGGGAATCCTTCGACCAGCAGGTCGTCGTCGGCTACATTTACATGCTCAAGCTCGGCCACCTGGTCGCGGACAAAATCCACGCCCGCGCGGTCGGTCCCTACAGCCTCGTCACCCAGCAACCGCTCGGCGGCAAAGCGCAATACGGCGGGCAGCGATTCGGAGAGATGGAGGTCTGGGCGCTCGAAGCCTATGGCGCCGCCTACACTCTCCAGGAGCTCCTGACCGTCAAATCCGACGATGTCGCCGGACGCACCCGCATCTACGAGAGCATTGTCAAGGGGGACAACTCCCTCGAGGCGGGCACGCCAGAGTCATTCAACGTCCTCATCAAGGAAATGCAGGGCCTCGGCCTGGACGTCCGGGTGGGCGGCAAAGCCCCGTCCCACAGCGATTCCCTCGTCTGATCCAACCTCAACCGAAGAAGAAACGATACCATGAAAGAGGCCAATTTATTCAGTGAACAGAAGCCGGTCGGCTTCGACGAGGTGGCGATCACCGTCGCCTCGCCCGAGGCGATGCGCAGTTGGAGCAAGGGGGAGGTCAAGAATCCCGAGACGATCAACTACCGCACGTTCAAGCCGGAAAAAGGCGGGCTCTTTTGCGAGCGCATTTTCGGTCCGACCCGCGACTGGGAATGCTCGTGCGGAAAATACAAGCGCATCAAGCACAAGGGAGTGATCTGCGACCGCTGCGGCGTCGAGATCACCCTCTCGCGTGTGCGCCGCGAACGCATGGGGCACATTGACCTCGCGGTTCCCGTCTCCCACATCTGGTTCTACAAGTGCATGCCTTCCCGCCTCGGCCTCATGCTCGACATGACGTCCCGCCAGCTCGAGCGCGTGATCTATTACGAGGACTACATCGTCATTGACCCGGGCAGCACCCCGCTCCAGCGCTGCCAGCTTCTGACCGAAGCGGAATTCCGCGAGGCCGAAGACCAGTACGGGGAATCTTTCACCGCCGGCATGGGCGCCGAGGCGATCCAAAAACTCCTCGCGCAGATCGACCTGGCCGCCGCCAACGTCGAGATCGAGCAGCAGATGGGCGCCACCCGCAGCAAGCAGCTCCGCAAAAAGCTGGCCAAGCGGCTCAAGCTCGTCCAGGGGTTCGCCACTTCCAGGACCCGCCCGGAATGGATGATCCTCAACGTCCTTCCTGTCATCCCGCCGGACCTGCGCCCGCTGGTCCCCCTCGAAGGCGGACGGTTCGCGACCTCGGATCTCAACGATCTCTACCGCCGTGTCATCAACCGGAACAACCGGCTCCGCACGCTCCTCCAACTGAAGACCCCGGAGGTCATCATCCGCAACGAAAAACGCATGCTCCAGGAGTCGGTGGACGCGCTTTTCGACAACGGCCGCCACGGCCGCGCGGTCACCGGCGCCGCCAACCGCCCGCTGAAATCCCTCAGCGACATGCTCAAGGGCAAGGGCGGGCGCTTCCGCCAGAACCTGCTCGGCAAACGCGTGGATTACTCGGGCCGCTCGGTCATCGTCATCGGCCCCGAACTCAAGCTCAACCAGTGCGGTCTGCCGAAGAAAATGGCGCTCGTCCTCTTCGAGCCGTTCATCATCCGCCGGCTCAAAGAGCAGGGACACGTCCACACCGTCCGCAGCGCCAAGAAGCTGATCGAGCGCCAGACCCCGGAGGTCTGGGATATTCTGGAGGAGGTCACCAAGGGCCACCCGGTTCTGCTGAACCGCGCGCCGACCCTCCACCGGCTTTCCATCCAGGCGTTCGAGCCTCTCCTCATCGAGGGCGAGGCGATCCGCATCCACCCGCTCGTCTGCACCGCCTACAACGCGGACTTCGACGGCGATCAGATGGCCGTCCACGTCCCGCTGTCGGTCGAGGCCCAGATGGAAGCCCGCATGCTCATGCTGGCCCCCAACAACATCTTCTCGCCCTCGAGCGGCAAGCCGATCACCAACCCGTCGCAGGACATCCCGCTCGGTTGCTACTACCTCACCCAGAAGCCCCGCGGAGAAGATGCGAACAAGGACAAGCGGATGCCGCTCTTCGCAAACGCCGATGATGTCGAGCTCGCGATTTCCGAAGGCTCGATCCGCACGCACACCCGGATCCGGTTTAAAAACCCGGACTTCAACCGCAAGACGGTCTTTGGCGACCCGGTCACGAAAATCCTCGAAACGACCGCCGGACGTGTCGTGTTCAACCAGATCTGGCCTGCGGCGCTCGGATTCTACAACAAGGTCTGCGGCAAGAAGCAGCTCTCGGACGTCATCTGGCATTGCTACAAACTTGCGGGCCAGCAGAAAACCGTCGAGACGCTCGATCTCCTGAAAGAGCTCGGCTTCCGCGAGGCCACCAAGGCGGGCATCTCGATCGGCATCACCGACATGATCATCCCGACGGAGAAAGTGGCGCTTCTCGAAAAAGCCCACCGCGAGGTCGGCGAAGTGCAGAAACAATACCTCCGCGGAATCATCACCGATGGCGAGCGCAAGAACAAGGTGCAGGACATCTGGACCCATGCCGGCGAGGAAGTGGCGAACGCGCTCTTCCGCACGCTCGACCACAATGAAGGCCGCCGCGAGATGAACCCGGTGTTCATGATGGTCGATTCCGGCGCGCGCGGCAACCGCACCCAGATCAAGCAGCTGGCAGGCATGCGCGGACTCATGGCCAAGCCCTCGGGCGAAATCATCGAGCAGCCGATCACCGCGAATTTCCGCGAGGGGCTCTCGGTCCTCGAATACTTCATCTCGACCCACGGCGCCCGCAAGGGTCTCGCGGACACCGCGCTCAAGACCGCGGACTCGGGATACCTCACCCGCAAGCTCGTGGACGCCGCGCAGGATGTCATCATCACGATTGATGACTGCCAGACGGTCAACGGCATCAGCGTCCGCCCGATTTACGAGGGCGACGAGGAGGTGGTCAGCCTCTCGACCCGCATCATCGGCCGCGCCACATGCGAAACCGTCAAGAATCCGATCACCGGCAAGGCGATCATCAAGGCGGGCCAACTCATTGACGAGGAGATCGCCGCCGCGCTGGAAAAAATCGGCCACGAGCAGCTGAAGATCCGCTCGGCGCTCACCTGCGAATCCAAACGCGGGATTTGCGCGAAGTGCTACGGACGCAATCTCTCGACCGGCAGCATGATCAAGCTCGGCGAGGCGGTCGGCATCATCGCGGCCCAGTCGATCGGCGAACCCGGCACCCAGCTCACCATGCGCACGTTCCATGTCGGCGGGACCGCCAGCCAGACGTTCAAACAGCCGGTCATCAAGGCCAAGAACGAAGGCGTCGTCCGATTCAACGAGCTCAAAGTCGTCGCGACGAGCGAGGGCACTTTCGTTGTTCTTAACAAAAACGGCACGGTCAGCCTCCATGCGCAGGACGGACGCGAGCTCGAAAGCCATAACATCGTTGTCGGATCCGTGATCGCGGTCGCCGACGGCGCCAAGGTCAAAAAAGGCGAAACCTTCATCCAATGGGATCCCTACAACGTCCCGATCATCACTGAGAAGGCCGGCCGCATCGAATTCAAGGACATGATCCCGGGCGTCACGATCCGCAAGGAAGTGGACGAGGCCACGGGAGTCATGGGAACGGTTGTCATCGAGCACAAGGAGGATCTCCATCCGCAGATTGTCATCGTTGACGAGGCCAAGCACGTCCTCGCCAGCTATTCGATCCCCGCGGGCGCCCACATCGAAGTGAAAGAAAATGCCAAGGTTCCCGCCGGACAGCGTCTCGCGAGGACACCGCGGAAAATTGCGAAGACCAAGGACATCACGGGCGGTCTGCCGCGCGTGGCGGAGCTCTTCGAAGCCCGTCGTCCGAAGGATGCCGCCGAGATTGCGAAGATTGACGGCGTGGTGGACATCGGCGGCACGGTCCGCGCGAAGCGCCGCCTCATCGTCACCGATCCCGATACCAACGCCGAGGAGGAGCACCTCATTCCGCTCAACAAGCACATTATTGTCTTCAAGGGCGACTCCGTGAGAAAAGGCCAGCAGCTCACCGACGGGCCGGTCGTTCCCCACGAAATCCTGGATGTCTGCGGTCCGCAGGAGCTCCAGGAACACCTCCTCAACGAGGTGCAGGAGGTTTACCGCCTCCAGGGCGTTGAAATCAACGACAAGCACATCGAGATCATTGTCCGACAGATGCTGCGCAAGGTCAAAATCACCGACCCCGGCGACACCGGCCTCCTGTGGGGCGATCAGGTGGACCGCCTGGCGTTCGAAGCCGAAAACGAGCGCGTCGTCGAGAAAGGCGGGAAGCCTGCCGAGGCCAGCCCGGTCCTTCTGGGCATCACCAAGGCCTCGCTCGAAACCGACAGCTTCATCTCCGCGGCGTCCTTCCAGGATACCACCCGCGTATTGACCGAGGCGGCCACTCTGGGCAGAGTGGACCGGCTGCGCGGCTTCAAAGAGAACGTCATTCTGGGCCATCTCATCCCGGCGGGAACCGGCTTCCAGATGTACCGCGATACCGAGATCGCCCACCTGGGCGAGGAGCTTGACGCCACGCCCAATCCTGAAACCGAAAAAGCTGCCAGCTAAGTGACCAACATGGAAACATCCAACAACCTGAACGTCGAAATCATGACCGAACTGCTAGAAGCGGGCGTGCACTACGGACACCAGACGAAGCGCTGGAATCCGAAGATGCGCGATTACATCCTCGAAGAAAAAAACTCCATCTACATCATTGATCTCGAGCAGACGGTGGGGCAGATCGATCGCGCCGCGGCGTATCTCGCAAAGCTCGTGCGCGGCGGGGGCAAGGTTCTCTTCGTCGGCACCAAGAAGCAGGCCCAGGAGGCTGTCCGCGAGGCGGCCACCGCGACCGGCCAGCTCTTCGTCAACCAGCGCTGGCTCGGCGGAACCCTCACCAACCTGACCACCATCCGGAAAAGCGTCGCCCGCCTGAAGGAGATCGAGGCCTCGGAAAAATCTCCCGCTTTCGCAAAGATCAACAAGGCGGAAGCCGCGGCGATCCGCCGCGAGGGCGCCAAGCTTCTTCACAATCTCGAAGGGATCGTGGCCATGGACAAGCTTCCCGACGCGCTCGTCGTCATTGACACGCTCCGCGAGGAAATCGCCGTGGCGGAAGCCAACCGCCTGAAAATCCCGATCATCGCGATCGTGGACACCAACTGCAACCCCGAGAAGATCGAATTCCCGATCGCCGGCAACGACGACGCGATCCGCTCGATCCGCGTGATCCTTCAAAAGCTCGTCCAAGCGATGCTCGAAGGCCGCGGAACCGCGGTGAAGTCGGCCCCCGCCGATCTCGCCGCCGTCTCGGAATAATCAACAAAGTGTTCAGTGTTCAGTTTTCCGTGTTCAGCCGAGCACTGGTATGCTGAAAACTGAAAACTCAAAACTGAAAACTTTTATGTCACAAATCTCCGCATCACTCGTCAAAGACCTCCGCGAAAAAACCGGCGCGGGGATGATGGATTGCAAGAAAGCCCTCGCGGAATCGCATGGCGACCTTGCCGCCGCAGAGGACATCCTCCGCAAGAAAGGCATCGTCAACGCCGGAAAAAAATCCTCCCGCACAGCGAAGGAAGGCGCCATTGCCTCCTACATCCACCTTCAGGGCAAGGTGGGCGTGCTGGTCGAAATCAACTGCGAAACCGACTTCGTTGCCAAAAACGAGGTGTTCCGCGAGTTCGTGAAGGACGTCACCCTCCACATCGCCGCCGCCCATCCGCTCTATGTCAGCCGGGATCAGGTGCCGGACAAACTCGTCCAGGCGGAACGCGAAATCTACACGGCGCAGGTCGAGGGAAAGCCCGCGGGGATCGTGGACAAAATCGTGGACGGAAAAATGGAGAAGTTCTTCAGCACCGTCTGCCTGCTCGAACAGGCGTTCATCAAGAACCCGGACATCACGATCCAGGATCTGCTGAACGCAAAAATTGTGGAGCTCGGAGAAAACATGATCATCCGCCGGTTCACCCGCTACATGGTGGGCGAGGATCTCGCCGGGCGCTGAGCGGGCCGGGTTTTCCTGGCTATGACGGGGGATCGCACATGATCGGGCCCGGCTCCGAATCGCCCCGGGTTTCCGACGATCTCCGCCGGATTCTGGCCGCCGCGGGCGGGCGGGCGATGCCGGTCTCGGAGATTCTGCGACACACCGAGGGCCGGGGGCTTCCGACGATCGCGATCATCCTTTCTCTCCCGTTTCTCTCGCCCGTTGCGATTCCCGGGCTCTCGATTCCGTTCGGCGTGGCCATCGCGATCTGCGGGCTCCGGATCGCGTTCCGCCACCAGCCGTGGCTTCCGGGTGTGATCCTGCGGCGGAGCATCCCGTTTCCAATCCTGGATAAAATGCTCCGCTTCGGGATTGCCATCCAATCCCGGCTGGAGAAACATCTTCGTGTCCGCTGGACGGTTTTTTCCGACAGCCACGCCGCCCGGATGTCATCCGGCCTCGCGATCTCGTTTGCGGCGGTTTTGCTGAGCCTGCCGATTCCGCCGCCGTTTCCGCTCACGAACACGATCCCGGGATTCGCGATCATCCTTCTCTCGCTCGGCATCATGGATCGCGACGGGATCGTCATCTTTTGCGGATATCTTCTCACCGCCATCGCGGCCGTTTACTTCGGGCTGATCGCCGCGCTCGGCGGCGCTGGCGCGGTGAAAATCTGGAGCCTGCTCGGCTGGTAGGAACCCTCCCGCCCCCGGCTTGCCCGATCAGCTCGGGAGGCCTTTGAGCAATTCCGTGTTGGTCGGGAATTTGCGGATGAAGAAGAGGAGGCGTTCGATGGCTTCGATCGGCTTGTGCCCGGCGAGGCCGCGTCGGATGACGTTGATTTTGTGCAGGTCCTCCTCGGGGAGAAGCAGCTCCTCGCGGCGGGTGCCGGAGAGGAAGATGTCCACCGCCGGGTAGATCCGCTGGTCGCTGATTTTGCGGTCGAGGACGAGCTCCATGTTGCCGGTGCCTTTGAACTCCTGAAAGATAAGCTCGTCCATGCGGCTGTTTGTCTCGATGAGCGCGGTGGCCATGATCGTGAGGGATCCGGCCTCCTCGGTGTTGCGCGCGGCGGCGAAGAGCTTGCGCGGAATCTCGAGCGCGCGGGCATCCACGCCGCCGGACATCGTGCGTCCGCCTCCGCCCTGCGCGTTGTTGAACGCGCGGCCGATGCGGGTGAGAGAATCCATGAGGACGAACACGTCCTTGCCCATTTCGACGAGCCGTTTGGCGCGCTCGATGGCGAGCTGGGCGATGCGGGTGTGCGTTTTGATGTCGCAGTCGTTCGAGCTCGCCATGAGCTCGGCGCTGGGGACCGTGCGGCGGATCTCGGTGACCTCTTCGGGGCGTTCGTCCACGAGGAGGATGATCAGCTTCATCTCCTTGTGATTCTTCACCACGGCGTCGGCGATGTGCTGGAGGAGCGTGGTTTTTCCGGTGCGCGGCGGAGCGACGATGAGCCCGCGCTGGCCTTTGCCAACGGGCGTCATCAGGTCCATGACGCGTGTGGTGTAACGCTCGGGAACGGTCTCGAGGCGGATCCGCTTGTTCGGGTTGATTGTGGTCAGCTCCTCGAAAACCGGCAGGTTGGGGAAGTTGTCGGGATCCTCCCCCTCGACCTCGGTGAGGCGGAAAAGCTGCGGGCCGCGCCCGCCGCGGCGGGTTTCTCCGCGGATCCACATCCCGTCGCGCAGGCCGTATTTGCGGACGATCTCGGGAGTCACGAAAATGTCGTTGTTCGACTGCGCGTAATTCCGGCGGGCCTCGCGCAGGAACCCGAAGCCTTTTCCGGAGACCTCGACGATCCCCTCGGCATAGGTCGGAGGGACAGGAGGAGGCACCACCAGTT